>Ga0194110_10005257_pt1 | contig 15424 bp, 17 predicted proteins | sample TA2Kig1200mmetaG_FD_146192 | JGI IMG/M metagenome (GOLD analysis project Ga0194110, IMG submission 146192) | Freshwater microbial communities from Lake Tanganyika, Tanzania - TA2015032 Kigoma Deep Cast 1200m | ecosystem: Environmental > Aquatic > Freshwater > Lake | place: Tanzania: Lake... | reverse complement strand
CGAAATGATGTTTTCCCATCATAGGCTGTTTCCTCCTCTATGGGGGCACACAGCCCACTTCAATCATATCACCTGCAAAGGCTCAGGTCGAGTTCGGCAACAGCCCCCACTGACTATGTACACACTATATCTTGCTGTACTTCATGTGCTTACCAAAGAAGTCCGCCAGTAGTTTGGAAATCTCTGTACTTAATGGTGTTACAGTACCACCATTAGAATGTACATATCGCTGCTGGTATTGGTTCGGATTTCCCGACACTGATGCTTGATTGTAAGGTGGCTGATTATACTGTTGCCATTGCTGGTCAAGATACTGATAATCATACGATTGAGGCGGCATTTGTTGTATCACACAGCTTAAGTTGATACCGCAATTGCCACAAAACCTATAATCGCAAGCAACCCGTGCCCCACACCCAGGACAGAAATTCATCTGCCACATCAACGTTAACCCTCTTCTTACGACTCACTAATCCATAATTTTGCTCAAATGTGACTTAGAAACTTTCTAATGCTCTGCCCCTTTAGAATAGTTAGTCTACTCGCTCTTGTCGGCAGGTAATACAGTTTTCGCCTTCAATTGTTTTTCCAAATTCATCGCTTCGTTCCAGTCCAAACTACCCAGTTCATCAATATATTCCAGTGTTTGCTGCTCGGAAAGAGCATAGGTGGTGAGGCCATCACTATTGTGTTGGGCTGTAAGAATGCCTTTTCCAACCAAGTTTGTAATTGCATCTCTTAAGTTAATTGTTGAAGTATCCAGGGCTCTAGCGATAGTGTGCAGACTTAATTTTGCCTTAGGATGTCTTCCCCAGAAACGGAGTAGCTTGAACTGCATACCAGTGCAATTGATATCTTTGAGAAATGACAGCAGGTCGTAATCTGCTATTCGGCTTATTCTATAATCAGTTATTGTGTCCATCTTCTCCTTCACTCACCGATATAATGATGATAGCATGAGAATATTAATTTCTAATTAAGATTTTGAACCAAGAATTGTGCTCTATTTGTTAAACGAATAATACAGCCAAAGGTTTATAACCATGGCTGTGCATCAATAATCAGAGGCGGAATAGCTATGGCAATCCCACGTACCCCATGTCATCTTGAGGGAGCGGAGCGACTATCTCTTTCACTGAGCCGCTGTGACCATTTCCCGAACTTTCTTTCCAGAAGAAGGAGCCAATGTTGGCTTCGCGGCGGTTGTTCACTACCCATTAGGCGTCTGCCGAGTAAGAATAGATAAAATGTGTCCTTCACTCATCTGCTATGGCAATTTCTGCGCTACTCAGAATTGACAGGTATCTACATGCCATGCTATTCTGCCCTCTCAGAACAACAGGAAAAATTATCTATTCCCACGGAATCAAAGCAAATGGATAATCAGGCATCGAAAGAGGAATTGAGGTTGGCCCTCAATGCACCCAATATCATAACCGCAGTGCGCGTTGTCATGGCTGGTATCATTGTCTGGCTCTTGTGGCAAGGAGAATTCCTGGCGGCGGGCATTCTAATCCTCATTGCTGCGGCTACTGACGGACTGGATGGCTTACTGGCCCGTAGACTTGGGCAGTCAAGCCTGGGCGGGGCAATTTTCGACCTGGTGGCCGACGAGGTATTGTTTATGCCAAGCCTGATTCTAGCCATAATCGCAGGGCTATTTTCAAGGGCAGACGGCCTGATGCCCTTCAATCCCTATCCGTATGCGGTGCTTGCGCTTGCCGGAGGAGTTGCGGTGCTTGCAGGCATAGGCACATATCTTTGGAAACGCCGGACTCGCACCCTCGAGTTTCCCACTCCCACAGGTGTGGCCAGGGTTAACTTCTGGTTTTGGCTGGCACCACTGGTGGTAGCCGTTTTTGGCATTGGTCCTGACTGGGTGCTTGCTGTTCTAATGTATCTGGCAATTATCTCGACCGTGCTCACATTCTACTCCTACCTCAAGAAGGGCAGCTACGTCTTTACCGACTGACCTTATACCCATCTTGCTCGCCAGATTATCGACCTTTTGACTGCCAGCTTCAACACCGAGCAGCATTACTAGCCGAAAAGTCAACTCGTACTTTTAGACCAGGGTTTTATAGCAGCTAATTTACTATCACCAAACATTGTGGCTGCCACCAGACAGCTAGCCAAAGAACACAAGTACATCTCCACTTTCTTTTTGCACTGCTGTCTCCGCATCGGCTACCCTAGAACCACCCGCTTATAAAAAAGCTGGAGGAAAGCTCCGGGTTCTACACTTACTTTGCAGGGTAAGTATTGCTATAATGACAACAAGTTAAAACACATTTCATAATTCTATGAGCGTGGTAAAACCATGGTAGAGATATTACGTGATAAGAGTCTAGCAACAAGATTCCAGATAATGGTTGAAATAGCTGATGGTGGCCCTGATATTCAACAAAAGAAGATAGCGGCCAGGCTGGGTGTCACACCACAGGCGGTATCAGAGCATATTCGCCGGTTGGTGGATGATGGATTGGTCATTTCAACCAGCCGCTCCAGTTATAGAGTGAGCACCCACGGGGTAAACTGGATGCTTGAAGTGCTCAGGGGGCTGCAAGACTATGCCTCTTTTGTGCAACAGGCTGTTACTAATATTACTGTGTGCGCTGCCATAGCCGAATCTAACATAACTCACGGCCAGAGGGTGGGGTTGAAAATGAAGGACGGGTTGCTCTTCGCCACCACACAAACTGATGTGGAAGCTAGAGGTACCGCTGTATCTAGTGCCAAACAGGGTGAGGATGTGGGCATCACCGAGATTGAAGGCTTGATAGCATTGACCAGAGGCAAAGTAACCATCTTACAAGTACCTGCAATTCAGAAAGGTGGGGTAAGACGAGTTAACTTGAAGTGCCTGCAAGCTCATATTGATAAAAGCCAAAGGGTCGCAGCGCTTGGCATCGAGGCATTGGTCGCACTGAGAAAAGCTGGAATCGAACCACATTATCTGTATGGCGTAACAGAAGCAATAGTTGAAGCTGCCCACTGCGGCCTGTCCTCGACCATTGCCTGCACCAGTGATAATATTTCTAACCTCATCAGAAGGCTAGAAGAAGAAAACCTAGATTACCAAATTCACGATTTAGCCCGAAAATCGGTGTAATCTTTCTCCATAGGGCTACCAATTCCATAAAAATTCCACAAGAGCCCAAGAGCTAGCCTTTAAAACTATTGACAGGCAGAACTCTTACTGCTAAACTATCAACCAGAATTGATTAAAAACAATTCTGTTTGAATATGATGAAGACGGGGATAATCGTTCTGGCTCATGGCAGTCGTGGGGAGCGAGGGGGGGTTGATGTTGCTGAAGCCCTTAACAAGATTACTCGCGGAGTAAAAGCTTTTCTGCCACCTGAGGTCAAGGTTATTGGCGCCACGCTTCAATTCAATCACCCCAGCCTAGACGAGGCAGTAGAGTCTCTGGCGGCACAGAAGGTAAGTCGGGTGATAATCATGCCCTACTTTCTTTTTCTGGGACAGCACATTACTGAGCATGTCCCCAAACTCATTGAGCGATTTAAGTGTCTCTACCCAGAAATACAGTTTACGGTCTCAGATAACCTCGGAACTGATGAATATTTTATTGACCTTGTGGCAAAACGAATAATAGAGGCTGCTCCCGAGCTTTTGCCCAGACTTCACGTTTCATCTAGCGCTCCTGAAAGCATCGAGCAGCAGAGCCTGGAAATAGTAGAAAAGTTGCTGCCTCCGCTGGAGTTATCATGGAAAGAACGAACGGTGGTAAAGCGCCTTGTTCATACTGCCGGTGACCGTCATCTGGCCCCTCTGATAAGGTTTCATCCCACGGCAACAACATCGGCGCTTTCTGCCATCCATTCCAGGAGTCCCATCTTCACAGACACAAGGATGGTAGCCGTCGCCATTAATCGTCATCTAGCAGAGAGGTTTGGCTGTGAGATATATTGTGCCTTGGACGGGCTGGAGTCAGCAGGAGTAGGCCGGGAGAAATGTGACACTCGCAGTGCTGCTGCCTTCCGTCTTCTAACCGAAGAGCTTAACAAGGCCATAGTGGCTATCGGTAACTCCCCTACTGCTCTTCTCGCTCTTCTTGACCTGATCGTCAGGAAGAAGGTTACTCCAGCGGTTGTGATTGGGATGCCTGTTGGTTTTGTACAGGCTAGAGAGGCAAAGGAGGAACTAATGAAGCTGGATATACCGTATATCAGCATTGTGGGAACTCGCGGCGGCAGTGCTTTAGCCGCAGCCACCATTAATGCTCTGCTGGGGTTGGCAAAAAGCGGTCAGCTTCTTGAAGAAAGGCAGCACGAAAGGAGGATGAACCAAGAAAGAGAATAATGTAAAGCAGAGAACTAAAAAGGGCGACTAAAAACTTACATATACTTTCATTAGGAGGTTTCAATTGAAGACGAATGATGAAAAAAGATGGGGGTTTAAGAGCAGCCTTGGTCTAGCTCTGGTGTTTGCCTTGGGGCTTTTATTGTTATCCCCATCTCAAGCCTACGCCATGCACATCGCTGAGGGAATCCTACCCGCCAACTGGGCAGCACTGTGGTATGTGGTCGCTTTCGCCTTTGTTATACCAGGCATTTATTTTATCACACGAAAAACTAAAGAGATAAAGGGATTGATGCCGCTTCTCGGTCTGGCCGGTGCCGTTATTTTCCTCATCTCGGTTTTCCCAATACCGGTGCCTGTCACAGGTAGTTGTTCTCATCCCTGCGGCACCCCGCTGGGGGCAATCTTGGTTGGGCCATTCATAAGCACCGTTCTGGGCACAATTGCCTTACTTATTCAGGCCCTATTTCTGGCACACGGCGGCTTCAGCACCTGGGGGGCAAACATTGTTTCGATGGCCGTTGTCGGCTCTTTCGTCGGCTTCGGTGCCTTTGTCCTATTCCGCAGGTTTCATGCTCCGATATTTGTGGCTGCTTTCGCCGCTGGACTCTTTGGTGACTGGGCGACCTATACCACAACCGCCTTCGAGCTGTCCTCGGCTTTGCACGGTACCGGCTCATTATGGAGCATGTTCGGAGCTATTTGCATAGCTTTCGCTCCTACTCAGTTGCCCTTGGGCATTCTGGAAGGGTTATTCAGCGGGGGAGTAGTAACACTTGTCTATCAGCGCCGACCCGAGCTGCTGTCTCGGATAATTCCAAGTGCTTTCGGGCCTGCAACCAGCATAGTAAAGGGAGGGAGCTGATGAAAAATCTAGGTAAAATAATAGCAATTAGCATTTTGACTGTCATCGTTTGTCTGGCAATTGTTGGGTGGATAGCTCTCTCTAAACAGGCATCGGAAGGAGAGGAGGGCCCGTGGGGCGGAGTCGATGTTAACGTAATAGAGAAGTATGCCTCTGATGCCGGCAGAGAAGCCAGAGAGCCCTTTATCAACACCGACAAAGGAGATATGCTGCTCTTTGTTTTCGCCTTGGGTGGTGCCGTAGGTGGATTTGCCGCCGGCTATTACTGGAGAAGGCTGGTGATGGAAAAGAGATAAACAGGAGAAGGACACTCAGACAAGTTAATGTTCGATAAAGGCGACTTTTTTTCTGACGTCTATGCTCACAAAGAGAACCTGGCAACCGGGATAGAGGCACGGACTAAGATAATCTTCACCGTTATTGCCTTGGTGATTAACCTTTTGTCGCCAACCATCTATACGCCGCTAGCCATCGCCATATTTTGTTTAGTCACGTTAGTAGCTATTGGCATACCCCCAAAGCTATTGATGCTAAGGCTAACCATGCCTCTGACAATGGCTGCTGTGGTGCTGATTACACAGGTATTCTTCTATGGCACTACCCCACTGTTTACTATTCCCTTTTTGGGATTTCACCTGATAGGTTATGAAGAGGGTTTGACACGTGGCTTTTTAATCATGTGTCGCGTAATAGGTGGTGTGTCATTAATTCTCTTCTTAAGCATGTCCACCCCCACCCATAGGCTACTCCTGGCAGCTCGCTGGTTTAGGCTGCCTAAAGTCTTTATTGAGCTGGCGCTGCTTATTTACCGCTACATCTTTGTCCTTATTGAAGAAGCAATATCTATAAAAGACGCCCAAAAGGTACGGCTGGGCTACCACAACTGGCAGCAAAGCATGAAGTCTCTCGGTGTATTAGGCGGAAGTCTTGTCCTGCGCGCCTATGACCGGGCGGAAAGAGTCTTCGAGGCAATGACAGCGCGAGGTTACGCCGGCACCATGACAATCAATTACACAGAACACTTTGATAGGAAAGATTTCATGGCTGCCATTTGCCTAAGCGCTGCTCTGGTGATTTTCTATCTTGTAGGACAACTGAGAATATGATAAAAACTGAAGCTTTGTCCTTTAGTTATGACGGCCATACGCAAGCTTTATGTGAAATCAATCTAGAGCTGAGGGATAATGAATTTTTGGCTTTGTTGGGTGCCAATGGATGCGGCAAGACCACCCTATTAAAGCACCTCAACGGCTTATTAAAACCGTCATCGGGCAAGGTTTTCTTAGATGAAAAAGAACTCCGTTTTTTCAAAGATGAGGAGACCTTTAGGCAGGTGGGAATGGTCTTTCAAGACCCTAATGACCAACTTTTTGGTGCTACCGTGGGGCAGGATGTCGCCTTTGGTGCTGTGAACTTGGGACTAAAGCCGGATGAGGTGACAAGGAGGACTACCGAGGCTTTGAAATTGGTAGGTGCCTCTGAGCTTCACGACAGAGCCATCCACACTTTAAGCTTCGGGCAGAAAAGGCGAGTGGCTATTGCTGGCGTCTTGGCCATGGAGCCAAAAATAATCTTGTTAGATGAACCGACAAGCGGCCTAGACCCCCGGGGTGTCAGTTCAATTATGCGCCTGCTCAGGAACTTGAATCGAGAACGAGGGAGGACTATGATAATGGCTACCCACGATGTTGAGCTAGTGCCCCTGTTTTGTGACCGGGTTGCTATTATGAATCAGGGCAGGATAATAGGAGAGGAAACGCCGGAGAGAATATTTGCTGACACCGTCTTAGTCAGGAAAGCAGGGCTGAGATTGCCACGCATTGCCCATCTCATCGAGATATTAAGGAGGGAGGATAGGCTGAGCTTTTCGGAAACCCCGCTGACAATTGGACCAGCAAGACGGGAGCTATTGAAGCTCATGAGAGACAGGCGTGGCAATAATAGCTGAGGAGACTTGTCAGCCATGCATAGTAAGTAAAGCAGAAGAAATGACAGTTAGACGCAAAAAAGGCAAGCTACTGCGCCATGGCTACACTACCGGAGCCTGTGCTGCTGCTGCCGCCCGGGCAGCCACTATGGCGTTGCTTTGGCAGAAGATTGTAGAACAGGTAGAGATTGACCTGCCTCATAGTGGTAAGGCTAACTTCAGAGTAGAAAAATGTGTCTTCAATAGCCTCGTGGCATCGTGCTCAATAATAAAGGATGCCGGCGATGACCCTGACGTTACCAATGGAGCTGAAATATGTGCCACTGTATCTTGGAAAACAGAGCCAGGCATTGCTATTGACGGAGGAGAGGGAGTTGGATTGGTAACTAAACCAGGACTGGAAATTTCGGTTGGCTTGCCTGCCATCAACCCGGTGCCACGCCAGATAATTACTAGCTCGGTCAGGGAAGTAGTAGCCGGAAGCAAGGTTAATGGCAGGGGCATCCAGGTGACCATCTCAGTGCCACAAGGTAATAACCTGGCTAAGAGAACACTTAACCCGCGTCTAGGAATAAAGGGAGGCCTTTCTATTTTGGGCACCACTGGTATTGTTATACCCTATTCGGTCGATGCTTATACTGCCAGCATCTCACAGGCACTTGACGTAGCTGTGGCTTGCGGCTGCCGGGATGTGGTACTGACGACGGGCAGACGCAGTGAAAAGTTCGCTCAGAGCGAGCTGACATCACTTGCTGAGGAATGCTTTATACAATCAGGGGACTTTGTCGGCTATTCGCTTCAAGAATGTGCCAAACGAGGAGTGACTAGGGTGGTCATCTGGGGGATGGTGGGTAAAATAAGTAAGCTTGCCGCAGGGCACTTGTACACCAACGTTAGTGATTCCAGAGTGAACATCGACTTTCTGGCTGGGATGGCGGCAAGCTGCGGTGTGCCTGAGGAAAGGGTGAAAGCCTTGCGGGAGGCAGTTACAGCTAATCAATTCAGGAGGATGTTATCAACTGCCTACACTAAGCAGTTTTGCGATAGGCTTTGCCTGCTGGCAGCAAAGAAATGTAGAGAGTATGCTGGTAGAAAACTTGAGGTGGAGTGTATCATGACCGATTATGAAGGCACTATCTTGGGGAGAGCCAATGTCAGCAAATAGTGTTTACATCATCGGTATTGGACCAGATGGAGCTTCTAGCCTCCCTCCCGAAGCACGTCGCCTAGTAGAACGGGCAGACATAGTTATCGGTGGCGAACGGCTACTTAACATGTTCCCTTCTTTATCCGGTCAGAAAACTGTCGTTAAGAACAACCTAGATGAGGTTGTTAATATGATTAAGCGAAACCTAGAATCCAAGCGTATGGCTGTCCTGGCCTCAGGGGACCCCAATCTTTACGGAATAGCCAAATACCTCGTGGGCAAGCTGGGCAAGGACATCGTTGAGATAATACCCAACGTAAGTGCCATACAACTTGCCTTTGCCCGAATTAAGGAGAGTTGGGATGATGCCGTCTTAGTCAGCGCCCATTCTAGGCCAATTGAGGATATTGTTGACACAGTGCGCTCTGTCCATAAAATCGCCATCTTCACCGATGACAAACACACCCCTGGAGAAATTGCCAGGATTCTCCAGCAGCACGGGATTGACAACTGCCGGGCTTATGTCTGCCAAGACCTGGGCAGCACAAAGGAAAAAATCATAGCCACCGACCTCTACTGCCTGAAGGAGATGAAGTTCTTACCACTCAATGTGATGATTCTAATCAAAGATGGGCCGGCCAACAATAGTCGTGCTCAAGAATGCTTCGGAGTCCCTGACGAGGAGTTTCATCGTCTGGGGGAAGGCATGATTACCAAGCTGGAAGTGAGAGCAGTCAGCTTGACCAAGATGCATCTCAGGGAAGATAGCGTTGTTTGGGACATCGGCGCTGGCTCTGGTGCCGTGTCTATTGAAGCCTCATTCCTCACCAAAAGAGGAAGCGTTTTCGCTATTGAGAAGGATGACCATGCAGTGGCAGTTATTAGAGAAAACGTCAACAAGTTTGGTCGCTGCAATATTAGGGTTATCCATGCCACGGCTCCGGAGGGGCTTGGCGAGTTGCCCGACCCTTCGACAATTTTTATTGGTGGCAGCGGTGGCGAACTAGCTGGAATTCTGAAGGTCGCTTGTGACCGGCTGAAGCCAGGGGGCCGGATTGTCATCAACGCGGCTACTTTGGAGACACTACAGGCTGCGGTTGATGGCTTAAAAGCAAATGGCTTTATGTCTGAGATAAGCTTAATCAATGTGGCTCGCAGCAGAGACATCTTAAACCTTACCCGACTTGAAGCCTTAAACCCGGTATTTGTGGTCACCAGCTGGCGATAAAGGGAATGATGGCAAAATGCAGGCGAAGAAAGTAGCAATTGGTCGTCTTTACGGAATCGGGGTAGGACCTGGCGACCCTGAACTCCTCACTCTACGAGCACACCGTATTTTGTCCCGGGTGCCGGTTATCTTTGTACCCCAGAAAGATGGGAAAAGTCGAAGCTATGCCAGCCAGATTATCGCCAGTCTGGTCAAAGAACCGGAGCAGAAAATAATTGAGTTGGTTTTCCCGATGCGAAAAAATGCAGAGGAGCTAGCCAGCTATTGGGAGAAGGCAACACAGAACATCTGGAGGCATCTCAGTGAAGGGAAGGACTGTGCTTTCATTGCTGAGGGTGACCCCCTCTTTTACGGGACATTCAATCACGTCTTTGCAGCTTTACAAAAAGGCCATCCAGAGGTTGATATCGAGGTTATCCCTGGCATTTCCTCGGTCAACGCAGCGGCAGCCAGGGCTTTACTTCCCCTCGCCAGTGGAGATGAGCGAGTAGCTATTTTATCAACAGTTTATGAGGATAAAGCTATCAGAGAGGTTTTGGAGAACTTCGATACCGTAGTCTTCCTCAAAATAAGCACTGCACTTGGAAGGATTCTTAATATCCTTGAGGAACTCAACCTAACCGATAAGTGCATCTATGTCAGAAGATGTACTACTGCGGACGAAGAGATAATTAGAGATGTAAAGAGAATAGAAGGCAAAAAACCGGATTATTTCTCAATGCTGATTGTGCGGAGGTAGCATGGCTACACAGGTATATTTCATTGGGGCTGGGCCAGGTGACCCTGAGTTGATGACAATTAAGGGGAAGAGGATTATCGAGCGAGCGGATGTTATTATTTACGCTGACTCTTTAGTAAACCCTGCGGTTTGTTCCTGCGCTAAAGAGGGAACTGAGATTTACCAGAGCGCCTCTCTCTCCCTAGACCAGATAACCGAGATTATTACTAACGCCGTGGGACAAGGGAAATTAGTAGCCCGCCTGCAAAGTGGTGACCCCAGCATCTACGGAGCTATTCAGGAGCAGATGGTCATCCTGGATGAGAAAGAAATAGAATATGAGGTTATACCTGGAGTAAGCTCCCTCTTTGCCGCCGCGGCGGCTCTGAAGACGGAGCTTACCATTCCGGAGCTTTCTCAGACAGTTATCATCACCCGAATGGAAGGTAGGACGCCGGTCCCGGATCTGGAGAGGCTGAAAGGGCTAGTAGCACACCGGGCTACCGTGGCTATCTTTCTGAGTGCCTCTTTGGTCGAAAACGTCGTCGCCGAACTTTTAAAGGGTGGCTATACCCCCGAAACTCCAGCAGCTGTTGTCTATAGGGCTAGCTGGGAAGATGAAATTGTGGTGCGCACCACCCTGAAGAGACTAGCGGAACAGGTGAAGGCACTGGGCATTAAAAAGCAGGCGTTGATACTGGTGGGCGATTTTTTGAACTCTAAAGGGAAGGGTATGCGCTCTAGGCTCTATAACAAGGGGTTCAAGCATGAATTCCGGACGTCTTGATAAGATAGCAATTGTGGCCATCACTAAGAGGGGAGTGGAATTGGGGCGACAATTGAAGAAATTCTTTCCCGATAGTCACCTCTATGTGCCGGCTAAATTTGCCGGGGAGAGTAAGGAATATGCCTTTCCGCCGCCAGCTAAAAAAGTGGTTAAGGAGGCTTTTAGCCGCTACCGATATCTAGTGATGATAATGGCAGTGGGCGCCGCGGTTCGCTTATTAGCCTCAGAGATTAGAGACAAGCGACAAGACCCAGGGGTGGTAACCATTGACAATTCAGCAAATTTCGTGGTGAGCCTTCTGTCCGGGCACCTGGGTGGTGCCAACCACTTAACCAGAAAGATAGCCTCCCTCCTCGATGCCCAGTCAGTCATTACCACTGCTTCAGAGGGAAACCACACTATCGCTGCTGACCTCCTGGGGAAGGAATTTGGCTGGGAATTGGAGGAGAATGGCAACCTTAACCGGGTCAGCACTTCGCTAGTCAATAACGAACCTGTTGGCCTTTATCAGAATGTCGGAGAGACAAACTGGTGGCCGGTAAATAGACCACTACCAGCTAACCTCCATATCTTTACTGAACTTAAGGCCTTAAAGGAATCCGGTTGCTTGGCAGCTCTGGTGATTACTGACCGGCTGCTGGCTGAAGAATACCGGGATTTGCCTGTTTACACCCTGGTATACCGACCAAAGAGCTTGGTGATAGGCATCGGCTGTAACCGCGGGACGAAATCTTCAGAGATAGAAAAGGCGGTTACGCGTGTGTTATCAGAACACAGTCTCTCAATTAAAAGTATAAGAAATATAGCCACTACTGATAGAAAGAAAGATGAGGCGGGACTTCTAGAATTTGCCCAAAAATACAACCTGCCAATAGAGTATTTTGATAAAGAAACCCTGATAAAGGCGAATTTTCCCTCCAGCCCTTCGGCAGCGCAAAAATACTTGGGGACGCCGTCGGTGTGCGAGACAGCGGCAATATTGAGCAGTGGCAATACCTCTCTCCTCATACCCAAGCTAAGTTATAATGGAGAGATAACTATCGCTATAGCCAGGTTGCCTTTTGATAGCAGTGATAGACCAAAAGGAGGCAAACTTTTTCTGGTCGGTATTGGTCCAGGCCACCCGGAACATATGACCCTCCGGGCTAAGGAAGCGATTCGTCTCAGTGAAGTGGTCATTGGCTATAAGACATACATCAGGCTGATTGAGCCTTTTTTGTCTCAGAAAGAGGTCATCGCCACCGGTATGGGGGATGAAGTTCAGCGAGCCAAGACGGCAATCAATCTAGTTAGGGACGGCAAAACGGTATCCGTTATATGCGGTGGAGACGCTGGTATCTATGGCATGGCCGGGCTGATTGGCGAGATTTTGCATGAACAAAGCAATAGGTTAGACGTAGAAGTGATACCGGGGGTGCCCTCTCTGGTAGCTACGGCTGCTTTGCTCGGAGCTCCATTGATGAGCGATTTTGTTACTATTAGCCTCAGCGACTACCTCGTCCCATGGGCAGATATAAGGCGGAAACTAGAGTTAGCAATCAGGGGCGACTTTGTCGTTGTTATCCAAAATCCGAAAAGCCAAAAACGCCAACGTCACTTAATTGAGGCTAGAGAGATTATCTTACAACATCGCCCTAACACTACCCCGGTAGGCATTGTCAGCGATGCCTACCGGCAAAAGCAACAGGTAGCAATAACAGATTTAGAACACATGCTGGACTTCGAAATAGGAATGAACACGACTATCGTCATAGGCAATTCAAATACTTTTGCTTTCGATAGTTGGCTGGTAACCCCCCGTGGCTACCAGAGAAAGTATGACTTAGCCACTGGAGCTTCGCGGTGAATATTCCTAGACTGGTAATTGCCGGAACTAGTAGCGGGGTGGGTAAAACTACTATCGCTGTCGGGCTTATCGCCGCCTTAAAAGAAAGGGGCTTGCGGATACAGCCTTTCAAGTGTGGTCCGGACTACATTGATCCAAGCTACCTTGCCTTGGCCGCAGGACAACCCTGTCACAATCTGGATAGCTGGATATTGCCAGCAGAATCCATAATTGAGCTTTTTGTTCACGCTAGCAAAGGAAGCAACATGTCGGTGATGGAAGGAGTAATGGGCCTTTATGACGGGAGAATGGGGCTGGAAGGTAATGGAAGCACCGCCGAGATAGCCAGAATACTCCAGATTCCGGTAGTTCTGATAGTGGATGTCACCAAGATGTCAGAGAGTGCCGCTGCACTGGTCCTCGGCTATAGCCAATTGGACCCGAAGGTAAATATTGTGGGGGTTATTCTGAATAATGTTGGCGGGCCAAGCCACCTGTGCTCAACAGCTGAGGCGATAGAGAAGAAAACGAATATGCCAGTTTTGGGCTATCTGCCTAAGACAGCAACTGTCTCCTTCTCTGAACGGCATCTTGGATTAGTGCCTGCTACGGAGAAGACGGAGCTAGCTGGACATATAGGCGCATTGCGAGAACAAATTCAGGCCACTGTGGACATAAGCCGAATCATACAACTTGCCAGCACTGCTTTAGCCATACCGCCACTAAGTGAGAAAAGACTTTTCCCAGACAAGAGGAAGCCAGCCTGCACCCGTATTGCCGTGGCACAGGATGAAGCCTTTAACTTCTACTACCAGTATAACCTTGACCTGCTGGCCGCTTGGGGAGCCGAGCTAGCATATTTTAGCCCTATGTATGACAGTGCTTTGCCTGCCGGCACACAGGGAGTATACCTTGGTGGTGGCTTCCCGGAAATCCATGCCGCTCAGCTTGAGGCAAATACCAAGATGAAAGAGGCTTTGCGGACAGCGGCTAATGAGGGTATGCCTATCTATGGTGAGTGCGGTGGCTTGATGTACCTATCACAGGGTATTATCGACTTCGAAAGTAATAAATATAAAATGATTGGATTACTCCCCGGCTGGGCAGCGATGCAGAACCGGAGAGTCAGAATAGGCTATGCCGAAGCTGAAACCTTAAGAGATAGCATTCTCGCGAAACAGGGCACAAAACTACGGGGACATTTATTTCATTGGTCGAGGATGCCATATCCCACTGCCAGAGCAGCCTATAAAATTCTGGATACAGAAGAGCAACTGGAGGGCTTCATCAGCGGGCCAAGAGCCAATATTTTAGGGGCCTATTTTCACCTTCATTTTGGTACTGCCCCGTCACTGGCGAGACAGTTTGTAGCCTCTTGTGCCAAATGGGGAAGGCTGGGGGTGACGCTTTAAAGTTCTGGGACAACATGAGCCTGCTTTATGTAGCAATCTCCTAAGTCGCGACTATTGCACATCTTTGATTTGTGCAGTCTCCCCGAATCAATTGTTTGCCTTGACAAGCAAGAACCGCCGATGTGCTCTTAACTCAGACTGGTCATCAGGCTGAATTACCATACCCACTGGATGCCGGATGCAACAGTCGACTACCCACAGCCCGTCTCAACCAAATGCTTGAGGTGGGGAAAAAATCGATTCTGGAATGTACCGGGTTAACTTCATAACAACCGAAAAGGGGGATGACCTCATCGTATCGTTTACAATTGCCGCTGGTGATTTTCCTGGAGACATCTTAAGCCTGACCCTGTTACGCACGCCAAAGTTCGAGTTTATTCTTGATCGAAACGAGCGGGGCGTCAGCGTGTTCTGGGAGGAAGACGAGGATGAGAGCGAATTACTGCTTGCAGTAGAGCGCTCCAAAGACATAGTGAAACTTACTAATAGTCTTATAATTATAGCCGACCCCGGTCATGAGGAGTACCTGGACATGATGACCTGGCTCGGCGGTCACTTCGACCCGCTTCGTTTGACGTCGAAATGGTGAATCGAAAGTTACGTTCGATGCGAGTGTAGCAACCCACTTCACTGGGGACTCCAAGACCAAGGCTACTCACAGGGACAGAGGGCGAGGGATTCAGAATAAACAAAAGGTGATGGGCTCGTATGTATGGCGGTTCACTGATTTCGCCAGATGATAATAGCCCCAAAGGCCACACACCAGGCATTTATGAAGGCGTTCAAAACCAGGTCCAAAACAGAGGTGAGGTAAATCCCATTCTGAAGGTTAAAACTGAAGTCCAGTAGCCCGAGGAAGATGAGCGCACCGGCAGCAATCAGCGACAGAGTCCTTCCCAACGGACTTCGCCTGAGCAACAGGACTCCTGCAGCTAGGAGCAGGAGAGCGAGACAAATATCAGGCAATGGGAAGGCATGCTCGTAAGCAAAGTAGCACGGGGGTGGGTTTTCCGGGGCCAGGCCGACGGTGGAGAACGCTATCCAGAAGAGTATAAGCCCAGCTGCGGTGACTATCTCTAATATTGGTATTACTCTATCCTTCTTAGTATCGCTCATTCTGTTCTCCTGACATATACTGGTGCTAAAGCTTCCCTGCCTGTACCTTCTTTATAGTGCTATCCATCACAAA
>Ga0194110_10005253_pt1 | contig 15428 bp, 3 predicted proteins | sample TA2Kig1200mmetaG_FD_146192 | JGI IMG/M metagenome (GOLD analysis project Ga0194110, IMG submission 146192) | Freshwater microbial communities from Lake Tanganyika, Tanzania - TA2015032 Kigoma Deep Cast 1200m | ecosystem: Environmental > Aquatic > Freshwater > Lake | place: Tanzania: Lake... | reverse complement strand
TTAATTATTAACGCCTGTACATTTTTTGTCAAATTCTAATGATTTCAAACATATTTTATATTAAAGTCAACGCTATTTTGTATAATATCATTGATTGTTATTTAATCAGCCCGTTAATTTTAATCTCTCATTCAATAAATTATCAAAAGTAATACCCAAAAATTATAATTAATATTATCTTGTTTTTCTATCGTAAAAATTTAATAATTTCGAGTATTCAATAAATGCAAAATAATTAAAAACAAAAAAATTAATTGCGCGAAATTATAATCTCTGAATTTGTGATCATATAACAATCTCTTTTTCGCAAATGAGAAATTATTCATCATATACATTTTTTTAAATAAAATTTGCGCCCATTAAATATACACCTTCACTAACAATGGTCTATCTATATCACATCAAAAATAATATTTATATTTTATTTTCCGTTTCATTTTTTATTTTTCTATTTGGTTCCTTCTCACTCCGTTCATTATCATATACATTTTTCCTTCACTTCCATTTATTGTATTCTACTTTTATTTTTAAATCGCGCAAAATTGATTTTTTTATGCCTATTAACATGGAAGCCTTTTAAAAACCAAAATCTTTATTTTAACAAGATTGGGATTATTTTATTGATGTTTCAAAAATTTATTGTAAATTGAGACTCGAAAATAAACCTATTGATAAATATTCTTTCCGCAAACTTTAACGATTCTATTCCAATATATGTCTCATTCATGAATATCGTTAATATCGTGAAGAAAAAGTATTTTATGATGTTTATTATGCTGTTTACAAATTTGTTTAAAATATGAGAGACTCTGATAACCCCGAATATTTTAATATTTCTACTGAATTTCCCTCTTAATTACCCCACACATTAAATCCTATTTAAAAAAAAAATAAATGATCGTTTTTCTCTTTATTAACCGCTATTTAGTACGCTTATTTTTTTTATTTTATTCTTTTTTCATAAATATCGCGTTTATGTATCATTTATACAAATTATTGCCCAACAATTTATCCGGTCTTTTCTTTCTCATATTTAAATGGGTTTCGTATTTTATTCAGGAAAATAACATTCTATAAACCCACTTCCCGCTACATCACTTCTTTTATTATAAACACATGCTTATTTATCTTCACTTGTATTTATATATTTTGCATATTTTATATTTCATTTTACATAAATACATTTTATATTTCAATATATAAATCGCTATTTATACTTAATTTAATTATTCTTCCACCCTCTCTTTCTTTCATATATTTTATATTTCATATATTCTACTAACATTTTTTAATTTTCGCTATTATATACCCGCATTTTTATTTATTTTACATTTTACCCACCGCTAGTTTTTTAATTTTTATTCATAAATCTCAATAAATTATTATACAATAACACATTTCCCGAAAAGCTGCGCACAATCCCACACCCAAACTATCCTGAATACATAGTATGATCATTACCAGCGCGGTTATAAATTGAAATATATAGATATAATTTAATTCATGCCTATAATCCACCCTTTTTACGCCTTTAATTTTCCCTTTTTACACCTTTAATTTACCCTTATTGCGCCTGTATGAATATTTACAAATAGTACGCATAAATACCTATAATTCGCAAAATATAAAAACTGATTATTTAATTAAAATTAATAAGCAATTTGTTCTATGTAATCTTAAGTCCCTATCCTTGTTATCCCCGTCTTTGTTGTTCCAGTAATAGACGCTTATATAATAACGCCCGAAGAGTTTAACAGGCTCACTTATCGATATACTTATCGATATACATTCGGAAAGTGTCTACGAAAATAAAGATACTTAATTAATAGGATTTAAAGATTTTCAATTCAGATAAATTAGTTGTTTTAACAACACTTATAATAAACTCCAGAAATTCAAACTTTAATTTACGTCAAGTTATAGTTTGAAGCTGAATTGTTTATTTTAAGTAATGTGATTAACAACAGACGCGTCTGAAAGTTCAAAATGTGAAAATGGATACTTGGTTCTCTTAAAAGTTGTGCCAACTATGCAAGTTCACAATTTTTTATATTTTATTTCCGCAAAATATTCTTTAATCACTACAATTTCAATCAATACTCAGATAAATACATAAGCAGCAAATATCAATATTTTAACTTTTGCAAATTGTTTTTTAATTCGCGCGATTAATACTATTACATTTTAGTTTTTAAACTATTAATTTATGAAAATAGTATATATTTGCGCAAATATTATATTATTTTATGATTAATTGACAAATTAGTATCTCATATACATAAATGAAAACCTATAAATAATATAAATCTATTTGTAAAAAATAAAACATTTGGCCAAATTTAATTTTGAAATAAACAGATCGCGAAGCGAGACATCTATTATATTAATAAATAATTAAAATTCGCGCTTATTTATAATTCATTTGTAAATATAATAGATTGCGAAGCCGTATTTCAAAGCGCTTGTAACAATAAACACTCTTTTCAAAAATAATTTCATATTCGCGCCCGTTTCAATTTTATCTGAAAGTATATTGACCGCTAAACATTATTTCAATCAATGAAAATTTTAAAAATAATCAATTAAAATATTTTATTTAGAATTTCAATAATAAATGATTTATAGAGCGCAGCGATTGTTGGTGTTCCACGTTTTTGCGGATTTGGTTAACATAATTATTCCCTTTATAAATATTTTTGCACATATTTGATAACATATATAGACCGCGAAGCGGTATATTAATATATGAAAATTAAGAAAATGTCAATAAATGATAAAAAACAAAAAATATTTTCCTTTAAATAATAAATTATGGATAATTGATAGAGCAAAGCAAATATTAACAAAGAATATAAATTAAGAATATTATCTTTTTAAATAATATATTTACGTTTATAAGTATTATATATACCGCGAAGCGATTATCAACTAATCATGTAAAAAGATTTTTTTTTCATAAATAAATTATTTTTTGCATCAACTAGAATTTTATTTAAAGAAAAATATACCACTTCGCGGGATATCAATAAATGAAAATTATGAATATTTCAACAAATATATTACCCCTATAAATATTAATATTTGCGTTAATTAAAATTTAATTTAAAAATATATGCCGCGGAGCGGTATATCAAAGCTTTTAAACAAAAAATACATTATTAAAAAATATAGATAAAGAATATTGATAGAGCGAAGCGAATATCAACTAATTATTAAAACAAAAAATAGTTCACCCACAAATAATAAATATTCGCGTTTTTTTGAGGATATTATAGACCGCTTCGCGGGATTTCAATAAATATAACCCCTTAAATAAAAATAAAACATTTGCGCAAATAATTATTTTCTTTAGAATTATATTTGAGGATATCAACAAATATTAGCCAATAAATTTTAAATAGAGGAGAATTGATTGAGCGAAGCGAATATCAATCAAAGCTTTTAAACAAAGAATATTCCTTCAATAAATAATTATCATTTGTATATATTAAAGGAAATAAATGCCGCTTCAGCGGTATATCAATAAATATTTTCCCCAAAAATTGTCAATTAAGAATCATTGATAGAGCGAAGCGATTATCAATCACAAATAATATAAAACAAAAAATATTCTATTTATTAAAATAAAAATGTGCGTTTATTAAAGGAAAAATACGCCGCGAAGCGGTATATCAATTAATTTTAATTTAGAAATAATCAATAAAAATATAGTCTCTTTATAAACATTTTATATTTGCGTTTATTTTAATTTTATTTGAGAATATATAGACCGCGAAGCGGTATATCAAGAAATTATAATTTAGAAAAAATCAACAAAGAATATTTCCATTAAATTTTCAATTGAGAATATATGCCGCTTCAGCGGTATATCAATAAATATTTCCCCTATAAATTTCAATTAAGGATATTCTTTTTATAAATATTTTAGGTTTATATATGCCGCTTCAGCGGTATATCAATAAATTATAATTTAGAAAATTTCAATTGAGAATAATTGATAGAGCGAAGCGATTATCAATCATAGATAAAAAACAAAAAATGTAAATAAAGAAAATTCTCTTTGTAAATAATATTAATTTGGCTTATATTTAAGGATATATAGACCGCTTCGCGGGATATCAATAAATGAAAATTAAGAATAATTCAACAAAGAATATTATCTTAATAAATTATTTTTTTGTATATATTAAAGGAAAAATATGCCGCTTCAGCGGTATATCAATAAATTATAATTTAGAAAATTTCAATTGAGAATAATTGATAGAGCGAAGCGAATATCAATCATAAATAAAAACAAATCATAAAAACAAAGAATATTTCCTTAATAAATAATTAAAATTTGCGTTTATTTTTATTTTATTTGGGAATACATATGCCGCGAAGCGGTATATCAAAGCTTTTAAACAAGAAATATATTCCCTAAAATATTAAATAAAGAATGATTGATAGAGCGAAGCGATTATCAACAAATAATAAAAAACAAAGAATATAAAATAAAGAATAATCAACTTTTGCATATATTTGAGGATATATAGACCGCGAAGCGGTATATCAAGAAATTATAATTAAGAAAAAATAAACAAAGAATATTTTCCCCAAATTATAAATAAAGAATATATGCCGCTTCAGCGGTATATCAATGCTTTTAAACAAAGAATATATTCCCTAAAATTTTAAATAAAGAATGATTGATAGAGCGAAGCGAATATCAATCGTAAATTAAAACAATAAATATTAAACAAAGAATAATCAATTTATAAATAATTTAACTTTTGTATTAACAAGAATTTATATATGAGAATATATATACCGCGAAGCGGTGTATCAATAAATGAAAATTAAGAATAAATTAATGGAGAAGAATTGATAGAGCGCAGCGAATATCAATCACAAATAGAAAAACAAAAAATATAAACAAAGAATAATCCATTTATAAATAATTTAACTTTTGTATAAACAAGAATTTATATTTGAGAATATATATACCGCGAAGCGGTGTATCAATAAATGAAAATTAAGAATAAATTAATGGAGAATAATTGATAGAGCGAAGCGAATATCAATCGTAAATAAAAATAAATCATATAAATTAAGAATAATTGATAGAGCGCAGCGAATATCAATCTAAAATAAAAAACTTATAATAATCCATTTATAAATAATTTAACTTTTGTATATATATGCCGCGAAGCGGTATATCAAGAAATTAAAATTAGGAAATAATCAACAAAGAATATTTTATAAAAATTATAAATTAAGGAGAATTGATAGAGCGAAGCGAATATCAATCATAAATAAAACTTATAATAATCCATTTATAAATAATTTAACTTTTGTATATATATGCCGCGAAGCGGTATATCAATAAATTATAATTGAGAAATAATCAACAAAGAATATTTTATAAAAATTATAAATGAAGGAGAATTGATAGAGCGAAGCGATTATCAATCTTTAATAAAAACAAATCATAAAAATAAAACATTTGCGCAAATAATTATTTTCTTTAGAATTACATTTGAGAATATATAGACCGCGAAGCGGTATATCAACAAATTATAATTTAGAAAAAATCAATAAAGAATATTTAATAAAGAATGATTGATAGAGCGAAGCGATTATCAACAAATCATAAAAACAAAGAATAATCTTTTTATAAATAATTTTATATTTGTATATATTTGAGAATTTATAGACCGCGAAGCGGTATATCAAAGAATATATTCCCTAAAATTTTCAATAAAGAATCATTGATAGAGCGAAGCGAATATCAATCGCAAATTAAAAACAATAAATATTAAACAAAGAATAATCTATTAACAAATTATTTTTTGTATATATATGCCGCGAAGCGGTATATCAATAAATTATAATTAAGAATAAATCAATAACAAATATTTTCTCTAAAAATTTCAATTAAGAATATATACCGCGAAGCGGTGTATCAATAAATAAAAAAACAAAGAATAATCTATTTAAAAAATATTTTTTTGTATATATATGCCGCTTCAGCGGTATATCAATAAATTATAATTAAGAATAAATCAATCATAAATTAACAAACAAAGAATATTCTCTTTATAAACATTTTTTATTTGCGTTTATTAGAATTTTATTAGAGAATATATATGCCGCGAAGCGGTATATCAAAGCTTTTAAACAAAGAATATATTTCCCTATAAATTTTCAATTAAGAATTATTGATAGAGCGAAGCGATTATCAATCATAAATAAAAACAAATCATAAAAAACAAAGAATATAAATTAAAGAATAATTAACTTCTGTATATATTTGAGAATATATATGCCGCGAAGCGGTATATCAATAAATTATAATTTAGAAATAATTAACAAAGAATATTTTATTGTAAATTATAAATTAAGAATATTATAGACCGCGAAGCGGTATATCAATAAATTATTTTCCCCAAAAATTACAATTAAGAATATAAAATAAAGAATGATTGATTGAGCGAAGCGATTATCAATCTTTAATAAATAAACAAAGAATATTTCCTTAATAAATAATTAATATTTGCGTTTATTAAAATTTTATTTGAGAATATATAGACCGCGAAGCGGTATATCAATAGCTTTTAAATAATAAATATTTTCCTAAAAATTTTCAATTAAGAATATAAAATAAAGAATTATTGATAGAGCGAAGCGAATATCAATCGTAAATAATAAACAATAAATATTAAACAAAAAATATTTTAACTTTTGTATATATTTGAGAATATATAGACCGCGAAGCGGTATATCAATAAATATTTTATTAAGAATATAAACAATAAATAATAAACTTTTGTATATATGTGAGAATATATAGACCGCGAAGCGGTATATCAATAAATATTTTATTAAGAATATAAACAAAGAATAATCTTTTTATAAATATTTTCCCTAAAAATTTAAATAAAGAATCATTGATAGAGCGAAGCGATTATCAATCATAAATAAAAAAACAAAGAATATTTCCTTAATAAATAATAAAAATTTGCGTTTATTAAAATTTTATTTGAGAATATATAGACCGCTTCAGCGGTATATCAACAAATATTTTATTAAGAATATAAACAAAGAATAATCTTTTTATCAATTATTTTTTGTATATATTTAAGGGAATATATGCCGCGAAGCGGTATATCAATAAATTATAATTTAGAAAAAATAAACAAAGAATATTTCCTTAAAATTTTAAATTAAGAATCATTGATAGAGCGAAGCGATTATCAATCTCAAATAAAAAAACAAAGAATAATCTATTTATAAATAATTTTTGTATATATATGCCGCGAAGCGGTATATCAATAAATATATTTCCTTAAAATTTTCAATTAAGAATATAAATAAAGAATGATTGATAGAGCGAAGCGATTATCAACAAATCATAAATACAAAGAATATAAAATAAAGAATAAACTTGTGTATATATATGCCGCGAAGCGGTATATCAATAAATTATAATCTAGAAAAAATAAACAAAAAATATAAACAATAAAGAATAAACTTTTGTATATATTTGAGAATTTATAGACCGCGAAGCGGTATATCAATAAATTATAATTGAGAAAAAATCAACAAAGAATATTTTATTGTAAATTATAAATAAAGAATATATGCCGCTTCAGCGGTATATCAATAAATGAAAATAAAGGATAAATCAATGGAGAAGAATTGATAGAGCGAAGCGAATATCAATCATAAATAAAAAAACAAAGAATATTTTCTTTATAAATTATTAAATGTGCGTTTATTATAATTTTATTAAAGGATAAATATGCCGCGAAGCGGTATATCAAAGCTTTTAAACAAATAATATTTCATCTAAAATTTCAATTGAGGAGAATTGATAGAGCGAAGCGAATATCAATCGTAAATAGAAAAATAAAGAATATTTCTTTATTTATAATTTTCATTTGTATATAATTGAGAATATATAGACCGCTTCAGCGGTATATCAAAGCTTTTAAACAAAGAATATCTCCTTTAAATTTTCAATAAAGAATAATTGATAGAGCGAAGCGAATATCAACAAAGAATAAAAACAAAAAATATTAAACACAGAATATTCTCTTTATAAATATTTATATTTGTATATATTTGAGAATATATAGACCGCGAAGCGGTATATCAATAAATTATAATTAAGAATAAATCAACAAAGAATATTTTCCTAAAATTTTCAATCGAAAATGATTGATAGAGCGAAGCGAATATCAACAAAGAATAAAAAACAAAGAATATTTTCCTTAATAAATAATTAATATTTGCGTTTATTTAAGAATATATATGCCGCGAAGCGGTATATCAACAAATTATCATTTAGAAAAAATAAACAAAGAATATTTCCCTAAAATTTTCAATTGAGAATATATGCCGCGAAGCGGTATATCAATAAATATTCTCTCTATAAATTACAATTAAGGATAATCTTTTTATAAATATTTTATGTTTATATATGCCGCGAAGCGGTATATCAATAAATTATAATTTATAAATAAAAAACAAAGAATATTTTCCTTAATAAATTATTTTTTTGTATATATATGCCGCTTCAGCGGTATATCAAAGAATATATTCCCTAAAATTTTCAATTAAGAATATAAATTAAGAATAATTGATAGAGCGAAGCGAATATCAATCATAAATAAAAAACAAAGAATATTTCCCTAAAATTTTCAATCAAGAATAATTGATAGAGCGAAGCGAATATCAACAAAGAATAAAAAACAAAGAATAAAAAACAAAGAATATTCCCTTTATAAATAATTTATTTTTGTGTTAATTAGAATTTTTTTTAAGGATATATATGCCGCGAAGCGGTATATCAATAAATTATATTTAAGAATAAATCAATAAAAAATATTTCCCCTATAAATTTCAATTAAGGATAATATTTTTATAAATATTTTATGTTTATATATGCCGCGAAGCGGTATATCAAAGAATATATTCCCTAAAATTTTCAATTAAGAATATAAATTGAGGAGAATTGATAGAGCGAAGCGAATATCAATCATAAATTAAAAACAAAAATATTTCCTTATTAATAATTTTCATTCGTATATATTTGAGAAAATATAGACCGCGAAGCGGTATATCAATAAATTTTAATTGAGAATAATTGAAAGAGCGAAGCGATTATCAATCTAAAATAAAAAACAAAGAATATAAAACAAAAAATATAGACAAAGAATAATCTTTTTATAAATAATTTTATATTTGTATATATTTGAGAATAAATAGACCGCGAAGCGGTATATCAATAAATATTCTCTCTATAAATTACAATTAAGGATAATCTTTTTATAAATATTTTATGTTTATATATGCCGCGAAGCGGTATATCAATAAATTATAATTTAGAATAAATCAATAAATAATTAACTTTTGTATATATATGCCGCGAAGCGGTATATCAACAAATTTTCAATTAAGAATCATTGATAGAGCGAAGCGAATATCAATCACAAATAAAAAACAAAGAATATTTCCCCTATAAATTTCAATTAAGAATATAAAATTAAAAATCATTGATAGAGCGAAGCGAATATCAATCACAAATAAAAAACAAAGAATATTTTCCTTAATAAATAATTTATTTTTTGTGTTAATTAGAATTTTATTTAAGGATATATATGCCGCGAAGCGGTATATCAATAAATATATTCCCTAAAATTTTCAATTAAGAATATTTCAATTGAGAATGATTGATAGAGCGAAGCGAATATCAACAAAGAATAAAAACAAAGAATATTTTCCTTAATAAATAATTAATATTTGCGTTTATTTAAGAATATATATGCCGCGAAGCGGTATATCAAAGCTTTTAAACAAAGAATATTTTCCTAAAATTTTCAATTAAGAATATTTCAATTGAGAATGATTGATAGAGCGAAGCGAATATCAACAAATAATATAAAACTAAGAATATTCTCTTTATAAATAATTTATTTTTTGTGTTAATTAGAATTTTATTTAAGGATATATATGCCGCGAAGCGGTATATCAATAAATTATAATTAAGAATAAATCAATAAATAAAAAACAAAGAATATAAACAATAAATAATAAACTTTTGTATATATATGCCGCGAAGCGGTATATCAAAGAAATTATAATTAAGAATTAATCAATAAAGAATATTTCACCTAAAATTTTCAATTAAGAATCATTGATAGAGCGAAGCGATTATCAATCTTAAATAAAAAACAAAGAATATTTCATTAATAAATATTTATATTTGTATATATATGCCGCGAAGCGGTATATCAAGAAATTATTATTTAGAAAAAATCAACAAAGAATATATCCCTAAAATTTTCAATTGAGAATATATGCCGCGAAGCGGTATATCAATAAATATATATTCCCTAAAAATTTATAATTAAGAATGATTGATAGAGCGAAGCGATTATCAACAAATAATAAAAAACAAAGAATATTCCCTTTATAAATATTTTATATTTGCGTTTATTTTAATTTTATTTGAGAATATATAGACCGCGAAGCGGTATATCAATAAATATTCTCTCTATAAATTTCAATTAAGGATAATCTTTTTATAAATATTTTATGTATATATATGCCGCGAAGCGGTATATCAATAAATTAGAATTTATAAATAATTAACAAAGAATATTTCCATTTAATTTTCAATTGAGGAGAATTGATAGAGCGAAGCGAATATCAATCATAAATTAAAAACAAAGAATATTTCCTTTTTAATAATTTAACTTTTGTATTAATAGGAATTTTCATTTGAGAATATATAGACCGCGAAGCGGTATATCAATAAATTATAATTAAGAATAAATCAATAATAAATATTTCCCCTATAAATTTTCAATTAAGAATATAAAATAAAGAATCATTGATAGAGCGAAGCGAATATCAATCATAAATAAAAAACAAAAAAATTTTCCTTAATAAATAATTTATATTTGTATATATTCAAGGATATATAGACCGCGAAGCGGGATATCAATAAATTATAATTTAGAATAATTCAACAAAGAATATTATCTTAATAAATTATTTTTGTATATATATGCCGCGAAGCGGTATATCAATAAATATATCCCTAAAATTTTCAATTAAGAATATTTCAATTGAGAATTATTGATTGAGCGAAGCGAATATCAACAAAGAATATCAACAAAGAATAAAAACAAAGAATATTTTCCTTAATAAATTATAATTTAGAATAAATCAATAATAAATATATTCGCCAAAATTTTCAATAAAGAATAATTGATAGAGCGAAGCGATTATCAATCTAAAATAAAAAACAAAGAATATTTTCCTTAATAAATCATTAATATTTGCGTTTATTAGAATTTCAATTGATAATATATGCCGCGAAGCGGTATATCAATAAATTATATTTAAGAATATTTCCCTAAAAATTTTCAATCGTAAATGATTGATAGAGCGAAGCGATTATCAACAAAGAATAAAAACAAATGATATTCTCTTTATAAATATTTTATATTTGCGTTTATTAGAATTTTATTTAAGGATATATATGCCGCGAAGCGGTATATCAATAAATATTCTCTCTATAAATTTCAATAAAAATCATTGATAGAGCGAAGCGATTATCAATCCAAAATAAAAAACAAAGAATAATCTATTAACAAATTATTTTTTGTATATATATGCCGCGAAGCGGTATATCAATAAATTATATTTAAGATTATTTCCATTAAATTTTCAATTGATAATATATGCCGCGAAGCGGTATATCAATAAATTATATTTAAGATTATTTCCATTAAATTTTCAATTGATAATATATGCCGCGAAGCGGTATATCAATAAATTATAATTTAGAATAAATCAATAATAAATATTTAATTAAGAATGATTGATAGAGCGAAGCGATTATCAACAAAGAATAAAAACAAAGAATATAAAACAAAGAATATTTTCCTTAATAAATAATTAATATGTGCGTTTATTTAAGAATATATATGCCGCGAAGCGGTATATCAACAAATATTTTATTAAGAATATAAACAAAGAATAATCTATTAACAAATTATTTTTTTGTATATATATGCCGCGAAGCGGTATATCAAAGCTTTTAAACAAAGAATATTTCCCTTAATAAATAATAAATATTTGCGTTTATTAGAATTTCAATTGATAATATATGCCGCGAAGCGGTATATCAATAAATTATATTTAAGAATATTTCCATTAAATTTTCAATAAAGAATCATTGATAGAGCGAAGCGATTATCAATCTAAAATAAAAAACAAAAAATATTTTCCTTAATAAATCATTAATTTGTATTTATATGCCGCGAAGCGGTATATCAATAAATATATTTCCTAAAATTTTCAATTAAGAATCATTGATAGAGCGAAGCGAATATCAATCACAAATAAAAAACAAAGAATATCTCCTTTAAATTTTCAATAAAGAATCATTGATTGAGCGAAGCGAATATCAATCGTAAATAGAAAACAAAAAATATAAACTTTAATATTAATAAGAATTTTCATTTGAGAATATATAGACCGCGAAGCGGTATATCAACAAATTATCATTTAGAATAAATCAATAAAGAATATTTTCATTTAATTTTAAATTAAGAATATATGCCGCGAAGCGGTATATCAATAAATTATAATTTAGAATAAATCAATAATAAATATATTCCCTAAAATTTTCAATTAAGAATATTTCAATTGAGGATAATTGATAGAGCGAAGCGATTATCAATCTAAAATAAAAAACAAAGAATAATCTATTAACAAATTATTTTTTTGTATATATATGCCGCGAAGCGGTATATCAACAAATTATCATTTAGAATAAATCAATAAAGAATATTTTCATTTAATTTTAAATTAAGAATATATGCCGCGAAGCGGTATATCAATAAATTATAATTAAGGATAAATCAATGGAGAATAATTGATAGAGCGAAGCGAATATCAATCATAAATAAAAAACAAAAAATATTTTCTTATTAATAATTTTCATTTGACTTATATTTAAGGATATATATGCCGCGAAGCGGTATATCAAAGAATATATTCCCTTAAATTTTCAATTAAAAATATAAATAAAGAATGATTGATAGAGCGAAGCGATTATCAACAAAGAATATAAAATAAAAAAATAATTAACTTTTGTATATATTTGAGAATTTATATGCCGCGAAGCGGTATATCAACAAATTTTAATCAAGAAAAAATCAATAAAAAATATTTCACCTAAAATTTTCAGTTAAGAATCATTGATAGAGCGAAGCGATTATCAATCACAAATAAAAAACAAAGAATATTTTTCCTTAATAAATAATTTATATTTGTATATATATGCCGCGAAGCGGTATATCAATAAATTATAATTGAGAATTAATCAACAAAGAATATTTCACCTAAAATTTTCATTTGATTTATATTTAAGGATATATATGCCGCGAAGCGGTATATCAATAAATATATTCCCTAAAATTTCCAATTAAGAATATTTCAATTGAGGATAATTGATAGAGCGAAGCGAATATCAACAAAGAATAAAAACAAAGAATATTTTCCTTAATAAATAATTTATATTTGTATATATATGCCGCGAAGCGGTATATCAATAAATTATAGTTAAGAATATTTCCATTAAATTTTCAATTGATAATATATACCGCGAAGCGGTATATCAATAAATATATTCCCTAAAATTTTCAATTAAGAATCATTGATAGAGCGAAGCGATTATCAATCTAAAATAAAAAACAAAGAATAATCTATTAACAAATTATTTTTTTTATATATATGCCGCGAAGCGGTATATCAAAGCTTTTAAACAAAGAATATTTCCTTAAAAATTTCAATTATGAATCATTGATAGAGCGAAGCGAATATCAATCGTAAATAGAAAAACAAAAAATATATACTTTAATATTAACAAAATTTTCATTTGAGAATATATAGACCGCGAAGCGGTATATCAATAAATTATAATTTAGAATAAATCAATAATAAATATATTCCCTAAAATTTTCAATTAAGAATATTTCAATTGAGGATAATTGATAGAGCGAAGCGAATATCAACAAAGAATAAAAACAAAGAATAAAAACAAAGAATATTTTCCTTAATAAATAATTTATATTTGTATATATTTGAGAATATATAGACCGCGAAGCGGTATATCAAAGAATTTTTCATCTAAAATTTTCAATTAAGAATTATTGATAGAGCGAAGCGATTATCAACAAAGAATATAAACAAAGAATAATCCATTTATAAATTATTTAACTTTTGTATTAATAGGAATTTTCATTTGAGAATATATAGACCGCGAAGCGGTATATCAAAGAATTTTTCATCTAAAATTTTCAATTAAGAATTATTGATAGAGCGAAGCGATTATCAACAAAGAATATAAATTAAGATTATTCTCTTTATAAATTATTTTCATTTGAATTATATTTAAGGATATATATGCCGCGAAGCGGTATATCAATAAATATTTCCCCTATAAATTTCAATTAAGAATCATTGATAGAGCGAAGCGAATATCAATCATAAATTATAAACAAAGAATAATCCATTTATAAATTATTTAACTTTTGTATTAATAGGAATTTACATTTGAGAATATATAGACCGCGAAGCGGTATATCAATAAATTTTAATTTAAAAATAATCAACAAAGAAGAATTAATATTTGTATATATATGCCGCGAAGCGGTATATCAATAAATTTTAATTTAAAAATAATCAACAAAGAAGAATTAATATTTGTATATATATGCCGCGAAGCGGTATATCAAAGCTTTTAAACAAAGAATATATTCCCTATAAATTTCAATTAAGAATCATTGATAGAGCGAAGCGATTATCAATCAGAAATTATAAACAAAGAATAATCCATTTATAAATTATTTAACTTTCGTATATATTTGAGAATTTATAGACCGCGAAGCGGTATATCAAAGAATATATTCCCTTAAATTTTCAATTAAAAATATAAATAAAGAATGATTGATAGAGCGAAGCGAATATCAACAAATCATAAAAAACAAAGAATATAAAATAAAGAATTATTAACTTTTGTATATATTTGAGAATATATAGACCGCGAAGCGGTATATCAAAGAATATATTCCCTTAAATTTTCAATTAAGAATCATTGATAGAGCGAAGCGAATATCAATCACAAATAAAAAACAAAGAATATTTTCCTTAATAAATAATTTATATTTGTATATATTTGAGAATATATAGACCGCGAAGCGGTATATCAAAGAATATTTTCCTTAATAAATAATTTATATTTGTATATATTTGAGAATATATAGACCGCGAAGCGGTATATCAAAGAATATATTCCCTTAAATTTTCAATTAAGAATCATTGATAGAGCGAAGCGAATATCAATCACAAATAAAAAACAAAGAATA
>Ga0194110_10005252_pt1 | contig 15430 bp, 9 predicted proteins | sample TA2Kig1200mmetaG_FD_146192 | JGI IMG/M metagenome (GOLD analysis project Ga0194110, IMG submission 146192) | Freshwater microbial communities from Lake Tanganyika, Tanzania - TA2015032 Kigoma Deep Cast 1200m | ecosystem: Environmental > Aquatic > Freshwater > Lake | place: Tanzania: Lake... | reverse complement strand
TCAAGGAGAATTTGCTTGACGGGGAGGTTGATGCCGATTAGACGTAGACTGATGAAGTGCCTGGCCTAGGATGCGGAGCCTGACGAGGGCTTCGGCCGGGCAAGTGGGCCGAGCCGCAAGGCAGATTTTCAGCGTGGTCATTTTGCACAGAAGGGGGTTTTCTGTGACGAACACGTATCCGCCACCTCCGACGACAAGCACGCCGACGCCTTGTTCCGATTCGAATCCGACGAAGACGACGAGCGCGGCGCCGGCCTGGGAGCAGACGCGGTATGCGTCGACCATCATCTATTCGGGCCAGTTCATTTTGCGGATTCCGCTTGCATCGCTGGAAGCCTTTGGCGTTGCGGGATGGCGGTTCGATATCGAGCACTTGCGCGACGACCACGTCAACGGAGTGCTGGGCCCAAACATCAACTTCACACAGAACATTCATCTGGAGCAGGAGAACGGGGCTGTCGTTCTGGCAACGGAGGACAACCTCCGCGAGCGGTTTGTTCCGCTCGAAGGCGGCGGCTACTCTTCGGAAGCGAACAACACGGCGGCGGTGCTGATGCGGTCACAAGGAGGCGCGGACGAGTTTACAATCGTATCGTCAAAGGGAAACGTGACGAAGTTTTACGGGTTTGAGAATGTCGCCACGCCAGGCCGCATCAAGAGCGTTACGGACCGCCACGAGATCACCCACACGTTCGCTTGGCGGCGCGAAGGCGGGATGGACCAGTTGACCGAGGTCCGTGATGGTTATGGCCGCGCGGTCCAGTATCGCTATTACGGTTCCGAGGGGAAGCACCGCCTCCAGGAAATCGAAGACTTCCTCGGTCGAAAGATGAACTTCCAGTACGATGGCGACGGGCGGCTGGTCGCGGTCGTGACGCCGTCGATCACCCGTGCCGCACCTGGTGGGGCCTTCCCCGGCGGCACAGCCTATGTCTTCCAGTACGATTCCGCCAATCCTCGCCCTGAGCGACGGAACGACCTGGTCCGCGTCTGGTATCCCAACCAGACTGCCCCATACTTGAACGCGGGAACGCGGACGGTGGATGTGGCGCGCGTGTATGCCGAGGCCGTGCCGCGGTACTTTGTGGAATATGGCCAGGACCCGACTGATGAGGATCATTATGGTCGGGTGATCCGCGAGACGGTGGGCGCCCCGCCGAACGGCCCCGGCGGGACATGGAGTTTCATCTACACGGTGGACGACCTTCCGGTGGCCCCGTTTTATGATGTGGGCGATCCGAACACGTGGATCGTGATGCGGACCGTCGTGACGGACCCGAACGGGAACCAGGCGATCTACGATTTCAATCCGAACGGGATGGCGGTCCGGGTGGAACGGTTCCGCACCCGGCAGAAGCTCGCGGTGCCCGGGCATGCCCTGCCGGCCAGTTACGTGACCTGGAAGAAATACAACAGCCACAACCAGCCCTTGCTGGTGATTCAGCCGGAAGGCAACAGCGTTGAGTGTGAGTACGACAGCGGGCAGGTCCCTGGGATTCCGGGCATCTACGTCAAGCGGATTGGCCTGCTCGTCCGGGAGACGCACAGGCCGGGGAACCCGTACAGCATCCACGCGCCGACGCGCCCCGGCAGCAGCGGGCAGACGGAACTGACGCGGCTATACTTCTATGATCCGTTGTTCAACCTGCAGTGCGCCACCATCGAGCGCCGTGGCAACCCGGTGCGCTACGACGGGGGCAATCCTGTCTATTTTTCACCTCAGAATGAAGGGCCGACGCCCGCTGATTCGGATCGCCGGCGATACTCAACAATTACATACTTCGATTACCAGAAGAACACCCTGGACACGATCAAGAACGATCCGGCCCTAAAGGCTCTTCTCTTCCCCGGGGACGCAAGTGCGGCGGACAAGATCGCGGCCCTCATTGAGTACGTCGACGAGCAGATGAACGGCCCGGGCGACGCAGGACCGTTGCCGCCCGGCTTCGAGGTGGACCTAGGGGATGTCAACGGCGAGGGGACCGGGAATGGCGGCGCCAGCGGTCTGCCCGCGGCCAAGATGCTGGGCAACGTGGTCAAGATAGCACATCCGCCGGTTCGCCAACTGGTGGAGAACACCGGCACCGGCGACCCGTGGAAGTGGCTGAAGCTGCCGTCGGAGTCTCCTGGCCCCGGTGAAGCCGCCCCAAAGCGCATCGAACTCTTCACACGGAACGACCTCGGGCAGGTCAACACGCACACGTCGCCAGAGGGGAACCTGACGGTCTACGTGCGCTACCCTGACAACGACCCGCAGGGCACGGGCCAGGGCATTCCGGGCAATCCGCGCACGAAGCAGTACGGCGGCGTCAGAGAGGTCCATGCGGACGCCGACCCAAACGACGTGATGAGTCTTGTGGGGGCCGACGGCGACCTGGTGGACTTCCGGACGGACGTCTACCCGCGCAACAGCCGGAACAACACGCCGGGGGAGTATCAGGATCTGGTGACCCGGCACGAGGCCCCGCCGGGCGGCGAAGGCGCCTATGACGCCCTGGGCAACGCGCTGGCCGAGACGGATGCCCGTGGCTTCATGACAAGATATGAGCGCGACGAACTGGGCCGGGCGTATCGGACCACACTGCCGGCACCGTACTCGTTCCGAACGGAGACCTATTACGACGCCAACGGCAACGTGGTCCGGGAGGATGTTGAGGACAAGGTTGTGGCGTTCGCCTCGGATGACCCTGCCGACCCTGGTTACGCCAAGTTCACGCCCAGCGGCAGCGGTGCGACGGCGCACGTCCCGATGAAGGCCGGCGCCGGCGGGGCGATCCGCCCAGGATGGTTCACTAATCTCCATACATACGATCTGCTAGACCGGAATGTGGAGGACGATCTCGACGCAACCGGTTCGAGCCCGTCCCGTCTCGTGACGACCCACGAGTATGATCCGAACGGCAATCTTGTCCGGACCGTCAAGCCCGAAGGCAATACCATTGAGTACGATTACGATGAACGCGACCTTCAGATCGCCACGCGCGTCGGACACGACCCTGCAAGCGGGGAGGCCGGCGCCGTCACGATCTCGGTCTACGACGACAACGGGAACTTGATCTACCGGATCGGGGCGGCCGACCGGCTCAAGGACCAGGGCGACCACACGACCACCCTCCGGGCGCTCCTGAATGACGCCTTCCGCTCGTGCCAGACACTTGACCATACCGGCGATTGGCTCGTGGAGAACATTTACGACGGCTTCGACCGCGTGATCAAGACCATCGACGCCGTAGGTAACATCGCGGACTACGGCTATGATCATAACACTGATGTCTGTTATGATCCGGACGGCCGAGTGGTCCGGTCTTTCCGGTCCGGGCCGGCGGGCGGTGCCAGCCCGAAGAACCGGGTCGGTTCCGGCAACGTTCTTCTGGCCGAGGCCGTCACCCGGTTCGACGAGGCCGGCCGGGCCTACGAGACCGAGCAGGCCGTATTCCTCAACACCGGCAAGACCGGCGGCGTGCCAACCCACATCCTGCCTTCGGGCCGGTCCGCAACTCACACAGGCGGCGGCCTGGCGGCCAATGGCACTGCAAACGATCACACCGCCACCGTGACGCTCACCGCCGGCGACGAGAGTTACGTTCTTACCCGAAATGTTTACGACCGGGCGGGGCGATTGGCGATGACGGCCCAGGACAACACCGCCAAGACGCGGTACGCCTTCGACGGCGTAGACCGGCAGATAAGCGTCACGGACGCCCAGGACCAAGAGGGCGCCGGCGTCGAGAGCAACGTCGCGGAGAACACCTTCGATGCCAACGGGAACCTTGTCCACGTACTGCGCCGCGAGAACGCCACGATAGCTGATGCGCCGAATAACCTCGCCGAAGAGGTCTTCGAGTCGCGGATGAGTTACGACGCCCTCAACCGGCTCGTGCTCCGGGCCGACCAGGGCGCCGACGGGTCGCTTACGGAAGACCCCGTGGCCTTCTGCTCGTCGCCGGACGGGACGCAGACCATCCTTGCGCGCTTCGGTTACGACAGCCGCGGCAACCAGACCCTGGTCATCGACCCGAAGGGCAACACGGCCGTCACGGTTTATGACGGCGCGGGCCGGTCGACCGAGACCATTCAGCACCTGCGCGAGGATGGCGACGGCGCCAAGCCGGTCGAGGACGAGGTCTGCACCCGCACGTCCTACGACGGCAACGGCCGCGTGGTCCAGTTGATCGACGACCGTGGCGGGACGACCGCGTACACGTTCGACACGCTCGACCGGCAGGTCACGATGGCCTTCCACGATGGCTCGACGCGCACAACCGAATACAACGAGGCGTCCGACGTCGTTCGGTACACCGACGAGAATCAATCCGAATCTGCATATACTTACGATGCCATCGGCCGGCGGATCGAAGTGGCGATTACTCGGGCCGCGGGCGTCGTCGGCACAACGGCCCAGGCATTCCAGTACGACGGCCTTTCGCGGATGACCTACGCCTCGGACACGAGCGACGGGGCGGTCACCGACGGCGGCTTCGTTTATGACTCGCTCGGGCGCCTCATTGAGGAGAAACAGAGCCACGATCTCGACGGTTCGGCAAAGAACCGCTACGCCACCTACCATGCCTTCACATCGCTGCCGACCGCCGGCTTCACCTACCCCGACGCGCGGCAGGTCGCCTACGGCCACGATGCGCTCTATCGCCGGACGAACATCTCGGACGGCGGCGGCCTTATTGCCAAGTGGTCCTTCTTCGGCCCAACGCGCGTTGCCGAGGTCGAACTCGGTAATGACCTCATCCTGACGCACCTGAACAACGCCCGCACCCGGTCGGCCGTGCAGAAAACTGTAGCGCCCAATCCCCCCTGGGGCGACCGGTCAAGCGACCGCCTCGGCTACGACGGGGCCGGACGCATGATTACAAAGCGGTACCTGGACGGAGGTATTGACGGCACGGGCGAGAATCCCACTTATGCGTACAACGACCCCACAGCCGTCGTCGGCTTCACCGCCGCCTACGACGACGCCTCAAACAAGAAGTACGAGCGGCACCTGCACTCCGAGAAGCGCAGCCACCTGTACCCGGCCGTCGATTCCCTCAATCGCCTGCGCGAGTACCAGCGCGGGAAACTCGCCACCGGCGGCGGGTCCATCGAGAGCGGCCAGGAAATCACCCTCCCCGGCACGGACCGGGACCGGACCTATGACCTCGACGGCCTCGGCAACTGGCAGCGGACGGTCTATACGCCCGTCGGCGGCTCGGAGACGACCGAGGTCCGCCAGCACAACCATGTGAACCAGATCACGCGGTTCGACGGCACCGACGTCCTGTACGACCACGGCGACAACGCGGGCGATCCGGACCCCGACGTGGCCCGTCGCGGCAACGGCAACGTCGCCGTTGACGGGACGCGTCGATGCGTCTATGACGCGATCAACCGGCTTAAAGAGGTATATAAGAAGGACGCTGGTGGCGAGTACACGGTCCAGGTCGCCGCGTACACCTACGACGCCCTCGGCCGTCGCATCCGCAAAGTGGTCTCCGGCGGCGGCGTTCCGGGCGGCCTGCCCGACAGCACCACCGATTACCTTTATGCGGACGTCCAGTGCGTCGAGGAGCGGACCGGCGCCGACCAGGTCCTCCGCCAGTACGTCTGGGGCCAGTACGTCGATGAACTCGTCCAGCAGAAGGACAAGGGCACGCCCGACACGGACTACTACCTCCTCAGCGACCTCTTGTACCGAAGCGTGGCGCTGACGGATGCCGACAAGAACGTCCAGGAAGCCTACGACACCGACGCCTACGGCAAGACGCTCATCTTCGCCGACGCGGTCCCCCACAGGACCGACTGGTTCACCGACGCGGACGCTAGCCACGTCACCGCCGCCCCCATCTGCCGCTTCGTCTTCACCGGCCGCGAACTCGACCCCGAAACACAAATCTACTTCTACAGGGCAAGGTACTACCAGCAAGGGCTCGGAAGGTTCGTCTCGCGCGATCCAGGGCCGAGCGCAGCAGCGGCCGCTCCCAATGTCGGGATTCCGACGCCTGTGACCGCCTGGCAAGTCGCCCCGGGAGATGCACTGGCGATGTATTCCGATGGGATGAATCTGTATCAGTACGTCAGAAGTCTCCCGGTCTGGTGCTTGGACCCGGGGGGGAGGATTATCATCGGCTTGTGGGGGCTGGACTGGCTTGGACTTGGCAGGATTGGGGACGTGTCTGGCCAGGGATCGATCACGAGCATGGTCGAGAACATCGCTGCACGGGTGCAGGATAAGAGGAAGTTCTCTTGGCCAGCCATCTTCGCCCCCCGTGCAAAACTCGCAAGCGAGCTTGAGGCTTGGCGAAAGAGGGTGGAGAACGGCGATTGTGAACAGTTTGTGCTGTTCGGCTTCAGCGACGGTGCCACAAATGTTTGGCGGCTCATCAGAGAAAAGGGCGAGATTGGCGAGGCAGGCTACGAGGAAGGAGGATATAAGACCGCCGTCACCGGTAAGCGCGTGTACAATCCTGCATACTTTGGAATTATTGACATGGTGAGACGGTGGTACACGCCTGTTCCCGTTGCCGAGCTTGCAGGTGAGCCCCCGAACACCAGGCTCGACCGATGGACGGATGCGCATGTTAACTCTCTCTTGGCAAGGCAACCAACTTGGGTAGAAAACTACCATAATACCGGGAAGCCGGGATCTGTTGGTAAATGGCGGGGGTTTTGGGTTGCTGGCGCCAAGACGGACGTCTCCGTGCCGAACACTGAACATGACACCATACTCAAGGAAGCTCAGCTCCGTGCCCATGTGGAGAACCAGGCTGTCGAGGCGTACAAGACCGTCAAACCGTAAGGAGAGGGAACCCATGTGCCCCGGGATTGGAGTCTCTCTTGTGTCGGTGTCGCTCGGTTCTATGATTGTCGCGGTGCTCGTGTCTGCAGGGTGTGGTCCTGTACTTGTCGGTGGGCGCTATGCTGTCCATGCATACGACTTGCCGACGGGAAATAGGGCATCGCCGCGTGTGGTAATCGGCTTCTATGACCATGCTCTGCCTCGCGCACAGATGAAGGTGCGATGGGGTGTTGCTGTCAAGGCTGAGGCTGCCGAGACGGGCATCGCCTATCCTGCGCAGTGCTACTGGGATTGGGGCATGGTGGGATATGGACGGTGGACGGGCTACGTGTTCCCGGCCGTGTGCGTTCTTGCCGAGGGATACTGGCCATCCATTATGAGCACAAACTTGGGACCAATTGTTGCAGATGTACCATTTGCCCGGCATCCGAATCTCTTTGAGAAGCACGGGCCCAGGCTGGTCGGTGAACCCGAACCTACCCCGCCAGGCTGTGACGGCGCATGGCGTGTACTTCTGGTTCCTGCAGCCCGCGCTTACGATCAGTTGGTCCAGTCCTACGTTCTGAATGCGTACCCTTATCTCTTACCAACACTCGATGCCGCGCTTGCTGGTTCGAAAGAACTGCCTGATGAGGATAAGCAGTGGGCTTACGAGGAATTGCGAAAACTCGTTGAGAATCAGTTGCGAGCCGAGCAGGACCCGTCCCTGCAATCGGCGCTGAGGGAGTGGCTGAAGGCCTTTGAGCAGCGCGTTGCGGAATACCAACGCCATGTCGGACCGGGGGATAGGCCGTAACCGTCTGGCCGTTGTAGAGTTAGCCAAATGTGGGGCCATCAATGGCTCAATGAACGGATGCGGTTCGACGGCACGGACGTCCTGTACGACCACGGCGACAACGCGGGCGATCCGGACCCCGACGTCGCCCGGCGCGGCAGCGGCAATATCGCTGTTGACGGGACGCGCCGATGCGTCTACGACGCGATGAACCGGCTTAAAGAGGCATATAAGAAGGACGCCGGGGGCGAGTACACGGTCCAGGTCGCCGCGTACACTTACAACGCCCTCGGCCGCCGCATCCGCAAGGTCGTCTCCGGCGGCGGCGTCCCAGGCGGCCTGCCTGACAGCACGACCGATTACCTTTATGCGGACGTCCAGTGCATCAAGGAACGCGACGGCACCGACCAGGGCACGTGAGGGGGGGTGAGCGCCATTTCGACACCAGGAAGGCGATGACCCACGTCGTCCCTCGTTTGCCGGGCGAGGCTGGCAGCAAGCACGGGTTCGCAATGCGGCAAGGCAACCTCTGCGAGCGCCGGCTGACAGGCTGGAACGTCGGGGATGGCGCGTGATGGTGCCGCGTCGCCAAGGAGGGGGCCGAGATGAGAGCATGCGACGAATGGTGCTGACTCGAAGAGGGCGTCTGGTACACCTTCCTCACACAGACGCAGCCTGGCCCACAGGACGGCCCCCCGAGTGCCAGTTGATTGCGTACCGAGGAACGGGGAACCTAGGAGACGTAATACAGACGGTCGCGATAAGTCAGCTCTTTCCGCATGCCGTCGCTGTGTTCCGGGACGAAATGGACAAGGCCGATCCCACAATCCCACTTATTGTGAACGGCTGGATTGGGAATAGCGGTGACCGTGGAGTGCGGCTTCCGAGTGGGGGCGAGGTGAGGTACTGTGGGATTCATGCTCCACATGACCATTTCCGGAGCTACAAGTTTCAGGGCGTGATCGGTGCTCGAGATCCGTACACCGAGGCAAAGCTGAAACGGTACGGCCTGATGTCCGAATTCATTGGTTGTGCCACCATGCTGTTTCCCCGCCACAACGGTCCCCGGGCGGGAGTGTACTCGGTTGACTGCGACGGTCCAGGAAAACAGGTGTCGCACGGCATCAGTCCTGGCATGTCGTGGGACGATCAGTGGGAAATGGCTATGGAGTTGCTCGACCTCTACCGCCGGGCTGAGATGGTGCATACAAGCCGCCTCCACGCGGCACTGCCATGCATCGCCTTCGGCACACCCGTCGTGATAGTCAGGCCGGACGCTGCGCGGTTTTCGATCCTTGCTCGCCTCCACGTGAATTGTGCCCAGCCGGTCGTGGGCGTTGACTTACGGGCGGCCCGCGAACGGTACATTCGTTTTCTCGAGTCAGCCGTGGGATACAGGTTGCCCATAGTGTCTCCGCGCTTCCCCAATCTGCGCTGTGCCTCAGCCTACGACTGTGCTTCCTCCGTGGTACATGTCTGTACTGCCACGGACTCGAACTTCGCTCCTCACCTGGACGTTCTGCTGCGATCTGTCTCAGAGAATACGGCTGGCACAGTTAAGTTCCATGTGCTTGCACGAGGGCTTCCCGATGACATGAAGCGCGGCCTGCTGCGTCCTGCCTCGCCGAAGACGACGGTGCACCTTGTCGACACAAGCAAGATGCTCATGGGTCTTTCCCCTAAACTTCTCCCTCACACGAGTCTAGCCACGATGGACAGGATTCTCCTGCCCGCGTTGCTGCCCGACGTGAGCAAGGTCATATACCTGGATGGCGATACAGTGGTGCCGGGGGATCTGAGCGCTCTTTACAGACAGGAGACATCGTCAAGGGGAATCGCGGCAAAGAGCTCGATCCTTCCGGATTACAGGACCCTGGGCAAGCTAGTTCGCATCTGGGCGAGGGACCCCAGTAGGGTTCTGAGCGAAGTAAGGATTGACCCTGCGGCATCCTGTTTCAACAACGGCGTGATGTTGCTGGATCTTGACATACTTCGTGCCCACCGGTTCGTGGACATTGCTCTTGATCTTGCGACGAAGTATGGACTCAATGACCAGTTGATCTTCAACATTTACGCTGCTGGGGATTATGCGAGGCTCGATGCCTCATGGAACGTGTTTGTCGGCCAAGACGCGCCACCGACGAAGAATATCATCCATTGGGTAGGCCCGCGAAAGCCTTGGAGCGTGCCGGGGGTACCTCTCGCCGAGTTCTGGCGCCGGTACTGCCGCTGAATGGCCTGTCGGGTGTTCGTGCCGCGCCGATCTCAACGAATGTCACCGATGTCCAATGGCGAAACCGCCTTCGGACCGACAGGACTTGGCACGAGGACCATCGGTTGAAGGTGCCCCACGATGCCGACCATGCGGACGGGCCAGCGGCGGGCGGCGCGGGCACGGAAGTAGGCACATTCGCAGGCGGTGCGGACGGTGCCGGCGGCGTTGGTAGGGAAACGGAACCAGGGGGGCGGCAGGGATTCCAGCACGGCGCGACTGATGCGGCAGCATGCGGCGCCGAAGTCGTTGTCACCGAAGTGGCCGCGGATGCCTTCGGTGCCGACGAAGCCACAGTAGAGTATATCGCCCGGCTCGGTGAAGATGGCGTCTGTGCCGCGCTGGCCGTCGGGCTGGTCGGGTAGCGGCACCATGTCGGCGTCGATCATCAGCAGGTGGTCGAACTCGCCATCTTCGGCGAGGAAGCGGTTGACGGTCTGGTTGCGGGCCACGTCGGTCGGAAACTCCGGGCTGCCGTAGCGCCAGCGCTTGTTCTCCAGCCACCGGGCGAGCAGGCGGTTGGGTTCCTGGCGGAAGGCCATTACGGCGACGAGGATGCTGCCGACGTTGCTCATGACGGTTCCGGGTGCCCCCAGGGCGAGTACCATTCGATCCACGGCGGTCCGCTGATGGTCTTGTACCAGCCCATGACGTGCCCGCGCGCGTCGATGTAAACGCTACAGGTGTTCAGTTCAGCAGCGTACCGGCACGGCCGCGGGTCGGCGTGGGCAACCTTCCGCTCGTCATCGACGACGATCCAGCCTTCCTTGATGGTGGAAACGTCGGTGGTGATCTCGCCCCCCTCGATGGTCTGGGCAATCTCGACCCACGACCACGCGCACCCGCCGACGGGGATGTACCGCACCCGCATCACGGCCCCGGCGGGTGGGCAGTCATTTAGTTCCACGCGCCAGGTCTTGTCGCGGACCTTGACCCAACCGGCGCCGTCGCCCTCCAAGTCCACCTTGAAGCCGTCCCCCGCATTCACCGAATCGCGGTTACAGTACATGCGCTTGAACTCACCAGGCCGGACCTCATATTCCACGGTGAACGTGTACGGCAGCGGCTGGTCGGCCAGGGTGCCGAAGAAGGTATTGATATGGCCGTCGGGCGGGATCGGCACGGCGGCGTCCTCGCTGACGAACGCCCCCGGCTGGCACCGGACCTGAATCCAGTCCTCGGTCTCGCCCTCGGAGTAGTCCTTGAGGCACGGCACGAGCGTGCCGTCGGCGAACGTGCCCTCGCCCACCTTGTCGAACGCGATGCTCACGGTGTCGCCGACAGGCGTCAGGTCGTAGCCGTCGCCCGTGCCGGGCGGGAAGCCACTGCCGGGAATCCAGATGCGCCCCGAAATCGGATCGCCGGCCGTGACCACCAGGGCAGGCCAGACCTCGATGAAGTCAAACGAGTTCTCCATTGGCGGCAGGGCGCCGGCGGCGCTGTACTCGAACTTGTACTCGTCCTCTCCCGGATCGCCGATGAAGACCCGCACGCGAGTGCCGACGGCAATGTCGTTCACGCCGTTTACTTCTTCGGCGACGCCGCTCTCGCCAGTGTCGCCCGCAAAGTCATACAGCGGGGCGTTTGCATCGTCGGTGATGGTCGCCCAGAAGGACTCCCGGTCGCCGCCGCCCACGACGGGGCCGTAGTGGAACCAGTATTCCTCAGCCTCGCCCGTGCGAACGGCGAAGAGTTGAATCACCTGGCCCACGGGGTTGATGTCGGAAGCGCCGAAATCAAAGTCATTCACTTCATACGCCGGGCCGTGGGTGTCCGAGGATCGGCCGCCCGATTTCTGGTGCGACCCGCCCGCACCGGCCCACTCGACCTCGACCCACTCGAACGACCCGCCGCCGTCGGCGGTGATCTCGGCCCAGAAGGGCGCCTGCGGCGGGGCCTCGGCCACGCGCACCAGCGCCCACTTGTCCTCACCCGTGCCGTCTTCCTTCCACAGGACTTGCGCGGCACCCTCGGGCGCGGTGGACAGGCGGCCGTCATCCACCACGTCGGCGAAGCCGTGGTCTTCACGGAGGACATTGAGTTTCACGGGCGTGACGCCCTGGACCAGGCACCGGCCAATCTCGCCGTCCTTGATGGGTTCCAGCAGGACGGCGAAGTTGCCCGCATGGTCGGCGGCCGTCGGCGCAACGCCTTTGAGGGCATAGCCGAACTTGAAGCCCTCTTCATTGTCCGCCGGCGTATAGACCGGCCCGTCGAGGCCAAGGATGTCGAACAAGGCGCGGTCCTCGCCCGTGTCGTTCCTGACGAGAACAACGCCGGCCTGCCTCAGCTCGGCCAGGGGATCGCCGCCCTGGTTCTGCCGGCGCTGGAGGTACTCGCGCGCGGCGTCAATGAAGGTGTTGAAGGTCTGGGCCGGGATGACCATCCGCTGGCCCGGCTGCACTTTCTTGAGCGTGTCGCCCATCCGCATCACCTCGGTTGCCCGTCCCGCACCCGCTCATACAGAAGCCACAACTCATGCAGGACGGCCGATACCTGGTCCCTCTCGTCGTGGCCCTGGCGGGCGAATAGCAGCAGGCACTTCAGCGTGGCCGCAAGGCCATCGAAGCACCGCTGCCACTCCTCGCAATGCGGACAGTAGGGACAGCCCATCGCTGCCCTCCCACGCGGGCGCTACGTTCCGATGCCCAGGCCAGCGTAGTTGCCGGCGTCATAGACCCGCTCGATATGCACGAACGCCGGCCTCTTGACGATGGTCTTCGAGTCGTCGTCCTCAGCGTCCTGGTACTGTACCCAGAGGTACTCCCAGCCTTTCTTCGAGATGCCCGTGATGCCACCGATCGTCATGCCCGTGACGTTCGGGCTGGCGGCGAAGCGGAAGGTGATCTCCCACGCCCCATCGCCGCGCTGGGACCCCGACGCGCCCAGGAACAGCACTTCGCCGGCCGCGAAGCCCTTGAAGGCGGCGTTGTTGGTCTTGCCGGTCAGGGAGAAGAGCGCCGCCTTGTACGACCCCGTGACGTACTCGGCGTCGAAGTAGTGCGTCTCGGAGAAGTTGTAGACGGGGACGGTGATGTCGCAGCCTTCGACCGAGTCGTGGGTGACGCCGATCGCGCCGCCCAAGTCCGGCGGCGTGGCCCCGCCCGCGGCGTAACTGGCGACGTGGGCCTTCGCCTGGGTGATGTGCATCGAGCCGCCGCCGGTGTCGAACTGGTAGGTCGAGTCGCCGACCTCCTTGGGCTTCGAGGACATGAGGCCGTAGCGGGCCGTGCCTTCCCAAAAGTCTGACCCGTCGGACAGGGGCTTTACGTTGCAGGCTTGCCGGACCAGACCGTTGTACGCCAGCGGCGCCTCGGCCTCCAGGGCGTCGAGGGCAGCCTGCTCGTCGTCGGTGCCCCAGATGACGTACTGGAACTCGGCGCTCGGGTTGTCGCCCGAACCGACCTGGCGGCTTTCAACACGTTCGGCTACGGTGATGGGCACAGCACTGCCCCCGTCAATTGAAGTTCACGCCCAAGTTGGCGGCCAACTGGGCGATCTTCTCTGTGTTCTTGGCGGTCTTTTCCGTGGCGCTCGCGATCCGGTCGCTGACGCCGCCTGCGCCCATGCCAGCGGCCTCGATCGCGCTAAAGGTGCCCCGCACAGCGCCGTCGGCCTTGGCCCGCTCTTCCGCGATGCGTTTTTCGGCGGCAGCGGCCTTGGCCTGCCAGGCGTCGCGGTCTTTGGCGAGGGCCTGGGCGGCGGCATCAGCCTGGCGAAGTTCCGGCACGACCACCTGCACGACGACCTTGGATTCGCGGGAGATTTCCGCGACGGCCTCGCGGGCGACATGGAGTTTCGGCGTCACGTCCGACTGGAGAACATCTGCCTGGGCATCGAGGACCTTGGCGACCGGTTCAGCTACAGGCGTTGCCTCGCGCAGGGTCTGGGCCTGGGCACCGACGACGCCGGCCACTTCGTTGACCTTCACGGCGGCGCCGTCGAGGTTCTGGGCCGCGGTGTCTGCGGCCCGCGCGATCGCCGCTCCGGCGTCACCCGCCTTGGCGGCCGTCTCGACAAGGCGCAGGGGCTGCGCCGGCAACGCGGGCTTGTGGCACCCGGCGATGTAGCCGGAGGCGAGAACGACGGCGACGGCCAGAACAGTGATGAGGCAGACCATCAGTGTGCGATGCGTCACGGCGAACCTCCTTTTCCGTCAATGAAGACCTGTTTCAGGACCTCAATATCGCAGTGCGGTATTACGAGGTCCTTCTCGTTTCGCTTGTGCGGGTCGAAGTCGGCGGGCTTAAACGGCCCGTGCTTCTTCGGGTCCCGGTTTACGTTGGCCAGCAGCGCCAGGACCGACGACGTGTGCGCCCACGCGGCGCGGCTCCGGGCCTCGGCCATCCACACCAGTTCCCGCAGGGTCAGGTCGCCGGGGTCGACGCCGACGGCGCCGGCGAGTTCCCAGAGGAACCGCCAGATGCGGGCCCCCTCCCATCCGGCGGCCCGGCCAGGGCCTTCCTGAAGATGCTCCGGATGGGGTTCGGGAAAAAATCCACGAGGTCCCCCAAAATGGCCTCGCGCGCCGCGGCGATGGCGTCGCCCACCAACGCGCCGTTCGGTTACAGGAACGTCAAGGATGCGCCCGACGAGCCCATCCAGCCGGACCCGAAGACGGCCCCGACGGTGGTGCGCATCTTCAGCCTCTACGCGACCAGCGGCATGACCTTCAAGACCCTGGCAGATACCCTCGAGCGGGAGGGTCACGCCTACAGCGCCACGCAGATGCGGTTCACCCGCACGACGCTCTCGTACATCCTCAGCAACCGGTTCTACATCGGTGAGATCGTCTGGCACGGCAGCACGTACCAGGGCAAGCATCAGCCCATCGTGAACCGGGCTACCTTTGAGGCCTGCCAACGGGTTCTGAAGGGCCGGAACCATCGCACCGGCAGCCCGAACCTGCCGCTGTCGGGCGGGCTGTTCCGCTGCGCGTACTGCGGCCAGTCGCTGACGGGGGAGCGTATCCGCCGGCGCCTGGCCGATGGGTCGGTCCGCGAACACGTCTACTACCGATGCGCGAACAACAATCCCGGCCCGGACCACCCGGTCGTGCGGTGGAAAGAACAAGACCTCGACGCCGCCGTGGCGAAGGAACTGGAGGCGCTTCGGATGCCTTCGGACGAGGCGTCCGCGTGGTTCCGAAACGCCCTGGCGGAGGCGGCCGGCGACGTGGTGGAATGTCACCAGCACCAGCGCAGGGAACTCCTCGAGCGGCAGGCGGAACTCAAGGGCAAGCACGGCCGGTTGCTGGAGGCATACCTGGCCGGCGACCTCGACGTGGCGGCGTTTCGGACGAAGTCCACCGAGTTGCAGGGCCAGGTGAAGGACGCCGAGGAGGCCCTCGGCCGGTGCGGTGACATTTTGCCGGGGCGCGGTGACATCGCATCAAAGGCCTTTGATTTGAGCCAGAAGGCGGCCGAGCGTTGGCATGGTTCAAACAACGGCGAAAAACGGGAGATCCTGGAGGCGTTGAGTTTGAACCGCGCGGTGAGCGACGTAAGTCTAGTCGTGACAAAGAGAAAGCCCTTCGCCGTGCTGGCAAAAGGGCTTGTTTCAGACGATGGTCGGGGCGACTGGCCGAACTTCG
>Ga0194110_10005243_pt1 | contig 15445 bp, 17 predicted proteins | sample TA2Kig1200mmetaG_FD_146192 | JGI IMG/M metagenome (GOLD analysis project Ga0194110, IMG submission 146192) | Freshwater microbial communities from Lake Tanganyika, Tanzania - TA2015032 Kigoma Deep Cast 1200m | ecosystem: Environmental > Aquatic > Freshwater > Lake | place: Tanzania: Lake... | reverse complement strand
GTGGCACAGCGCGGCTGAGGCCGCAACCAAACTGATAAATTAAACTGATTCCTTATTCAAATCAACATGTTGCATGCAAATTCTTTGCCAAAAAACAAGAAACCCAAATTCAGTAGCACAGGCTTTCCAGCCTGTGCCGGCGCAGGCTGAAGCCTGCGGCTACAAAACTTTTCATGGTTTGCGGGTGGGCCGCAGGACCATGAGGAGCTGACCTGAAAAGTTTGTTGGATAACCAATAATATATAGTTATTTTAATTAGTTACAATAATTGGCGCATTAAATTAGTTTACATAATGAGGCTCTTGCAAAACTCGTTTTGTTGTCATCCTGAACGAAGTGAAGGATCTCAACCTCTTGTAAATACGAGATTCTTCGCTTCGCTCAGAATGACAAGGGGCGGCAATAAGTAATTTTGCCAGAGCCTCATAATATCCCCGACAAATTTTCATGCCTTACGGGTGGGCCAAAGGCCCATATGCGACTGCCCGGAAAAAAAGTCTCTGTGTAGAGCACGCCGCGACCAACCTTAAAGCAAATCTGTTATGCATCAGTATAGCAAAATCCTCTATCCGGGAAAATCATCGACCCAGTTTATGATGCCCCAGGGGACTTCGGCGGCCAGATCCAGGCGAGCCAGCACCTTGATGGTGTGGCGCGCCTTCTTATTATTTACCATGCCCGTGGCTTTTATGGTGCAAAAAGGCGAACTCTGGAAGCTGAAGGGCGCCTGGGTCTGGGTGATCCGGGGATCAGCCGCCCGGGGCGGCAGCTCCTGCATCTGGCGGTAAGGCGCCGCCTGCCTGCTGGAAATAATGGTGAGGGCCTGGTCCGGAGAAAAGCCTACGGCCTGCAAAACTTCCAAGGGGGCGGTGTTTACGTTTATGTTGACGCTGAGGGACATCACCGTGAACCAGTCGGACAGGCGAGGAAGCAGGGGGCTGTTTTCAAAGCCCTTGACCCAGGCCAGTTCCTCCACCGTATCGAAACGGGTTCTACGGGAAGAGGACATCGCCCTCTCCGGGCGGAATCCCCCCGGAGATATAAGGGTAGAGGGAGGAGGCGGAGCACCCGGCTGTTTCCGCCAATCCAGAATGTTGGCGACTAAGGTCTTAATCCGGTCCGGGGTCATTCCCAAGGCCATGAAGAAATTGGTCAGGGTCATCTCGTTGGCTTGATTCAAGTTGATTTTGCCCCCCTCATCCCCCACCCGGACTTCCACCTCCCCCCCCGGGAGCTCAATGATCCGGGAGGTCTGGTCCAGCCGCCAGATGGAGGCCGGCAGAGGCTGCTCTGCAAATCCCGGGGTCCGGCGGATCTCAGTGACCTTGGTTTCCGCGAGTTTGCCCAAGGCGTAAAAGACCCCGGCCTCAGCCAGGCGGCGGGCCTGCTGGGCGTCCCGGTAGTTGGAGGTGAGTTTGATTTCGGTGCGCCATTCCTTAGCATAGCTCAGTATCAGTACGCTGATGAGCACCAGGACCCACATCACCAGCAGCAGGATCACCCCTTCCTCACCTTTCCCGGACGGGGTGTTAAGTGAGGCAGGGGTCCGGCCTCTGCAGTTACCTTGGCCCACTTGGCCCAGCTTTATTTTCCGCCACATAGATGGGAATCAGCCATTCCTGGGATTCCTGTCCCACCAGGCCCAGTTTCACCCGCACCCAGTCGGGCAGGTGCTTTTCTTTTTCCGCGTCCCAGGCTTCCTTTTCTTCCCCGCCCCGGCCATAGGAAAAAGTCAGGGCAGTCACCCCCCGTAAGATTATCTGGCGGATCTCCACCACCTCAGGGTTCTCCTGCCAATCCCGGCTGTTGACCTGCTCCACCGCCAGGACTCCCCGGCCGGCCTCATCCTGGCCCAGGAGCGGCCGCCAGTGATAAATTCCCCCCAGACTATGGGCTTCCAGGGGGAGGACGGTTAAAAACCGCACCTGGTGCGGCTCCCCCAAGAAATAGAGGCTTTTTCCCGGAACTCCCCGCACCCCGGACCTCAGGGAGCGCTCCAGGATGGTGCGGCCCACCCGCAATTCCTGGAGCTGCTCCGCCGCAAATTGACCCCGGCGCACTCCTTTCAGACTCAGGTTCAGAGCGGTGAAGGCCACCAGGGACAGGAGAGCCGTCAAGCCCAAGGCCACCATGAGCTCCAGCAACGTGAAGCCCGCGTTGCCGTAAATTTTCTGGTGATTCTCCATAAATGAGTGATCACTGGTCACAGGTCACTAACCACTGGCAACTAACTCTTAAGGGCGGCGATCCTGGCGGTCTGCAGGTCCACGGACTTATCCCGGCCCCGCTCCCGCCAGGAAACGGTAACCTGAATGAGGAAGCATTTGATTTGCTTGTTTGTATTAGGAACCTTGGTCTCGTACTGGGGGGTCACCCGCACCCGGTAGCCGTAACGGCCGTCCTGGCCTTGATAGTTGGCCTCTTCCAACTTGCGAATGTCACATTGCTCCTGAAGAACCTTCTCCGCCACCATGAGGGCCTGGACATGAGCCCGGGTAGTTTCCTGGGCCCGGAGCACGGTGGTAAGGATCTGGATTAGGACTACCAGCACCAGGCCCATCAAGGTGGTGGCTACCAGGACTTCCAGCAGGCTGAAACCGGCGTGGTTAGTAGCTTTGGATTTCATGAAAGATATTTCCTCACCCAGACACCGAGTTTATTGATGGTGTGGCCTGGTGCGTCAGCGCTCCGCGCCGAAAAAATTTTCCTTGGGATAATCTTTGTGTCTTGGTGTCTTAGTGGTTGATTTAAGTCTTCCCTTCGGTCCTAATGGACACCTTCCCGGTGATGATTTCCACTTCCAGGATCTGCTCCCCCGTCAGTCCGGTGAGAGCCAGTTTGCCGCCGCTGGAAGTGCCATCCCCATAAAACGCAATGAAACCCTGGCGTTTTTCCATATCCTGCCACACCAGATGAGCGTCTTTGATGCCGACCCCCGGAGCCAGCTCCCCGGTTCCGGTAAGCCCCTCCACCCGGTAGCGCCCGGACTTGACGTTCACAAAGACCCGAACCCGGCGATGCTGGGTGGCGGCAGCGCTGCGGGCGGCCTTGAGGCTAACGGTCAACTGCCTGAGGCTGGCCCGCTCCCGTTCCCGCATCCAACTGCGGTACATCCCCGGCAGCACCAATCCCAGGAGAAGGCTCATGAGAGCCAACACCGCCACCAGCTCCAGCAACGTGAAGCCGCCAGAAGATGGTTTTCGGTTTTCGGTTTTCGGTTTTCTGTATGGCACGGTTGCCTGGTGGCCTATCAAGTTGTCAGTTTGGAGGCCTGTCATTAATATTGAGGCGTGTCCAGTCCTGCGGCAGGGGGGCGCTCCCCTTTACCACCCCGGCTACTGCCCGGCGGTCCAATTGTTGATGTCCGCCGCTTCCCCGTCTCCGCCGGGCTGGCCGTCGGCCCCCAGGGAATACAGGTCATAGGGACTGTGTTCGCCGGGATACTTGTATATATAGTCCCGCCCCCAGGGGTCCTTGGGAAGCGCCTTATCCAAATAGGGCCCCCCCCAGGAGGGCAGGCTTTCCGGCCGCTGGTACAGGGATTTCAACCCTTCTTCCTCGGAGGGGTAGCGCCCCACGTCCAGGTGGAAGAGGTCGAGAGCCGTTCCCAGAAGTTGTATCTGGGCCTGGGCCGTCTTCGCCTTGGCTTTGCCCACCCGGCCCATGAGGCGGGGGCCCACCAGGGCCGCCAGGAGGCCCAGGATAAACAGGACGATCATCAATTCGATGAGGGTGAAGCCGGCTTGGCGGTCCTTTTTCTCCTGCACCGCTTTCCTCCTTGCCTAGAATTGTATCTCGTAAAGGTTCAAAATGGGGAGCAACAGCGACACGATGATAAAAGCCACCACCACCGAGGTGACCAGGATGAGCACCGGCTCCAGCAGCGCCAAAAACCGCCGCACCGTGGCCCGGGCGTCGCTCTCCAGGGAGTCCGCGGCGGACAGCAACATTTCCGCCAGGTGTCCGGTCTCTTCACCGATGGCCACCATCTGCAAGAAAAGCTCCGGGAACATTCCCACTTTCTTAAGCAGCCCCGACAGGTGCTGGCCTTTTTCCACGTTGGCCAGGACTCCGCCCATGGCCCGGGCCAGGTACCGATTGTTCACCGAAACCTGCACCACTTGGAGGGCCGGAACCAGGGGCACCCCATTGGTGAGCAAGGTCCCCAGGGTCTTGGAGAAAAAGGCCGCAGCCACCCGGCGGGTCAGATCGCCGATAAAAGGGGCGCTGATCTTGAAGCGGTCCACGGCCATCCGTCCTTGAGGGGTGCGGAGGAGACGCACCACCACCAGGGCCAGCAGCGCCAGGGTCAATCCGGCGAGCCACCAGTAAGAGCGGAACGCCCCGCTCAGGCTGATGAGCAGCCGGGTGCTCCAGAACAGGTTCTGGCCCATCTCCTTAAAAAAGTCTTCAAACCGGGGCACCACGTAAAGGAGCATGAGAATCAACGAACTGGCGCCCACCCCGGCCAGGATCATGGGGTAAATCAACGCGGTGAGGAGGTAGCTCCGGAGTTCGCTCACCGTCTTCAAATAATCGCCCAGGCGGAAGAGGGCTTCTTCCAGGAACCCGCCGGTTTCTCCGGCCCGGATCAGGCTGACGTAAAGAGTGGAAAAGATATGGTGGCGGCTCAGGGCCTCGGAAAAGGTCTTGCCGGCTTGGAGGTCCTGGAGCATTTGGGCGAGAATGGCCTTCATCGCCGGTCGGGTGGTAACTTCCAGGAGGGCCTGGAGGCTCCGGTCCAGGGGAAGGCCGGCTTTGAGCAGCGCCGCCAGTTCTTGGGTGAATAGCACCACCTCCCTCATGGGCACCCGGCCCCGGACCTTGACCAAGCGCTCCTGCCAGGCCGGGGCTCCGCCTTCGGTGGTGATGCGCAAGGGGATGAGGCCCCCCTGCTGGAGTTGCTGCACCACCAGGCGTTCCTCCCGGGCTTCCAGGATGCCGGTGACGATGTTGCCCTTGTAGTCGCTGGCCCGGTAATGAAAAAGGGGCATTTTTTATTCTTTCTCTAATATTAACACCTGGAGGAGCCAGTTCTCGGCGTTATTTTTTTCTTTTACTGAAAACCGAAGACCGAAAACCGAAAACCGTCTTCATTACTCCTGGGTCACCCGCAGCACTTCCTGGGTGGTGGTGAAGCCCTGGGCCACCTTGTGCCAGCCGTCTTCGGCCATGGTCAGCATGCCCTGTCTGATGGCGGCCTGACGAATGGCCACCGCGTCGGCCTGCTTGAGGATCAACTGGCGTACGGTTTCCTCCACCGGGAGCAGCTCATAAATGCCGGACCGGCCCTGGTAGCCTGTTTGGGCGCAGGCCGGGCAGCCCCGGCCCACAAATTCTTTCCCTTGGAAAGAAATGGGGATTCCCCCCTTGATTTGCGGGGGAGCGGAAGAAGTCACCGGCGTTTTGCACTCCAGGCAGATGAGGCGCACCAGCCGCTGGGCCAGTATGCCCATCACCGCGGAGGCCAGGAGGTAGTCCTCGATGCCCATCTCCAGGAGCCGGGTCACCGCGCCCGCGGCGTCGTTGGTATGCAGGGTGCTGAACACCAGGTGGCCGGTGAGCGCCGCGTGGACCGCGATTTCCGCGGTCTCCCGGTCCCGGATTTCCCCCACCAGGACCACGTCCGGGTCCTGGCGGACGATGTGACGCAGCCCCCGGGCAAAGGTCAGCCCGATGCCGGGCTTTACCTGCATCTGGGTCACTCCGGCCAGCCGGTACTCCACCGGGTCTTCAATGGTGATGATTTTCTTATCCGGCGAATTGATGCGCTCCAGGGCCGCATACAGGGTGGTGGTTTTACCGCTGCCCGTGGGGCCGGTGACCAGGATCATGCCGTGGGGCTTGTGAATGAGCTGATCAAACTGCTCGAACTGCCGGGGCGGAAAACCCAGGCGGTGCAGGTCCAGAATGACCTTTTCCCGGTCCAGGATCCGGATGACCATGCTTTCGCCCAGCAGGGTGGGGATAGTGGATACCCGGAAGTCGATATCCCGGCCCTTGACCTTGAGGCGGAAGCGTCCGTCCTGGGGGAGGCGGCGCTCGGCGATGTCCAGCCGGGACATGATCTTCAGCCGGGAAAGGACCGCGGCCTGGAGGCCCTTGGGAGGTGATTCGGCCTCATAAAGGAGCCCGTCTTTACGGTAGCGCACCCGGAACTCGTTTTCAAAAGGCTCCAGATGAATGTCGCTGGCCCCGATTTCGATGGCCCGCAGCACCAGGAGGTTCACCAACTGAATGATGGGCGCTTCCTTGGCCATGTCTCGCAGGTGGCCGATCTCCGCGGCCTCCTCCGTAACGGTTTCCACCTCTTCCGCATCCAGGTCCCCCACCAGGCGGGCCATGCGGCTGCCGGGCTGGTACACTGTTTCGATGAGTTCCAGGATCTCTTCTTCCGAAGCCGGGACGGGAGAAATGCGGACGCCCAGGGCCACTTCCAGGGCGGCCCGGGTGTCGGGGTTATCCGGGTCGGCCATAGCCATGAGGACCCCACCGTCTTCCCGCTTCAGGGGCAGGACCCGGTGCTCCTTCAGGTAGCGCACCGACAGATCCGCGAAAGGCTCGATGGCGCCCCATTCTTTGAGGCTGGGGGGCCGGGCGGTCATGATTTATTCTCCCTCATGGCGGTTAGTCCTTGGCGGTTAAGAAGAAAATTTTCTAAGACTATTGTGGCGGCTCTGGTGGTTCCATCTCTTCCGGGACGGCATCCTCCACCGCTTCAGGTTCAGGCTCAAGCTCAGGGGGAGGCCCAGGGGGGGGCGCAGGAACATTACCCCTGCGGGCCTTCCCGGGAGCCGTGGGAGTGTCCGTCTGGGGAGATGAAGGGGGCTGGCCCGGTTCCCCCGAGTTGGTGATGTGCAGGACGCCCTTCTCATCGGTATATTTTTTGACCTTGGCCACCGCTAAACCATTAAGAAATATCGCCAGCGCCATCAGGGCCGCAGCCAGAAAGATTTTCCAAGCCATATCAGGAGGCTTCCTCCGTTGCAAACAGGCCGGACCGAAATCAACCTGGATGATTGTGTCGAGTTATTAAAATAATTTTAAGTAAATAGGGCAGGAAAAACAAGATGGGCAAAATAATGGCGGGAACCGCGGGGAAATTATTATCAAGACACCAAAGATGCGCCGCGGGCAATTTCTGGTCCATTCCCTGATGTGAGCTAAGGGAAGGGGAATGGAAGGGCCCTCCCGAATTTTCTTTTCCCCGTCCTCCAAGGGAAAGTTTTGGCCGGAAGGAGCGGGGTCCAAGGCCGCGCCTTACCCGGCGTCTTGGAGGGGGTGGGGATGGAAGTTAGAAACGCCGGGGACTGACGCCCCTTGGCTCACCCCTCAAATCCTCTCCTCTTCCCCCACGGCATCCCAGGCCAGCCGGGCCGCGCCCAGGAGTCCGGCATCGTCGCCCAATTGGGCGGGGACGATGCTCAGGGCTTCACGGGGGAAGAGGGTGAGGCGGCGGTGCAGTTCTTCCCGCATGAACAGGTGGAAGACTTCCCAGGCCCGGGCGAACCGGCCGCCGATGACCACCCGGGGGAGGCCCAGGAGGTGCACCACAGAAGCAATGGCCTGGCCCAGGGCCTTGCCCACCCGCTCGAAGGCCTTGATGGCCAGGGGGTCGCTTTGCCGGGCGGCGGCCACCAGGGCTTCGCCCCCCAGGGCGTCCGGGTCGGCGCGGTAGAGTTCTTCCAGCCAGGAGGACGCGCCCTGGGCCAGTTGTTCCTTGACCCAGGTTACGGCCCAGAAGCCCGAGGCCAGGGTTTCCAGGCAGCCCCGGTTGCCGCAGTGGCACCGGCGGCCGTCGGGGTCCAGGGTGATATGGCCGATTTCCCCGGTGGTGCCCTGGGTTCCCTGCCACACCCGGCCATTCAAGATGAGCCCGCCGCCCACCCCGGTGCCCAGGGTAATGCCCAGCATCTGGTCGTGGCCCCGGCCGGCGCCCAGCCAGTATTCCCCCAGGGCGAAGAGATTGGCGTCGTTTTCCAAAAACATGGGCCAGGGCGATAGAGGTTTAAGGCGGGAAATGAGGGCCAAGTCATTCAGGGCCGGGATATTGGGAGAGAAGGCCACCCGGCCCTCCTGGGGCAGAATCCGTCCGGCCACTCCCAGACCCACGGCCTGGATTTCCAGACCCCGGGATTGGGCCTCCTCGCGGCAGGCGGCCAGGTCCGCCGCCAGGCCTTGGACCATGGCATCCTGGTCCGGCATGGTGTCCGTGGCGGTCTCCCAACGGCCCAGGATTTGGCCGTCCCGGTTCACCAGGGCCCAGCGGACATTGCTGCCCCCCAGATCGATGCCCACTACCACAGGTTCTTTGGCCATCAGGTCACCGTATATACAGTTTCCGGTTTTCGGTTAAAAGAAAAACCCGAATGTTGCAGCCACATGCCGCCCTAAGATTGTCTTAAATGTGGAACAGCCGCCCCCGGCTGTTCGAAATCTAGTGGCACAGGCCTCCGGCCTGTGGTCAAGAGTTGAGATATTCAAAAAGATGACCACAGGCTGAAAGCCTGTGCCACTCAAACAATTGACCTATACTTTCACTTCAGCAAAAGGGAGCGGATTCTCAAATGTGCATTAATTTATTCAATCTAGAATAATAAGTCTCCAATTACTTCCTGCAACCGGGCTGCCGGAATCGCTCCGGGCCGCACCAGGCGCGGCGGGGCGCCGCTCGCGTCCACGATGGAGGAAGGCAGCCCCCCGGGGCAGGGGCCCGCATCCAGGATCAATTCCACTGCCTCGCCAAACTCTGCGGCCACCTCTGCCGCGGTGGCCAGGGCCGGCCGGCCCGAGCGGTTGGCGCTGGTGCCGGTCATCGGGAACCCCAGCGCCGCCAGCAGTCTGAGCGTCACGTCCTGCCGGGGCTGGCGCACCGCAATGGCGCCGGTGGAGCCGGTCAAAAGCCGAGGCAAATTTTCTCTGGCCGGAAAGATAATAGTCAACGGCCCGGGCCAGAACCGGGCCATAAGTTTCTTGGCCGCCTCCGGGACCGCCCGGGCCACCTGGGGCAGCATCTCCGCCCCGGCCACCAGGATGAGCACCGGCTTGTCCTCGGGCCGTTCTTTTAAAGCAAACAGCCGGGCCAGGGCCTCTTCCTTGAAAGGGTGGACCGCCAGGGCGTAAAAGGTCTCCGTGGGCAGGGCCAGCACCGCCCCGGCCTTCAACAGCCTCCCGGCCTCTTGAATAAAATCCCCGGCCTCTTCCTCCCGCCACCTCCAGATCCGGCCCATGGTTCAATCATACCCTGCATGGAGCGCCCAGGCAAAGGATTTGTCAAGAGTTAGGGATTTGGAAGAAGAAATGGGTATTGTGAAAGGATAGCCATACTAAATGTTGCAGGATTCGACCAAATCAAGCTTTGGGCTAAGGAAAAAAAACGACAAATTTCTCATCCCTTCCATCTAAATAATTTTGTTTAAGTTTTCTATTATCCTCCCATTTGAGACTTCATAAACATTTCCAATGCTTTTGTCATAAGAGAAGAAAGAACCGGATTGGAACTAATCTCCTTAATCCTATTTAACCAAGTCTTTTTCTCTTCGGGGGAAGAGACGACCGAGCAATTTCATTTTCAAATTTAGACAAAAAATCTATAGTAATATGCAATATATTATTATTGCCTTGAATAATGGCACTTCCAGTAATTGGTGCATTTATAGTAATGCTCTTATTTTCAATGGGTCGATAGGTTTGATAAAGTGGATTATTTTTTTCCAGGATAGCAATCCCCTTTTCTGTGATATAAGCATAATTGGCAGTATCAGCTACTATATAGCCAAGTTTATGAAGTTCAACGCCATAACGATTCATGAAAAAATTAAAATCTATAGATAACTCATAAGCTATATTTTTAAGGTTTACGCGGGTGAATTCTCCTTTTTCTCTTCTTGCACGATTAATGGTATCCAGAATTTTAAAAGAAATAAAAGTATCATTATCCATATGAGGTTGCAGTTGGCGTTTGCGTAGATAGCTCCGGACATTTTTAACCAATTCGTCTTGCTGGTGGGGGCGATTTTTTCTGATGGTATTGCTCTTCACGTCCTGGTTGGGCAATTCATCGGGGTTCAATTCCGGGCTATAGCCGGGAAGAAAGAAAAGCCGAATCTCATCGGGCCGCTCTTCCAGCCACTGTTTCACTTTTTTGGACCGATGCACCGGATGGCGGTCCACAATGAGAAATACCTTGCGCTTGCTTTGGCGTACCAAACGGTAGAGAAATTCCAGGAAAACCTTGGCGATGAACCGGCCTTTGAAGACCATGAAGTTTAACCGGCCTTGGTTCGTAATGGCTGAAATCATGTTACAACCGAAGCGCTTTCCCGTCGCCACGATCACGGGCGTTTGACCACGAAGTCCATAGGAGCGGCCCACCGCATGATCGGAGCGCAGACCCATTTCGTCACCCCAAAAGATCTGAGCCTTTTCGCTTTTGGCTTGCTGACGAATGGCGGGGTATTCCTTTTCCAGCCAGTTGCGAACCTCTTGGGGATTCTGTTCCACGGCCCGGCGCACCGGTTTTTGCGGAGTAAAACCCCAGCGTTTTAAATATCGACCGGCTGAGGACAACGACACCTTGATGCCAAACCTGCGCTTGATCAAATTGGCCACGGCTTCTCGGGTCCAAAGGTAAAAAGGCGACTTGAGTTGTTCCGGGTAATGGTCGATCACCGTTTTGGCAATTTGAGCCGCTTGCCACGGTTCTAATGATCCTCCTTTAGGGCGGCCTTTAGATTTGGCTTTGAGCGCCGGCATACCGCCTTTACGGTAGGCTTTCAGCCAGTTACTAACGGCTCGGCGGGTTACGCCAAAAAGTTTGGCGGCTTCAACTTGCTTTTTGCCATCCAATACGGCTTGGACGGCAAGTTGACGGAGTCTCTCTTGGGCTTTCGGCGAAAGTGAACGAGCATCAACCTTTTCCATGAATATTAGTTTACATTAATTGAAGATAAATGGGAACTATTTATTGCACTGAGTAATATGACAATTTGAACGGCTTAGTGGACTTGGGGAAAAAAAAGATAGGACTTAAGCGATCTGCCAGGGGTCACGCTTGAAAGGTTGAACTTCAATACCGCTAATTACTTTCATTTTGAGTTACCCTGGTTATGCGTCTCGCCCGTAGATGGGAAGACAGAATCGTCGAGAGGCCTAAGGCAATCGTGCTGCGTTCGGGCACAAAGAGGTTCTTCAGATTATCTTATGCATATCATACAAAGAATCGGAAGGTCAATAAGAATCGGCTCTGATGCTCTGCCCCCGAACCCCCGGAGTTTAACGCTTTGGGGGAATCTGGAGGGGCAGAAAGCAGAAAGGCAGAACCCATCAGGCTCTGCCCCTCCGTCATCCACCCGCTCCGGCGCTCGGGTTGCTCTCCAGCAGAGCCCTATCCTCCGGGCGGGCAGGCAGAATGTACCATAACCCCCTAAGGGGAAGAAAGCGAAATTTTCTCACTCAAAATGGTCCAAAGAAGGGGGCATCTCCACGTACCGGATTGCTAATTGGTGGCTTTATAAGAAGTTGGGGGGGCGGTTGCCCCATTGGGCCGAACCTGAAGACATGATCCAGGATGCGGTCACCCGTCTGATCGAGAGGGGGGGCGACCCCCGGATGGCAGAGGCCTCTTACCGGTTCTACGTAGTCAGGGGAGCCATGACCGAGTATCTGCGGCGCAACCGTAAGCATAAACATGAGGATGAGGAGGAAATTGAAGCCCCTGGATCAAAGTGGGGCACCTGGGATCGGTCCCATCGGGCCAGCGAAACGATGTGCCGGATGATTGAGGCAAGGGGAATCACCCCCTTGGAACGAGCGGCATAAACCATAACCGGGGGCCTTCGGGCCCCCTTTTCTATTGGAGGCAAGGCGATGACCTCTTTAGCGGCTGAGAAAATTGAAACCATCACCGGGTTGTATTCCTGTTTCCCCTGCGCCGATAACCTGGGCTGCAACCTGGAACCACGGTGCGAGTCCATGGACGGCTGCTTCAAGTGGCGGTGCCGGGTCTGCCGGGCTCCGTGGTGGGTGGTGGGTTATGACCATGAAGCTTGCAATGCCACGGGCGGTCTTAACGGCGTGATATAGCATGACGTCACTCACATCGCGCCGCTGCCGGACGCTTCCGGGCGTTACTACCGGCATGGCGGATATTGCAGGGCGATAATATAGTGGCAGGACAAACCGCACCAATAGAGAATAATTATTTTGTCGGGGGTACTTATTGTTTTGGGGGTCGTTTTGGGGGTCTTTCATTTTTGTCGATTAAAATAATACCTTAAAATACAGATAATTATATAACCAGTTTAATGGACGCCGCCGCTGGGTTTTTCGTTTTGGGGGCGAATAACCCTTCCTCCCCATTCCTTCCGAGAATCGGTGTCCGCCTGGAGTGGGGTGGAGGCCCGCACTACCCAGAGATTAATTGTACCGTTTTCGGTTTTCGGTTTTCGGTTAGGAAAACCTGGAATACCAAAAAGTTACAAATTGTATTTGTAGCATTTGAAAAGGAATAAAGTATTACAGGTTCACCTCCTGGTCTTGATTATATGTTTGATTTCCCTTGACAGAGAGGCGGGCATTGCCGTTAGAATTGGGCATGCCTGACGCTATCCGGTTCCCCCCGCCCCCGGAGGGGCTGATCATTGACCTGGTCACGCCTTTGACCTCGGAGGGACGCCTGGATGGAGAAGGCTTCAGCCGCCTGGTGGAGCGGGTGGCGCCGGCGGCCGACGCGCTGCTGGTGGGGAGTCCCCAGGCGGGCGAAGCCCTGGACCTTGCCCGGGAGACCAGGATGGATCTGCTCTCCCAGGCATTGGCAGCCATCGGCGGCCGGACTCCCTTGTTTTGGGGAATCACCGGCCAGAGCCGGGAACAAACCTGGGAACTGGCCGCGGCCTGCCAGGAGGAGTGCCGCCGCCGCAACTATGCCGGCCCCGTGTTTCTGGCGGACCTGCCCTTGTGGTATCACAGCAACCGGGGACTGCCCCAGGCTTGCCAGGACTTGCTGCAGGCGGTGTCTCTGCCGCTGATCCTGTTAAATTATCCGGAAGTGGTGCGCCGCCGGAGGTTGCGGTTCAAACACCTTAATATCCGGACCCAGGTGTTCAAAAAACTGGCGGCCTTGCCGGGAGTGGCGGGGCTCATTTACCAAGGAGAGCTGCGCCGGTTTCTTAACTATCACCATGCCGCGGGCCAGCGGCCGGGACTGGTTTTTTACGAGGGTGATGAAGCCGATTTCCTTTCCCGGCCCGGAGGCTGGGGGGTGGTGTCCGCCAGCGCGCCGCTTCTGCCGGGTCTCTGGCAGAAGGCCGTCCGGTCCTGCCTTCACCCCGAGGAGACGGCGGACGGTCCGGAAGGGCGTAAGGAGTTGCTGGAAATCAGCCAGCTTCTCCTAAAGGTCGTTAGGCTTTGCCGGCCCGCTCCGGCATCCCAGGTGAAAGCAATCCTGGCGGCCCGGGGGATAATAGGCCAGGCAATTACGGCCCCGGGCACGCCTGCGGCTCCCAAACGATGGACAGAGGATTTGTTTGAGCTGATCGCCGGCTCCGGGTTGGAAGATTTTTGATTTTAGAAGGTTATGGTGCGCAGTCCGCAACTTTTAAGGGCAGTCACTCATGAACCTTCGGCTCACCCATAAATCATGAAAAATATTGGCGGCACAGGCTTTCCAGCCTGTGGCGGGACAGCCGGGGGCGGCTGTCCCACATTCTTCCATCCGGGGCAAGGAACTTTTCGTAATAGAGGAGGGTTTATGTTTAAGGCAATCCTGACAATCATGATGATCTTGACCCTGGCGGGCTGCGGCGGGGGGGATAACGCGGAAAAATACGTGCAGCAAGGGCTGGCCCATTTTCAGAAGCAGGAATATGACCAGGCCATTGCCAGTTATGAGAACGCGGTGAAGCTGGATCCCAAGGCCGTGGGGGCTTACAACCTTCTGGGCATGGCTTACCGGTTCAAAAATCTGCAGCTCAACAACCCGGAACTCCGGGCCAAAGAAATCGCCGCATTTGAAAAAGCCCTGGAGATCGACCCCAAGTTTTGGGTGGCCATGATCAACTTGGGGAGCACCTATTATTACCAGGGGGAGAAGGGCAAGGCCGCGCCGTGGTTCAAAAAGGCCCTGGAGCTTAATCCCCAGCATCCGGAAAAGGCTCAAATTGAAAAGATGATCGCCGAGAGCGCGGGGAAACCGTGATTAAGTTTTCAGTTTCCAGTTTTCGGTTTTCAGTTAGAAGCATAAGAAGTCTGAAAAAGTCCTGGCTTGGATTCGTGGGACCGGCGCTGGCAGTTATACTGGCTTGCAGTTCTCCCTCGGAGCAGGAATTTTCCGGGCCGGAGCTGATAGGGCGGCTGGGCTGCCTGGCCTGCCACGGCCTGGGTGGCTCCGCGGCCGCCGGCGGGTTCTACCTGGACGGGATCGGCAGCCGGTTGTCCCGTCCGGCGCTTAAAGAAAGCCTCACCCACCCCCGGCGGCGCCGTCCCGGAGTCAAAATGCCCAGCTACGCGTACGTGCGCCCGGGGGAGTTGGAGGAGCTAGTGGGGTATCTGGAGAGATTGAAGTAGCTTACAGCTTTCAGCTTTCAGCAACAAAATTGCTTCCGATTGTTGCTTTAACTAGCCCACTTCCCAGGGGTTTCTTTGCGCTTCTAAGCCATCACACCCAGGAGTTTTTCACGGTGAAAGTTCCCGACGGCACAGGCTGGAAAGCCTGTGCTGCCAATAACTTTTCATTATTTAGGGGTGAGCCGCAGGCTCATGAATGACTGTTAACCCTAACCTTCCGCTTTCGGTTCCCGGGGAATTCTGGTTCTCTTGATTATCCTTTTTTTCGGGACACACTGGGGGTCTGGGTCAACATTGATAATTTCCGCGATAAAATCATAATTCTTGCACATAAAGGGGTATTGACCAGGACTGGCGTTTATCTTCTGACAATAAACCGGCTGGCCGCCCCGGTATGCGATGATCTCAAACCTGCTTGACCAGACGATGTATTCGATAAACCCATGAGCCGGAACCGTCAGGGTGGCGCCGCTGTTTAGCGACGGCACTGCAACCTCACATGCGCTGTTGTTTTTAATGATGCCGGTGTATTTCCTAACCTCATCAACAGGACCGCTCTCCATGGTTGCCGGTTGTTGCTGTGCATATGCGGCGGCGCCTGCCATGAACCACATGACTGCCAACAAGAGGTAAAGTATTTTGGCCATGATTAATCACCATCCTTTTAGTCTAAGCCTCCCGTAAGGGACGCCTCCTATAACTGCCCTGGAAAACATATTAAAGTAAATAGGGATATGCCTGATTTTAATCTTCTTAATACTACTCCGACAGATTGGTTTGCTTTTTAAGGGATTATAGATTATGATAGTTCCATGTCCAAGGAGGTTATCTTTCCAGATATTGCCGATTACCTGGCTCCCTATGCTCCCTATTTCCGCCG
>Ga0194110_10005242_pt1 | contig 15446 bp, 18 predicted proteins | sample TA2Kig1200mmetaG_FD_146192 | JGI IMG/M metagenome (GOLD analysis project Ga0194110, IMG submission 146192) | Freshwater microbial communities from Lake Tanganyika, Tanzania - TA2015032 Kigoma Deep Cast 1200m | ecosystem: Environmental > Aquatic > Freshwater > Lake | place: Tanzania: Lake... | reverse complement strand
TTCCGCCAGGAGTTCAAGAAAGGCGCCCAGCGTCAGCTCTTCGCGCACCCCCTGTTCGATCAGTTCAGTAATCCGGTCGGAGGTAAAGCCCCAACCCAATCGTTCGAGCAGCGCGCGGCTGCGATCAAGTCCGGTTGTCTTGCGTTCGCGGCTCATGACAGGGCCTCCAAGGCGCGCTGATAACGAGCGAGATCGGGGCGCGCCGCCGTGACCCCCGGCGTCTCCCAGCTCCGTGGCAGGACGAGTTGGCGCGCCATCCGGCCCAAGGGCGCCGGGGCGATGACCCGCGCGTCGGAAGGACCGTCATAGTGAGACTGATCGACCAAAAGCCGGCAATCGGTGTGACGCGGAAAGGTGGCGATACAGTCGCCCCGCCGGTAAATCTCCACTGTTCGGGCGCAGCCGCGAACGTCGACCGGAGCGCCGACATGTCGGAACGGCACGCTGTATTGCCGGCCTCAAATGCCACCAGACAATCGCGTCCGACAGCCGATAATCGGCGGCCGGCTCTGCACCCAATCGACCTGCGCCTAGAGCCCAGGCCGTGTCTCGACACGGCGCACAGGACGCATCGCCGGCGGCGGTCGACGGCGCCGTACATAGCGCAAAACAGACTTGTAGCTGCCGGCAAATCCGTGCAGACAAACCAGCAGATCATACAAAGTGCGAACGCCCTCCGGACGACTCGCCGATGCCGCTTGCTGTTCCATCCAATCCTCAATGATCGCAGCAAAGGCGGCGCAGGATTCTTGCTTGTCCTGGCGTCCGTCAGCAGCCCGCGCGCGCAATCGCCGCAATCGATAGCGAACCGTGCTCTCGTCCACGCCGAGTTCGGTCGCAATGCTGCGGACGCTGCGGCCCCACTCTGTCGAAACCTGTGCGCACACGATGGCCTCCGGTCGTAGCTTTCCCAGTTCCGATCTCCCGCCGCCTCCGAATCGAAAGCGACAGCCTCACTTGCATTCGACAGTGCGGAAAATTTCGTGTCCCCTAAGACCGAAATTATTGCGTCCCGTGACACGATGTGGCGGGACGGCTCCGAGTTCCGTTTCAAGGCGTCGCCGGCGCTGCATAAGGGTTGAGTTCGACGCGTCGACTGCGCGTTGAAAGCGTATTGACAGTCAGGGAATCCGCGTGAGCGGAGAACGGTTCTGATGCAGACCAAGGGCGGCGGGAAGCACGATATCTTGCCTGTGGCGCGCGCAATCGCGACCACGCTGGAATGCCTGTGGATGATGCCCCGCGATCCCGATGCGAACATGTGCCGCAGCGTCCATGTGACGTTGCAGAGCACGGAGGAGTGCGTGGTGCTTCAGAGCTACGTTCGACGCAGCAGGTTCGTCGGCGTGTCGATGTTGAACAACAGCGCAATCGCACGATAGCGCGCGGTCACGCGAGGTCTTACGCTTGCATACGATCAAACGATGGAGGAGATTATGGTTGCAAAACAGTCGGGAAGACGCCCAATTAGGAGAGCAAGATAAAGCGAGCTGCCGCTCGCCTTTCGCTTCGCGAAAGAAGTGTTTGTCTGCACATTGTTTTTGGCGCATCGCGACAGCACCTTTTCGGCACCAAGCGAGGTGCGCGTCGTGCCGACGTGGAAAAATTCCTTCAATTGTTCAATGCCGAGCGTAGTGCCGTTCGCGATGTGCGCCGTCAACGATTTCGCCGCTCCTCCGACACAGCCCGCAATTCTTCGCTATTGCGCGATGTGTGTTTGACGTCCCTTGCAGCAAGAATTTCGACGCCTGATTGTTACGATATGGCAGGCGACGATAGCGACGACTTTCGTATTCGACCTGGGCGTCTTCGCAGTGGCGGCGCGCGCTTGGGAGTGGGCCCACAATCCTTCGTGCGTCAGGTCGAGTCCGCCGTTCGCAAGGCGGGCGGTAACCCGAGCCGGATAGGAGGCGTCGCCGGGAAGAAGAGCGGGCGCTTCAACGCGCGCGGCCGTGGCGCGAAAGCGGCGGCGTCTCTGTCGGCGGATGCGGGCGGATGGCGTCGCGACTCGAGCGGCCGTTATCGCGCGCGACGCGTCATCGTGAAGGCCCGGGTGGTGAAGCTGAACCCGCAACGCCGCGCCGGTAGGTCGGCTCCAAAAGTCCGGGGCGCCATTAGTCGCGCCGCCGACGCGCATCTGCGCTATCTCGAACGCGACGGCGTGACCCGTGAAGGGGAGAAGGGATGCGCCTATTCGGCGATCGAGAATGAAGCCGACGGCCGCGCCTTCATCGAACGGGGGCGTGAGGACCGGCATCAATTCCGCTTCATCATTGCGCCGGAGGATGCGGAAGAGATGACCGACCTTCGCCGTTTTACCCGAGACCTCATGCGGCAGATGGAGACGGACCTCGACACGCAGCTCGACTGGATCGGCGTCGACCATCACAACACCGGCCATCCCCACACGCATGTCATTGTCCGAGGCGTCACCGACGACGGCAAGATTCTCAACATCGCCGGCGACTATATCGCCCATGGCGTCCGCCACCGTGCGAGCGAACTCGTCACCCGAGAACTCGGGCATCAGAGCGAGATCGACGTCGCCCGAAAGCTTGCAAGCGAAGTCGACGCCGAGCGCCTGACGCGGCTCGATAGGATGCTGCTCTCCGGAGCAGCAGGCCGAGGGCGTCGTCGATCTACGGCCGGGCCAAGGCGGCTCCTATCCGATCCGCGAGAACCGGCATCTTCTGATCAGCCGGGCGAAACGGCTGGAGCGATATGGACTCGCCGCCGAGGCTGAGCCCGGACGCTGGCTCGTCGCCGATAAAGCCGAGGCGACCTTGAAACAACTCGGCGAGCGAAACGACATCATCAAGACGATGCACCGGGCGCTCGCCGATCATGGCCTCGCCGAGCAACGCGGGGCCGACCAATATCTCCTTCGCGGCGAGCGCGCCGGCGCGCCGATCATCGGCCGCGTCCTTGGCAAGGGACTGGCCGGCGACGAGATGGGGGAGAAGGTCTATCTGATCGTCGACGGCGTCGATGGACGCGTTCATCATGTTGAGTTCGCCAAGCCGGAGCGCCTTGACGATGTTCGGCGCGGAATGATCGTCGAAGCGAAGCCGGTCGTCGCCGAGCCAAGGGCGGCGGATCGCAACATCGCCATCGTCGCCGAGGGCGATGGCGGCATCTACCGACCCGGCGGTCATCTCGAGCTCATCCGCGACCGTTTCGAGCGGCAGGGCAAAGACCCGGACGCCTTCGTGCGTTTCCATGTCCGGCGTCTGGAAGCGCTGCGCCGGGCCGGCCATGTGGAGCGGTTTGACGCCGACAACTGGCGCGTTCCGTCCGACATCGCCGAACGAGGCATGCGCTACGATCTCAGTCGTGGCGGCGACGGCCTGTCCGTCCGCATCCTGTCGACGCTCGATCTCGAAGCCCAGATCGGCAGCGATGGCGCCACCTGGCTCGATCGGGAACTCACCTCGCAAAGCCGAACGCCGCTCACGCATGCCGGCTTTGGCCGTGACGCGGCAAATGCGTTGGAGCACCGCAAGCACGCCCTCGCCCACATGGGTTACGCCACGCGCCTGCCAGATGGCGGTATCCGTGCGCCCGGCGACCTGCTGTCGCGTCTGGAGCGTGCAGAAGTCACGCGAGTCGGCCGCGCCATGGCCGCCGAGCGCGGGCTTGCCTTCAATGAGACCAAGACCGGCGGCTCTGTCAGCGGCAGGCTTGTCGGCTCAACGCAACTCGCCAGTGGCCGCTTCGCGATGATCGACGACGGACTTGGTTTCAGTCTCGTCCCCTGGCAACCCGTCCTCGACAAGCGCCTCGATCAACATATCACCGGCGTCGTGCGCGGCAGCAGAATCGAATGGAATTTTGGCCGCAAGCATGGGCTTGGATTGTAACCCCCGGGCCTTGGATAGCGCCTCCGCATTGCCAAATGACCCACAGAGTGGTACATAGCCTCTTATAGAGGTTGCGGCATGATCGAAAGCTTTCGAGACGATTGGTTGCGCGCCTTCTTTGTCGACGATGTTCGCTCAAAGAAAATCCCGCCCGATCTGGAAAGCCGCCTGTTCCGCAAACTTCAGATGATCGACGATGCGACAACGGATCAGGATTTGCGTGTCCCGCCGAGCAACCACTTCGAGAAACTGCGCGGCGATCTGGCCGCCTTTCATTCAATCCGGGTGAACAAGCAGTGGCGACTCATCTTTCAATGGGATGGCGCCAAGGGTGAAGCATCCGGCGTCTATCTGGACGACCACAGTTACCAATGAGGCAGCCATGTTGATGACGAAGCGCAAGCCGGCGACCATCGCGGAAATTCTGGTCGAAGAGTTCATGGGGCCGATGGGGCTGACCCAGGCCGCCCTGGCGGAGGCGATGGGCGTCCAGCGCAAGCATGTCAACGAACTGTGCAATGACCGCAGAAATGTGACGGCGGCGACCGCTCTCATTCTGGCTCGCGTATTCGGCAACAGCCCCGACTTCTGGCTGAACGTGCAGCGGCGCAGCGATCTTTGGGACGCGATGCACTCACCCCGTGAACGCAAGCGGATCGAACGGGCGAAGCCGTTGAAAGCGGTCGCATGATGCGCGCCGGCGCTACGTTGATGCAGCCGATGATGGCCGCATCCGCGACAGCGCCGCCGAAATCGCGAAGCGAGCGCCAGCGTAGAGTCGGACTGTTCCCTTTGATGGAAAGTAGCGCGATCATGTTGGCATGTTTCGATCACGCGCTCGCACGGCCAAGAATCGTCGACACAACGTCATTTATTCGGCGCCGCCTGATGATTTGTTCGATTATCTCCAGTCGCCGACGCGTCCCGTTGGGAGGCCGCACAAGCACGACCCCGAAAATTGGACGGTCGCCGACGACTGGCCCGAGCACGTTCCCGTCAGCGAAGCCGAGGTCGATGTCTACGAGGCCTGGTTCGGCGATTTGGTTGACCGTATTTTCGGGCCTTGCCAATGAGCAGTTGAGAAGGCCGCCGCCATGACCATCCCGCTTCGCGCCGCCCTTTACCTTCGCGTCTCGACGGCGCGGCAGGCCGAGCATGACGTTTCCATCCCCGACCAGCGCCGGCAAGGCGAAGCCTATTGCGCTTCGCGTGGCTATCAGCTTGTCGAAACCTATGTGGAAGCGGGCGCTTCCGCCACCAACGACCGCCGGCCCGAGTTCCAGCGCATGATGGAAGCGGGAACCGGAAAACCGGCCGCTTTCGACATTGTAATCGTGCATTCGTTCTCGCGCTTTTTCCGCGATCATTTCGAACTGGAGTTCTACGTCCGCAAGTTGGCGAAAAACGGCGTCAAACTGGCGTCGATCACCCAGGAGCTCGGCGACGATCCGATGCATGTCATGATGCGGCAGATCATGACATTGTTCGACGAATACCAGTCGAAGGAAAACGCCAAACACGTTCTGCGGGCGCAGAAGGAGAATGCTCGCCAAGGCTTCTGGAATGGTTCGCTGCCGCCGATCGGCTATCGCGTCGTCGCGGCCGAGCAGCGCGGCGCGAAGATCAAGAAGAAGCTCGAAATCGATCCGCTCCATGCCGACACCGTGCGCCTCGCTTTCAGGCTTGCGTTGGAGGGCGATGGAACGTCAGGACCGATGGGCGTCAAATCTATCGTGACCTACCTGAACGCCCGACGCATTTTCACGCGCGACGGTGGACGTTGGGGCATCGGGCAAATCCACCGCTTACTGACCCGCCCGACCTATATCGGGCGTCACGAGTTCAACAAGCGCAGCAAGGCCAAGGTTCTCAAACCCGCGAGCGAAGTCATCGAGGTCGAAACGCCACGGCTGATCGATCAGGCGACCTTCGACGCCGTGCAGGCGCATCTCCGTTCGCGCAACCCCAAGGTCATGCCCGCCCGCGTTGTCAGTGGGCCGACCCTCCTTACCGGCATTTGCTTCTGTGCAGCCTGCGGCGGGGCCATGACCATCCGCACCGGCAAAGGTGCACGCTATCGCTATTACAGTTGCTCGACCGCCGCCCGGCAGGGCGAGACCGGTTGCAGGGGTCGGGCGATTCCCATGGAAAAGCTCGACGACCTCGTCGCCGGCCATCTGGAAGACCGCTTGCTTGACCCGGAGCGCCTTTCCGAAATCCTCGCTTCCGTTCTCGACCGTCGTCAGGACCGGGCGGAGCGTCGCTGTGAACATATTGCAGAACTCAATAGGCGTGCCGCCGAGGCGGACGCCCGTTTGCGGCGTCTTTACGGCGCCATCGAAAGCGGCGTCGCCGACCTCGACGATCCGGCGCTGAAAGAGCGGATCAAGGAACTCAAGGCGACCCGCGATCAAGCTCGGGCTGACGCCCAGCGCGCGGCCCAAGCAGCGCAGGGATTCGGCGCGGCCATTACGCCCGCTCATGTCGCCGCCTTCGCGCGGGAGGCTCGCGAACGCATCCGACTTCCCGGCGGCGGCTACCGCCGCGACCTGCTTCGCGCCCTCGCCCAGCGGGTCGAAGTCGCGGAGCGGGAAGTCCGAATCATGGGATCGAAGGGGAATTTGCTGCGGACTCTCGCCGGCGCAGCAGGCGTAAAATCGGCTACCGGCGGTGTGCCCACTCCTGTTCTGAACTGGCGGAAGGGGTGGGATTCGAACCCACGGTGGAGTCGCCCCCACGCCGGTTTTCAAGACCGGTGCCTTAAACCGCTCGGCCACCCTTCCGCGCCGGACGTGATATAGCACGCGTCGCCTTATTCGCGACTGAGGATTTGCGCGTGCCGCTCTATTTCGCCTATGGCTCCAATATGGACGCCGCCGCCATGGCGACGCGCTGTCCGAGGTCGCGGCTGATCGGACGGGGGCGGCTCGCGGGCTTTCGGACGATCCTCATGCCGTCAGGCTTTGTCAGCGTCGCGCCGGACCGTCGCATGTGCGTTCATGGCGTATTGTGGGACGTCGCGCTCGGCGACGTCGCGGCGCTCGATCGCTACGAAGACGTCGCCCATGGACTTTACGCCAAGCAAAACCTTCTCATTCTGCGCGAGCCTGCCGGCTCGGTCCGGGCGCTGACCTATGTCGGCGCGCGGCCGGATTTTGGCTCGGCGTCGCGGGGCTATTTCGAGGCGGTCGTCGCCGCGGCGCGCGCGCAAGCGCTGCCCGTCGCCTATATTGGCTATCTTTCAAGTCTCGCCGCCACTCGTCAGACAGGGCGCCTCTCATGACTGCGCAGCTTACTGTCGTCGGCGCGATCGACGACCTTCGCCGCTACGTCCGCGCACGCCGCGCCGCAGGCGAGCGCATCGGACTCACGCCCACAATGGGCGCGCTCCACGCCGGCCATCTGTCGCTGGTGGAAGCGGCGCGGCGCGCGGCCGATCGCGTCGTCGTGACGATTTTCGTCAATCCGGCGCAGTTCGGACCGAATGAGGATTTCACCCGCTATCCGCGTACGCTCGCAGCGGATGTCGAAAAGCTTTCGCGCGTCGCCGCCGATCTCGTCTTCGCGCCGCCTGTCGACGAAATCTACCCGCCGGGCTTTTCGACGAAGGTCGTGTTGGAGGGGCCCGCGCACGCCGATCTCGAAGACCGCTTCCGGCCGACGCATTTTTCCGGCGTCGCGACGGTCGTGACCAAACTGCTCAATCAGGCGCAGGCCGATGTCGCGGTCTTCGGCGAGAAGGATTACCAGCAGCTTCTGGTGATCAAGCGCCTTGCGCGCGACCTCGACATTCCAACCGAAATTCTCGGCGCGCCGACTCTGCGCGAATTCGACGGCCTCGCCATGTCTTCGCGCAACATTTATCTCGCGCCAGAGGAACGGGAGCGCGCCAAAGAACTCCATTGCGCATTGAGCGAAGCGGCCCGCCGCATCGTCAACGGCGACGACATTGGCGCCGCGACGCACGAGGCGCGCGCCAGGCTTGCCGACGCCGGCTATGACGTCGACTATCTCGAAGCGCGTCACGCCGAGACTCTGGCGCCGGTTTCCTCTCTCGACGACGGACCGATCCGTCTGCTCGTGGCGGCGAAGCTCGGCGCGACGCGGCTCATCGACAATATCGCGGTTCAATCATGAGTGAACTCGAGATCATCCGGCTCACCGTCGAAGGCCGCGTGCAGGGCGTCGGCTATCGCGCCTTTCTGGTTCGCGAGGCGCTTGCGCTTGATCTCACGGGCTGGGCGCGCAACCGGCGCGACGGCGCCGTCGAGGCGATCGCCGCCGGCCCGCGTCCAGCGCTCGACGCGCTTATCGAGGCGGCGCGGCGCGGGCCGCGACTCTCGCGAGTCGACGGACTGCGCGAAGAGCCGGCGGACGAAGCCGCGCTCGTCGAGTTTTGCGGCGCCGGATTTTCCGTCGCGCCCGACGCCTGATGCGGAGACCAAGACGTGACGATAAACCGCCGCTTTGTCCTCGCCGGAGTCATGGGCTGGCCGATCGCGCATTCGCGTTCGCCGAAAATCCATAATCACTGGTTTGCGCATTATGGGATCGAGGGCTGCTATGCGCCGCTGCCGGTCGAGCCGGGCCGGCTCGAAGCGGCGCTGCGCGCCATGCCGGCGCTCGGTTTCGCCGGCTGTAATCTGACGATTCCGCACAAGGAGACCGCGCTCCAGTTTCTCGATCATGTCGATGAATCCGCGGCGCGGATCGGCGCCGTCAATTGCGTCGTCGTTGGAAAGAACGGCGAACTCTCCGGCCGCAACTACGACGGCTATGGCTTCATCGCCTCGCTGCGCGAAGCCGCGCCTCTTTGGCGCGCCGAAAGCGCGCCTTGCGTCATCATCGGCGCCGGCGGCGGCGCCCGCGCGATCGTTGACGGGTTGCTCGAAGCGGGCGCGAGAGAGATTCGTCTCTTCAACCGCACTTTGGCGCGCGCCGAAATTCTCGCGGCGGATTTTGGGCCGCGCGTGTCGGCCTTCGGCTGGAAGGAACGGGACGCCGGACTCGCGGGCGCGGGACTTATCGTCAATGCGACGAGCCAGGGAATGGTCGGCCAACCGCCGCTCGATCTCTCGCTCGCCGAACTGCCAACATCGGCGCTCGTCGCCGATATCGTCTACGCGCCGCTTGAAACGCCTCTATTGGCGGCGGCGCGCAAGCATGGCGCAACGCCGGTCGACGGACTCGGCATGTTGTTGCATCAGGCGCGTCCGGCGTTTCGCGACTGGACCGGCGTCATGCCGGACGTGACCCCGGCGCTTCGCGCGACAATTGTCGCGACGCTGTAGACAATCGTCGCGACGCTGCAAAAGAAGGGCGCCGCAGCTCTCGCCGCGACGCCCTTCGTCACGCGACTCAACAGACGCTTACGCTGCGCGCGCGCCATACAGCGGCGCGATAGAAAGACCGAACACGCGTTGCGCGAGAGTGAGCAATTCATTCGACTGACGCAGCAGCGTGTCGAGCCGTTCGCTCACGAAACGCGACTGAAGGTTCGTCACCTCATCAATCGATTTGGCCTTGGCGAGCCGCTCGGCGAAGTCGAGCACCGCAGTGGCGTTTTCGGCCCAGAGGTCGATGGACTTCTGCGACCAGAGCGCCGGGTCGAAATCCTCGCCGCCCGCCGACTTGATCTCGACGGCGATCGCAAGGGCCGTCGACGGCGCCTGCTCGATCGTCGGCGTCTGCGCTTCGATCACGATCGGCGCCGGTTCCGCTGCGACAGCTTCGCTGGCGGCGGGAGCGGCGTCAGTTTCCTTAGCGCCAGGAGCCGGACGTTTGACTTCAGGTTGCTTGGATTTGGGGGAACTGTTCTGCGGATTGGCCATTCAACTTCTCCCCGTTAGGATTTCGTGGTCGAGCGCTGAAAGGTCGCGCCAAGCTCCTTGGTCTGCTCCTGGATCGCTTTGAGTTGCGCCTGCACGAATTCCGACTGGAGCTTGAAAACTTCCTGCGGATCCTTGGCGTGGACAATCTTCTGAGCCAGATCGAAGGCGGCGTTGACGTTTGCTTCGGCGAACGACAATGCCTTGGCGCTCACGTCCTTGGCAGCCGGCAGGCCGAACGGAATTTCCGCGGAGGTGTCGAGCGCCTTCTGCGCGGCTCCGGCGAAACCTTCAAAAGCCTTGCGCGCCTGTTCGACGCTCTTTTCCGCGAAATCGCGGACCTCGGTAGGAATTTGGTAGATCGATTCAACCATGACGCACCTCCGTGCCGTGAAAATGAGACAATCGCCGCGTTAATCCATCTTATCACCCAGCTAGCGGGCGGCCCGCGGCGAGCCAGCGAGCTCAATCATCCTGCCTCATTTTATGTTGCAATGCAACAATTTTGTGCGACGCAACAGAAGGCAAGGGATTTATTCGAAATTCATAGGAAAAATTGGGAAGACTGACCGCGATCATAGATTTCGCATCTGACCGCCATTACTTTGAGCGCACTTCGTGAAAGCGCGCAGGGAAAAGGCAATACCGGCTTTTCGGACGGGGCGCGCTTTGGCAGGCAGGCGCGTGGCGAGCGACCGTCGGTCTCGGCGGTGTAAGGCAAATGGGCGGTTCTCAAGAGGAACTTGAATACAGCGCGCAGGCAGCCGCTTGCGTTGCGGCCGACCCTGTTTTCTCAAGTCTTGACGCCTCCGGCGCGCCGATCATCGTCGCCAGCGGGGATCCCCTGCACATCGATTTTCTTAACGATTCGGCCCGCGCCGTCTTTCGGGAAGACGTAGGAGCGCTTGGCGAGCGCCTGTTTCGCGACGATGAACCCGGCGCGCGCCGACTGGCCGAGATCGTCGGCGAGCTACGCAACGACCGAGGCCCACGCCTCGAGCGATTGCGCTTTCGCTTTGCGGACTTGGCGCAGACGCTCACCTTTCTTTGCCGCACCCTAAAGACGGTGAGCGGCGCCGCTTTTGTTATCGCGGTGCTGGACGTTCATGCGGACTCGCCTGCGGAAGATCTGCGCCGCGCTACCGCCGAAGCCGAGGCGAGCGACGAGACGGCGACGCTTCGTCGCAGCCTTTCGGCGCGACATGGCGCTCGTTCGCCGCGCTTTCTATGGAAAACCGACGCTGCGGACCGCTTTACCGACGTAAACCATGCCCTCGTCGACATCGTCGGAGACGCCGCCGATATTCTCGGTCGCTCGGTGCAGGAGGCGTCCCGATGTCTTGCGCTCGGCTCGGCGTTTGCGCGCGCCGTCGCCTCCCGCCGGGCGTGGAGCGGCGTTGAGGTCGAGTGGCCGCTGGAAGCCGAAAGCGGACGTGTGCCAACGACGCTCGGCGCCCTGCCGTTGACCGATTCGGCAGGTCGCTTTCTCGGCTACCAGGGCTATGGGGTCCTGCATATCGACCGCGCCTGCGCCGCCGACGCGCCGGCGCAGGCTGCTTCCGCTTCGCGCGCCGAAGGAAATTCCCCTTCCCCGCCACCGGATAACGTCGTGGCGCTGCGCACGCCCGATTCTGCGCGCGTCGCATCGGATGCGCCGGAGACCCTCAGTTCGAGCGAGCGACTGGCTTTCGATGAAATCGCGCGGACGCTCAAGGAGGGCGGCGCATCCGACGCGGCCCCTGCTCGGGAATTCACGCGAAAGACGCCGGACGCGCAACAGCCGGTCGCGGGGCGGCGCGACCCCGAACTTCTCGCGCCTGGTCCGGAGCAAAGCGTTTTGGCGCTCGCGCGGACGCTTGAAGAAAAGCTCGCGCGTGCAAAGTCGGACAACGCGCTGCTTGGCGCGGCTTTCGACCTGTCGCGCACGCCGCTCGCGATCATTACCGCTGACGGGAAAATCGTGAGGGCCAACGCGCGGTTGGCGGCTTGTTTCGGCGCCGACGCGCGCGACGTCGAGAACCGCATGCTGGCCTCTCTCCTCAGCCCCGCCGACGCGCAACACTTGGCTCAGCGCATCGCCTTGCTCCGTCCGGGCGAAAGCCTGCGCCTGCCATTGTCCCGCGCGCCGCCCGGGGACGCTCCTCCCATTGACCTCGCGCTGCGCGCGCTTCCAGCCCAGGGAAAGCCGACAATCCTTGTGTCCGTCGAGGCCCAGGAGGGCGGCTCGTCAAGCGACAGCGCAGTCGAAGCGGCGCGGCTTGCCGCCGAAAGCGCCAACGCGGCCAAATCCGATTTTCTCACCCGCGTGTCGCATGAGATTCGCACGCCGCTCAACGCCATCATCGGCTTCGCCGAGGCGATGATGGAGGAGCGTCTCGGACCGCTCGGCTCGCCCCGCTACAAAGAATATTTGAAGGACATGCATGCCTCCGGCGCGCATGTTCTGTCGCTCGTCAACGACCTTCTGGATCTCTCCAAGATCGAAGCCGGCAAGATGGAGCTCTCTTTCGCGCGCGTGGACGCCAATGCGGTTATCGCCGAATGCGCGTCGATCATGCAGGCGCAGGCCAATCAGGCGCGCGTGGTCTTGCGGCTCGCGCTTGCGCCTAGCCTGCCGCCGCTGCGCGCGGATGCGCGCTCCCTGAAGCAGATCCTTCTCAATCTTCTGTCGAACGCGGTGAAGTTCAACGAGCCGGGCGGACAGGTCATCGTATCGAGCGCGCTGACTGACGCCGGCTCTGTCGTCATTCGCGTCAAGGATACCGGGATCGGCATGTCGGAAGAGGATGTCGCAACCGCCCTCGAGCCGTTTCGGCAGGTGGACACTTCGCGCAAGGCGAGCGGCACGGGTCTTGGACTGCCGCTGACAAAGGCGCTGATCGAGGCGAACCACGCCTCCTTCAGTATTACCAGCAGTCGTAACGAAGGCACGCTGATCGAAATCGCCTTCGCACCGCCGCAAGTGATCGCGGCGGAATAGGGACAGGCGTTGAAGGGAGGGATGCCCCGCTGGGCGGGAAAAAGCTAAAGCTGATCAGCTTAGTCCGCTGGCGCAATAGCGCCCGTGCTGAAGCGGGGCCGCTGCCCGCCAACGGACCGTATAGGACAAGAAACGTCGTGATTTCTTGAACTTACTTCAGAGTCCGCATGGCGACGATAGCGCCGCCGATGACGATAGCGAGCATAAGTCCCGGGATCAGATACTGCATTTTTTTTCCTCCCACATTAGCGCCAGCCAGTGGCTCTATTTTTCCGGCTTCGCCGCGATACAGCTTCACCAAAGGGCACAGTCTTTGTCAAGCGCCGCCATGGCCTATTGTCGATCGAGCATCGCAGCCATTGCGCCCTTCGCCGCCCGCGGGCGAACGCGATCCCCTCAACTCGCCAATTTGACCTTATGTTGGGCGACCGGAATCATGGCGCGCACCTTACGAATGCGGTCAACGTCTACATAGGACGAGACCAGCCCCGGCCCCTCCGACGCCTTCGCCACGACCTGCCCCCAAGGATCGGCGATCAGAGAATTCCCGTAAGTGAAGCGCGTTTCGTGCCCGGCTTTATGAGCCCCGGTCTGCGCAGGGGCGCAGAGGTAGGCCTGCATCTCGATGGCGCGCGCCCGGCAGAGGACTTCCCAATGGTCCTTGCCGGTCACCAGCGTGAACGCGGCCGGCAGGGCGACGATATCGACCCCCTTATCGGCGAGCGCCTGAAAAAGATATGAGAAGCGCAGATCGTAACAGATGGCGCAGCCGACGGTCAGACCTTCGCAATCATAGGTGACGACGGAATCGCCGGGCTTGAAGGCGGCGCTTTCGTGATATTTCGCGCCGTCCGGCGCGGTGATGTCGAACATATGGATTTTGCGATAGCGCGCCACCTCTTCGCCTTCGCGATTGAAGGCGACGCTGGTGTTGTGCAGCCGCTCCTCGCCGGGCGTCTTTTCGAGAATGGAGCCGGCGTGAATAAAGACCTTATGCTCGCGCGCGAGCGCCCGGCACATTTCATATGCGGGGCCGCCGGGCAACTCTTCAGCCGCCGCCATCTTCTCGGCGCGCGATCCGCCGATGAAATCGAACACTTCCGGCAAGCAAATCCAGTCCGGACGCTCCTGAACGACGGCCCGTTCGATCAGGGCGCGCGCATTGGCGAGGTTCAGGGCCTTGTCGCCAACCGAATTCATTTGAACCAGAGTGACCTTCATCGACCATCCGCTATTCTTGCCATTGCGCGACGCCAGGATCGCGCGATTCAACTATTATACGGGCCGACGCCGCAGGTATAGATCGAATTACGCTAGAGCGGAGGAGCCGTCGAAGGACCGAGATCTCGAACGCCTTCGCGCAGCGCCGCGATGCAGAATTCGACCATTTGCGCGCTTGTCGGAACCGGCCGATCGGCGCATTCCACCATCAGCCGCGGATGGCAGTAGCGGATACAGGCGGCGTGCACCAGGCGCGCCGCAAGCTGCGCGTCGCCCTTTGCGAATTCGCCGCGCTCCATGCCCGATCGAATGATGTCCTCGATCGCGGCGTCGATACGGTCGATGTGATCCGAAATGATCGGCCAGTTCTCGTCGATCGCCGCCTCCACCATGTCGTGAAGCTTGCGATCGACGACGTAGCGCTCGGCGTTCATCGCCTCATTCGACAGGATGAGCGCGCGCAGCCGCTCCTCGGCCGACTCCGACCCGCGCACGATGCCTTGCGCCGCCTGTTCGACCTCGCTCATCAATTGCCGCGCGACGGCGGCGTTGATTTCGGATTTGGCGCCGAAGAAACGATAGACGTTCGCCGGCGACATCCGCAATTCGCGGGCGATGTCCGCAACTGTGGTTTTCTGGAAACCGATCTCGCGGAACAGGCGTTCGGCGGTGGCGATGATTTTCTCGCGCTGCTCCGTTTCGCGCGCGTTCGGCGCGCTCACGCCAACTAGACTCATTCGGCCGCTCCCCTCGCAAGCCCGTCGGCCAAAGTCTCGACCCGCGCGCCATCGGATTCGACCGCCCCCTCGCTAAGATGACGGCGAAACCACATCGCGTAAAGCGCCGGCAGGAAGAGAACCGTGAGAAATGTTGCGACGAAAAGCCCGCCCATGATGGTCAGCGCCATCGGCCCCCAAAAGGCGGAGCTCGACAAGGGAATCATGGCGAGAATCGCCGCGAGCGCCGTCAACGCGACGGGCCGAACCCGCCGAATGGTCGCGCCGATGATGGCTTCTCGATAGGTTTCGCCGCGCTCGAGATCCTGGCGCACCTGGTCGACCAGGATGATGGAATTGCGCATGTCCATGCCCGAGAGCGCGATGAGGCCGAGCAGCGCGACGAAGCCGAATGGCGCATGCGCGACATTGAGCGCGAGCGAGGCGCCGATGACGCCGAGCGGCGCGCTCATCATCACGAGCGCGACGCGGGTGAAATTCTGCAGCTGGAACATCACGATCGTCAGCATGACGAGACCGACCAGCGGAAACACCGCGAATATCGAAGCGTTGCCTTTTTGCGATTCTTCGATCGCGCCGCCAATTTCGATCCGATAGCCGCGAGGCAGATTTTCGCGAATCTGCGCAAGCCGCGGCCAAATGCGCATCGTCACGTCAGGCGCCTGCACGCCGTCCTTGACGCCCGAGCGCACGGTGATGCTCATGTCGCGATTGCGCCGCCAGAAAATCGGCTCTTCGTGATCATAGACGATCTTGGCGACCTGCGAGACCGTCACCGCCTTGCCGTCACGCGAATAGACGACCATGTCGCCGATCCGCG
>Ga0194110_10005238_pt1 | contig 15458 bp, 15 predicted proteins | sample TA2Kig1200mmetaG_FD_146192 | JGI IMG/M metagenome (GOLD analysis project Ga0194110, IMG submission 146192) | Freshwater microbial communities from Lake Tanganyika, Tanzania - TA2015032 Kigoma Deep Cast 1200m | ecosystem: Environmental > Aquatic > Freshwater > Lake | place: Tanzania: Lake... | reverse complement strand
GGAGGATCCTGCCGACCCCATCCTCATGCTCAACCAGGGCATTCTTCTCATGATGATGGGGAGATACCCCGAGGCCCTGGAGAGGTTGAGCGGCTCGATCCTCCTCGATCCGGCGAACCCCCGTCCGTACATCAACCGAGCGGAGCTATATTTGGCGACCGGCAACCATTTGGCCGCGCTGCGTGACCTCAACAGAGCGCTGGACCTGTTCCCCGAGCATCCGTGGCTTCGATTGAAGCGAGCTACCATCTTCAAAAAGATGCATCGGGGAGACCGGGCATTGGCCGATCTGGACGTGGCCGTGAAACTCGCGCCGGACTGGCCCGAACTGTGGTTGCTCCGAGGAAGCATTTACTATAACGAACGACAATTGGATCGAGCTGTAGACGATCTCAACGCCGCGATACGCCTCCAACCCGACAATCCCCTCGGATATCAGCTTTTGGCGGAAGCGCTCCTCCATAAGGGTGATACCAAGGAAGCCTTGAGGATGATCGATCAGGCGCTGAGCAAAGAATCTTCATTTGTTGCGGCCTACGTCACTCGCGGGGATGTTCACCTGGCCGACGCTCACATCGATCGAGCTGTGGAGGCATATTCCCACGCGCTGAACATCGACCCGAACAATTTTCAAGCTCGCGTCAAGAGAGCCAAGCTCTACATCGAGCTCAGCAAATGGGATATGGGCCTCGCGGACCTCGAGGAAGCCGCCAAGAGCAACCCATACAGCGGCGAAACATACGCCCTGCGCTCACGTTGTCACGAAGCCCTCGGAGACGCTGAGAAAGCCCGTGCCGACGCATGGAAAGCCCAGGTGTTCGCGAATAGATGATCGCTCGACTGTAAGGCAGACTTTAGTAATTGTCCGTTTGTTGCAAGAGCTGCATACGTTGAGGATGTCGTATTTTGCGTGGCGAAGCGCCGCCTGAACATATTCGAGAAGCATGATGTCAGCCTCTACTTGCCCGCGGAATTCCCTGCCTAAGAGAATGACTACGTTGCTCTGCGATAAATGTCAATCACCGCTGTTAGTACGATGAGGCCCGCAATGCCTGGTGGCGACTGCGGGTACCCTACGATTAGCCTCATCGTGTTCGAGCGATATGCCTTCTTCAAGCTCGTTTGCCAGCATACCGCCCCGCCACGTGGCCTTCGTTACCGCTTTTTGCGAGCATTTCCACTGCGACCGTCACTCGCTGTGCGGAGACTGCCGTTATTGCCCCTGCGAGTTATAGTAGAGCACCTTGGGCTTCTTGTAGCAATCGCCACAAAGCGCGAGCGCGTGCTGCGCTTTGTTGAGAGCTTTGTCGGCGGTGTTCTCGCCATAAGAATAGGCATAGAAAATTTCCGAGCGGTCGTTTGCATTCACACAAAAAAGAAAGTAGCCCCACGAAGGCAGGTCCGTGTAGTACTTTTTCGATTCCTTGTATTCCTTGGACTTGACCTCTGTTGTGATCTTTTTCTTGAACCGCCCCGCGGTTTTTACCACATCGTACTTCCATTGACGTATTTGAGCGTCAAGCTCGCCCTCGGAAGTTACCTTACCATGCACGGTTTCCGCCTGGGCCTGTGAAACCGCAATCAGAACAGCCAGAAGTGACAACAGTAGGGCTCTCATGGGTGGTCCCCTCAGGAGGGAATGCGGTAGGCGGTATGCTAACGCCGACACTCTGATTTGTCAATAAAATTGAGCTGTTCAGGAGCCGGCGGGCATTGGAAAGATGAGAGTTCTTGGGGGAGGGTTACGGGGCATAGGCGTTAAAATAGGATTAGCCCCTGGCGCTGGTCATTCCTCCTCACCCTGCCCTCTCCCGCCAGGGGAGAGGGTTTCACAGTTCCCCTCCCTCGATGGGAGGGGGAAGGGGGAGGGTGATAAGGCATTGTTGTCACAGAGACCTATTCCTTATTTGAACGCCTATGGGGTTCCGGGGAGGGTCCTTTTTGCAAGAAGGGCTCTCCCCGGCAGCTTCTTCAAGAAGCTCGCATGACTTGCCACCGCTTCCAGGCTTGCTACCTCTGATCAATCACGCGCTTGGCCTTGCCGATGCTGCGCTCGATCGAATCAGGCGACACGATCTTCACCGGCACATTGATCCCGATAACCTGCTGCATCTTCGCGGAGATCTTCTTGGCTACTTCTTCTATCTTCTCCGGTCCGGCCTCATAGATCGCCTTTCTCGCTTCGGTCTCCACCATGATCGCGTCTATGTGCCCCTTCTTGTACAGGCGAATCTGATAGATCGGCTCCACCTCAGCAAATTCGACCAGCACCGACTCCACCTGGGACGGGAACACGTTCACGCCGCTGATGATCATCATGTCGTCGGAACGGCCCAGGATCTTGTCCATGGTGATAAGGGTGCGACCGCAATCACACTTGACCCGCCGCAATGTGCATATGTCGCGGGTGCGGTATCGAATCATGGGCATTGCCCGGCGCTGCAATGCGGTAAAGATCAACTCGCCCTCTTCTCCCAGAGCCACTGGCTGAAGCGTTTCCGGATCCACGATCTCAGGATACACATGATCTTCATTGATGTGAATGTTGTAGTATTCGCAGGTGAACGAAACTCCGGGGCCCATGAGTTCGGTCAGGCCGTAGTGTTCGTACGCGTGAATTCCACCGCGAGCCTCGATTTCATTGCGCATCTCAACGGTCCACGGTTCCGCGCCGAAATGCCCTGTCCTCAGCTTGGTCTTCTTCAGATCAACACCCATGCGTTCCGCAGCTTCGATGATGGTCAGGCAGTACGACGGGGTGCAGCAGAGCGCATCGGCGCCGAAATCCTGGATGAGCAGGATCTGCCGTTCGGTCATGCCCGCTCCAGACGGCACCACAGCGCATCCGATCCGCATCGCGCCCTGGAGGAACCCCAATCCGCCGGTGAAAAGCCCCATACCGTAGGCGTTCTGCAACACAGTGTCGGTGCGGACTTCTTGAGCCCACAGTCCACGAGCCATACATTCGGTCCACTGGTCCAGATCCTCGGCCGTGTAAGGTCCCGTGATCGGCTTGCCTGTCGTGCCGGACGACGCATGGACTCGAACAACTTCAGACATGGGAACCGCGCACAGCCCGAACGGGTAATTGTCCCTGAGCGCCGTCTTGACCGTGAACGGAAACTTGGCCAGGTCGTCCAGTTTCTGGAGATCCGAGGGCTTGACTTTCTGCCCGTCAAAAGCCGTCTTGTAGTATGGAATACGGTCGTAAACCCAGGTCACGGTTTCTTTGAGCTTTTCCAACTGGAAGGCCTGCATCGCGTTTTCGCTCATGGTTTCAAGATTTTCGTCCCAAAACTTCTTGGACATGGCGATTCCTCCTCGGCGACAGGGTGTCGTCTTTATTGATTATCTCAAGGATAAGTCGGCATGATTGGAGCGAGCTTCGTCAAGATAAACATAGGAAAGAGGCGGTTGCCTGTCAAGATAAATGGTTCTTTTGGGTTAGGTCGGTGCGTTGTTTCATCTCAATGAACAATTGCGGCGCGGGGTGTGTCACGCGGCCATCGCGCCCCTCAAACGGAACACAGTGATTTCCGGGGGACAATTCAAGCGCCACGGCACAAAGGTGAGACCCACACCACGATTCAAATACATGCTACAGTCCCGTTGACGGTACCAGCCGTGCGTGTACGGCGAGACCAGCCGTGCCAGGCTGAGGCCTCGGTGGTCGTTCAGCGAGGGCATGATGATTTGACCGCCATGAGTATGGCCTGCCAGGACAAGGTCAATCCCCGCGTCCGATGCCAGAGGAAGCACTGCAGGACGGTGAGAAAGGACTAGCCGCAGCCCCGGCTCGCGCGGAGCTTTTCGCATGAATCCCGGGAAATTGGGGAACGCCATGCCCCACAGCCAGTTCGACATGGGATCGTCCATTCCGCCCAGATGGATCTTGGCAGACCCTCCGTTCAGCGTGATCCACTGGTCGCGCAGGAGGATCAGACCGCTATTCTTGATGGCCTCAATGCATCGGTAATCCCCTGCATAAAAGTCGTGATTGCCCATGATCGCGTAATTCCCCAGCCGACGAGGTTTGAGCTGTTTCAGGATCGGGACCGCGTCCTCCACAACAGTGAGGGGCGAGTGGAATATATCGCCGGTCACGAGTAAAATATCCGCTTCAATGCTATTCACCGTCTCCACCATCTTTTGAAGCTCTTCCGCGCCGACGAACATGCCGAAGTGCACGTCTGAAATCTGCAGAGCCGTGATGGGCCTATCCAGGCCCGCGAGCCCGGGAAATTCGAGTTCGAACTCTTCCACTACCGCATTGCCGTAGGCCTGCGCAATTGCACGCCCGGAGAAGAATACCGCCGAAGCAAGCCCCGCGGCCGCGCCCCATTTCAGGAACGACCTCCTGGAGATGTCCTCGTCTTCGACCGCGTCAAGCGGGAGGCTGCCGCAGCTCTCGCCGCGGGGTGAATGGCGGCCCCCAACGAGTCCTTTTTCGGGGCCAACCGCGGCACGACGAGTTTCAGCGCGCTCCGAGGAGTTTGGAGCGCTCGATTCACTGGAGGCGCCATCCCCTCCCTTTGGATTCAGCAGCAAAGCCCGAATCCGGTCTTTGAGCTTCACTGTTACGGACGCGGGCCAAAGAAGCGCAAAGTAGGCGCAGAGAATTCCCATACTCCCAAGGCACGTGAAGAAAAACACGGATACCGCTTTGCGTGCAAACGAATCCGCGGGCAGGATGTCAGGATCGAAGCTCAACTGCGCCAGCGCATAGTTGGCGAGCCCCATAAGGCCGAGCGCCAGGTACGCCTCTTTCCGTGAAATCCGCGTGTATCGCTCGAACAGGTATTTCCGGACCGAGATGAAGACATACCACTGGCCCAGCAAGAAAAGAGACGCGATGACAGAAAGGAAAATCACGATCTTAGGCATTCACCAACCTTCCCGACCTGTACGCTCACCGGAGCCATTTTATTCTGAATCACGATTTCAGGGAAGGAGGGGCTCCATCCACCTGGCGCCATGACTCAAGGCGGCACGGCCGGACGCATTCACCGTTCGTGGCTTGACACCAGGTTCGCCGGATGCTACCCTCTTGTTCACCTGGGGATGTAGCTCAGCGGGAGAGCACCGCGTTCGCAACGCGGGGGTCACGGGTTCAAATCCCGTCATCTCCACCACGTTTTCCGCACGTTGTCCTCCTCGAAGAACCGCGATTTGTCGGATTTTTGTCACACTCTCCGGCCACCAGAATGTGCGTTTCTTCACCGTGGTCAAAGGTAATTTTGAGTGATCTTCACGGACGGTCCTCCGGGAGGGTATCTTGACGATACAATCGACCACCGACGCCCTGCCGCGCAAATGATGATAGTTTGGCTCAGGCCCTTTTACGGGAGCGATCTCTTCGGCGCTACCGAACGGGTAGCCATCCGAATTCTCCACACCACCACCAGATTGGTGTGCAAAACCAGATAGCAGAGCGCGACCATGGGCATATACGTGAGGAAGCAGCTTAAGATGCCGGCTATGGCAATCACGGTGGTCCTTGTTCCTTTGCTCGCCAGGGTCGGATTGCCAAGGTCTATGCCAAGACTCTCTGCGCGGGCGCTCGTATAGCTTACGAGTCCGCTCCCTGTGAAAGCCAATGCGCCCAAAATAAAGAGCAACGACCCGGGAAATTCGTTGTGGACGTTGAAGACGATCAGCCCAAGAACCAAGAACCCGTCACTGTAACGGTCCAGGGCCGAATCGAGAAAGGCCCCTGCCGAACTTTCAGCGCCCGTGAGCCTCGCGTACTGACCGTCAACTCCATCGAGGATTTGAGAAACGCCGGCCAGAAGTCCTGCCAAAACTCCCCATCCTGCCGCAAATGAGCAGCCCGCGGCAATACCCAGGGCCATGCTCCCAACGGTAATTATCCAAGGACGCATCCACGAGAAAGCCAATAGTCCGGGTGTTATTCGGGCAGAGAGATTGCATTTGATCCACTTGAGCACGAATCGATCTGAACTCTTGGTTTGCCAACCTTCCGATGACAATTCCCGCGATGCCATAGCTTAACCTTTCGCTGGTGACGAAAAATCCTCCTTCAGACGTGAAAACCCTCGGATGACAAATAGCTCTCGAAAGGCCAAGTCGTCAAGGTTCGGTTCGCGGTCAGGATCCCCATTGGATAAGAGAACCGCTTACGAGTTTCAGGGAGATTCTGCGGTTTCTTCATTGGGTCTCCCCTTCTCAGGTCGGACCCAAACGTGTTAAGCTGCCAAAAAAGGTTGGAGGACTTTCAGATCCCGTGATTTCGGGTCTTGACAACCGGACGGACGAAGAGAAGGGATCGGATCGCAGCACATGGGATCTATCAGAATCGCCGTAGCAGGAGTCGGGAATTGCGTCAGCGCCCTCGTTCAGGGTCTGTATTACTACAAGACGAGGACCAGCGAGAATTCTACAGGGCTCATGCATTGGGATATTGGTGGGTACAAACCTTTTGACATAGAAGTCACGGCCGCCTTTGATATAGACGACAGAAAAGTCGGGCAGGACCTTTCCCGAGCGATCTTTTCACCACCCAATTGCGCGAAGCGTTTTCAAGAGCGTGTCCCCGAAACCGGGGTCCAAGTGCTCATGGGGCGAGCGCTGGATGGTTTTCCCGCGAGTATGGAGACGTGCGAGCCGGATTGTTCGTTCGTCTTGGCCCCCCATCCTGAGCCGACAAGACAGGACATCGTGCAGGTCTTGAAGAAATCGGGCGCCGAGATTCTGCTCATCTACCTGCCCGTCGGATCTGAGAAGGCTGCCCGGTTCTATGCGGAATGCGCCCTCGATGCTCAAGTGGCGGTTGTAAACAATATACCGGTTTTCCTGGCCAGTGATCCGTCATGGGCGCGTCGTTTTCGGGAGAGGGGATTGCCCATTATCGGCGATGACATCAAATCTCAAATGGGGGCAACCATAGTACACAGAGTTCTTGCAGACCTCTTCAAGCAGAGAGGTGTGAAACTGGACAGGACCTACCAATTGAACGTCGGCGGCAACACCGATTTTCTGAACATGCTCGACCGGAACCGCCTTGCCTCAAAGAAGACTTCCAAGACCGAGGCCATGCAGTCCGCGACCGGACAGACTCTGGATCCGCGTGATGTCCACATTGGGCCGAGTGACTACGTTCCATGGCTCAAGGATACGAAGATATGTTTTCTCCGCATGGAAGGAAGAATATTTGGGGATGTCTCAATAGATTTGGAACTTCGGCTGTCCGTAGAGGATTCCCCCAATTCCGCGGGAGTTGCTATCGATGCCATTCGTTGTTGCAAGCTGGCGTTGGACAGGGGTCAAAGCGGACCGTTGGAAGGTCCCTCCGCGTACTTCATGAAACGCCCACCCTTCCAGCACCCCGAACATAAAGCTTGTCACCTCACCGAGATCTTTATTCGCGGGACGGAAGACCCAGCGGAGTCGGAGTCGCCAGGGAGCCCATGAAACCTCAAATGGATACATCCTCCTGTGGTTCGGCGAACTCAAGATTCCTGAAGACCATCCAATGTGCGGAACAGCGTATCCGCTCCGCGATCTCCGGATCGACGACGCCCGAAGATCCTACTCACGCCGAAAGCACGTTGGCATGGGTTCTCAAGCTGATGCCGGAGGCTGACGAGGCCCTTAGGCTCGCCGCGCTCGGGCATGACATAGAACGAGCAATGGCGACTCGGAGAGCGCTGAAGAAGAATTTTCGGAGCTTTGAGGAATTCAAAGCAGCCCACGCTGCCAACAGCGCCGAGATCCTCCGATCAATTCTTGAGAAATGCGGCGTGCAGGAGCAAGTGAGATTCGAAGTATGCCGCCTGGTGCGTCTCCATAAAACAGGAGGGGATGAAAGGTCGAATATTTTGAAGAACGCCGACGCCCTGTCTTTCTTCGAAAACAATCTTCCTCTCTATTTCGCTCGTAATGGCGCTCCGGAAACGAAACGACGCGCCACGTGGGGGTACGCGAGGCTCTCTTCTCAACTGCGACCGATCATAGCTCAGTTTCGCTATGAGTCAGAGGAACTTAATGCCCTGCTCCGGGAAGTAATCCTAGCGGTCAAAGAAGGTTGTCAAGATTGAGCGCGGTGGCGAACAGGCCACTTGAGAAATTCTTTGATTCGTTCGGTCACCGGAAAACGGACCTGCAGAGACTCCGTTCGCGGGCTGGAGCAATTATCAAGAAGGCGAGGCGGCGCCACAGGCTCGGGGGTGTGCGCTCATCCGCAAACCGTTCGCGCACCGCATCACTTCATAAAACATAAGATTATTCGGATCTTAACTGGTGGAGGCGGCGGGAATCGAACCCGCGTTTTATTTTCCAACAGCTTGATATTAATAGGCTTTTCAGTCATCATTTTTCGATTGCAGACACTTTGCAGAAAATAGGCTCTGGACGCGGGCTTTCCGCTGCACCTGACAGAGCGAATTCGTTTTTAGGTGGGAATAGCGCTCCGTTTGCTTGATGTTCGAGTGACCGGTTGACCAACAGAAGCGCGCTCAAAATCGTGCTACGCCGAATAATCCAGGACAAAAGTTAAGAAAAACCCTTGAGGCGACTGGACTCCCGCATGGGGATTATGGGGAACTGGAGAAGAAAAGCGGAGGGGGAAGGGAGCTGCACGCGAAACCCTCCGCTCCTGTCAAGGCAGGTAGCCAATCATGCGCGAGCCAAACGACCGAAGCGCGCCGAAATTGCCAAGAAGGGTACCCTCCCCTCTCTGCGCCAAATCAAACTGTTGGGAAAACTCGTCAGCGGAGTCACATTCTTCGCAGAAAAACAAGCGGACGGCTTCAATTGTGTGACCATCAAAGCGGCCCGGCAAATTGCGGATTGAGTCGGCAAGAGCCTTGGGTATGGCAGCCAGAAAATGCGCCATAGGCCCCCTGTTCCATCCGAAGCTCGAGTCTCTTGGTCGCCAGTCCACCGTCTGCCACAAATTCACGTAATGCTTCAATGCTGGAGTGATATCATGTGGATGAGGGCCGCTCAAAGCCTTGAGTCTTTCGTAATCTCCCAGGGCAACCGTAATAGTTACAATCTCGCCCCTACTTGAGCGTTCGCCTCGGTGACTTCTCGACGGGGAATTAGTCATCCTTGAATCCATAGGCCGAGAGAAGCGGTTGGGGAGTGCCAGAGCGGGCATATAGCGCTCCACATTTTTTACCGTACACATGCGCCGTGGGAAGGTCAAGAAAAAAAGTAGCGCTACGCCCCCCAGCGCGCTCGCCTGGCAAGTTCAGGCTGTTCTGCCACATTGTTCGTGCAGGCCGGAAATCATCAATAAAAGCAGTAAGGTCAAATTGACCTCGCCTTCCACAAAGGCTCCAGAATGGAAAACAAGGGGTCCTCACGGTGGGGACTCGTGATGAATTCATGGGCAAAGTTATGGTGGTCAAATTGATCACCATAAAAGGCGAACGAGATTGCAGGGTTATCAACTACCACGGCATCATCCGAGCCGCCATGCTCTCGGAATTGCGTTCTCGCTGATCGGCATACATCAAATTGATGTAGGACCCAGGAGCGAATCGGGTCGTGCCTGGGGGTGCCACGAAGAACGATAGGTGACTGGCTTGGAGACGTAGGCGAAACCGCCAACGTCTCTCTCCCCGAAACCATTGAGGATTCGCTCGGACGCAAGCAGTCTCCGATATTTGATCCAGCGAAATGCCGCGGAATTTGAAGGGGAGACATTGCGCGTCAAATTGACGCGGAATTCCCCAGGCGCCCCAGAACTCATCGCGGCCCGTGAGTCTCCCCAAGAGCGACATGTGCGAAAATGTGACGCGCTCTGAGAGTGAAGGTGGTGCATCGGCCAATACCCTGGATCATTGGGCGGCAATACAACCAAATCCCTGTTCTTCCGGGCAAATGCTTGATATGGTGAAGGAAATAGACCGTTATCGAGGGTAATGTGATGGTCAGGAGTGGTGAAAAGGAAAGTGAGACAATTCGCCCACAATTTGACCGTGCCATCGTGATGGATTTTCAGAGGGCCAAGATTACATCGGACACAGCTTTCCTGTTGCTGAGGTCCATAGACGAGCGTTTCGGGATCTTGAGTCCAATCGAGAGTGAGCTGGAGGATACCAGGTCTTGGGTTCACAGCAGCCACACTCAGCTTCAGATGGTCCGGCAGCGGGTGTATCAGATAGCAGCGGGGTATGAGGACTGCAACGATGCCGACTTTCTGCGAGCGGCGAAGTTGAGAACCGGATCAAAGAGGGAAAGAACACGCCGCGCTGGGACAAGACGAGTTGCCGTCGCTTTTCAGCCAACCAGGCCCGCTTGCTCATGGGAGTGTTGGCCTGCAACCTGCTCCACATGCTCAGGCAGTTCTACCTCGTGGGCGAAGCGGTCAAACGGTCGATGGAATGGCTCATCAAGCGTTTGATCAAGGTGGGAGCGAAAGTCGCGTATCACGGTCGGAAGTGGCAAGTGCATGTGGCGTCGGCGTTTCCTTTGGTCCGGCACTATCAAGCTGTGTTCGGCTGAAGAGCGCGCTGGAAAAAATGTTTGACGCATTGACAGAGCGTGAGGTACGCTTAGAAACAGGCAAAAAGGGCCTTTCTTGTCAACATGACGACGGTTTTGCCTCGGTCAGGTCGCGCGGGACTCGCCACGGAGACCTTTTCGGGGTCAGCGGGGCGACCTCTCAGCCCCCCAAGGGTCCTAAAACTCCCAAAATCGCAAGGGCGCGGCATAATCCCGGTTCAGGATTGCTCGGAATCGACCCAAAGCCTCGGAAGAGTTCCTCCACGGTGGGAGAACTCATTACCAAAGCCACCCGGAAAACCTTCGAAGGGGTTGTGGACTGGATCACTCTCCACTTGAATCATGGCCGGACCCGGAATGACATCTGTCGTATGGCGGTCGGATTCTGAGCACGCAGAGTCCGATCTACTTTCCGCAACCAATGCGTATTACTTTTTTTGTTCATCCTATTGTGCGAGACTTTATAATCTAATATGTGGCACGTAATTCGGAGGCAGGCCATGTGGTTCATGTCAAAGATGCCGAAGAGCCCGCGTCTCGTGAACCCAGGGGTCCAGAACGGAGTCATACATTTAGGAGCTTGATTTTGAAGTTTGGACGAACAAGCGTTTACGGAACGTCAACCGGCAACCCCCCCTTCGGAGATAATGACTCGGAAGTCGTTCGCGCTGCTTGCCGGAGGTTAACATGAACGTCCGCGCCATCGTTTTCACACTAGCGTTGTGTTCCTTGGTTTCCACTGGGATTGGGGGATTTCTCTATTACCACTCGGCGAAGGAATCCGCTGTCAAAGAGGCTGAAGGAGAACTGGAGGCCAAGACCAACTTACTTAAGGACGCCGTTGTTCGCGTGATCTCCGCTCAAAGCACGGAAACGCGGACTCTGGGGCTTTTCGAAGAGCTTCAAGAAGCTCTGCTGCGCACGAATCCAGATACAGTCTCGATAGTCAACCGGATATTGGACCATTTCGCAGAAGGACGTGGCCTCAGTGTTAGCTATGTGTTGGACGCCACTGGAAAAGCCATTGCCTCAAGCAACCGTAATCAGCCGGACAGTTTTGTCGGGCACAACTACTCGTTTCGTCCCTATTTCGTGGAGGCCATTAACGGTGCGGCGAGCACCTATCTGGCTTTAGGAGTCACATCCGAACTCAGAGGCATTTACTCCAGCCACCCGGTTTACCTCGCGGGTGGTGTCAAACCCGTCGGCGTAGCAGTCATCAAACGGTCAGTCGAAGATCTTGATAAAGAGATCTCGACATTGAATGGGGGCATTGGACTACTGGTACACAGTAGTGGGGTCATATTTGCGTGCAGCCGTAAAGACTGGATCTTGAACCTCCTGTGGTCTGTCTCCCCCGAAGAATTGTCGCGAATCAACGAAACACGGCAATTCGGCAAAGGCCCGTGGAAATGGACCGGATTAGAACGACGCTCCTCTGATGAAGCAGCAGATGGGAGTGGAGAACGTTACTTAATGCGAGAACTGGAACTCCAAGACGTTCTTGAGTGGCGAGTTGTATACTTACAAGGCCGTACAGCGATGTTTCGAAAGATCGTCGATCCCTTGGTCGGGTGGACCGGTTACGCCGCTTCAATCCTTTTTGTCTTTGTTGTAGGGATGATGGTTCTTCTCTACAGGTTGGCTCAGAGGGATCTGTACCGGCGTAAGCAGGCCGAAGATGCTCTTCGAATGTCGGAGGTCAACTACCACTCGATATTTAGTTCGGTGAATGATGCCATCTTCGTTCATGACTTCCAGACAGGAACTATACTGGATGTGAATCCCAAGATGTGCGATATGTACGGTTACACCGAACGAGAAGCTACCTGCCTCACAGTAGACGATCTAAGTTTGGGCAAACCGCCGTACACTCAGGAAGAAGCTCAACAATGGATCAAGAGAGCCGTGGAACAGGGTCCGCAGCTTTTTGAGTGGATGGCCAAAGACAAGGCTGGAAGATTGTTTTGGGTTGAGGTCAATCTCAAGGTCGCGGTCATAGCAGGCGAGAGACGAGTGCTAGCAGTCGTGCGAGATATTTCTGACCGCAAGAGGACTGAAGAGGCGCTGCGTGAAAGAGAGAACCGGTATCGACATCTGATAGACGGAGCCATTGACTTTGTTTACCGGACCGACCGTAAAGGTTTTTTCACTTTTGCAAACCCGGTGGCTTTGAAGGTCTTCGGTTACTCGGAGCAGGAATTCATCGGCAGGCATTATCTTGACCTGATTGCTCCCGAGCACAGAGGGAACTCGCAGCGGTTCTACGAGAATCAATTGGTGAAGAGAATCCCAAACACCTATCACGAATTTCCTCTTCTCACCAAGGATGGACGCACGTTGTGGATCGGCCAGAACGTTCAATTGCTGATGGAGGGAGAAGAGGTTACTGGCTTTCAAGCCATTGCGAGGGATCTCACGAAAACCAAACACGTTGAAGAGCTTTTGAGAACCAGCGAGGAGCGCCTCAGATTGGCGTGGCAAACCATTCCCGATGCTTTGAGTGTCAGCAAACTGAGCGACGGTACCTTTGTTGAAATCAACAGCGGCTATACGGTCCTGACCGGCTATACTCGAGACGAGATAGTCGGTAGATCGTCTCTCGATATACCTACCTGGGGTGATCCATCGGATAGAGACGCCTTTGCTGCCACCATTATGCGGGAGGGGCGTATTAGGAATTTTGAGACAGTGGCCCGTCGGAAAGACGGCGAATTAAGGACAATCGAGATCTCTGCCGGTTTGATGACGGTCGAAGGGGAACCACATCTCCTCGCTATTTCCAGGGACATCGAGGATCTCAAGCGCGCACAAACGCGGTTGCAAGAAAGCGAAGCAACTTTAGGAACCCTGCTTCAGGCCGCTCCTATCGGCATTGGCCAGGTCAGCGCGGACCGTACCTTAGGTTGGACCAATCAGCTTCTTTGTAGCATGCTGGGATACTCAAGTGAGGAACTGTTCGGAAAGAGCGCAAGAATGGTTTACGAAAGTGAAGAGGAGTTCCTGCGTGTTGGGAGGGAAAAGCATCCAGACGTCATCAAACACGGTACAGGGTCAGTTGAGACACGCTTTAGGCGGAAGGACGGCACTGTATTCGATGTGCTCTTAAGCTCATCATCTATTCTTACGGGGGATCTCTCTCAGGGGATGGTCTTCACCGCAATGGACATCACGGAAAGAAAGAGGGTGGAACAACACCTGAAAAGACTCGTCGCCGCAGTAGAAAGTGCGCAAGAAGCAATCATGGTGACAGACCGCGAGGGCGCAATAGTCTACGTTAACCCGATGTTTGAGGACATAACAGGATATTCGCAACAAGAGGTGTTGGGAGAGAATCCTCGAATTCTGAAAAGCGGTAAGCATGGTAGAGGCTTCTACGAAGAGATGTGGAGTGCTCTCCTTGCTGGCGAAGTATGGCGCGGCCGGCTTATCAACAGGAGAAAGGACGGTACGCTTTACCAGGAAACTGCCACCATTTCGTCCGTTAGAGACGAGAGCGGCCAAATCGTTAACTACGTCGCGGTGAAGCGAGACATCACGGAAGAAGTCATGCTCCAGCAACAGTTGCTGCACGCGCAAAAAATGGAAGCCATCGGCACCTTGGCTGGGGGCGTTGCCCATGACTTCAACAATCTTCTGCAGGCCATTTTGGGATATTCAGATCTGCTTCTCATGAAAAAGGGCTGGGAAGAGCTCGACCGCAAGAAGCTCGAAGTCATTCAGCATGCTGCGCGAGACGGTGCGGATCTAGTCGCAAGAATACTCACCTTCAGCAGGAAGGTGGGGCCGAAGGTTCGCCCTCTGGACCTCAATCAAGAGATACTCAAAGCTGAGCCCCTCCTCCGGAGAACACTCCCGAGGATGATCGAGATAAGACTTATGTTGGCAGAAGCCGTACAGGTCATCGATGCCGACCCTGCCCAGTTGGAACAAGTGTTACTTAATCTTGCCACCAATGCCCAGCATGCCATGCCGGACGGAGGACAGCTCATCATTGAAACGAGCAACGTATCGCTGAGTGACGAATACCTCCGGACCCACCTGAAGGCTAAGCGGGGAAAATACGTTCTCTTGACCGTGTCGGACACCGGTGTGGGCATGGAACCAGAGATTCTCGGCCGAATATTCGAACCTTTTTTCACGACAAAGGCCAACGGTGAAGGTACCGGACTGGGACTGTCTATGGTCCACGGCATTGTGAGCCAGCACGGGGGGTACATCAGGTGCTACAGTGAAGCAGGCATAGGGACATCGTTCAAGATCTACTTCCCCGTGTCAGCGAGCGATCTCATCTCTGACTTGACGTGGACAAGAGAAATGCCCGCTTTTGGCACCGAGACGATTCTCCTTGTGGACGATGACGACAGTGTTCGAGAGGTAGCACGGCAAATGATCGAGGTGGGTGGGTACAAAGTCCTCACCGCACGCAGCGGAGAAGAGGCTCTTGAGGTCTATAATAGTCGGCGCGAGGAGATCTCTTTAATAATCCTTGACCTTATCATGCCCGGTATGGGCGGGAAGCGTTGCCTTGAACTTCTGTTGGAGATCGATCCGGACGTAAGAGTCCTCGTAGCGACCGGGTACTCATCAAACGGTGTACTCATAGAGAGAGAGACAGGAGGGGCAAGGGGAGTTATCAGTAAGCCGTACGACGCAAAGGACATTCTCGCGGCTATCAGGAAAGTGTTGGATAAGGGACACTTGTGATCCACAAACGAGTGGACATGGGCCACGATGCGTGTGCGTGCCACTAAAGGGTGTGGTTGCGCTTGGCTCGTAGTAGGTTGCCTGAGTTGCCCTTCAACATCAATTCGATGATGAGTTCCACCGGATTGGTGGTCATGTGCGCGGATCAAGACGCGCGATAGATCGCTCCTCTGCTCCGCAGGATGCCCCCCTCCCCCTGGTTCGGTTTCGTGAGAGCAACGCTGTGAGGCGTTCGAGACATGGGGACCTGGATTATTCGGCGGGTAAACAAAGAAAAG
>Ga0194110_10005230_pt1 | contig 15476 bp, 16 predicted proteins | sample TA2Kig1200mmetaG_FD_146192 | JGI IMG/M metagenome (GOLD analysis project Ga0194110, IMG submission 146192) | Freshwater microbial communities from Lake Tanganyika, Tanzania - TA2015032 Kigoma Deep Cast 1200m | ecosystem: Environmental > Aquatic > Freshwater > Lake | place: Tanzania: Lake... | reverse complement strand
GCCGAACGAGGGTTGGTCACATTGGTAAAAACACAGGAAGGGCCAAGGAAAACATCATCATCGCAAGTGACCCCGGTGTACAAACTTACATTATTTTGAATCTTAACATTATTCCCAAGAATAACCTCCGGGGATATAACGACATTTTGTCCAATGTTACAACTGGACCCTATGCGACATCCATTCATGATATGAGAGAAATGCCAGATTTTGGTACCTTCACCAATTTCACAAGGTTCGTCTATGACCGAAGTAGGATGCGCATAATAATTCATGGGGGCAATGGTTCAGGGATTAATTGGTTCTGTAGGTTTCATGATTTATGTTGAATCTTTTTAAAGCAAGATCGGCATAAAGGTCGATATTGATCCTGAGCACCAAGCATCAACGTTGCCGAATCGCCATGATGGCGAAACGAAAAGGTTGCCTCATTTCCGCAATCTGAACATATAGCTCGGGCTTTGGTAACATCCTCAGCAACAGCCATCAAAGAAGGCATGGGTCCAAATGGATTGCCTAGAAAATCCATGTCGAGGCCGGCGATTATTATTCGATAATTTTGGAAGCTGAGGTTTCGGACAACGTCTATAATTTCTGAGTCAAAGAACTGGGCCTCGTCTATTCCAATCACTTGAATTTGAATTCCTTTTTCTTGAATTATTTGGGGTATTTCCGTTGAAGCGTTGACGCTTTCACAGGGAATGCTGTTTTGATCATGAGAAACTATGCGACCAGTATGGTAGCGGCTATCGTAGGACGGTTTGAAGATGAGTACCCCTAGCCCCGCCAATTCTGCGCGACGTAGCCTTCGAATGAGTTCTTCGGTTTTGCCTGAAAACATGGACCCGGTGATAACCTCAATACCGCCTCGTATGGGTGGTGCCAAATTGGATTGTGAAGCAGGCATTTGATTGGGGTATTGGATAAGTTGGGAGGAGAAAGGCCGTTAGGAGCTAGGCTGTAGGAGCTTTTGGAATTGTATGCAAATCTAAAAGGATGTTGCCTTGTAGCCAATTGAATTGGCAATTCCGTCTTGGTATGTTCCAAAAATGGAATTTTTCATGTTGTGGATAAGTTTTGTGGGGAAAAGTGGTATTTAGTGGGAAAAAGTGGTTAATTCGTACCTCAGAAACCCCCCACAGATAAGTGACACAGTTCATCGGCGAATTTTCCTTAAAGCTGGACGCTAAGTCCAGGATCAGTCTGCCTGCCGGACTCTTGAGGCAATTGAGTGCGGAGGCTGCAGGCAAATGGGTGATTAATCGCGGTTTTGAGTCTTGTTTGGTGCTTTATCCCTCTTTGGAATGGGATAGCATGGTCCATGAATTGGGTCAATTGAACCCCTATGTCCGCGAAAACCGGGAGTTTTTGCGGTATTTCCTGCGGGGGGCCACGGCCTTGGAGCCTGATTCCGCGAACAGGCTGCTGTTACCCAAATCCTTGCTGCAGTATGCAGGGATTGACAAGGATTTGGTGCTCTTTGGGCACCTCAATCGCATAGAACTGTGGTCTGAACAGGCTTATCACAAGATGCTTGACCAAGAACCACAAGACTTTTCGGCTTTGGCCGAGCGGGTGATGGGAGGTCAATGGAATGTCTAAGGCCTTCTATCATCAGCCTGTTCTGTTGGAAGCCTGCTTAGAGGCTCTGCAAATCAAGGTTGACGGCATTTATGTGGATTGCACCTTGGGGGGTGGAGGTCATTCGCGTGCCATCTTGGGACGATTGGGCCCTAAGGGGCGCCTGTTTGGCATCGATCAGGACGAAGACGCCTTGCAGAGAGCAAACAAGCCCTTGGATGATGGAACCCCGGCATTGTGCGCTGACCCCAGGTTCGAATTAATCGACGCGAATTTTGCTCAAATGCAGCGTTTTCTGCAATGGAAGGGGGTGCAGGGTGTCCATGGGATTTTGGCTGATTTGGGCGTTTCCTCGCATCACTTGGACGAGGCGGATCGGGGATTTGCTTTTCGTTTTGATGAGGCTCTGTTGGACATGCGCATGGATCGTCGAACAGGCTTTGGCGCACGTGAATGGCTGGCAGAGACGAGCGAGGAGGAAATGGCTACGGTATTCTACCGCTTCGGGGAAATTCGTCAATCCAGGAGGTTAGCCAGGGATTTGGCGGTGGCTCGTTCCGAGCGTGCTCTGGAAACAGCAGGACAGCTCAAGAAAATTGCCCTGCACTCAGCGGGTCAAGAAAAGCCTTCACGCTATTTGGCCAGGGTCTTTCAGGCCATTCGGATTCACTTGAACAGGGAAATGGAAAGCCTTCAGGAAATGTTGGAACAATCCGGTTCAATGCTCATCGCTGGCGGCCGGCTCGTCGTCTTGAGTTACCATTCCTTGGAGGATCGTCTGGTTAAGAATTTCATCAACCACGGAAATTTTGAGGGTAAGGACTACCATGATTTGTATGGGAATGCCTTAAGGCCCTTGGATCCGGTCAAGGGCCGATGGAAGCAGGCAGATGCCTCGGAAAATTCCGAAAACCCCAGGGCTCGTAGTGCCAAACTCAGGGTTGGAATACGCAACCAATTTTCCTTATCGACTCATCGCTAAGGCCTTACCATGAAAAAGCCAAGCCATACGACCGCTGACCAAGCTCAAGGTTCTTCTTGGAACCTTTGGTCGCTCTTGGATCCTGAGCGATGGGCTAAGCCTGTATTGGTTCAAAAGCATGGATGGTTCATTGGCTATCTCTCGGTCCTGATGCTGGTTTATATCGCCTATATCCATCAATGCGAGCACAGAGTTCGGCAAATCAGCAAAATTGAAAAGCATAACCAGGAACTACGCTCACAGTATTTATTCCTCAAAACTGAACTGGTTAGGTTGGGGCAATTGGAGAAGGTCGTTCAAAGGGCAACGGCAATGGGATTCAAGGAAATGCGTGTGCCTCCCTTGGCAATAGGTCATGCAGATTCGGGCAAACCCCAGCAACCATGAGCAAGACGAATTATTTTGTCCGGGGTTGGAGGGTCAATTTGGCCTTTATGGGACTGATGATGCTGGGAATTGCAGTGTTATGGCACGCATGGACCTTAACCGGTTCGAAAGGGCAGCCCTACCTTCAGCGAGCAAACGAGTCCAACAGGAAATTTTTCGAAATTCCTGCTCATCGGGGAGATCTCTACGACTGCAACATGAACCTGCTTGCTTCGTCCGTTCCCCTGTATGAATTACGAGTTGATTTTGGGGTGGATGCCCTGCACGATACCGCCTTTTACCGCCAATTGGATTCGTTGTCATGGGGTCTTGCCCGGGTTTTTCCGAAGAAAAATCACTTGGATTGGAAAAAGGATTTGATCAGTGCCAAGCGCAGCAAGCCGGTGAAGCGGTATTGGTTGCTGCAAAAGGAAGTGAGTTTTGGGGTCTATGAACAGGTTCGGGCCTTGCCCATGATGGGCCTTCAGCCCAAAACGAAACGGCTGGGGGGGTTAATCGCCGTGCAAACCAACCGAAGACTGCTTCCTTATGGATCTTTGGCCGCCAGGACCATCGGTTATCTCCGTCAAGGCAAGGCCCAGATCGGACTGGAGGCCGGTATGGATTCGGTGTTATCCGGTATTCCGGGATTGGCCTTGAAACAACGAATGGGGGGGGGAGTTTGGAAGCCTGTCGATCAGGAATTTCAAAAAGAACCCCGCCATGGAGGCCAGGTGGTCACGACCCTGGACATAAGGTTGCAAGAAATTGCGCATCAAGCCTTGTCCAAAGCCATGCATGCACAGGGCGCCATGAAGGGATGCGCAATTTTGATGGAGACCGGCACGGGGAAGCTCAGAGCCATGAGCAACATGGTTCGTAAACCCAATAAGGGGGGCGATTCCAGCAGCATAGGGGAATACGATCAGGTGGCTTACGGTATCGGTGTTGAACCCGGTTCGGTTTTCAAACTGGTGGCCTTGACTGCGGGTTTATCGGATGGATTTTGGAATTTGGAGGATAGTATCGCCATGCCGAATTATACCTTTCAGACGGGGGCATTCAGGTTGGTCGATGAACATACCTACGGTCCTTGGATGACTGTGGAGCAAATTTTTGCGAAGAGCTCCAACGTGGGCATTGCTCGACTGTTGCATCGGCATTATGCCCCAAAGCCAGAAACCTTTTTTGCGAAGCTGAAAGAATTCGGCTTGGAACAAAGCATCAATCTTCCCATCCACCGGGATCCTAAACCCCAATTCAGGACTACAGCAATCCAAGATTATAATCCCTCCGATTTGTATTCTACGGGTATTGGATATTCGATGCTAATAACACCTCTTCAACTGCTTACCTTCTACAACGCAGTGGTCAATGAAGGGATTCGTGTTGAGCCCTCTTTGCTAGAAGAAATTCAATTCAAGAAGATTCAACCAACCTCGACCCAATGGGGCTTCCTTGGAGCTTGGTTGTCAAGCGATGAGGGAGGAGAGGCGGTTTTGGATTTCAAAACAAAGAACACATCCGTCAAAGGCCGTCGAATTTTGGATCATAACAAAGCCTTGGCGGCTCGTCGGATGATGCGGCGCGTAGCCATCGATGGAACGGTCAAAGAACAAATGAAAGGCTTGACTTTTGGCGTTGGGGGCAAAACTGGAACGGCCAGGCTTCGCGATGCTTCTGGAAAGTCTATGAGCAACAGGCACAGGGCCACCTTTATAGGCTATTTCCCGGAACCTAATCCTCGTTACACTTGTTTGGTGATGCTGGAAGACCCCCGCAATGGCTTGTTTTTTGCATCGCAAGTTGCCGCTCCTGTTTTTAGGGACATCGCCGAGCAAACCATGGCGATCAAGGAATTTCGACGAATTCCATCGACCCAAGTCGTCTCCAATACCAAGGTACCCCAGCAGAGGAAGGTTATTCGTCCTGAAGTTGAATGGAATAAAGTTCAGTTGACGGAGGTCAATGATTTGCTGGGAATGGATGCCGCAGCTGCTGTGTGGGCTTTGGAAAAGAAAGGTTACCGGGTCTCGCTTCAGGGTACCGGCAAGGTAAGGCAGTGCATGGGGCTTTTGGAAGTGATCAAGAATGGAGAGCGCGGAATTCCCGCGGCCAAACCCGGACAGCGGGTGATGCTGTTGTTAGGCTCATGATTTCGCTTGGGAATTTGTTGGGTCAAGTAGAGGTCCTAAGGGCCAATGGGTCGCTCGATATCGAGGTGGGATCCTTGTGCATCGATCATCGTCGTGTTGTTCCGGGTGCGATGTTCGTAGCGCTATGCGGCACCCAAGTGGATGGGCATTCTTATGTTACTGCCGCTATTGAGGCGGGTGCGATTTGTGTTTTGGTACAGCATTGGCCATATCATCTTCCAGAAGAAATCCCCTGTATTCAGGTGGCCAACAGCGCATCGGCTTTGGGATATGTGGCGTCCGCATTTTACGGGAATCCCTCCGAGAAATTAACGCTGGTGGGTGTAACCGGGACCAACGGCAAAACCACGATGGTCACCTTGTTGTATCAATTGTTAAATGGTTTAGGCCACAATTCAGGTTTGATATCCACGATTTCCTGCAGAATCGGCCACAGAGAAATTCCCTCCACTCATACCACTCCCAATGCTATTGAAATAAATAATTTGTTGCATCAAATGGTGCAAGAAGGTTGTACCCATGCCTTTATGGAGGTGAGCTCGCATGCCTTGACTCAGCATCGGGTAAGCGGGTTGCGTTTTGCAGGTGGAATTTTCACGAATTTGACCAGGGATCATTTAGATTACCACGGTACCATGGAAAATTATTTCATGGCCAAGCGTGCTTTTTTTGACGGCTTGGGCAAGGAGGCCTTTGCGTTGTACAATGCGGATGATCCGTACGGTAAGGCCATGGTGGCGGAAAGTTCTGCTCGTTGTTATGCTTACGGATTCGAGGGAGAAGGTTCTGAACATCCTCATTTGGGCGATAACTTCCAGGGTAAGGATCTGGTATTGGATGCATCGTTGATAAGTTACCAGGCAGAAGGTCATGTTTTGTCTTGTGGATTAAGCGGAAAATTCAACGCCTACAATTCCTTGGCGGTTTACGCAGCGGGCAGGTTATTGGGAGGCAGTGCTGATGATTTGCAAGATGTTATGCGAAATTTGATTCCGCCAAGCGGACGCATGCAGAGCATCAAGGGGCCCGAGGGCCGTTTGGGTATGGTGGATTACGCCCACACTCCCGATGCGTTGGAGCAAGTCTTGTTGACACTTAGGGGTATTGCGGGCAATGGGGTCCGCATCATCACGGTCGTGGGTTGTGGAGGTGACAGGGATCGCGGCAAAAGGCCGTTGATGGCAGCCATTGCCTATCAGCATTCTGATGCGGTGGTCTTAACCTCCGATAACCCCCGTAACGAAGATCCGGAACAAATTCTGAACGAAATGATGGCGGGTATCCCGGAGCATGCCACCGTGATGGATTCCCCAGGCATCAACGCGGAACCCAATACGCTTATTCGCCAAGCCGACAGGGCCAAGGCCATACGGATGGCTGTTCGATGGACCACCGCTGGTGACATGATCTTGGTTGCAGGCAAGGGCCATGAGGCCTACCAAGAAATCGCCGGCATTCGCCATCCTTTTGACGACGCGAAGCAATTGCAGGAGCAATTTGAATTCTTGGAAAAATTACAGACATCCTCATCTTCTATAAGCTGAATTATGTTGTATTATCTTTTTGATTATTTGGACAAGGTTTGGGATTTGAGTGGGGCAGGTGCATTTCGTTTCATCACCTTCAGGGCCTCTTTAGCTGCGGGACTCGCTTTGCTCATTAGTCTTTTCATCGGGAAGAGGATTATCAACTGGCTGGTCCGTAAACAAATTGGGGAGAGTATTCGCGAATGTGGACCGGTGACTCACCAATCCAAAAAAGGCACCCCAACCATGGGGGGTATCATCTTGCTCATCGCGATGATCATCCCTACGTTGCTCTCCGCACGATTAGACAATATTTATGTGCTGGTTATGGTTGTGGCAACTCTATGGATGGGGGTCATTGGCGGTACGGATGATTATATCAAGGTTTTTCTCAAAGACAAGAAAGGGCTACGCTCAAGGTCCAAAGTCATTGGACAGGTGGGCTTGGGCTTGCTCATTGCTACTTTGTTGTTCTATCACAAGGACATCGCTCACCTTGCCCTCAAGACCAACCTGCCCATTACGAAATACGGTCTTGATTATGCGAAACTTGGTTGGGACTCAACCTTGGTTTGGTTGGCCTATTTCGCAATTATTGTTTTCATCGTGACCGCTGTGACCAACGCAGTGAATCTGACGGACGGTATCGATGGGCTTGCGGCCGGAACCAGCGCTATCGTGGGTACAGGATTGGGGATTTTGGCCTATATGACGGGTAACATCAAATTAGCCACTTACTTGAACATCTTGTACATCCCAGGGTCTGGAGAGGTGGTAGTCTTTATGGCGGCCTTGGTCGGAGCTTGTGCAGGATTTCTTTGGTACAATGCGTACCCTGCCCAGATTTTTATGGGCGATACCGGATCCATGGCTTTGGGCGGTGCCTTTGCCTCGGTGGCCTTGATTATCAAAATGGAATTGTTGTTGCCGATTCTATGCGGTATATTTTTTGTGGAGAGTTTGTCGGTAATTCTTCAGGTGACCTGGTTTCGCTATACCAAGCAGAAATATGGGGAGGGCCGTCGAATTTTTCGCATGGCGCCCCTCCACCATCATTACGAATTAGGGGGTATGGCCGAGCCCAAAATCGTCACACGCTTCTGGATTGTGACCATCCTTTTGGTCATCATGACCTTCACCTTATTGAAATTGCGATGAGAGGTCAACGGCTATTGGTCCTCGGTGCGGGGGAAAGCGGATGCGGTGCTGCGGCTTTGGGCCAAGCATTGGGCATGGAGGTGGCCGTATGGGACCAATCTGGAATACCGCAAGGCAGATTGCAACAGCTCGATGCGATGGGCATTGCTGGCGAATCCAATTGTGTGAAAGAAATAGATGAATTTGCTCCTCATTTGGTGATCAAAAGTCCTGGGATTGCCCCGGAAATCCCTTGGGTCCAAAGGGCCCTTGATCTAGGGTATCGTGTTGTCGATGAAATTGAATTTGCGGCTGCCCACACCCAAGCCAAATTGGTGGGGATTACTGGTACGAACGGCAAAACCACGACCACGTTTTTAACCCATCACCTCCTTGTTCGAGGTGGTATTCGAGCTGGCCTTGCAGGTAATATGGGGAAGAGTTTTGCGGGAGCCGTTGCCCTTGATCTCCATAAGCCCCTGGACCAAAGACCAGATGTTTATGTCCTTGAGGTGAGTTCATTCCAATTGGATGCTTTGGATCAAACGCGCTTTGATATCGGGGTGATCACCAACATTACGCCGGATCATTTGGACCGCTACGGATACGTGATGCAGAATTACGTGGATTCTAAATTTAGAATGATTCGGAACATGAACCAAGAATCCCATTTTGTATGGTGTTCGGATGATCCCGTAAGCGCTGAACAAATCTTGAAGACTGCTCATTGCCCTTACCGCTCGTACACCTTTTCTTATCGTAAACCATTGGCCTTCACCCAAGGGGCCTTTGTAGATCGTGATCATATTCATACCCTTATTAATGCCGAAACCATGTCCATACCTTTGAATGAATTGGCCCTGAACGGGCGTCACAACGCCTACAATTCCATGGCTGCCGCAGTGGTTGCGCAGTTGATGGAGGTTCGCAAAGAGAGTATCCGAGAGAGCCTTACCAATTTTGATCAGTTGGAGCATCGTCTCGAAAAGGTAGGCCGCGTGCGCGGTGTGGATTATATCAACGATTCCAAAGCGACCAACGTGAATTCGACCTGGTATGCCCTGGAGTCTATGGACAAACCTGTGTTATGGATTGCGGGAGGGGTGGATAAGGGCAACGATTACTCCGCATTGACAGACTTGGTTCAGGACCGTGTCAAGGTTCTGATATGCATGGGCAAGGATAACCGGGCATTGCACGAGGCCTTTGGGGGCAAAGTCCCTGTGATGGTCAACGTCACCAGCATGCAAGAAGCCGTTCAAAGAGCCTATCAACTCTCGCAGAAGGGTGATGCGGTGCTGTTGTCCCCGGCTTGTGCCAGCTTTGATTTGTTCGAAAATTATGAAGACCGTGGTAGGCAGTTCAAACATTTTGTGAATAACCTCTAAGCAGAAATTTCTCTCATGACCGAAAACACCGCATTGTTCAAAGGCGATCGCACCTTATGGATCCTGATTGGGATCTTAATGATCTTTTCGTTGCCTTTGATTTATTCGGCCACCGGACAGCTCGCCCTTAACAAGTATGATGGGAATACCGAAAAGGCTTTGTTTGGGCATGGAGCAAAACTTATGGCAGGCATGGGGCTGATGTTGCTGATGCATCGCATCCCTTATTTGTGGTGGGGTCGATTGTCCAGTTGGGGGATCTACCTTGCAGTTTCCTTGTTGTTATGGGCTTTGTTTTTTGGCCAAAACATCAACGAAGCCTCCCGATCGGTGGAAGTGCCCTTCTTGAAATTTAGTTTTCAAGCCTCTGATCCCGCAAGGCTTCTTGTCTTTCTCTGGTTATCCAGAGGTCTTGCCTTGCTCGGGGATGGAATTCTGAAATTTAGGGGCGGTTGGGATAAATTGTTTTTGGGCCTTGCGGTATGCACAGCTTTGATTGCCAAAGAAAACATGTCCACGGGTTTGATGCTGATGTCCGTGGGTTTGGGCTTGATATGGATAGCGGGTGCCAAGTTTCAGGATTTGCTTAAGGCCGTTGGGGCTTGTGTGGTTTTTTTGGCATTGTTCGTGTTGGTGGGGTACAAGCTTGAATGGCCAAGGGTGGTGGTCTGGGTGAATCGGGTAGAGGCCTATCTGGATCGCGATAAATCCATCGAGCGGGAAGATTTTCAGGTGGTGCAAGCCAAAATTGCCGTGGCCTCTGGGGGCTTGTTTGGCAAAGGCCCGGGGAACAGTATTCAGCGCAATTTCTTGCCCCATGCCTACTCGGATTACATCTACGCCATTGTACTCGAAGAATATGGCATTTTTGGAGCGGCCTTTGTGTTACTGTTGTACCTGGGGTTGTTTTACCGAATACGAAAAATCGCGATTCATGCCCGCTCAACGTACGGGTCTTTGTTGGCTTCCGGTCTAGGCATGGCCCTAATGGCCCAAGCCATGGTCAACATGGGGGTCTCCGTGGATTTGTTTCCGGTAACCGGGTAACCGGTCAGACCTTACCCTTTTTATCCCACGGGGGTTCCTCGATTTTGATTAATGCCTTGGCCATGGGGGTTGTGTTAAGCATTAGCAGGGACATGACAGGGGAAGGGGATTGGTCCGAATTGGATATGGAGAGCGATGACGTTGCCCAGGAAGGCGAAGGAGATACCGACCGCAAGGTGAAAAATGAGGGAAACAGGCCTGGAAAGGAGTTGGCCTATGCCTAATGCCATGCAAGCCTATCGAGTCATCGTTAGCGGTGGGGGTACCGGGGGCCATGTATTCCCGGCAATCAGCATAGCGCAAGCTTTCCAAAGGTTGGAGCCCTCCGCTCAAATCCATTTTGTGGGTGCCATGGGCAAAATCGAAATGAAGGTTGGAGCCCTCCGCTCAAATCCATTTTGTGGGTGCCATGGGCAAAATCGAAATGAACCAGGTTCCCTTGGCAGGCTTTCCGATAACAGGCCTGTGGATTAGCGGCTTCCAAAGGAGTTCCTTATGGGCCAATTGGAAATTGCCTTTGCAATTGATTTTGGCTACGACAAAGTCCCTGATTTTGTTGCTGCAAAAGCGCCCACATTTGGTGGTGGGGGTTGGGGGTTACGCCAGCGGTCCTTTGTTATGGATGGCTCAAATGCTGGGCCTTAGGACGGTTATTCAAGAACAAAACGCCATACCAGGCAAGACCAACCTTCAACTTTCTCGGCGTGCCCAACGCATTTATGTCGCCTTTGACGGCATGAGTCGCTTTTTTGAGGAGAAGAAGATCCGTTGTTTGGGCAATCCTGTACGTTCTCTGATTACCAAACTTATGCAGGAATCGACCGAGGCCAAGGCTCGTTGGGGCTTGAATACCAAACTCAGGGTCATCCTCGTCTTGGGGGGTAGCCTGGGGGCTAGGGCGATTAACGAAGCCGTCGAAAAAGTCCTACGTTCTGGAGAGCGTCAATACGCTTGGATTTGGCAATGCGGTAAATCCTACGATATCCCGCAAGATTTAATTCAAAGCATGCCCAATCAACTTCTTGTACGGTCTTTTGTACAGGAAATGGATAGGGCCTATGCGGCTGCGGATCTTATCATCAGCAGGGCGGGCGCAGGGACGATGAGCGAATTGGCGGTCGTGGGCAAGCCTTGCATTTTGGTGCCATCGCCTTATGTCGCCGAAAATCATCAGCATCACAATGCCCTTCATTGGGTACAGCGTAGCGCAGCCTGGATGAGCAGCGACAAAGATCTCGCCGAGGAATTACCGGACATGCTACAGCGCTGGTCAGCCCTGCACCAGGATGATCCCCAAGAGTACGAATCTGGCGCCTTGCAACAATGGGGCGAAGCCCTCAAGGCCATGGCGCTACCCGATGCAGCAGACCAAATCGCCAAGGATATGTTACAAATGCTACAGGAAGGAGGCAATCCATGAACCCTATGGCCTATAAGCGTTATTTCCTGGTGGGTATTGGGGGGATCGGCATGAGTGCCGTCGCGCGGTTCTTGTTGGGTTCCGGCAAAGAAGTAGCAGGCTACGACCGGACCGAAACGGATTTGACCCGTGCCTTGTCACAGGAGGGGGCGGTTATCCTGTACCACATGGATCCCGCGGCTTGCCCGTCTCCTTTTGATGAGCACCCGGAGTTTTGTTTGGTGATTTATACCCCTGCTATTCCTTTGGATCAGGCTTGGATGAATTTTTTCAGGAACGGCAATTACACCATGATCAAAAGATCCAGAATGCTGGGGCTATTGACTCTGCGGAGGCCTACGGTCGCGGTGGCAGGGACACACGGCAAAACCACGACCTCGTCCTTGGTCGCCCATTTGCTGCGTTGCGGTGGGGTGGATGTAACGGCCTTCCTTGGCGGATTGGGCGTGAATGCAAGTTCGAATTTTATGTTGGGCGGTCCGGATTCCTTGATGGTCGTGGAAGCAGACGAATACGATCGATCTTTTCATGAATTGCAACCCCAATGGGCCGTGGTAACTAGTACCGATGCGGACCATTTGGATGTGTACGGCGATGCTGACTCGGTGCTCAAATCGTACAGACAATTTGCCCAATCGGCTAGCAAGACCTTGGTCACTCGTCATGGTTTGGACCTCAAAGCCATGGAAGGTGTGACCCATCTGCGTTACGGGGAACCTTCGGGAATATGGGCGGATAACATTGCCGTTGCGGAGGGCTACTTGTGGTTTGATTATTGCGGGAAAGTTGTGATCAAGGATATACCGAGCATCCTGCCCGGCGCACACAATATCGAAAATGCCTTGGCGGCGATCACCATTGCCTTGGAATGCGGGGTAAATCCGGAGTCCATAGCGCCGGCGATGGCCGATTTCCGTGGTATCAAACGGCGTTTTGAATATGTGGCCCGGGGTCGCAGGCGTTGGTTGATTGACGATTATGCTCATCATCCTCGGGAAATTGAGGCTTTAATCCGCGGTATTCGTTTGATGCATCCCCAAAGCCGTGTTTTGGGTATTTTCCAACCTCATTTGTTCAGCAGGACCCGTGATTTTGCCGCTGAATTTGCATCCTCACTCAGTGCGCTGGATCAATGCATCTTGCTCCCCATTTATCCCGCTAGAGAACTCCCCATTGCAGGGGTGAGCAGCGATCTTATTGCCAGCAACATGACCTGTCCGGCGATCTGCATTGGCCACGATGAATTGCAGGATGGAACGTGGCTGGAAACGGTTTGGGCCAGCGAGGCCGATATTATGGTCACCGTTGGGGCAGGTGATTTGGATCAATATTTACCCTTGCTCTCGGAGCGAGTGATGGCGGAATCCAATGTCAAGGAAAGCGATGAAAGGTAATCTTGCCCATTGGATAAACCAGCCCAGAATCAGCAAGGTGCTGAAGGTGTTGAGGGCTCTTGTTGCGGTGGCCTTGTGCATGACGGCATGGGGTTTCGCTCAACACAATCTGGATCATGCCCGCATCAAGGAGGTGCGCATATTTTGGCAAGACCAACACGGTCTCCATATGCTCAATGATCAAGATGTCCTCGCTTTCTTGGGCCCATTGCAGGGCAAGCTCATGACCGATATTGATCAAAAAGAAAGGTCCCTCAGGAAATTGCCTTACTTATCCGAGGCAGAGCTTTGTTACGATACCGATCATGCGTTGATGGTCTTTTTGAATCATAGAGAACCGGTATTGCGGGTATTGCCTGAGCGGACTTCCGGGTATTATCTTGCTACGGATGGGGTTGGTTTACCCTTGAAAGCGGATTTTGCGGCTCCTGTTCCTGTTTTGTTGGGTAAGATCCCGCTTCGTCCCACTTTGCCACAGCAATCCCGCAACAAAGGATTGACCTTGGCCTTGATGGTCATGGAATCGATGAACAAAGACAGCCTTCTTGGACCGCTCATGACCCAGTATATTGTTACCGGTGCGGATTCTAATGCATTGATTTTAAAAACGCTAAGCGGACAAGAGATTTGGGTAGGGACCTCCATAGACCTCCCATCTAAGCTCCGAAATTTATCTTCTTTTTACAAGTTTGCTCCTGCAGACTCTGCGCCTGAGTCGTTTCGTTCCATCAATTTAATTTTCAAAAATCAAATCGTATGCCGTTGAATTTTCCCACTTTTCGAACTTCGTCCACCGTTCAGCCTGCCCCAGCTGAGAGCCCTGCTGCTCAGACACCCGAATTGCCCTTGGTGGTCGGATTGGATATAGGCACTACCAAAATTTGCGCTGTCGTAGCCAGGCGTAACGAAAACGGCAAGGTGGACATTCTGGGCATGGGTAAGGCTGTATCCCATGGCGTCAACCGTGGAACGGTGGCGAACATTGAATTGACGGTGAAGTCTATCACCGAAGCTGTTACCGAAGCCACGGCCTCATCAGGCGTCGATATTGGAACCGTCAATGTGGGTATTGCGGGTCAGCATATTCGTAGCCATCAGCAAAGAAATATGTTGACCAGGCAAGACACTCAAACCGAAATATCACTTGAAGATGTGAATCGCTTGCGGAACGAAATTTTTCGGGTACCACAGCAGGCTGGTTACGAAATTATTAATGTCCTCGCACAAGATTACATCGTGGACGGCGAGAAGGATATTACCAATCCTGTGGGCATGAGCGGTATTACCCTGGAAGGTATGTTTCATGTCATTACGGGATCTGTCGGGGCCATCATGAACATCAAGCGTTGCGTAGAGAAGGCCAATTTGGAAATTGAGGGTCTTACCTTGGAGCCTTTGGCCTCCGCACAGGCGGTGTTAGGAGAGGATGAAAAAGAAGCCGGCGTGGTGCTGGTGGATATCGGAGGCGGTACCACAGACGTGGCTATTTTCCATCAGAACATCATTCGTCACACCGCGGTGATTCCCTTGGGCGGAAATGTCATTACCCATGACATTCAAGAAGGTTGTTCTGTGCTTTTTGATCAGGCGGAAGTCAAGAAGGTTGTTCTGTGCTTTTTGATCAGGCGGAAGCCTTGAAAACTCGTTTTGGTTCTGCCGTGGTGGCTAGCAACATGGCCAATGAGGTGGTTTCCATACCGGGTCTTCGAGGGAGGGAGCCTAGGGAGGTTTCTGTGCATACCCTGGCCAGTATTATCTCGGCCCGCGTCAAAGAAATTATTCAGCATGTTCATTTTGAAATTCGTAACTCAGGTTATGAAAAGCGGTTGAGCGCTGGAATCGTCCTTACCGGGGGCGGTGCACAACTTCCTAACATCAAGCTTCTTTTCTCGGTGCTTACCGGCCTGGAGGCTCGCATCGGTGATTCCAGAGAGCATTTATGCAACGCTTCGGAGGAAATGAAATCCCCGATTTATGCAACTGTGGCGGGTCTGGTTTTGACTTCTTTGGCTGATTTGGATTACCGTGAAAAGACTCGTGTACAAGCCGATGAAGACATAGAGGCAACGACGCCTCAACAACCTGCATCCTCTCCAGGCCAAGAGGTCCCCAAAGGTCTTTTGAACAGGTTGCTTACAGGCTTAGGCGGCATCCTCTCGGACCCTGATTTGAATCAAAATTCTCGTCGATAAAAGTCCCATGCAGCAGTTTTCGTAATTCATCTACATTAGCCAATAAAATTAATAATTCACTTCAACCATAACAATTAAATCTAACCTATGAACGCAATGAGCAATTTTCAATTCAGCTTGGGTTCCAACCCCAACGCCATCATCAAGGTTATCGGTATCGGAGGTGCAGGAGGCAACGCGGTGAACCACATGTTTCAGAAAGGCATCAAGGATGTGGACTTTCTGGTTTGCAATACCGATTACCAAGCTTTGGAGCGCAATTTGGTCCGCAATCGTTTGCAACTGGG
>Ga0194110_10005219_pt1 | contig 15491 bp, 13 predicted proteins | sample TA2Kig1200mmetaG_FD_146192 | JGI IMG/M metagenome (GOLD analysis project Ga0194110, IMG submission 146192) | Freshwater microbial communities from Lake Tanganyika, Tanzania - TA2015032 Kigoma Deep Cast 1200m | ecosystem: Environmental > Aquatic > Freshwater > Lake | place: Tanzania: Lake... | reverse complement strand
CCTCGCGACTTTGCGCATCGAGCAGGCGGATCTCGGCCGTCGCGGCCAGGCCGTCGGCTTCCCTCTGGCCGAGCAGCAGCTTCCCGGTCGCGGCAGACAGATAGACCCCGCCCCAGTCGCACTCCACGAGGACGTCGCCGCTCGTCTTGCCGGCAGCCTCGGTCCATCCGCCGCCCGGCGAGGGCAGCATCGTCGCTTCGGTAGAGGCCGGCAGCGGCTGATCGGTGCGCCACACCTTGAGGCCGTCGCCCGGGACCTCCGACACATCGCCCTCTGTGAAGCCCAGCCCGTTCCAGTCGGGTGAGACCTCCACGTCGCGCAGCACCATTGCGACGCGCCTGGGGTCGTCCAGCGCCACGCGGTAGACGTGCCACGGTCCGTCCAGCGGGCCGGGTGACTGCAGGTACGCGAGGCTGCGGCCGTCGCGGCTCCACATCGGCCAGCTTTGCACGCCGCCGGCGAACGTCAGACGTCGGTGGCTCCCCGTGCGCACGTCGAACAGGCTGATGTGCGCCCCGTCCTGGCAGGCGATGATCTGCCCGTCGGGCGAGCAGCGCGGCGCGCTCTTGGCCTCCGCCGCGAAGAGCGTCTCCGCGGCACCCGGCTTCTGCGGATCGGCCCGGCAGACCGCAGTCTTGCCGCCTTCCTCCGAGAGGAACAGCACACGTCCATCCGGGCAGAAGCTCGGGCACGAACAGGAGGTCGAGCCCGGGGGTGACAGCACGACCTCGGCGCCGGAGGCCAGCTCGCGGCGGACGATGGTCCCGTCCCGCCGGAACGCGAGGAACTGCCCATCCCCCGAGACGCAGACCTGATCGCCGTCGCAGACTCTCTCGCCCAGGCCTCCGTCTACGCTCGCGAACCAGATGCCCGGCCGCGGCCCGCGGTTTGAGTTCAGGACGATGCGGCCCGTGCCGGGCACGACCCTCGGCCTGACATGGTCGCCCTGAGCGAAGCAGACCCGCGTCTCGTCCTCGCCGGACTGCCAGTAGGTCCCCGCCTGCGAGCGAGTGAAGACGAACAAGCCCGACTCCTGCGCGCCGGCCGCGGCCCCGAGGCCCATCTGCACCACGGCAAAGGAGAGAGCGACGGCCGGCATCACGGAGGGGGATCTCAGCCTTCGCATCAAGTGCGCTCCGGGAGCCAAGAGGATCTGCGGCTTTGCGTCGAGCGGGTTTCCCGAGGACGGTGAGGTTCCCCTCCTGACGACTTCGCCACCGCATGCCAGCCGGCAGGGGTGCCGGCGCTCCCGGGAACGACGGCCTCCGGGACAGGTGAGGCGGCTGCTTCTCGCGAAGGATGGCGGGCGACCTTGCTCTACGGCTTCGGGAGGGAATCGACATGCTGCGAATCACGTGGCCGTTCCACGGCGCAGTGCTCAACCGACATCACGGGACGCAAGACGGCACGTTGCGGATCACGGTGAGGGGCGAGTGCCCGCCCTACGGCCCCGTTACGGTGAATGGCACGCCGGCGAAGGCGGCGTCTGGGGAGTTCGAGGCGCCGGTGACGATCGGCGAACGGGAGACCGACATCGTCGCCGTCTACGAGGGCACGTTCGGGCGACAGGAGCATCGGGTGCGCGTGGTGTGGGACCGGCACTCCTTCCCGCGGTATCGGTTCTCCATCGATGACAACAGCTTCTTCCTGCGGGATGTGGCGCTGAAGGGCTACGACTCGCTGTTCGACTGCTTCTACCTCGACATGCTCCGTACGCTGAACCGCGAGTATGGCGCGAAGTTCACCGTGAACATCTACTACGAGGCGATCGCGGAGTTCGGGGAGCCGGGGTTCCTCCTGCGCGACTTCCCGGACCGCTACAAGGCCGAGTGGGAGGCCTGCGCGGATTGGCTGGGGCTCGCGTTCCATGCCTACGCCAACATGCCGAACCGCCCGTACCAGTACGCCGCGCCGGAGCAGCTCATCCGGGAGCTGGACATCGTCGAGGAGCAGATCGGGCGCTTCGCCGGCGAGCAGACGCTCATCCCGCCCACCGTCATCCACTGGGGCATGATCGTGCCGGAGGCGTACCGACCGCTCTACGACCACGGCGTGCGCGTGCTGTCAGGCTTCGGGCACCCAATGAGCTACGGGTATGACGTGAACTACTGGCTCGACCACGCGCGTTCGGAGTACCTCTGGAACCACGACTGCCTCATGGACTTTGAAAGCGGCCTCGTTTTCTCGCGGGTGGACATCGTGTGCAACAACACGCCCCTCGACCGCATCGCGCCCACGCTGGAGCCCCTCGCCGCCGACCCGAACCACGCGGAGATCATGGACCTGTTCACCCACGAGCAGTACTTCTGGCCCTTCTACCCCAGCTACGTCCCTGATCATGCGCAGCGCCTCGACGCGACCATCCGCTGGGTCACCGAGCGCGGCTACAAGCCGGTGTTCTTCCACGAGGGGTTCATGGGAGCGCCGGAGTGAACGGCGGGAGTTGCGGAGAGGCGGAGTTGGGGAGTTACGGAGAACGGCGACGGCACGACGCGGCACTACCGCCAGGGGAGCCAGACGAGGTCGCCGTCGTCAGGGCCGGGGTGAGCGCGGTACAGCGCCTGGCTCTGCGCCTCGTCGCGCACAAGCGAAGGCAACGGGCGCCCTCCGTCGTCGTCGAGATCGACGCCGAGACTGTAGAGGAGGTAGTCGTTGCCCTTGCGCCGATACACCAGAGGCTTGCCGCTGAAGGGGTCGTCGGCGAGGGGCCAGTGCAGGGACGCCAAGTCGCGGAGGGTGTCTGGGTACCGGCCGTGGTGCTGGCGGTAGACCTCCAGGCCGAGGGCGGCCTGGAGGACGGCGCGGCGGGCGAGCACCCTGTCGGCGTCCGCGAACGTGTTGGGTACAAGGAGTCCCACCCAGGAGGCAGCCAGTTGTTGCGATCCCACGCGACGCAGGTCGCCTTCCAGGCGCTGCACCTCCGGCTGGGCCTCGCGCCATGGCTGCCCGGCGATGGCTTGGGCACGCTGCAAAAGGCCAAGACAGAGAAGCTCGTCTTTGTATAGCCGCAGCCTCGCGGGCCGTCCGTAGAACCAGAACTGGAAGTCAGTGGGCCCCCCCACGCGCGGGAACATGCCCTTTCCCCCCGAACTCGGGTGCCCGGACTTCAGGTCATCGGCAAGCTCGACGGCCAGAACGCGCCACACCTGGACTTGCCTGGCCCCGCTGCGTCGGCAGTCAAGCCGGCCCAGCTCCTGCGCGAGACGCCGCGCGCCGGGCTCGGGCAGGGGGCCGTGCGCCGCCACGTACTGGGCGGGCCACATCAGCGTGCGATCGAGCGAGCGGGCGGCGGAGGGGCCGCGGGAGGGCACGGCCTCTGCGAGCCGGCGGGAAAGGACGAACCCGTCGGTGAGCCGTTCGAGTGCCTCGCTCCGGTGCCCTTGCCGGGCTGCGGCCAGAGCTGCGGCGCCCTCGAACTCGGCGATTGCACCGAGCTTCGAGGCGACCGACGGAGCATCGAGCATCCGTCCCGCCCACAGCTCGTCGAAGCGACACTCCGGCCGGCGGGTGGCCTGCCGGATGAGGTCTGCTGCGCGCTGGTCCTGTCTGGCCAGACGAACCAGTGCGTCCACGTCTGCAGCGCTGCTCCACAACGCGGTGTCGTAACCAACAACGTGGGGAGACAACGTCCCCTCGTGTGGCTTGATGATGTCCGCGGCCTTCAGGTAGAGGAGCGCGGCGTTCTCGTTCGCCGGAACGGAAGGAGGCGCAAGTTCGGCGTTGGTCAGTGGCTCCCCGGCGGCGCGGAGTTGCGCGAGGGCGGACTGGACGCGCTGGCCCTCCCGATGGGTGGCTGCGGCCACGGCCAAGACCAACAGGCCAAAGGCCACCAGGACGATCAGACACCCGCAAGCGAAGATCTGCCCAACCGTGCCGCCACAGCCTGACGGCGCCCTTGGCGGTGCGTAGGGAGGAGGATCGGTTGGCAAGGTTCCCATGGTGGCCACCCCCGAGACGGTTCCCCAACGCGCAACCTCTCACAGGGAGGTGCGTGCGGCCTGCCTTGCGCATATGATTCGCTGCGGGCAGACCGAGGGCCTGCCGGCGGTGACGGGCTCTACGTCGTTGTGGAACCGTCGCGCCGCAGTCAGGGGAGAAGCTGTTGGGGGCACCTGCCCATGACATCCCTGGAGTCTGTGCCGATGCTTCTGCTTGCGGTTGTCTCAACCGCCGCGGCGGCGGGGCCCGTTCGCGCCGACCCCGCGTCGCCGGCCGGCGAACCGGGTCCGCTCAAGCGCCTGTCGAGAGTGTACCTGGTCGTCCATGCGCTCAACTGGCTGGAGATTACTCCCGATGATCCCCGGCGCAAGACGGCGGAGTGGGAGCAGTGGCCGGGCCGGTGCGAGATTTGCTACCAGTACGAACAGCCGCTGAAGGAGAAGTACTACCGCCTGCTGAGTGCGCCGGACGACGACACCGGCGTGTTCTTCCTGCCGAGCGGCATGAAAGGCGATATCCCGCTCATCGAGCAGGCGAAGAGGACGTTCGGCGACCGGTGTGTGGTGTGCCGCCCCGGGTATGACCCGACTGCGTTGGGGGAGGAGTTCGCGCGCGGCCTGGAGGCCGACCGACGGCGAGCCGAGGAAGCGCGTGGGACGAACCTGAGCGAAGGGGAGATCGCGGCGTGGGAACGGTCGAAGGCCTGGGCAGCGGACCTGAGCGCTCAACTGGCCGCCGCCGGCTACACCTTCGACCCGGCCCGGGTCAAGGTCATCGCTCTGGGTGAGGACTGGTGTGGTTGCGCCGCCACCTATCCCATTCACATGGGTCGCGCCTGGGGGCTGCGGGAGCCCGTTGAGCGGCGCTTCGACCTGATGAACCCGGACTGCAGCCCGCTGCTGCTCAAGTGCACTCCGGTCGAGCAGAACGTCCGGATGCCGGAGAACATCCGTCTGTTTCTCTTCCGGTCAGCGGAAGGGCGCCTCGTGGCGCAGTACTGGGAGGGGATGCACGGCCTGTTTGACCGGCCGCACGTCGCGAGGGTGACGTTCCCGGCGGCGTCGGCGAGGCTCATCGACGTCTTCAGCAAGCCGCGCGGCGACACGATCGGCGGGGAGGTCACGATGAGTGTGGGTTGCGGAGGGCACACCCCCTACGCCGCCGACCTCGTGCAGGCGGAGCCGGGAGTGTCGCTCAAGGCATTCCGCAAAGCCCTCGTCTCAGCAGAGATCAGGGACCGCGACCAGCCGTAGAGGCCGGTCCCTGGCGTGCACCCTAAGGAGGACTACCATGTCACTGACCACCGACGCAACCTGCTGCCGAGCCGTGCTGATCCCCCTGCTGCTCACAGTGGCGTGGCTGATGGCGGCGATCGCCGGGAGTCAGGACGCCGCCCTCCCCAAGCCTGGCGATGTGGTGTTCGAGACCAGCTTCGACACGCCGGAGGCGCAGCAGGCGTGGTCCGAGGCGCCCTTCGCGGAGTGGGTGGAGGGGCATGAGGGCACGACGTCGCTGAAGGTGACCGTCCCGGCGGATCAGGCGGCGGGTGGGCACATGATCCGGATGCCCTTGGACCTGGAGCGCTACCGGGGGTGCCGGCTGGCGTTCGAGTGCGTGGCGAAGGCCGAGGGCGTCACGCAGCCGCCGCAGACGTACCTCGGCGTGAAGTTCATGCTGCACTACACGTCCGAGGAGGCCGGCGCGTACTGGCACAACCAGAACGGCATCTTCGGCACCTTCGACTGGAAGAAGCTCTCCTTCATCTCGCCCATCGCTCCCGATGCCGCGGGCGGGGAGCTCAACCTGGGGCTGCAGGAGTGCTCGGGGACGGCTTGGTTCGATGACATCAAGGTGACGGTCTACAAGGGCCCGCCGCCCAAGCGCCCCGCGCCGCCGGTGAACCCGCCGCCGGCCTTCAAGGGCCATGACCTCCCGCGGCTGCGCGGCGTGATGTCACCGAACACCTTCCGCGACGAGGACCTGCGCGTGCTGGGGATGGAGTGGAAGGCCAATGTCATCCGCTGGCAGATCACGCGGAACTGGGGCCGCGCGGGCACCGACCGGGACTTGGCGGACTACGACGCGTGGTTCACCGGGAAGCTGGACGAACTCGACAAGGGGCTCGAAGCCTGCGGGCGATACGGGATCAAGGTCGTGGTGGATGTGCACTGGCCGCCGGGCGGGCGCTACGAGAACAGCGACCTGGCGATCTTCAACGAGCCGCTCTACCAGGACCACTGGGTCGCCTGGTGGGAGAAGATCGCGCGCCGCTACAAGGGCAACCCGGTCGTCTGGGGCTATGACCTCGTGAACGAGCCGGTGCAGAACGCGCCCTCGCCCCCGGGCGTGGCGGACTACCTCGCCGGGCAGGTGCGGGCGGCGAAGGCGATCCGCGCGATCGACCCCGACGTGCCCATCTTCATCGAGGCGGCCGAATGGGACTCGGCCAGCGGTTTCCGCGAGTTGGAGCCGGTCGATGTGCCGAACGTGGTCTACCAGGTGCACATGTACGTGCCCGGGCAGTTCACGCACCAGGGCGTCTATAACAGCCCGACGGGCGTCGTCTACCCCGGCACGATCGGCGGCCAGATGTGGGACAAGGAGCAACTCCGCAAGGTGCTTCAGCCAGCGCGGGAGTTCCAGCTGGCCTACAACGTACACATCTACTGCGGCGAGTTCAGCGCGATCCGCTGGGCGCCCGGAGCGGCGGACTACCTGCGGGACTGCATCGAGCTGTTCGAGGAGTACGGCTGGGACTGGACCTACCACGCCTACCGCGAGTGGGACGGCTGGAGCGTCGAGCACGGCCCGAACCGCGACGATCGCCAGCCGACCGCCGAGCCGACCGACCGCAAGCAGCTCCTGCTGAGCTGGTTCGCGAAGAACGAGAAGCCGCCGGCGCCGAAGTAGCCTGGGGTTGGTGCTGAAGACCAGGGGGTGAGGCACCAGAACCGCAGACCCAGTAGCCGGCAGGTCCCGGCACGCCCGGTGCCGAACCTCCGGGGCGACCGCAGCCAGAGACGGAACCGGCGCGAGTGAGGGGCTGTTGCAGCTACCGAACCACAGACGCAGACAGCATTGAAGGAGGCCGATCGACATGGCGGATGTGCTTGAAGTGACCGATGAGACCTTCGAGGCCGAGGTCACCAAGTCCCAGCTTCCGGTTCTCGTGGACTTCTGGGCGCCCTGGTGCGGACCGTGCAAGATGGTGGGTCCGATCGTCGAGAAGATGGCGGGGAAGTATGCGGACAAGCTGAAGGTCGTCAAGGTCAACGTGGACGACGCCCCAGGCACGGCAACGAAGTTCGGGATCCGCTCCATCCCCACGCTGGCGATCCTCAAGGAGGGCCAGGTGCAGGACCAGGTCATCGGCGCCCTCGGCGAGGATGCACTCTCCGAGGTCATCGACAAGGCGCTCGCATAGCGCCGCCAGGGGACTGCCAGTTGACCGACAGGACTGCGCCCGCCCGTGCGCCCCGTGCGCTGCGGCGGGCGCGTTACTTTCAGCTCTCCGAGCCGTAGGGGCCTTGCGGAGGGACACGATGCCCCCGCTCGCTTCCCGCAGGATCGGCCTCGCGTTCGATGTCGCGGGCTGCCCGAACCGCTGCCGGCACTGCTGGCTAACGTGTCCGCCGAACCGACGGATGGAGGGGGCGACGGTTCGCGAGGTCGTCGCCCGCTTCGGGCAGTATGTGGCCCCCGGCGAGACGCGGCCCTTCTTCGACTGCCTCCATGTGATGACGTGGTACCGGGAGCCGGACTTCCATCCCGACTACCGCCGCCTGCGCGAGCTGGAGTTGGAACTCAGCAGCGAGCCGCTGTCCGAGGACCTGGAGGTCCTGAGCATCTGGCGGCTGGCGCGCGAGCCGGGCTATGCCGCCTGGGCGAGAGAACATCGCGGCACGCGCGTCTGCCAGGTCACGTTCTTCGGGATCGATCGAACGCACGACTGGTTCTTCCGGCGGCCCGGCGCGTTCGCGGACAACCTGCGCGCCACGGCCAGTCTCCTCGAGGCAGGCATTCTCCCACGCTGGCAGCTGTTCCTGACGAAGCGCAGCGTGCCGGAGCTTCGGGCGTTCAAAGGGCGCATGGCGCGGACGAAGGTGCGGGAGGCATGCGCCCGGATCGGGGGGGAGTTCACCATCTTCCTCAACACGCCCAGCCCGGAGGGCGAAGCGTTCCACATCGAGCACCTGCGGCCGACGTCGGGAGATGTGCGTATCGTGCCGAAGTGGCTGGAGAGGGCGACGCGTCTGCACCTCAAGACCGACACACCGTTCGGCGAGCCGGAGGGCGCGCTCGTCCGCAAGGTCCTGCGGGGTGAGCTGACGATGAAGCCGTACGAGCCGCCGCTGCTGTGGCTGAACGTCAGTCCCAGCCTGGACGTGTACCCCGGCCATGCGGAGACGAGCCCTTGGTGGCGGCTGGGCAACCTGCGCGAGCACTCCGTACGAGAGATCATCGCAGCGTTCGAGCGTGATGCGGTGCCCGGTCTCCACGCGACGCACCGCCTGCCGCCGGAAGAGCTGGCCGAGCGGTTCGGGCGGCGCTACGGGCGGCGGCTCTACCAACCGGTAGACCTGCACGCGCGCTGGGTCGGCGAGTGGCTCCGCGCGGAACATCCGCCCGAGCAGGGAGCGGCGCACCGTCCAGAACAACGACCTCCCTGAACATCCTGACCTGCTGACGCCCTCGGCTACCCCGTCAGGAGGTCAACTTGTTCAGAGAGGTCATACGAATCGTCAGCGCGCCAGCCGCAACACGAAGAACGTCTCCGTCGGGCAGTCGAGACGCTGGGTCTCCGCCTTGAGGGTTTCCGCCAAGCACGAGGCGGTCTCGGCGTAGGTCCGGCGCATCCCCTTGCCCTTTCCCCCGAGCGACTGTGCCGGGAACGATAGCACGACATGCCGCGCACGCAGCCCGCGCAGGAGGTTCAGCGTCGCGCCTTTCTCCTGCTGCTCGAGGCAGGGCGCCGTCTTCAGCAGGAGGGCCATGTCGACATCCCACTCGGGGGGCGAGGCGAGGAGGTCGCGACTCTCCGCGACTCCTTGCGTGCCCGTGTGCGCGAAGAGCGCGTTCACCGCATCCACGATCCGCCCGTCGATGTCGCAGGCGCAGTAGCGCACCTCGGTCGGCAGCCCCATCCACGGCAGCGCGAAGGGGTTCAGGCCGCAGGCGAGGTCGGCAACGGACGAGGGCACGCCGGTCAGCGCGAAGAGGGCGGGATACAGCTCCTCGACGAAGGCCAGGCGTTCGCGGGTGGAGGCGTGGCAGGCGAGGATCGCGCGGCAGGCCGCCTCCAGGGCCGCCGCGTCTCCTGCTTCCGGCAGCGCGCCTACCAGCTCTCCCATCCGCCGCAGGTCCAGCTGGCGGACGTAGGCGCCGTGGATCTGGTGCAGCTTGCGTTTGGCAACCTTGGTGGCCTCCCGCGGCCGGCGGGGGTACTGCTGCGCGGCCCAGTCGGCAACGCGCCAGAGCGTATCGTGGCACAGGCGACCGTGCCGCGCGGAGGTCAGAAGGTCCCAGTAGACCCGGAATAGAGTCCCGGTGTGCATGGTCGGGTGGCGCTCCCCCTCAGTCGTTCCATCAGGCGCGCATAGAACGTGAGATTGTGGATCGTCGCCAGGCGGCCGGCGAGGGGCTCGTGGATCGCGAACAAATGGCGCACGTAGGCGCGCGAGTAGCGCCGGCAGCAGAGGCACGGGCAGGTCTCGTCCACGGGTCGCCCGTCGCGCGTGTGCTTCTCGTCCTCGGCGTAGTGGCAGTGGTAGAAGTCGGCGCGGAAGTTGAGGGTGTCCGGCGGTCCGTCGAACACATACAGCCTTCCGTGGCGCGCATCGCGTGTCGGAAGGGTGCAGTCGAACAGGTCATAGCCTAGCTCGACGCAGCGCACCACGTTCTCCGGCTTGCCAATGCCGAGCGCGTGCCGAGGCAACTCGCGGGGCGCAAGCTGAGCAACACAGGCCACCATCTCGGACAGCGCGCCCCCCTTGTCGATCGGCCAACCGCCGTATCCGTACCCGTCGAAGCCGATCTCGATCAGCCGCTCCGCGCACTCCCTCCGTAGGTCGGGGTCGTCGCCGCCTTGGATGACCGCGAAGAGCCGCGGGGGGAGGCAGTGTCGGGATTGGCATCCCGACCTACGAGACACGTTGGGCTCCCCGAGGGCGCGCGTGAGGGCCGCCTTGCACTCGCGGGCCCAGCGGACGGTGCGCTCGACGCTCGTGCGCCGGCGGTCGCGGTCGGAATCGGGATGGGTGCATTCGTCGAGGCAGAAGAGGATGTCCGAGCCGAGGCGCAGCTGGAGGCGGATGCACTTCTCGGGAGTGAGCGTCTTCTTCGTCTGCCCGCGCGCGAGGCGGTACGTGAAGCCGCGATCCGAGAGGCTGCCCAGCGACTCGGACTGCGTGATGAGCGAGAGCACCTGGAAGCCGCCGGAGTCGGAGGCGATCGGCCCGCTCCACCCCATGAAGCGATGGATGCCGCCGAGCTTCGCAACGACGGAACCGCCCGGATGCGAGGACAGGTGGAGCGCATTGACCATCAGTGCCTGAGTGCCGCACTGCCGCACGTCCTCTGCATCGAGAAGGCGCAGGACGCCGCGAGTGGCGTCCGGGAGGAATGCGGGGAGGGGCAGGTCGCCACGGGCGGTGGTGAGCATCCTCATGGGCCGGCCTCGGGCTCGCTTGGACGAGTGAACTTCGGGTGCTTGCCGGCGATGACGAGGGTGACCTCACCCTTCACCTGCACATCGCGATAGCGCTCTGCGAGGTCACTCAGGTAGCCGCGGTCTGCTTGCTCGAACAGCTTCGTCAGCTCGATGCACACACAGGCCTGGCGGTCGCCGAGGACTTCGAGGGCGTCGGCGAGCAGCTTCCCGACGCGATGGGGTGACTCGAAGAGCACGAGGGTATGCGGCAGGTCGCGTTCGGCCTCCAGGAAGCGCCTACGCGGGCCGGGCTTGCGCGGCGCGAAGCCCTTGAACACGTAGCTCGACGCGGGCAGGCCGGAGACGACGAGGGCGGTCTCGACGGCGCTCGGCCCGGGGATCACCTCCACGCGGAAGCCCGCGTCGATCGCGCGCGCGATCGCATCGTAGCCCGGGTCGCTGATGCCAGGCATGCCCGCGTTTGTGCACAGGCCCACCGTGAGCCCCTCGGCCAGCAGCTCCACGACCTTCCGGCTTGCGCGCTCCTCGTTGTGCTCGTGGTAAGAGAAGATGACCCGCGGGCTGGGTACGCCATGCCGCTCGAAGATGCGGCGCGTCCGGCGCGTGTCCTCGCAGGCGAGAGCGTCCACCTCGCGCAACACGCGCAGCGCCCGGAGCGTGATGTCCTCCAGGTTGCCGATGGGCGTGCCGATCACCAGCAACGTAGCGGGTCGTTCGTCGGTCATGGCAGCTCGTCGGCCTTCTCGATGACGGCGCGGATCTTGCTCATGCCGAGCCGCGCGACCTCGACCGGATCGCGCTCCCACAGCGGGCGGTTGAACAGCTCCAGGGATAGCGGGCCATTGAAGCCGATGGCCCTCAGGTCTCGCAGCAGCTGAGGCAGCGGAAGCACGCCGTCACCCGGCAGCACGCGGTCGTCATCGCCCTGCTCGGTGCGCGGCGGCTGGGCCGGCGCGTCATTGAAGTGAAAGCAGGCGATGAAGGTGCCGGACAGGTGGCGGACGCCGTCGAAGCCCGATGCGCCGCGGAATAGATGGAACGTGTCGGCTACCAGGCAGGCCTGCGGGTGGTTCGCCTCGATGCCGATCGCGGCGGCCTGCCCGAGCCGGTTGATGCCCTGGAAGAAGCCGACGAACTCGACCGCCGGGACCACGCCGAACCCCTCGCCGATCTCCAGAAGCTCGCGGTAGCGGTCGGCGGCCCACAGCAGGTCGATGCTGGGCCGGTCGGGGGACGGGACGGCCGCGATGTGCGCCGCGCCGACCTTCGCCGCGTCCTCCATCTGCCGCCGTACGCGGTCGTGAGCCGCCGGGCGCTCGGCGTCGCTCTCGGGCATGCAGTTCCACAGGCCGATGATGTTGGGCACCTTCAGGCCGGCATCTGCCAGCCGCTTGCCCAACGCCTCCAACGAGCCGCCTGCCTTCGCGTGATCCTCCAGCTCGTTGCTCCACAGCTCGAGGCCATCGTACCCGGCCGCCTCGGCGGCGCGGATCTTGTCATCCAACGACGCCGGGCGGACCGTGCTCGTGTTGAGCGTGACGACCCAAGGCCGGGCGTGGCCGGCCGGCTCCTGCGCCGCCGCGCCGTGCATCCGCCCAAGGGCGAGGGCCGCGCCCCCCGCGACCGCCTGACCGAGCATTCGACGACGGCTGATCCCACCGGCCATGGCGTCCTCCGTTCGCGCCGCGGAGCATCTGCCGAGGTGTTTCGCCCCGGACCGCCCGGAGTCCTATCCGGCCGCGTGAACGCTTCGTTGACCGGGGTAGGGGCGTGTGCTACAATCCGGCCACTTCACAGCAAGCCTCGCCTGACGCCGGGAGGCGCCCGATGACGCACTCGTTGAACTCACTCATCAAGCGCATGTTGACCCTCGTCGCCCTGGTCGCCGCCGTGTTCGCGGTGGGGTGCGTGTCCGGAGCCCAGGACCGGGACTCGGACGCTCCGGAGGCGCGGCTGAGCGAGCTGCAACAGGACATCGACCTGCTCCAGGAGTTCAACCGCCTGCAGCTCAGCAAGGAGCAGCTCCAGGCGCTCATCGTCCAGGTGGATGCTGTCCACCAGGCCATGGGCGCCCGCAAGGTCCTGCGGGCCGACATCCTCAACCGGCTCCAGGCGTTGCTGGAGGAGCAGCGGACGGCGCTCGTCAAGGACCAGCCCGCTCCACCCGCCGTCTGCGAGCAGATAAAGCTGCAGACGGAGAAGCTCCAGGAGTTCGACCAGGCGACCACAAACGAGCTGCTGCGGTTTGCCGAGCCCGTCAAGGCGATCCTCACGCCCGATCAGATCGACATCCTGACGTGGGTGAGCGAGGCGCGGCTGCAGGCTGCGGAGTCGCTTGAGTGGGCCCGCACGATGAGCGCCGACCAGTTCAAGACGGACGCCGAGGTCAACGCCGAGGGTCTGGCCGAGAACCGGGCCATCACGAAAGAGGAGATCCTCGACATCTACCGCACCGTGCGGGCAATGGGCGAGGACGAGTGGGAGCAGGCGAAGGACACGCTGGCGGAGAAGCTCGTGCCGGCCTTCCGTGACGACTCGGCCCCGATCGACCTCGTGCTCATCCAGCGCCTGCAGCCCGACCGCGTGCCGGTGGTCCTGAAAGAGAAGCTCGCGCAGATGAAGTAGCCCCGGCTCGTCCGCGGCGGTCCGGAGCCTGCACCCCTTGCGCATCGGCATCTTCACCAACACCTACCTGCCCAGCGTGAATGGGGTCGTCAACTCCATCGCGGCCTTCCGGCAGGGGCTGGAGGCCGAAGGGCATACCGTTTTCGTCTTCGGGCCGAAGGTACCCGGCCATGTGGACGACGACGAACGCGTCCTGCGCTTCCCCGCTCACACCCTCAAGCGCTACCCCGACTACCCGCTCCCCCTGCCGTCCGGTTCGCGCCTGGACCGCCGAGCTTCGCAGTTGCACCTCGACCTCGTCCATACGCAGCATCCCTGGCTACTGGGCGCCTGGGGGCAGCGCTTCGCGCGGCGACAGGGGCTGCCGCTCGTCACGACCATCCACACCCAGTACGAGATGTATGCACACTACGCCGCGCCGATTCCGTCGGGCCTCCTGCGGCCCGGGTTACGGTCCACGGTGCGCCGCTACTGCAACCACTGCCACGTCGTCGCCACGCCCGGGTCGGCGATGAAGGGCTACCTGGCCGACCTCGGCGTCACGCGGCCGATTGAGGTCGTGCCGAACGCCACCGATCTGTCAGGCTTCGACACGGCGGATGGCCTGCCTGTCCGACAGACCTACGGTATCGCCCCGGATGAGGTCCTCTTCACCTTCATCGGCCGTGCCGCCAGGGAGAAGAGCCTGGATGACCTGATCCGCGCCTTTGCGGTGGTGGCCGCCGAGCTGCCCCGCGCGAGGCTCATGATCGTGGGCGGCGGCCCAGAGCTGGAGCGCCTGCGGAACCTGGCCGCTCGGCAGACGTGCGCGGACCGCATCCTGCTGCCGGGGCCGGTTCCGTACCGGGAGATCGCAACCTACCACGCCGCGGGGGACGTGTTCGTAACGGCCAGCGTGACGGAGGTCCAGCCGCTGTCGCTCACTGAGGCCATGTGCGCGTGGACTCCTGTCGTCGGCTTCAACGCGGGCGGCATCAACGACATGGTCGCCGACGGCTCGACCGGGCTGCTGGCCTCCGTGGAGGAGGGCGTCGAAGGACTGGCCCGGAGGATGCTCAGGCTGGGCCGCGATGGGGAGTTCCGAGCGGCCCTCGCGGCCGAAGCCCATCGGACGAGCCTGCGCTACCACATCCCGGTGGCCACGCAGCGGCTGCTCGAAGTGTACGACCAGGCCGTCACGGCTGCGCGCAGTCGTCCCGTCTGAGGGGGAGGGCACCCATGCTGCAGATCATCCTCTTCGGCGCAATCAGCGGGCTGGCGCTGCTTGCCGGGGCGTGGGTGGGGATGGCGTTTCGGCTCAAGGAGCGGACCATCGCGGAACTGATGGCCTTCGGGGCGGGTGTGCTGGTGTGTGCCCTGACCTTCGGTCTGATGGAAGAGGCGTTTGCGCAAGGCGGGTTCGATGCGGTGATCGCGGGGTTCCTGGGCGGGGGCTTGACGTTCATCATCGGCGACCACTTCGTCCACCGGCTGGGCGGGAAGCGACATCGGAAGCCGCACCGAGGCAAGACCTCAACGGAGGCCGGCGGCGAGGTGATCGTCCTCGGCGCCCTGCTGGACGGGATCCCCGAGGCGCTGGCGCTAGGCATTGCACTGTTCAACGGGCAGGGGCGCGGCCTGCTGATGCTCATCGCCATCGTGCTGAGCAACTTCCCCGAGGGCATCTCCTCCGTGCCCGGCCTGCGGCATGAAGGCTTCAGTCGCGGCCGCATCTACGGCATGTGGGCGCTCGTCGCCCTGGCGGTCTTCGCGTCGGCGGTGCTCAGCTACTTCTTCCTGGCGGACATCTCCGCTCACGCGATCGGGGTGATCGAAGCCTTCGCCGCCGGGGCGATCCTCGCGATGCTCGCCGACAGCATGATGCCCGAAGCCTACGCCGAGGGCGGCTTCACCGTCGGCCTGTTCACGGTGCTCGGGTTCCTCGTGGCGTTCGTGGTGGCCAGATGCTAGTGGCCTGTCTCCCGTGATTGTAGTGGTTCTGTCGCCCCTTGCGGGGCTTGAGGGAGGGTGGAGGCGGCCGGTTCCACGGGCTTGCGCCCGTGGCTACTCCTCCTTCGCCCCTGACGGGGCGAACAGCCCATCTCTGCCCCGAAGGGGCGACAGAACATGCCAAGGTTCAGCAGTGACGCCGCACTAAGCGGCCCTTCGGGCCGACGCGCTACGCGCGGACGGCGAACGGCACGACCGGGTCGCCCGGTAGGATGAGTGGTAGGGTGAGCTGGCAGCGGCGCTGTTTGGCCGTCATTCGTGACCCCGG
>Ga0194110_10005214_pt1 | contig 15495 bp, 18 predicted proteins | sample TA2Kig1200mmetaG_FD_146192 | JGI IMG/M metagenome (GOLD analysis project Ga0194110, IMG submission 146192) | Freshwater microbial communities from Lake Tanganyika, Tanzania - TA2015032 Kigoma Deep Cast 1200m | ecosystem: Environmental > Aquatic > Freshwater > Lake | place: Tanzania: Lake... | reverse complement strand
ATGGTTTTGGCAATTATCAATGCCAATTTTATTTAGAGTTTGGTATGACTGCAGGTTTTTTTATGATACTTTCTCTGGTAAAATGAGCATAAGACTTAAAATTACTCTCAATATTTTCCCGCCATATGAATAAGGGCTGGCTTTAATATTAAAGCCAGCCCTTATTTCCTCTTTTATTCTTAATATTAAAGTTGAAGTAACTTTAATATTAACTTTAATCAGCTGCCATTACATTGGAGGCATTCCTCCGCCATAACCTCCACCAGGAGGCATCATAGCTTTTTCTTTTTCAGGCTTTTCTGCAACAACAACTTCAGTTGTAAGCATCAGTGCAGCTATAGATGCTGCATTCTGAAGCGCGCTTCTGGTAACCTTTGCCGGGTCTATAATTCCAGCATCTATCATATTCACATACTTTTCATTTAAAGCATCCAGCCCTTCACCTTGAGGCAATCTTTTTACTTTCTCCACAACAACTGAGCCTTCCATACCGGCATTTGATGCTATTTGCTTCAGTGGTTCTTCCAAAGCTTTGATTACAATGGCTGCACCTGTTCTAACATCACCATCAAACTTTTTGAGATCAATTTTCGGAATTATATTTATAAGCACTACTCCTCCTCCTGAAACAATTCCTTCCTCAACTGCAGCTTTGGTAGCCGACAGGGCGTCTTCTATCCTGTGCTTTTTCTCTTTTAGTTCTACTTCAGTTGCAGCACCAACTTTTATTACTGCCACACCGCCTGCGAGTTTTGCCAGCCTTTCCTGAAGTTTTTCTTTGTCAAAATCTGAATCACTCTGCTCTATTTCATTTTTGATTTGTTTTATTCTGCCTTTTATATCACTTGCAGTGCCTTTCCCTTCAACAATAGTTGTATTTTCTTTATCTACCTTAACCTGTCTGGCAGAACCAAGCATATCAAGAGTAACGTTTTCTAATTTTACACCAATCTCTTCACTTATTGCTTTTCCACCAGTTACTATGGCGATGTCTTCCAGCATAGCTTTCCTTCTATCCCCGAATCCAGGAGCTTTTACTGCAAGTGCAGTAAGGGTGCCTCTAAGCTTATTAACCACAATAGTTGCCAATGCTTCTCCTTCAACATCCTCAGCAATTATAAGAAGTGGTTTGCCAGACTGCTGAATTTTTTCAAGGATAGGGATTAAATCTCCAACTGCCGCTATCTTCTGGTTCGCAATAAGAATATAAGGATCATTTAAAACTGCCTCCATTCTTTCAGCATCAGTTACCATATATGGAGAAAGATATCCTTTATCAAACTGCAGTCCTTCAACTAGTTCTATCTCGATACCAAATTTGTTTGATTCCTCAACAGTAATAACTCCATCTTTGCCTACTTTGTCCATTGCATCGGCTATTGTATGCCCGATTGTATCGTCTGCTGCAGAAATAGCTGCAACCTCGGCTATTTTCTTTTTATCTGTAGCAATATCCTGACTCATCAGTCCAATCTGATCCACTACTATATTAACTGCCTCTTCTATTCCCTTTTTTAACAGTAACGGATTAGCTCCTGCGGCTACATTTCTTAATCCTTCTTTTACCATTGCCTGCGCCAGAAGTGTTGCTGTAGTGGTACCATCTCCTGCAACATCATTAGTTTTAGTTGCAACCTCCTTCAAGAGCTGAACTCCTGCATTTTCAAAAACATCTTCAACTTCAATTTCCCTTGCGATAGTTACGCCGTCATTAGTAATTGTAGGAGTACCATATTTTTTATCCAGCACTACGTTCCTACCTTTAGGTCCAAGAGTGACCCTAATTGCGTCTGCTATCATATTTACGCCCCTTTCCAGGGCTCTTCTTGCAACCTCATCGTACTTAAGCTCTTTAACCATTACCTTTTTACCTCCTTTTTAAAATAAAACTTTTATTTCACAATTGCCAGAACATCACTTTCTTTTATAATCAGATGTTCTTCACCGTCAATTTTTACTTCCGTCCCTGAATACTTGGAATAAAGAACAACATCTCCAACCTTTACTTCCATAGGAATTTTCTTTCCTTTTTCATCCTTTGCTCCCTCACCAACTGCAATTACTTTGCCTTCCTGGGGTTTCTCCTTTGCAGAATCCGGAAGAACGATTCCGCTCTTAGTTTTTTCTTCACTAGGCTTTGGTTTCACCAATAGTCTGTCACCAAGTGGTCTGTATCCCATTACTTTTCCTCCTTCTAAAATATATTATACATTTATGCAAAAACATAAAAATAAATTAGCACTCCCTTCATTAGACTGCTAACACTTAGAAATGATATTATAATGAAATTAAAAAATCAAGAATAAAACTTAAAAATTTTTTGTTTTTAAAATATGATTAAATAAAAACCACAAAAGTAGCCATGAAACAGAAATTAATTAGATATCGCTTCTTGAATAAACATCAACTTCCAGGTCATCGAATCTGCTCTCTAAATATCTATAATATCCCAGACAAGCAACCATTGCTGCATTATCCATGCATAAGTAAAGAGGGGGAATAAAGATTTTAATATTATTTTCTTTTCCTTTTTTCAAAAACTCTTCCCTGAGTTTGCTATTTGCAGCAACGCCTCCGCTAATAAGGATATTTTTTACACCAAATTTACTAGCGGCTTTAATGGTTTTTTCAGTTAAAACATCAACTATTGATTTCTGGAAACTTGCAGCAAGACTGGGAATATTTTTTCTAGCTGTAAGCTTTTTGTCTTTTTTTGTTCTATATATTAAGGATGTTTTAAGCCCGCTAAAACTAAAATTAAAGTCTCCGCTATCCATCATAGGTTTTGGGAAATTTATATAATAAGGATCTCCCCTTTTAGATAGCCTGTCAATAATAGGACCTCCAGGGTAACCAAGACCCAAGTACCTTGCAATTTTATCATATGCCTCTCCTGCTGCATCATCCACAGTATGCCCTATTCCTTTTATATTCCAGTCACTATCCACAAAATACAAGCTTGAATGACCTCCAGAAACAACAAGCCCTATAAACCCGCCCTTTATATCAGGATTTTTCAGAATATTAGAATAGATATGGGCTTTAAGATGGTTTACAGCCACAAGCGGTATATTTTTTGAATAACTTATGGCTTTAGCCGCTCCAACCCCTACCAGCAGGGAGCCTATAAGACCAGGCCTGTTAGTAACACTGACTGCATCAATCTTATCAAGATTAATACCGGATCTCTCCAGTGCTTCATTTATAACAATATCTATTACTTCTATATGCTTCCTTGATGCTATTTCAGGTACAACGCCGCCATATTTTTTATGGATCTCATTTTGAGAAGAAACTACATTGGAAAGTATTACCAAGCCATTCTTGACAACTGAAGCGCAGGTATCATCGCATGAAGTCTCAATGCCCAGTATATATATGTCTTTTTTGTTCTTCTCTCTTATAGCGTCCATTTTTCAAAATACCATATTAATTTTCTTACCGGCCAAATGCTTATTCAGGACAATATACTAACCGCCAAAAGGCACAAATTCCCTGACATAGACGGGAACAAGATTTTTAGCCTTTACTTTCCTTACCGCATTAAAATAAGCACAAATATTTAAATGCCTTGCCCGGGGGTAAGTAGTTTTTTTATCCAGATTAAAAATTTTATTTTGCCTGGCTATATTAGATAACATTTTTCCATAATTTATACAGCAGTTTCCTCCAATTAATATTTCAGGATTTCTATATCCACTTCCGCAATCCGGTATTTTTAAAACTCCGTTTTCTGTTAATCCATTTAACAAATCTTTCAGGTCGTAATTGCGAACTAAAAAATTTTCCCCTGCTTTACTTATAAAGTAATGCCTGCCTCCAGTTCCAATCCTAACCAGATATTTATCCCCATCATTGACCTCAGAAGTCACATTATAAAAGGCAAAATAAACTTCGCTTTTTCTTACATCAAGACAGGGCATCACCAGTACCGGGATATTTTTTTTTAGGGAACGGACAATAAAATTACTGTTTCTATAGCTAATGCCAAGTGCAAAAATATCCAGCGAATTTATGCCAAAAGCAGGCTTCCCTTCCAGCCAGGATAAAATTTTTACAACGCTAACCCCTATCCTTGTGCCTGTAAAATCACCAGGGCCAACATTTACACCAAAAACATCTATATCTTTTATGGTAAGTTTGGCTCTGGATAAAGCCTGGCCCAGTAAGCCCATTATATTTACCATATGCTTCATGCTGTTATTATCAGCTGTCTCTGATAACAACTTTTCATTTTGATTTACAGCAACACTTAACCTCCCGGTGCTGCTATCAACACTTAAGATATTCATAATACTATTCGCCGCTCTTCTCCAGTATTTTCTTAAACCTTGCCAGTCTCAGATCCCAGTACTGGCTGCTGCTGTTAAAAATTATCTTCCTTTTTGTGGGAATGTTGCTCTTATCTATCAGATAACTCAAATTTATTTCTAAATATTCTTTTTCAATATAATCTTTTATTTTGTCTCCCCATTCTATACATACAATTGAAATATCGTCATACAGGTAATCATCAAGGCCAATTCCATTTATCTCGCCGGTATTTTCCAACCTGTATAAATCAGCGTGTATGAACTTTCTCCGGTTATCAATACTGTATTCATTCAATATGGTAAAACTTGGACTTGAAAGATTTTCCTTTAGGTCAAATCCTTCCGCTATACCTGAGATAAAAGTTGTTTTCCCGCCGCCCAGCTCTCCTGAGAAAAGAACAATATCCCCTTTTGAGATAACTCTGGATAATTTTTTTCCGAGGTTTTTGGTAAAAATAGAAGAATTTGAAATAATCTCAATTTGCATATCAAAAGAGCCCTAATTGTTCATCTTTATTCTGTTTGTCACCGGTATTTTCAGATTCCAGGCTTGAAATATCTTCCTCGCAAGCAGGTATTTCACCATCAGAGTCAATTAGCATTTTTATTTTCTTAAAATCCTGCTTTAAAATTTCCATCCTGGATGGTGTATAAAGAACAGCTGCGGGATGATTTATAGGCATAATAATACGGCTGTCAACTTTAAATACCTTGCCCCTGAGAGTATTTATACCCTTATCGGTATTAAGTAGAAGTTGTGTGGAAAATTTACCAAGGGTACAGATTATTTTAGGATCAATTATTTTTATCTGCTCCAGCAGATAACCCTTGCAGGTATTTATTTCTTCTATTCTTGGATCCCTGTTGCCCGGAGGCCTGCATTTTAAAATATTTGCGATAAAAACTTCGCTCCTGTTAAATCCAATTGAATCAAGCAGCTCATCAAGTAATTTTCCTGCCTGTCCGACAAAAGGCAGCCCCTGCAAATCTTCATTCTTGCCCGGGGCTTCTCCCACAAACATGACAAGTGTGCAGGCATTGCCACTTCCAAAGACGAACCTAGTTCTGCTCCTGGAAAGCTCGCATTCCTCGCAGTTTTTGATCTTAAGGAAAAACTCCTTTAGCTTTTCCCTTTTCTCATAATCTTCCATAACGTATTCCTGAAAACCCCCTGCTGCATATAATCATATAATACATATAATATTTGTTTATCCATATTTATAACTCATAATATTGTATACTTCAATATTTATATAGCTCTCTCATTTACAAAAAAAGGAATTTCTCCTATTATTAGCTAAAAAAGGCAATAAAATAATTATATAAAAAAGGACTTAAATATGAAAACCAAAATAGTAATTTCCACTCTCATTGCAGCATTTGTCTTCGCATCATTTATTGGATGTACACTGGGCCCGGTAGAAATCGAAGAAATTACTGTTTGTAAAAATGTGGATAGTAGTGCCAAGCCTATAGAACCTATAGATACTTTTCCATCAGGAACCCAGGCCATCTATATATCAGTTAAAATCAACAACATGACTCCGGAAGATAAAATAACCGCTAAATTGAATTATTTAGAGACTGGAGAAGAAATCAGCACCACTGATGTCACTACTGATAAATCTGGTTCAGGATATATGGGTGTGGGCTTTAATTTGACTAATGATCAGGGTTTCCAATCAGGAAGATATAACGCAATGGTTTACCTGAATAATGAACTGATAGAAACTGTGGAATTTTCAGTGGAATAAAAAATTACCAATATAAACCTAAATAATAATTTTATTAAATAGAAACTAGTGCCTTGTTAAATAATTAATGATATATTTTAATCTTTCATCATACCCAGATTTTGACACTATTATTTTAGGGGCAATAGTTAATGGTAATAACATTGTATATTTTGATGACTTTAAAGTATATTAAGCCCCTGTCATAAGGCTAGTGCCAATTATATAGTAGTATCGTGTCTACCGATTTTTCTAAGTAGAATCACATCCTTTTTAATATATTGCCAGGTCATTCGAATATCCATTGTTATACTGGATTCAAAGATATCTTCCTGCCCCTGAATCTTTTTAACTCTTAAAGATGGGTGTCTGGGGTTTCTATACATCAGCGATAATTTTTCTTTTAAAATCTACTAACATTTTTCTTCACCTTAAATCTTCACCTTAATTAAATAATCTCCGCTCTAAATAAAGAAGTTTAATAGTTTAACTTTCTAAAAGTATATAATTCAAACTTTTTATTGACATATTAAATTACATTTTTCCTTACGCAGTTTTCATAAAAATAGTACAATGTATTTGCTATACATTAATTGACAATATTAAAGTGTAGAGCCATTACCTTAAAGGGAAGGGAAATAAGATGTCTGACTATGCGATTGTTGCCGAGGATTTGACCTACTGCTATGGCGACCTGGTTGCTGTGGATCATATTAACTTCAAAGTAGCCAGGGGGGAAATCCTGGGCTTTCTTGGTCCTAATGGCGCCGGCAAGACAACTACAATTAATATACTGACGGGACAGATGAAACCCAAAAGTGGCCGGGCTATTTTACTCGGCATGGATGTTGCTGAAAATGTGAAAAAAGTGAAAGTAGATATTGGTGTTTGTTTTGAAACCACTAATCTGTATGAGCAGATGACGGCTATTGAAAATCTGAACCTGTTTGCATGTCTCTTTGGCATCAAATCGTTTGATGCTAATGTATTATTAAATCGTGTCGGCCTGGAGGGACGAGGGAAAGACCGGGTTGAGACTTATTCTAAGGGAATGAAGCAACGTCTTATGGTAGCAAGGTCAATAGTGAACCAGCCTCAGATTCTATTTCTTGATGAGCCGACCGCAGGACTTGATCCAACTTCGTCCAAGGCTATCCATAACATTATTATCCAGGAACGGGAGAGAGGAGCCACCGTGTTTCTTACTACCCATGATATGATGGAGGCCGATAAACTTTCCGACCGGGTTTCTTTCATGAACCAGGGCAGGATTGTGGCTCTGGATACACCGCTTAATCTCAAGCAGCAATATGGCAAACGTGCCCTTAAAGCAAAGGTAATTACACCAGGCGGTAAACTTGAAGACCGTGAGATTGCTCTGGACACAGCAGAGACGCCGGGCAGTGTTAAGGAACTTTTTTCTCAAGAGAATGTAGTCACTATCCATAGCAAGGAAGCCACTCTGGAAGACATATTCATCAAGATTACAGGACGGGGCCTCGTCGAATGAACATACACATAATAAGTATTCTGGTCTCTAAGGACTTATCCCTTTTCTTCAGGAAAAGAGCAATTATAATATTAACTTTTGTCGGTCTCATTTTCTATCTTGTTATCTATTTTGTTATGCCGAGCTCAGTTGATGAAAATCTAAAAATTGGACTGTATTCTCCGGTTTCACTCCCTGTTTTTACTCAGATAGACGAAGAGGGTCTGGAAATCTCACCTGTAGAATCTGAGGAGATGCTAAAAGAAGCAGTACTCGATGGTAGCTATGTGGTAGGTATATCAATCCCGGTAGATGTAGCGGAAAAGCTCAGTTCAAACCAAAAACCCAGGGTAAACTTATATTTTACTCCGGACGCCCCACAGGAAATAAAAGACGCTATGGAGGTTGTCGTCAGAGAACTTGCCTATATGCAGACGGGGCAGCCTCTGGCCTTTGACGTATCAGAGGAGATACTGGGGCAGGATATGACCGGTACACTGATACCTCCACGCGACCGCCTGCGCCCACTGCTGGCTATCTTTATCATCATGATGGAAATCCTCGGTCTCTCAAATCTTATAAGTGAAGAAATAGAACGGCGTACTGCTCAAGCCCTGCTGGTTACTCCTACAACAGTTACCGATATTTTTATAGCTAAAAGCATCTCTGGCATAGGTCTGGCATTTGTTCAGGCAGTGCTAATCATGGCCATCATAGGCGGCATGAATAGGCAACCGTTGATTATCCTGGTGTCTCTGTTATTGGGAGCGGCGCTTGCTACAGGAGTTAGTTTTCTCATATCAGCCAGGGCAAGGGATTTTATGTCAGTGCTGGCCTGGAGTTTTCCTATTCTCATTATCCTCATAATTCCATCGTTCACAGTGATGTTTCCAGGTGCAATCACCGGTTGGGTTAAGATTATTCCCTCCTACTACCTGGTCGATACAGTGCACCGTGCCGCTAACTTCGGATCTGGTTGGGGAGATGTTTGGGTTAATCTTTTAATACTTTTTGGTTTTACAGCAGCCATATTCTGGGCTGGTATTTATATATTGAGGAGGAAATTTCAATGAGTATCAGACGTATGGGCGTGCTATTGAGTAAGGAGTTTCTCTATGGCTCCAGGAATTACATACTAGTTTTTTCTATTGTAGGACCAATTATTATTTCAATTATCATCTCACTTATATTTGGTACATGGCTTGCCGAGAAACCCAGGCTGGGTATTTTGGATGAGGGTAGATCTCAATTAGTTTCCATGTTTGATGACCTCAATTCGATAGATAACCTTGAATACAATACCATTTCTGATATGAAACGAGCAGTTGAAATCGGTGCTGTTGATATCGGTATCGTTATACCTTCCGGTTTTGACAACTCCGTTATGCGGGGAGAGAGGACAGAAATCAAAGCTTTTATCTGGGGAGAGAGCATGGCAAAGAGCCGCACCATAATAGGAGTGACAATAGCTAACACGGTAAGAGAGCTGACCGGTCAAAAATCTCCTATCGAAATAGAAACAATTACCCTGGGTGACAAGGCGAGCATTCCGTGGAATGACCGACTGCTTCCCTTCATCGTACTTATGGCAGTATTTCTGGGTGGGCTCATGTTACCGTCAACCTCGGTAGCCACAGAAAAAGAGAAGAGGACAATACAGGCATTGATAGTAACTCCAACATCAATTGAAGATATTTTTCTGGCTAAAGGAATACTTGGCTTTATTCTAAGTTTCTTTATGGGCATCTTGATTCTGGTACTAAATAAGGCTTTTGGTACCGAACCTATACTTCTGATAATAGTACTGGCACTCGGTGCTGTAATGGCAGCTGAGCTTGGAATGTTGCTCGGAGTCTATGCAAAAGACTTCACTACCATATTTGCTATCTGGAAATCTGCCGGAATTATACTTTTCGCCCCTGCTATCATCTACCTGTTCCCACAGATTCCGGAGTGGATTGGTAAAATATTTCCAACCTATTATGTCACCCAACCCATTGTCGAGTTAAGTCAGAAAGGTGGAGGTTGGGCTGACATTGCAACAAACACTTTCATTCTGATTGCCATAGATGTGGCTCTCATTTTTATCTTATTGTTTACGTTAAGAAAAAAGCAGTATACTGCAACCGGCCAGCAATAATAGTACATCTGATTAGTGATGACCGGGGAAATAGCTTCGAAACAAAAGGAATAATTATACTTAACTCATTTATTAAAGTGTGCCCAGTATTGACAATATCCAGATTTGAAAGTCCGCTGTATTTATTTTTTAAATATAAAATAATATTGACAATACTTATTTTTTAGAATATTCTTAATTTTCAGTATTATATGTATTTTCTAACTTACTAAAAAGGAGTATAAATTGGCTGGAAAAAATAATAAAGAAAATTGCTGTAATGTTGAATCTGTAATAACAGTTGATGAGAGAGGACAAATGGTGCTGCCAAAAGAAATAAGAGAGAAAGCTAATATTAAAGCTGGAGATAAACTGGCTGTTGTAAGTTTGAAGAAAGAGGGGAAATTCTGCTGCATAGCCTTAATTAAAGCTGAAAATCTTTCCGGTTTAGTAATAGATTTGCTGGGAACGATAATAAAATAAAAGGACTCTAAGTAATATATTTAACCAGCAGTACTTACTACAATAGGGAACAATTTAATTTTAAACAAATATATTTGTATTTTTCTGGAGGTAAATAAAATGAAAGATAAAAACATTAAAAAACTAGTTAGAGAAAGCTACGGCAGAATTGCAAAGCAATACAGTAATTGTTGTGACAATAAAACTTCCTGCAGTTGTAGCGAGAATAATAACTTTGATGAGATTAGTAAAAGTATTGAATATACAGAAAAGGATATAAAAGAAGTTCCGGTAGGATCTAACCTGGGTCTGGGTTGTGGGAATCCAATTGCTTACACATCACTTAAAGAAGGAGAAACAGTATTGGATCTTGGTTCAGGTGCCGGTTTTGATTGCTTTCTAGCTGCTAATAAAGTAGGTGTAAAAGGTAAGGTTATTGGTGTGGATATGACCCCTGAAATGCTTGAGAAAGCAAGAGAAAATGCCCTGAAAGGTAACTATGAAAACATTGAATTTAGACTTGGAGAAATTGAAAATTTACCTGTGGGGGACAACTCTGTTGATGTGGTAATAAGTAATTGTGTTATCAACCTATCGGCTGATAAACAAAGAGTCTTCCGGGAGGTCTATAGAGTCTTAAAGCCGGGTGGCAGAATAGCAATTTCTGATATTGCCCTTCTCAAGAGTCTTCCTAAGAGAATTCAGGAGAGCATTGAAGCTTATGTGGGTTGTGTTGGAGGAGCAGTAATTATTGACAAGTATAAAAGGATTGTTGAGGCATCCGGGTTGAAGGATGTAAGAATTACAGTCAAAGGTTCATCTGAATGCATTGACCCCGATACAAAAGACCCGCTAGGCAGAGCTATTTTAGATGGTTTGGGAGAGGATGAATTTCTCGAAGGGTATGTGGTTAGTGTTTATGTAGATGGACATAAATGATAAAGATTGAAGCACGCCCTTAGAGGCGAATGTTATTATATATTAGAGGGATTTAATTATGAATAAACAAAACGGAGATTATTATGAAGACATCAATGCATGCTGAAGTAAGTCATATTATTAAAGCCAATCGCAAAGATGAAGCTTCCCAATAAGAGCGAACAAATGGTTAGGTACCTCGGTTTTTATAGCAATGTCTTAAGGGGCAGAAGGAAAAGGCAAAATAGTGACGGGGCAGATTTTATTATTACAGATGACGAGTACATAAAGGGTTGCAATAAATTCTGGGCGCATCTTATAAAGAAGATATATGAAGTTGATCTCCTAATCTGCCCCAAAAATGTGGTGGGAATATGAGAATTATTGCCTTTATTGAAGACTATATGTGATAAAGAAAATACTGGATTATCTGGGCATATATGAATTTAAAAGGGATAAGTCCCCTCCCAGGGTACTTGCTGCAGCTGATACATTCGATGGCTTTGCCTGTGATGATTATATAGATATTGATTATACAGATTTTTAGGGAAAACTAGATTTCCTACCTTAGAGCCTGCTGCAAAATAGATTTTATCCCTTTAAGTTTTGCACACTTATACTATCTTTTACTGCTACTTTGTGTTTCTTATTATAAAAAATCCTTTATTTTTTTATAGAGATCATAAATCCCGTCATATATTCCTGCTTTATACTTACGGGGAGCTAAAGCAAGTTCTTATGAATATATTTTTTTATTATCATAATTACGTTTCCAATACATTTCGCGAATCCATAAATATACAGGCTTTTTCCAACTTTGGTTCTTATTGGGAATGTTTTTTATAAGACTTTTAGGATTTAGACCCAGCTCTTTAGCCATTTGTATAGTTTCTCATTTAAACGGCATTTCTTTTTAGCCTCTTTCCATTCGATATCCCTTTTATTTTTGTTAGTACCAACCACGATAATGCCTACTTTTAGCCTTTTTAAATATAATTATTTTTCCTCATATAAATTTTTTAGTTTTAATCCATCCTGCAATAATTGTGAATGAAACTGAGGTAAATACTCCAACACTAAATGACCTCTATATTTAATTTTCCCGAGAAAAGATAATATCTTATCAAAATCCAGAGCTATCTTTTCTTCAGAGTAATATACAGGATAATGCTGCTTTATGCTGTTTATTATTCTATTTGATAAATGAAAGATTTTTATAATATCTATGTTTTCTTTAAGGTCTTCAAGTATTTCTTCTTGTTCTTTATGTATATGAGAAAAATCATAGCAAATACGGTGACAGCGGGTATCTTTACAGAATTTAAACATCTGGTCTATGCCCCCAAATATTCTTCTTTTGCTTTCAAAAGTCTCCAAGCATAAATATAATCCTTCCCTTTCCAGAACCGGATCTATTTTTTCATTTAAAAAACTTTTTACTTCATCATGCTTACCCATGCTTGGATGAATTACTATAAGGTCACAGTTTAGTAATCCTGCAATTCTTGCTGTTTTATTAAAGACTTTTAAAAATAAATCAAGTTTGGATAGATTAAACTGGGTGAAGTGTATGGATGAAACCTTAATATTGCTTTTTTCAAAAGGCATAATAATATCTTTTAATTGCACATTTAGAAATAATTCAGGATCGAGGAACGCAACTTCTACAAAGCCTATTTTTTTATAGGTTTTAATAGCTTCAAACCAGTTATATTTTCCGCTTTCTGGATAAGAAACCCGGACTGAGAATTTCATAATTACCTTGCTTTAACGAAAGAAATGTATTGAAGTGTATGAACAACTATTCAATAAGCCAGAAAATAATAAAGATTTAAAAAACAGAGATAAGGAGTTTTTAATAAACTTTATACTCAAAATAGGAGCACTAAATATCGGGCGCATTCTATCAAACATATATCAAATGTCCCTTAGGTTCTGGAATTTTACGGCCTAATTCCTTTGCAGTTTCAATCCATTCCTCAATTATTTGAGTAATATTTTTAAGGATTTCTTTATCAGATGACCCATCCGCCATACATCCTGGCAGTTCGGGTACTTCCGCAATATATTTCTCATCTTCTTTGCTCCAATAAATAATAATCTCATATTTAAACATCATTCACCCTTTGGGAATTTTATTTGTTTTATTTTTAAATCCATGCAAAATAAAAAGATGGATTTTCTTGATTTTACTCTCTAATAAATAGAAGCCAGAATAACTATTTTCGTTTTCTCCTAATTCTGAGTCTATCTTTTGAAAAAACGCAGAAATTTTCCTCCAATTCACTTGAGTAATTTATTAAAATTTCTGAGAGAATTTTTACTTTTTTATCACTACTACAATTTTCAGTTCTTAAAAGCAAAATACCCTTATGTATTAGACCTGAATTGTAAACAAGTTCTCCAAAGTCTTTATCCATTGTAATAATAATCCTATTATCCTTAGCAGCAATATCAATTATCTCAGAATCACTCATTCTAGGATTTATTTTTCTTACAGGTAAATAAAACATCATAACCGCTTTTATACAGAAAATCTTCAACTTTTTTACCTACACCAACATCAACAAGAAATTTTAGATCAGAAGTAGACATGCTTAAACACCTATTTTGTATATTTTCTCTTCCTCCACCAATTCAGCTGCATAAAGAAGAGCAGCTTCAATATCTTCTTTCTCTAATTCTGGATAATCTTCTAATAATTCATCAGTGCTTATACCTGCTGCAAGTGCCTTTAGAATCTGATCCACAGTTATTCTTAATCCTCTAATAGTTGGCTTTCCAACCATTATCTTTGGATCAATAGTAATCCTATATAATAATTCCTTTTCGTTCATTTTATTGTCTATCCTCCACTACATATATATACTTTTATTATATTTCTTTTCTTTAGATTATAAAAGAAATAAGATGTAAGAATTTATTATAATAATTTCCTTAAATCATTTCCAATTCTCTCCCGAATAAATGTTATAACCAAAAACACTATTTCTACCTAAAATTTAGATTCATATTATTTTTTCTAGCATAGTCTTTAGCAAGCGATATAAACATTGCACCCCTGCTTTTTTTAATTTGCCCGGTAAGGTATGTATCTTTAATTATACTATTCCAGAGTTTTTAGGCTCTATAAAGTCAAACAAGACACTCCAGTGAACACGTCCTAACTACGTATTGTTGAATTTTGCAGTAATAGAAAAAATTATGTAAAAGAGGATAAATGAGAAATAGAAGTATCTATTAAAGATTTGGGCAGTACAATGCTTCTACTAAAAAGCCTGGTACACTTGAGCTAAATAATGTTATTTCACAGCTATTTATAAAAAACTCCAACCTGAATTCAAAAAGAATAAAGGAAAGATAGTAGCTATTGAAGTAGAATCTGGTAATTATTTTATCGGAGAAGATGAGTTAGATACTGCTCAGAAAGCCAGGCATAAATTTCCTGATAAAATATTTGTATTCTTTCGTATTGGATATCCTGTTGTTCATAAATTTAGGAAAGTTTGTTTATGATAAAGGGTATCGTAAATAAGCTTGACAGACTTGAGAGAGACTGCAGTAAAACCCTGTTTTTTGAAAAACCCACAATAGTTGCAGACAAGGGAATTGCTACAGAAAAAAATATTGCTATGCTAAAAGAGAGAGCTTATCCATACATGGTGGTTAAAAGATGCTCGCATGAGAAAGATTATGTAGAACACTTCAAAAACCTTTCCGGCTTTGAAAGTATTAAAAAGGATGAGCAGACTATTTATTTTAAGAAGATAGAAGAGGAAAGCCTTGTAAAGCTTCTTGTTGCAAGCAAGGAGCGCAAGGCAAAAGAAGATGCTATGGATGCCCTTAAGGAAAAAAGATTCTTAGAAGATGCAAATGCTCTTAAACTGTCCATTGCCAAAAAGAATATAATACTACTGTCCAAGGTAGCTACAAGGATAGGACGCATTATGGCAAGATATCCAACTGTAGCAAAATACTACGAGTTAAAAATTGTTGCTGATTTTGATAACAAAAAGGCAGCAGACCTTATCATATTAAAAAAGGATAAAAAAAGAGAGGAAAGAAACACACTTACAGGTTGCTATGTAATAGAGACAACACATTCTGATATGAGTGCAAAAGATATCTTAAAATCATATCATAGTCTATCCCGCGTAGAGGCTGCATTTGGCTCACTAAAAACTGATCTTGGGCTAAGACCTGTATATTATCACAAAGAAGAAAGGTGCAGGGCCCATCTTTTTATATCAGTTTTAGCCTATCATCTTCTAAATACAATAGAGCTAGCGTTAAAGGATAAAGGTGATACAAGAAAATGGTCTACCATAAGAGATGAGCTTTCAACACACATGCGAACCACTGTTATTATGGTAGACTCTGAAGGAAAAATTCATCATATAAGGTTATCTTCAACTCCTGAGACCAACCATCAGCAAATATATGATATGCTTGGCATAAAGG
>Ga0194110_10005181_pt1 | contig 15532 bp, 13 predicted proteins | sample TA2Kig1200mmetaG_FD_146192 | JGI IMG/M metagenome (GOLD analysis project Ga0194110, IMG submission 146192) | Freshwater microbial communities from Lake Tanganyika, Tanzania - TA2015032 Kigoma Deep Cast 1200m | ecosystem: Environmental > Aquatic > Freshwater > Lake | place: Tanzania: Lake... | reverse complement strand
ACCAAGCGCGAAAGGACGCTATATCCACGATGAGCACACAAAAGATCCCACATTTTGCATCTGAGGACGAAGAGCGGGCATTCTGGGCCACGCACGATACCGCAGATTACTTTGACTACGCAAAAGCCCAACCGACGCTGATGCCGAATCTACGGCCGACCTTGAAGACGGTCTCGCTGCGGCTTCCAGAGTCTTTGGTCGAGTCCCTCCAGGTTCTTGCCCACAAAAAAGACGTGCCTTATCAGTCCTTAATGAAGATGCTGCTGTCCGAAGGGGTTGAAAGAGAATTGTCCCTGCATGGCGAACCGGCTACGAGATAGCGCCGAAAACACGAACGCCCCACCGGTGCATAACAAACATGTACAACTCCTTTGCCCCCTACGAACAAGACTTCCGCGAATGGTGGCAGTCGCGCGCCTATCCCGACGTCAGCCCGCTGACGCGTGATTTTCTGCTTCACCTGACCCGGCCCGACGCGCCGCGGCGACTGTGGCGGCACCAGGAAGAAGCCGTGATGCGGGCGGTTTACGCCTACGAGCTGCTCCAGTGGCGCGAGCTGCTGCTGAACATCGTCACCGGCGGCGGCAAGACTGCGGTCATGGGCGCGATCGTCGCCTGGCTCAAGGTGTGCCACGACCTGCACAAGTTCCTCCTGCTCTGTCCCAACACCATCGTGCGCGACCGGCTGGAAGACGATTTTCGCGACGCCAAAGTCTTCCGTGACTTCGGTTTCCTGCCGCCCGGCACGCAGCACTACGCCAACCAGCTTACCCTGCACGTCATGCAGCCCGGCGAAGGGCCGCAGGGCATCCGCGACAGCGGCGTCGTGCTGGGCAACATCCAGCAGCTCTACCAGAGTAACATCAGCGGCCAGCGCAACCTGGCCGTGCTGATGAACGCCGACGAGAAGATCGCAGTCTTCAACGACGAGGCGCACAATAAACTGGTGCCGGAAGCGGGGAATGAGTTTTGTGGTAGTCACAAAATAGAAAAGAGGCATCATGGGTCTTCGACGCACCATCCAAAACCACCCCCACCTCCTCGAACGCCTCTGGCAGGCCGCCGAGTGGGCGCTGCACCGGCTGAACCCTTTCTTCGCCCGCGTCGGCTACTCTCGCGCGGCTAGAGTCATCCTGCCCTTCGAGGACCTGGGCAAGAAGCTGGTCTTCGATTGCCAGTTGTGCGGCCAGTGCATCCTGCACTACACCGGCATGACCTGTCCCATGACGTGCCCCAAGAACCTGCGCAATGGGCCGTGCGGCGGCGTGCGTCTGAACGGCCATTGCGAGGTCAAGCCGGAGATGCGCTGCGTCTGGGTTGACGCGTACGAACGCTCCCAGAAGATGCCGCTCTGGGGCAAGGAGCTTCTGACCGAGCAGCCGCCGGTCAACTGGCAGCTCAAGGGCACGTCATCGTGGATGAACCTGCTGAGGGGCGTTGATCGGCGGCTGCGCCAACGCCGGGCGACCGAAAATCGAAACGACCGCCCCTGATCTCACCTCCGCGTCAATCCCCACATGAACGCCGCCCCCGCGCCGATGAGCAGCGCCAGACTGGCCGCCTCGTTCGCCGGCGCCAAGCGGAGCAGCACCCCCGCCACGAGCAAGCCAACCCCCAGTGTCGTCCACATCTGCCGATCCACCGCGCGTTCGATTTGCCGCAGGGCGCGCGCGTGATCGTGCGCCAGCGAGGTCTGCACCGTCAAGTCCCCGCGCTCAGCCTGGGTCAGCAGACGATCCAGATGGTCTGGCAGCCGCGCCAACACCCGCAGCCACCGTAACGCCAGCTCCAGATTGCCGCGCCAGTCTTGGGTCAGCTCGCCGACGGCCAACCGTTTGGCGAAGGGCAGCGTGGCCGCCCAGGGGTCGAATTCCGAGTCGAGGCTGGTGGCCAGGCCCGACAGAATGGCAACCGCGCGCATGGCGAAGAGCATATCGGCGGGAAACTGGAACGGCATCTCGTAGATCAAGTCGCGATACTCGCGCAGCATGAACCCGGCCTGCTCGAAGGCCACATCCCGCAATTGCCCCATGCGCACTCCACTGAACCGCTGGAAGAGGGTCTCGTGGACCTCTTCCAGGCGCTTCAGATCGGCGTTGGGCAACAGAACGCCTGCGTCAACATAAGATTGCACCATCTCATGGGCATCGCGCGCCGCGAGGGCCATCAGAAACTTCCGCAGGCCAGCGCGCAGCGCTTCCGGGATCACTGCAACCATGCCGAAATCCACGAAGACGATCTTGAACGGCCGGGACGCGTCTGGGGGCGCGGCAGGATCTGGCTCCAGGGGGTGTAGAAACAGGTTGCCTGGATGGGGATCGGCGTGAACGAAGTGAGAGACGAAAATCTGTCGGAGGTAGATGTCGTACAAGCGCTGCGCCACCTCGCTGCGGCGGATGCCGGCCGCCGCGATCGCCGCGAAGTCGGTGATCTTGATCCCGGCGACGTCTTCCAGGGTCAGGACGCGACGGGTTGTGGTCTCCCAATAGACCTTTGCGATGTAGATGCCGGGATCGGCGGCGCAATCAGCGGCGAAACGCTCGCAGTTGCGGCCTTCCTGGATGAAGTCCAGCTCGCGACGCGTCGTGGCGGCGAACTCATCGTAGAGTCGCCTCAGATCCACGCGCGCCGCGATTGGGCGATACCAGCCGAGCCAGTGGGCCGCCAGCCGGATCGCCGCCAGATCGGTCTCGACCAGCGTCTCGATGCGCGGCCGCTGCACCTTGACCACCACTTCTGGCGCGTCGGCCGCAGCTGCGCGCAGGCGCGCTCGGTGTACCTGTGCGAGTGAAGCGGCGGCCACTGGTTCAGCCGCGAACCAGGTGAACACCTGGTCTGTGGGCTTGCCGAATTCGGCCGCAATCACGCCCAGGATATCTGCCAGCGTCTCGGCTGGCACTTCATCCTGCAGCCCGGCCAGCTCCGCGGTGATCTCTGCCGGAAGCACATCCACGCGGATGCTGAGGAACTGCCCCAGCTTGATCAGCACGCCGCCGTAACGGATCGCCAGCCGGCGATAGCGCTGCGCAATCTGTCGCCAGCGTGTCAGTGAACCTTGCCGCGCCTTTGGCCCGATCAGCGGCAACCGGCCGGCGATCAGCTCCCACCAGATGAACGCCAGGAACGCGCTCGCGAAAAAGGCCGCGACGCGCAAGTAGCGCGGCCAATCGCGGCGGGTCTCGGACGACGCAGCCGGCGCGACAATCAGCTGTTGCAAGACCTGTAGTTTCCGACTAACGAGCGACTCAAAAATTGACATAAGCCGGGCCTTTGCATCTCGCGATATAGCAGTGAGCCTACTATACCACAAGATTGTCTTGCAACCGTTTTGCTCCCGGTGAATCAGGATGGTATAATCTTTTCCGATGACTGGCATCCACCTGGGGAGAAGCTCATGAGCGATCGAGTCATAGTTCAGCGTGTGCAGAGCGCAGCCGAGGCGCAGCGCGCCTTTTGCTGCATGGCCGAGGCGCCGACCCCCTGGCCCGCGGCGCTGAACGTCTGCCGCACCTGGGTTTCCGACAACCTGGGCCGCTATGTCGAAGGTTTCCACCTGCAAGACGAGCGCGGAGTCGCCGTCGGCCAACTCTACTATGCCCCGGCTGAACGCGCCCTGATCCCTTACGAGATCGAGCCAGGGGTGGCCGTGCTCTACTGCGAGTGGGTGCAGCGCCGGCGCCAGAAACAGGGGCTGGGCCGACAGCTCTTCGCAGCATTCGAAGCCGATGCGCGCGCGCAGGGCAGCAAGGGCATCCTGGTAGAAGCCACCGACCGCGAAGACCAGATGCACTATCGCCACTACCTGGTCCGTGGCTTCCAGATCGTGCACGACGCCGGCTCGCGCAAGCTGCTCTATCTGCCCTTGAGCCAGCCGCAGGTGAGCGCCCGGCCGCTGACGCCGACCATTCGACCCCGCCGCGGCGCACCGGTGGAGGTGTTAGTGCTGGCGGGTTATCTGTGCCCCTTCGAGACCGCAGCCCAGATGGCCGTGCTCGACGTGGCGCGCGAGTTCGGTGAGCGTGTGGTCTTGCGGGAAGAGGCCCTTTCGCCTGAAACGCTGCGGCGCTACGGTGTGGCCTACGGCATCTTCATCAGTGGCCGGCCCAAGTTGAGCGGCGCGACGACTGAAGAGGCTATTCGACAGGCCATCGCCGAGGAACTCTAGCGTGTCTGCGCCTATCAGCCATCTGGCCGCGGTGCTGGAGTCCGGCCAGTTCGCGGTCGCGGCCGAGCTGTCGCCTCCCAAGGGGGTTGACGTAACGGGCATCGCGCGCGACGCTCGCACCTTGAAAGACTATGCGGATGCGGTGAATGTGACCGACAACCAGGCCGCGAGCGTGCGCATGGCGAGCATCCCGGTGGCGGCCTTGCTCCTGCGACACGGCGTCGAGCCGGTGGCGCAGATGACTTGCCGCGACCGCAATCGGCTGGCCATGCAGGCCGATCTGTTGGGCGCGGCCGCACTGGGCATTCGCAACATCTTGCTGCTCAGCGGCGATCACGTCGTCTGGGGCGACCATCCCGAGGCGAAGAGCGTCTATGACCTGGACTCGATGCATCTGCTGCGGATGGCTCATAACATGACGTGGCATGGCATCATGGACAATGGCCGGCCGCTGAGCTCGGCGCCGCAGTTCTTTATCGGCGCGGCAGCCAATCCCTTTGCGCCGCCGCAGGATTTTCGGCCCCAACGCCTGGCCAAAAAGGTCGCGGCCGGCGCGCGCTTCGTGCAGACTCAGCTCATCTACAACGTCGAACGCTTCAGGACCTTCATGGCGGCCGTGCGTGACCTGGGCTTGCACGAGCAGGTCTACATCCTGGCTGGGGTCGGTCCGGTCAAGTCGGCGGGGCAAGCCAACTTCATGGCCACGAAAGTCGCAGGCATGGAGGTGCCGGACGCGTTGGTCCAACGGATGAGCAAGACCCCGAAGGCCGCGCAGCCAGAAGAGGGCATCCGCATCTGCACAGAAATCATCAAGCAGGTGCGGGAAATCCCAGGGGTGGCTGGCGTTCACATCATGGCTGTGCACTGGGCCGAGGCTGTGCCCGAGATCGTGACCAGAGTCGGGCTTTATCCCCGGCCGCCGCGGCGTGACGGATGAGAACATTGAACCCCACCGAGTGCCAGGCATCCTCTCCGATGCCTGGCACTCGGTGGGCCATTTGCAGGACAGTCGCTCATGCCGTGTGCGGCGCCACGGCGCAGCCTCCCCGTGGGACGGCGGATGAAAACGTTCGTAGTAACGACTTCAGTCGTTCGGCGCGGGCCACGGCGACTAAAGTCGCTACTACGAACCCGCCCATTTTCAGGACAGACTGAGAGGTGAAAACATTATGCTCATCAAAGATCTGATGACCCCAAACCCGATCTGTGGCCGGCCCGATATGCCGGTCACCGAAGCCCAGGCGCTGATGCAGCAGCACAACTTCCGGCATCTGCCCATCCTGGATGCCGAGGGCAAGTTGGTGGGGTTGATCACCCAGCGCTCGCTGGCGCATGCCATCCCATCAGACGTCAGGCAGTTCAGCCCCTTCGTGATCAATTACGTCCTGGCCAGGGTGAAGGCGCAGAATATCATGGTCAAAGACGTGATCACGATTGACGAGAATGTCGCCATCGAGGAAGCGGCGCGCCTGATGGCCGATCGCAAGATCGGGTGTCTGCCGGTGATGCGCGAGGGGCGCTTGATCGGGATCATCAGCGATCACGACCTGTTCAAGGCGATGGTGAACCTGCTGGGCGCGCGTCGCGCGGGGCTGCGCGTGACGGTTTTGCAGCCCGATCGCGCGGGAGAGGTCGCACGCATCAGCGGCGCGATCGCTGAGACGGGCGGCTATCTCTCGGTGTTCGTCACCTATCCAACCTCTGACCCGGCGGTCTGGTCTTCAGTGGTCAAGGTGACCAACGTCCCGGAAAATGTCCTGGTGGAAACCCTCAGCCGCTTGCCAGAGCTGCGCGTGCTCGATGTGCGGCAAGGATAGACTGCGCCGGCTCGGGCGGAGCGGTCTGAGTCGCATGCCAACACTCACTTCATCGGAGGAAAACAGTGGATATCCAGAAGCTATTCGACAATGATGTGCCTGCATGGTTGACAGCCAATGCGGCGACAGCCCGACGGGTCGGCGCGAAGTACGGCTTCAACATCACCGGCGATGGCGGCGGGAAGTGGTTCCTGGACCTTTCCAGCACTGGCCCGCAGATCGAGCGGAGCGCCGGCCAACGGGCTGACTGCACCATCACGATCAGCGCGGCCGATTTCGAGACCTTGTGGGGCAACCTGGCTGCGGGCGAGTCGCTCTATTACAGCGGCCGGCTGTGGGTCTCGGGCGATGAGATGTTGGCGCTGAATCTGCGCGACGTCTTGCAAAGGATCAAGACGGCCGTCGGCTGAGCCATACCAGCGCCGACCCTGAAACCGTCAAACCCTTGACAGAGGAGACTGCCAATGGACATCCAGAAGCTATTCAACGAGGACTTACCAACCCGATTGGCCGCCAATCCAGACGCGGCGCGGCGGATCGGCGCGAAGTATCAGTTCAACATCACCGGCGAAGGCGGCGGCCAGTGGTTTCTCGATCTTTCGAGGACCGGCCCGACGATAGAGGCAGGCAATCCCGGCAAGGCTGATTGCTCGATCACGATCAGCGCGGCTGACTTCCAACAGCTCCAGCAGAACCCGAACAGCGGCATGCAGATGTACTTCTCGGGCCGGCTGCGCGTCGCCGGCGACGAGATGCTCGCGATGCGGTTGCAGGACATCTTGCGCGGGCTGTGACCTGAGGTTGCGGTTAAGACTGAGGGAAGCCGAGCGCCTCCCTCAGCGGTTATCTGAAGGTTAGAAACGGCTGCAGCGATGGCGAAGCCTGCCTGCACAGGCCCGAAGCCGAGTGCGGTAGTTTCTATCGCTGCAGGAAGCACTCGATCCCCGTTACAATCCCCGCGACAACCTGTTCCTGACGCTGGGTGAGCAGTTCCCGATCGGCCTTCAGGAACCCAATCTCGATGATCGCGGCAGGGGTGTCGGCGGCGATCTCGCGAAAAGCGTGGTAGCCGCGCATATCGTAGGTGATGGTGTCGGGATGGGGCTTGAGGCCGGTGGCAAACGTGTAGCGATCCCACAGGCAAGCGGCCAATTGACTCGATGCCCGGCTGCCGCCGGCCAGACTGGCGACCTTGAAGCCGCTGAGCTCCACCTGGCACGAATCCGCGTGGATCGAGACGAACGCATCCCCGCGATAGCCGCGCAGTCGGCCGTCGAACTCCTGTAGCAGGTCCACGGCCGCGCCCCGGCGTCTGAGCGCCTGCACGACCGCTTCGGCAACCGCCTGGTTGACGGCCGCCTCGGTCAGGCCATCGGGGCACACCGCGCCGGAGTCGTTCCCGCTGTGCCCTGCGACAATGCCGATGCTGCGGTCGGTGAGGGTCTGCGGCGGCCCGAAGATGAGCGCCAGCCAGAGGGGACCCTGGCCGTCACGCGCCATCTGCCACAGCGACCAGACGCTAGCCGCCACGGCCAGCGCGATGATCAGCAGCAGTAACCGCTGCACACGCCGCACAGCCGTCCGCCTGATGTCGGCGCGCCGGCCCTGCCCTGCAGGCCGGCGCGCCGACCTGCCCTGCCGGGGAGGCGAGTGGCCAGGGCTGGCGCTGCGGCGCGGCATCGCTGCTCATCTCTCCGTTGCGCTACACGTCCAGGTTGCGCACCTTCTTGGCGTGCGTCTGGATGAATCGCTTGCGGGGGGCGACTTCGTTCCCCATCAGCATGTCGAAAGTACGGTCGGCGGCCGCGGCATCCTCGATCGTCACCTGCAGCAAGACCCGGTTGGTCGGGTTCATGGTCGTTTCCCAGAGTTGCTCTGGGTTCATCTCGCCCAAGCCCTTGTAGCGCTGAAGGGCGACCCCCTGCATCCCGCCTAGCTCGGTCACGATGGCTTCACGCTCAGCCTCAGTATAAGCGTAGCGTTCCTCCTTGCCCTTCTTGATCAGGTACAGCGGCGGCTGGGCGATGTAGAGATGGCCGTTCTCGATGAGCTGCGGCATGTAGCGGAAGAACAGGGTCAGCAGCAGCGTGCGGATGTGGCTACCGTCCACGTCGGCATCAGTGTTATGACAACAAATCCCGCCGCGACCACAGATGAAGGTCTCGTCGCCTGTCACCGAGAAATCGTAGACCTTACGGCCGCTGGCCGGCGACTGGCGCACAGCGCGCACTGGAAGACCGACCAACTCGCCGATGAGCGGTTGGGCCAGGCGTTTGCCGCCAGCGCCGCGCGGGGTCGCCAGCCAGGCGCGGACTGCGTCTGCCTGCACATGATCCCGCCAGGCAGACTCCAGATACTGGATTGCATCGCGGCTGCCCACGGTCAGGTGATACGCCATCCGGCGCGTGATGATCGGTTTGCCCCGGATCATGCCGCTAGGTCGGCCGGTCGGCGGATATTCACTGAGCGAAACGCTGATGCCGTGCATCAACAGCAAGTACATGAGCTGATCCGCCAGGGTCTCTGACGTGGTGACGAAGGATACCTGCCTGGTCGCCAGTGTGCCGTCACCGAGGAAATAGCCGCGCAAGAAAGCCAATTGCAACGCTGCAGGGACATTGAAGACCAGATCGGGGATATGCTTCCGGCCCGCATCGGTACCATCGAAATCGAAAAGCAAACGGAAGGCGGCGGTCACAACTCGGTTGAGAATTCGCAACTCGGCGGCTCGTCCATCCTGGCCACGATACAGCGTCGGAGTCACGCCGAATACCTGTTGGATTGCCGTCACGAGTTCTGGCACAAGTGCTTCATTGCGTTTGCCGATCGCCAGGCGCACGCCATTCCGGTTGCTCAAAGCGCCTTCGGCCACAAAGAAGCCCAGCAGGAACAGCAAAGATTCGTTCACCGGCAGGTAGCGTCGCACAGCCTGATCAGCATAGTGACGAGGCGTGAGGGTCACAGCATCGCTCAATCCAGCCAGCGCATCCAGCGTCAGCTCACTCAGCGACACATAATCACGCACGCGATTGCGCGGCGCCGCGCGGTACTGCGTCTTCCAGATCAGATCGAGCTTACTATCGCCCACAATCACCTGCGGCAAGAGCGCATCGGCGTCCAAGCCCAACGTCTCCACATAGCGTTGGAAGTGCGTTAGCGTTGGCCGCTGCTCGCCGCGCTCCCAGGCATAATATGTCGCCGGTTGGCGGATGCCCACGGCTGCACAGATTTCCTGCTGACTCAACTCGACCCCTTGTCGTTTCTGCTTCAACAGCATCCCCACCGCTGCTGGAATTTGTACGCGCGGTTCCACCATATCCGGCCAATTCGCGTAATCGGCCCGTACTTGCGCCTTGTACCATTCTTCCACCCCAGCTCCGCGGACGACAATATCGCTATCCATTGCCGGACCGAGCGCCACAAAGGACCGCAACAGATCAATCTGCTGTTCTGATCTTGGGCTCATCGGCAGGCGCGCAGGTGCAACCAATAGATCGCCCGGTCGAATCTCGGCCCCGCGCTTCAGCACAGCCTGGCCATCTGTGCCTGCCACAAACACGCTATGTTCACCTGTCACGCGCACTCGCCGACCATAAGCGGTTTCGATCTCGTAGATCGCCCCTTCGTGATCATGGCGGATCACGCTCTTGATCGGCTTGTAACGCGTCTCGCCTGTCTCAGGGCTAAAGCAGAGCACCTGGTATGCGGAGGGATTGGCGTCGCGCTCGATCAGGGCATCAATAAACGGACCGACTTGCACACACTGCACCTGGCCTTCAGGATCTTTGACAAAGGTCGTTTCCGCGCCATCCACACTCATAATCAGGACGCGGTTATAGCGCAGATTGCCCAGCTCCACGGCGTCGCCGATGCCGCTGCCCAACGCCTGCACCAGCGCCTGGATCTCCCGATTGGCCAACGATTTATCCAGCCGCGCCTTTTCGACGTTGATGATCTTGCCGCGCAGCGGCAGAATCGCCTGGAAGCGACGGTCGCGGCCCTGTTTGGCGCTATTGTGGACGAAAACGCCGGCGGCGAGTGCAAAGTTGTGATAGCGTTCTACGGTCAGGTCGTAGACGTCTTCAGCCTCCACGATCGCTCGCACCGCGACGACCTTGCAATTGACATTTGCAGCCGCCTCGCGGAGTTGCGCTTCATCGCCGCCGTAATAGCTGTGTAATAGATGCGCATAGGAAGGCGACGTTGGCGCGACCTGCAGCCGGCGGGCTTCATATGCCGCCGCGACATCCGAATGGCTGAGCACGCTATTTAGGATCCCAAGCGCTTTTAGTTTCTTCCCTTCTCGAATCGCCGCGCCTTTTTCCTGGCTCGTCGTGGACAGGCGCCAGTTGGCTAACCCGGCCAGAATCCGCTCTCGAACCTCCGGATCAGCCCAGCCGCGCACGCAGGCAGCAACGATTTTCTCGCGGTGTTCTGGGTGCTCGGCCCACCATTCCTGGACGGCGGCTGCATGTCGCTGTTGCTGAGCCTCATCAAGCCACTGCTCTTTGGTCTTCTCGGCGCGCCACTTGCGCAGCTCCACATCTTCCCATTGGGCGAGCGCCTCTTGCCGTCGGGCCTCTCTCGCCTCGGGATGCTCGGCAAAGAATTGACGCGTGCGGTCAGACTGCTCCAACCGGTGCTGTGGATCAGCCCAATACTCGGCCATCAGTTGTCGGGTGCGCTCGCAATACGCCTCGTACTCCTCAGCCGACAGGCCTGCAAACCAGTCCTGAAACGCCTGCAGCAGCTTCTCGTTGAAAGCCTCGTCCTGGCGCTGCAATCGCACACGCTCGCGCATATACTCTCGATAGGCAGGATTCTGCCATTGGAGAATGGCCTGCTCGCGAAGTTTCTTAAGCCTGCGTTCTCGGTATGTGGGGTCCTGCCATAATCGGCGCGCCGTGTCTCCGGCCTGTTCAGAATGTAACTGGGTATGGGCGCGCCACGGCATTCGCAGGATGTTGCGCGGATCATTGTTGCGCTTGTTGAAATCCTGGTGATGGCGCGCATTGCCGACCTTGCGTGTGTAGACGCCGGTGACAAGGTTATACAGGTCCGCCAGGTGGTGCGTGTGCCACCATTCCTGGCGTCCATTCATCCAGACCATCTCATAGCCTGGCCCGGGCAGTTCATCGGCCTCCGTCAGTCGGAGCTTCAGCGGCATCAAGCTTTCGTTCGACTGCAACGCGCTTGCGGCCTTGTATGTCCCGTCTCGCAGCCTGAATGGATGGTCTGGCGTGCAGCGCAAGACCGCGCCGCCATCGAGCGTCACTTCCACGAGCGTCGCGTTCCGTTTCGTTACGCGCGGTTCGATGAGTGGGACGATACGGATGTCACCTTCCTCGTTCGTCGCATACCCAAAGTGCTGAATCCCTAGCGACCAGTCCTCGGCCAACTCGCGCATTGTCTTGCTGATACCGGATGCCAATGCCACCCGTGTGTTCGCCGCCCAACAGCCACCCGCGGAATCTCCCTCCACCACGTAAAGCTCACACTTCGCCGGGTCCCGCTCCGAACAGTCCGCCAGCTTGCCCGGCAGAGTCAGGCTCTCCAGCGCGCTCTTGCGAATCACCAGGTCACGCGCCTTGCGCGCCGCCTCGCGCGCCCGGCTGGATGTGGTGCACTTCTCGACGATCTTGCGACCGTCGCGCGGGTTACGCTCCAGCCACTCCATCAACGCCTCGCCCACCACCGACTCGACCTGGTTGCGGATTTTGTCGTTCAACAGCTTGACCTTGGTCTGCGACTCGAACTGCGGGTCGGGCAGCTTGACGCTGATGATGGCCGTCAACCCCTCGCGCGTGTCATCGCCGGTGAAGGTGAGATCGCCCTCTTTCAGCGACCCCTGGCGCTTGGCCCAGTCGTTGATGGTGCGCGTGATGGCCGAGCGCAGGCCGGTCAGATGTGTGCCGCCATCGGGCGTATTGATGGTGTTAGCAAAAGCGAACACCGATTCATTGAAACCGTCGTTGTACTGGATGGCGGCCTCGATCAGGTTGCCCTCGACCTCCTTTTCTACGTGCACCGGATCGTGAAGCACCTGGCGGTTCTTGTTCAGGTAACGCACGAAGCTGCGCACACCGCCCTCGAAGTAGAAAGACATCCAGCGTGCGCCGTTTTCGGTGCGCTCATCCTGAAACTCGATCGTGAGGCCGCGATTGAGGAACGCCATCTCCCGAAAACGCTGAACCAACGTGTCGAACCGGAAGTTGGTCTCCTCGAAGATCGTCGTGTCGGGCAGGAAGGTGGTCTTGGTGCCCGTGGCGCCATCTTTGGCTTCTCGCAGCACGGTCACATCGGCCTGGGGCACGCCGCGATGATACCGTTGATAGTGTACGTTGCCTTCGACCTGGACTTCGACCTCCAGCCAATCCGACAGCGCGTTGACGGCTGAGACGCCCACGCCGTGCAGACCACCAGAGACCTTGTAGGCGCCGCTGCCGAACTTGCCACCGGCGTGCAACTTGGTCATCACCGTCTCCAGCGCCGAGCGGCCGGTCTGCTTGTGGATGCCCACCGGGATGCCGCGGCCCCAGTCTTGCACCGTGACGCTGCCGTCCCTGTGGATCGCGATGGCGATGCGGTCGCAGTAGCCGGCCATGGCCTCGTCAATCGAGTTGTCCACGACTTCGTAGACCATGTGGTGCAGCGCCTTGACATCGGTCCCGCCGATGTACATGCCGGGCCGGCGGCGCACCGCCTCCAGCCCCTCCAGCACCTGGATGTCATCCGCCGTATAGTGATTCGGTCTCTCCTGCTCAGCCACAGTCTCTTCTCCTGCCACACCTCGACCGCCGGTCATGGTTGATTCGGCCGCGGTCTATTGTCCATTGTTCTTCATCTGTCGCGCCTGCTGCGCCTGGGCCTTGGCGACTAGCGCCTGCCAGCGCCCTTTCAGGCTGTCATAGAACGTGAATACCGCCAGCAGCATCGCGGTGGACAGGTAGGCGTTCGCCAAAATCCCGGTCACCGCGCCGGTCGGCGTGTCGCCGATCAGCCCCCAAACAGCACGGAACCCGATCACGATCAGGTTGATGACCAGCGCCAGACCCGTCGTCGCAAAACCGCTGCTGCGCACCAGGGTCAGGCTCTGCACGATGCTGCGCCACAGTGGCTGGCGCTCCAGCAAGATGACTTCGCCGACGAAGAACGACGAGGTCAGAAAACCCACCAGCAGCCACAACGTCATCCCGCCGACCAGCATGAACACCACGTTGGCGCCAGAACCGCCAGAGAGCAGCATCATCGAAGCAGCCACGCCAAGCGGAAGCCGCAGCGCCAGCACTGCGAGGCCCAGCAGAAAGCTGAGCGCAGCCAGCCTGGCCAGCAAGGCCAGAAAGCTCACGTCTCCAGGCTGCTGAGCGGCCGTCGCGCTGTTGGCGTTCCGATCGGCCGGCCTGCTGTCTTCGGCCGGGGGCGGGGTCGGCCCATCGCCGGGCCGCGCAGTTGCGCCGGCCGATGCAGGCTTGCCCTTTGTCTCGCCCGTCGCCGAGGACTTGTAACCCATCGCGGCCGCGCGCAGATACAGGGCGGTCCAAACCTGTCCGAGCAACCAGAGCCCGCCCAGCAACAGCAACACCGTCCAAAAGCTGGTGATCTCGATGGCCGCGGGCCGCCACGGCGGCGGCGCAACGCGCGCCAGCGGAAGGCTCAAGCCGACAGGCGCCAGGATGATGTCGCTGAAAAACGTCAGTCGCGAGCTCTGATCGGCCACCAACGCGCTGGGCGGATTGAGCCAGCCGCCGGTGAGCGTCTCCGCCAGGTTCACCTGGGCGCCCAGCGCAGCCATCGTATCGCGCACCATGGCGAACATGCCGCTCATGGTCGCCAACTGCGCGGGCGAATAGGCGGCGCGCACCAGCGCCTCCCAAACGGCCAAAAGGCCCTGCAAGAGCTTGCCGATCGCCAGTTGCGGGGCCAGCCAAAGGCTCAGGTCAACGGTCGCAGGAAAAAGGATCAGCCATGGCCGCCTGCTCGCCTGCGTCAGCCCGGCCGTGATCGCATCCAGGATACCGATGCGTTCTGGAATGTCTGATTTCATCGCTTCATTTTACCATAAGTCAGGCCGCATCAGAAACGACAGGGGGTGCGATGATGCAGCAACGACAGTAGGGGCGATCCCCTTCGGCTACGCTCAGAGCTTGCCCTGAACCATGCCCTGAGCGCAGCCGAAGGGGCAGTGAAGGGGCAGGCTCTCGTGGTTGCCCTGAGCAGACGCAGAGCCGGGCCTCTACGCAGATCATTCAGAAGATGTCAGGTTGACGATGCCCGCCTCCCCGCGTTAGAATGCGCCAACAGCGACACGGCGCAGCCTTTTGCCGCACTATGACCATGACCATCATCACTCTGACCACAGATTTCGGCCTGGCCGACGGCTACGTAGGGACCATGAAGGGCGTGATCCTGGGCCTCTGCCCCGCCGCGCGGCTGGTGGACCTCAGCCACGAGATCGCGGGGCAGAACGTGGCCCAGGCCGCGTTCGTGCTGTCACGCGCCGCAACCTACTTCCCCGCGGGCGCGATCCACCTGGCGGTCGTGGACCCCGGCGTGGGCGGCGGTCGCCGGCCGCTGCTCGTGCAAACTCCGCGCGCGTTTTTCGTCGGCCCCGACAACGGCCTGTTCACCTTCGCGCTGGACGAGCCGGGCAGCCAGCCGTGGGAACTGAACCGCCCTGAGTACTGGCTGCCCCGGGTCAGTCGCACCTTTCACGGCCGCGACATCTTCGCGGCGGTCGCCGGCCACCTGGCGCGGGGCATCCTGCCTGAGCAGATGGGCGGGCCGATCAGCAATCCGGTCCGCCTGCCCCTGGCGCTGCCGGTCCGCCATGCGGATGGCCGCATCAACGGCCAGGTGGTGCACGCCGACCGCTTCGGTAACCTCATCACCGACGTGCCGGCTGACTGGGTGGCGGCCGGTCGCTGGCGGGTCGAGGTCGCCAGCCGGGAGATCAATGGCTTGAGCGCAACCTATGCCGACGCCGCGCCCGGCGCGTTGCTGGCGCTGGTGAGCAGCGGCGGGACCGTGGAGATCGCGGTGCGGGAAGGCAGCGCGGCCGATCGGTTGGGGGCGGGGGTGGGCGCAGCCGTCAACCTGGAGCCGTTGGATTGAAGAGGCAACCCTTCCGTTGCGGGGAGTATCGCATCTCCTACGAGCTCGATCACGCCGCCAGCATGGTCAAGATCTACCTGGTCGGCAAGCGCGGGGATGATGAGATCTACAAGTGGCTGCAACGTTTCCTTGGCGCCTGACAGATTCTGGACATCGAGCTGCCCGCGGGCGCCGTGCGCAGCGACACGGTCTTCTACGTCGCCTTGACTGACGGTCACACGGTTCTGTTGCACGTCGAGTTCCAGGGGGAGCGCAGCCCTAAAGGGGGCCTGCGGCTCATAGGCATCAAGCTAAGGTCGTTCTGGTCTCATAGCGCGCTTGTAAGGGGTCTGCGACCCCGCCTTGACCGCTTGTTTGGCCGCTTCTGGCGGGACCGTCGCCAGCAATGGGGCGTCGGCGCTGCTCGACCGGGAAGTACACTGCCTACCGCGAGCAGTTG
>Ga0194110_10005179_pt1 | contig 15536 bp, 10 predicted proteins | sample TA2Kig1200mmetaG_FD_146192 | JGI IMG/M metagenome (GOLD analysis project Ga0194110, IMG submission 146192) | Freshwater microbial communities from Lake Tanganyika, Tanzania - TA2015032 Kigoma Deep Cast 1200m | ecosystem: Environmental > Aquatic > Freshwater > Lake | place: Tanzania: Lake... | reverse complement strand
CACGACTATTGAAGGCCTTCCGCCGCATCAACCGCGTCCACCTGAATGTGGCAGGGCAGAGCGTGCATTACCGCACGCCGCTCTCGCCCTTACAGCGGCAGATCCTGTCTATCCTGGAACTGGACGATACTATCTACCAGGTGCCCTTCCAGAATTCAGGATAACGCTCACGGATTATGCGAAAGGTGAGCTGTAGTTAATTCAACCAAACAAGCCCAGGAGGGTTGCCATGATTCGGGCTTTGCCAAAGATACTGGAACTTCTGCGGACAAGGGCTGAGGTCCCTATTCGTTCAGTAGGTGACGAGCGTGGCTTCGCTCTTTACGAAGCTGATCTGACTGAATGGAACCTTCGGTTCTCCGATAGAACACCTTTCATTATAATCCAAGAACAGGACATACATGAGCACTCCGCAAAAGTGTGGGATGCGGTCCTAGAACTCGTCGTCGCCCACAAATGGCAGGATAGCCTTCCAGTGATTATCGTTGAGGGGCGAGACGATAACCTCAGGCAAAAGGTCCTGCATGCCCGTGAGACTCACTTCAGCATGGCTATTTTGGACGACCGCGTTGCTGAGAGTATGAGCAATGCGCGCAGTTGTCGCTACCCCATGCTGGATGCGGTGCTCACACAGGTCTCACGAGTAGATTTGCTTCCGTATGAGACTGCTGCGCCGGTTACTGGAAGTCGCTTCTTCAATCGCCAGAGTGAAGTGCGTCGTCTAACCGGAACAGAATCTAGCTATGCAATTACAGGAGTCAGACGTATAGGCAAGACATCTTTATTACAGGAAGCCAAGCGGTTGATGGAGAGGAAGCAGAATACGCTACTTTTGATATGCAGCACTATCCACAGCGAGAATGAATTCATGCTAGAATTCATACGTACCCTGCGACCAGAAGAACTGCGACATGTGGCACACTATCTATTCAATTTCTCCGATTTTCTGAAGCGAATGCCAAAGTATATGAAGGGACGGATCACGTTGTTCTTGGACGAAGCGGACAGGCTCATAGAAATTGACAAGAAGACTGGTTACAAGACCCTAAGTGCCTTAAGGGATGCTCGAACAGCTACAAATGGAGGATGGCGGTTCATATTCGCGGGAGCAACCGAGTTGGAGAACGAGTGCCTGAACAGGACATCACCATTGTTCAATATGGTGCAGTCAATGCCCCTAGGGCCGTTCAATCGCCGGCAGGCAGAAGCGGTTATCGTCAAGCCTTTCGACGCCGTGCGTATCACTATCAAAAACGCCACGGAACTAGTTGACAGAATCTACAGAGAGACTGGCGGACATCCAAACCTGATCCAGCATTACTGCGTTCTGCTCGCATCTCTTGTGGATCAGCAAGGTCGCGATTTCATAGAGGTTGGGGATCTAAACCAAGTTTATACGAGTCGAGCCTTTCGTGATTACGTTCTTCGTTCATTTGAGATCAACTCTGGGCCCATGGAGCGGTTAATCGTCTACTTGATGGCGAATCAAGATGATTTTACGCAACAGCAGATTGACATTGCACTGAAGAAACACAAAGTTGTTGTTCCATTTATGCCGATCGACGTTGCCTGCGCCAACCTGGAAAAAGTGGCTGTATTACGTAAGACTGGACGCACGTATCAATTTGCCTTGCATTTACTGCCAGGTATGCTGCAACAGAACTACGATTTAGACTACCTCATCACCAAGGCCAGGGAGGAACTGCGGCGATGACTATTGAGATGTCAGACCTCGAAATAATCTGTGACGAATTTGCCCTTGGGCAAGTTCTGGAATGCGTGAAGGCTGGGACTTTCTGTGCACTTCTTGGTGCGACGCGGTCTGGCAAGACGGCCATCTTGCGCCACGCAATGAAAACACTGGAGCTGGACAAGTACCTTGGGAAATATATCAACCTTGGGCGCTACGAGTTTTTCAGCGTTGACGCCATGGCCGGCCCGTCGTTGGATAATTTCTTCGCTCATTTGGCGCAGAGCGTTGTCTGCCCGGACAAAATGGCGGCCACCGGATATGCTCACTATCGGAATGTTGGCAGCAGCGCTTTTGTTCGCGATGTGGGGGACCTTGCGTGCTACGAACAGCATCAGGTTGTTTTCTTCCTGGATCATTTCGAAGCGCTACCCGATGAATGGGGTCGTGCTCTACTGGGCGCTCTTCGCGCGATCTACGACCAGCGTCTGCCCTCAAGTCCGCATTTCAACCGCATAACCGTAGTGCTTGCGTCCTCAGTGAACATTTTCGAGGTCTCTTTGGGGAAGATATCTCCCCTCAGCATCGCTAGAATGGTTACCCCCAACGACCTCACCCGACAACAGCAAGAACGATTCCTTAGAACTATCTTGGCAAGGCATGGTCTTTCTGTCCTTAGGCACGATCTAGATCAGTTATATGAAGCCACACTTGGCAATAGATATCTGACCAGTATGTTATGTATGCAATGGGTGGATGAATCTAGCAGGAGGAGCGAACCCGTCCCATTTGAGCTGATCAAGGAAAAGTTTTTGTCGGAAGCTGACAAACTCGATAGATTGCGCCTAATGATCAACCGAATCGAGGAGGACACGGATGTATTGATTCAAGTGTTGGGCATGCTAGAGAAAGCACCGATCAAGGGGCAGGAACTCCAAACCGGTTTAAGCCATTTGGAGCTAACAGGAGTAGCGCGAAAATCTGATAGCGGGTTTCTGATCCATAACCCCTTGTTTGAGAACATCCTGAGGCGCCATTTCACACCCGAACGTGTAGCCTATTTGCTGGACAAGACTGGTCATCCGTTGACTGTGCTACAATACCTGGATAGTGTCACCAAAAATAAACCGCTAGGATCATATGAGGAGCTGTACCTTAAGGTAATATCCGATGTTGTCGCCTGGGCCGCAAACGATCTGCAGGCGGATGAGTACCTGCTGAAGGGAGCATCGCGGGTCTTCGGTATCACACAAGCGCAAATGTGCCATGTTTCTGAGGAACAGATGTTACTCTGGCCAGCGCGTCCGGAACTCTCCCTGCACACGCACTCGCTGGTTCGCCATGCGTTAGCCCAGCGACAGCTGATTCCCAGCGATACCGACCCCGTGACTGTAGCTATACCTATCGACACCCAAGCAGAAGTGTCCAGGGATGTCTTGGTGCTGCGAGACTTCTGCAAACGGGAGGACTTCTATAAAGAACGTGACCGACTGGCTAGCGTCAAACGCTTCAGCCAAGAAGCGTTGCGAAGCCGCGTACGTCTAGCTCGCGCAGAGCAGTTCCAAAATCTACAGGAGGCTACTGCCAGACTCTCTACGTATCTTGAGGACGAGGATGTACTGCTTCAAGGGATTACCAAGAGCGTCTGTGAAGTGTTATCTGCAGACTTGGCCACGATCTTTCTCTACGATGCGAGCACTGGGCAGTTCCAGAGAGGTTATGCCCACGGGCTCCGCAACCCACAGTCGGTTCAGAGTCACCCCCGCCATAGGGGCATATCCTCTCGCATACTCGAAAGTGGCCGCGTACTTACGCTGGCGGCTAATCAACTGGAGACGACCACAAAGCTACTGGGTGAACCATTGTCACCCCGCACGCGCAAGTTCTTCGAAGACGAGGCGCTGAAGGTCGGTCGGGGTTATCCCATCGTGCTCGGGGAGAATCGTATAGGAGTCCTGTATGTTGGATATAGGTCCTGGCATTTCTTCAGATCCGTTGAAGATGAAGCAAGCAAGGCATTGCTCAATCAAGCCGCGGTGACTATCAGTAGAAGCCACCTTTTACAGGCAATTCGCAAGATTGCTCAAACCATTGGTCGCACCGACGACAAATCTCCTGAATATCAGATACGCCTCTTGCTGGAGACCATGGCCCACGAGATCTGTCGTCTTTTGGGAGTCCCGATTGCCTACGCCTGGCAACTGAAACAGGCCGAAGGCCGAGGATACGAACTTTGCAACGCAGTAAGACACGGTCAGGGAAAACGCACCGCTCTCGACCCTGTTTCAATGGGGTCCATCTCAGATGCAGAGTGGCCAACAACAGAGCTTGTTGTACTCTCCACTTCCCAGGTGGATTCGCCAGCGTACAGGCTTTTACAGCAAATCGGCCTGGGTGGCTCACTATCAGCGGCGATCGGATTCACTCGTCCATCACCCCACCGAGCTTCGGTACTCATCGTGGCAGCGGATCCGCATCACAATAGAACCTTTTCGGATTGGGACCTATCCGTCCTCCGTGCCCTCATCGTCCACGTGGCAGTTCTGGCAGAGAATGCGCGTCTATTTGCCAAAAGCAAAGAACGTCTCAATCGCTTAGAGGCAATCCTGGCCATAACTGAGCACTGCAGCCAGTTTGACAAAGAAGAGGATCTGCTGCAACAGGTCATCAAGTCCGCAGTCCAAACGATCCCAGGAGCCGATGCCGGCTCCATCCATATGTTAGACGTGACCAAGTCGTGGCTGGAAGTCAAAGCTCATTTTGGTTACAGCGAAGATGAGATAGGCAAATTGCGCTCAGTGCGCTTGCGAGTGGGACCGGGATATGCTGGCAAAGCTGTGAGCGACAAGATCCCTATGAATATCGAGAGTTTTGATGCAGAGTTGTCCGAAGATGGGTTAAGTAATCCTTTAGGTATACAGTCTGCCCTGATAGTTCCCATTGTGATTAAAGGAGAACCGATTGGCACGTTCAACATCGATAGTCGCACCTCTGGGACGGTCTTTCAAGAATCTGATGAGAAATGGTTGGAGACCCTGGCGCATCAGGTCGCCATAGCTGTAGACAGACTGCGGCTGATCGAACGGCAAGAAACGGAACTGTATACGCTTGGCGAGACCATCGGATTGAGCGCAGACGCCGTCTCAGTGGCAGAAATGGTGTCGCAGTCTATATTGGACTTGCCACTCGATATCTTCCAATCCATTCTGGAAAAGGCGATCAAACTGACCAATGCAGAAAGAGGGAATATTCGGCTTGCTGATAAGGCCAAGGGCACGTTGATAGACTATGCCCGCTATCCCAAGAACATAAGTGTTGACGATGGAAAGCACGAGTTGCCTTTGACTGATGGCATCATGGGGAGGACGGTTATTATGGGCGAATCCGTCCTTGCAGAGAATGCACAGCAACTGCAAGCCCTGGGATTTGTGCCATACTTTCAAGAAGATACTCACTCAGAGCTTGCTACTCCTCTCCGGATTGGTTCTGAGATCGTGGGAGTCATCAATTTGGAGAGTACGCGGGAACAAGCTTTTACACGGCGTGATAAGGAGGCTTTGGAGCGCCTGTCCGCTGCTATGGCAGCTTCCATAGCGCGCATTGTACTTCATCGAAAAGCGAGTGAAAGCGCAGAGCAGACGCTTCGTCGGGACTCTCGGGGTCTACTGGAATTCACTCTGGATCAAGAACTGCGAGTGTCTTTTCAGTTGCGACCATTTGGCTCTCCATATCGGAGCACTAATCCCATCTCCTTGAGCACTATGGGTATGGCTGATGCGGCGGAATTGCGGCATGAACTGGCGGTGTTGTGTGAATATATTCAGATGGCCTATAAGCTCGGGGCAGAAGACCTGCGCTTCCAATGGCTCCCATGGACCAAACGCATCGGCGTCGGTTTCCTGAAGGCAATACGGATAGAAGAACGCAGTATTCTAGAAGTGATTCGTAGCACTCAAGTCATGGGTATGCATCTGGAGAACGTCCTCATCCGGGCCACGACGTTCCGGAAACATCTGTTCTTGCCATTTGAGTTGCTCTATCTGGAAGGAGACCCATTGGTCGTCCGTTACCCACTCGTGCGCACTATTGCAGAGGCGCCATCTGCAGGGCGGGATCCTTTCGAGCGCTTTGTTGATAGAAAGGCCAAACAGCATAGCCCAGTTAAGGTCTTGCTGGTTGGTACTGATGCAAGGGAAGGCATGGCGACCGCCAGTGAGATCTGCGACATTCAGCAAGAACTCCAATGTATGGAAGAGAAAACAGGTATTCCCGTCCAAATCACAAAGTGTTTCAATGAGACAGGGACCATCGCGCAAGTGAAGTCCTGCCTCAAAGATCACAGGTATGATATTATACATCTGGCTGCCGAGGCGGAGTTTGATACCGACCACCCAGATAATAGCGGTATCGTTCTGCCTTTCCAGGCCGGAGAGCCAAAATGCGGCGTGCTTCGCATGAGGGAACTAGCCCCATTACTAGCGCAAACCCAGCCTCGCTTTGTTTATCTGAGCCTATGTCGCGGTGCATGGAGTGGGGAAGACCATGCGCTACGTTTTGGAAGCTCACTGGGCATTTTGGATGCTCTGATCCACGCAGGGATCCCTGCCGTCCTGGGATATCGCTGGGATGTGACCGGGCAGAATGCCAGAGATTTCGCCAAGCATTTCTACAGGCGATTGTTAACCGAAAGATCTCTCGAGTTGGCCGCCTTTTACGCCCGCTGTGCGATGTATTATGCTAAAGATACCGCCGAGACTTGGGTCTCACCAATTCTCGTCAACCAGGTGGTAGATGAGCAGTTCTGGACGGCAGAGCTTTAGACAGTGAGCACAACCATCTTCTTCCGCCTGCTGATAACGTCTATTGACGACAAGGGCAAGCGCTGGCCAACCAGATCGCCACCCTGAAGCAGACAAGGCAAGGGAAGGAAACTATCCCCTACGCCGAGACTGATAGACCACGTAAAGAGAAGATTGCCTCAGATAGCCGCACCAAACCCGTGATCGTTTTGACATCGATTAGATCCTACAAATAGCCACTTCTGAAAGCCATTCGAAAAAGGTGACATCAAAGTCTGGGAGTGCTGACATATGGATTCTTCGTCTCACGAGCTAGAAAAGAAATATCCCAAGGGCAATATCATCTCAGGACACGTCCACCGGTTGTTGAACTACGGCGCTGAGGTGAAGTTGGATGATGGCACAAAGGGCATCATCCGCAACCGCGAGCTACTTTGGGATCGCGAGCCTAGTGATCCGGCTGAGGTCTTGAAGCAAGGGCAGCCAGTCCAAGCATTGATTATTGGCCTGGACCGCGAGCGCGGCCGGCTGGAACTAAGCCTGCGTCAGGCAGAGCGAGATCCATGGCAGAACATTGAACAAAGATATAGCGTGGGGCAAGTCTTGCGGCTCAAAGTGTCCCGTCTTTGGCGTAATGGAGCCTTTGTGGAAATAGAATCAGCAGTGGACGGCTTCGTCCCCCTGCATGAGGTAGGCATATCGCCACCGGAGTATATTGACCGTGTTCTCTGGGTGGGTGATACTGTTGAGGCAGTCGTCACGCGGCTGGACTGTAAGGAGCGGCAGGTTGAGTTGAGCATCAAGAAGCGTTTGCAGAAGCTGCAAGAAGCCCTGTTGGCAGCCGACCAACAGCATGTTACCGTTCAAGAGAAGGGCCTGCCATTGCTCGAAGCCCTACGCCCCGAAGACCGCCAGCGGTTGGCACAATGGCTCAGCCAGCATACTTCAAAAGATGCATCTCAGCGACAGGAGACGTCGGGGCATGCTGCCTTAGCACAGCGATTTCCTAGACTGCTTGTTGTCGAAGACGACTCAAGCTTTCTCATCTCATTGGTAAGGCTTCTCAGGCGGTTGGGGCACCAGGTAGAGGCAGTGGATAGCGCAACAGAGGCCGTGACACAGTTCATTGTTGGTCAGTATGACTTGGTGATTATGGATCTGGGGTTCCCTACTGGCCAGATGGACGGATTGGAGGCGACTAGACGTATCCTAACCACTAGTCCTTCGACTCCCATCGTGATCGTCACCGGCGTTAACTGGTTGGAACGACATACCAATGCCATCACCGAGGCCCGGCACGCAGGTGCTCGCAGTGCCCTGATAAAACCAATGGCTCTACACCAGCTTCAAGAGGTTATGCGCCTGATCGCTGAAGGCCAGGATGCCTGGGGGGCAGCACAGGTGCCAGAAGACCTGGGGTGGGCAGGGCTTAGCTTCCTCAGCAGTAGACCTGGAGTGATTGCTTTCCGAGAAGATCTGTTACCATCCGTGAGACGGAAGCTGGAAGAACTACAGAAGGCTACCGGTGCTACGGCCTGTGTTCTTTTCCACATGGAACCTGCTACCCGTGAGGTTCAGGTATTTGCCCATAGGGGAGCCCCACTTAACCAGGAAGAATTGACCAAACACACTCTACAAGCATCTCCTGTTGACGAAGTAATCCGCTATAACCAACAGGTATACGAACCGGATACCTCTCGCAATCCCTTCAAGTTTCGTCACCTGAAACTTCTCGATTTTGCCTCCTGCATAGGCGTGCCGGTGGAATCCGTTGGACAGACAGAGTATGGGCTCTTCATCTTCCATTCGCAACGTGAGCACTTCACACTGGCCCATCTCCAACAGGCTACAGTGACGGCCGGCCTGCTGGGAGCGATCATGCTGCACAAAGAGGCTGAACGCATTATCCGACGGATGCAGCCATTAATCTTCATTGGACAGTTGGGTTCCACTTTGATGCACGAACTAAACAATCGCCTGGGGAGCGTGCTTAATGATGCAGAAACCTTAAGCCGAGACTATGAGAGCATTGTCAGTGAGCCCACGGCTGCTTTGGATCCTCGGTGGCGAGACAGGGTGGGAGCTTGCATTAATCATATAGCAGAGAAAGGTAAAGATATCGATGAGATTTCTAAGCTTTACCTGGGATTGGTGGGTACCGAGAAATACGAACCTGTGAATGTGAACGACGTGATCCAACGGGCTATTAAGTTTATTGAGCATTTCGCCCGGGGAAACAATATTGTCATCATTCCGTCTTTGGCTAGCGACTTGCCATTGACCATGTCCATAGGTGTTCAGCTAGAGCAGGTGTTCCTTAACGTGATGTTGAACGCCATCCAGCAGACTCATTTGACTAAAGGTGGTGGGCAGCTAGCTATACAGACCACCTTTCAGGATAGTAATTTGCCCATAAAGGTACGCTTCACAGATACCGGTCCAGGTATTCATTTTCAGCATCAAGAGCGCATATTTAATCTGGGATTTTCCACCCGTCCCGATGGCACGGGCATCGGGCTTTTTATCGCCAGCGGATTGGTGAAATCCCTGGGTGCCAAAATCAGCATAGAAGAGAGCATAATGCTGATGGGCACCACCTTCCTGGTGGAGTTGCCATTGGTGGTGCCATCAATAGAAGGAGTGAAGTCATGATAGATAAAAAGCCAATACGAGTACTAATCGTGGACGACCAAGCCGATGCTAGAGAGTGGTTGGCCGAATGGCTACGCGTTCAGCATGGTTATATTGTAGACACGGCGGCGGATGGTCAAGAGGCCACCAGATACGTCCGAGCTGCGCAGGGCAATTATGACGCCGTCATTATGGACCAGCTCCTTAACCCAGGGCCTGATGGCATACAAACCATGATGACCATACGTGCTAAATATCCAAACATTGAAATTATTATCATCACTGGTTTTGGTAGCTTAGAGGCCGGGATCGCAGCGATGAGAGCCGGGGCTTTTAGATATATATTCAAGCCTTTAAATCGTGAAGAACTTGTAATCAATATCGAGATGGCCGCTGAACGACACCGGCTGAAGTATAGTTTGGGTCGGAGAGAAGAACAATTGAAAGCACTGCAGTACGTTGGACAGGAAATCAACAGATCTCTTGATCCTGCCAAAGTGCAAGACATGATCCTAGAGAAGGCCCTTGAACTGACAGGTGCGCACTTCGGCACGATTCTACAGTGGAACACAGAGAAGAATGCTCTAATCTTCAGTTGGGTGCGCCCCCCGATAGAACAACTATCTATTGCCATATATGTCAAGCAAATCCCCATACCAGGTGGGATTGATGGGTGTGTGGGGATCTCTGGGCGTGCAGCTCTTGAGAGGCGAACTATCCGCGTAGCAGACGTAACTAAAGATCCCGACTATATCGCATATATTTCAAACACCCGATCTGAATTGGCTGTCCCACTCACGTATGGTAATGAATGCATTGGCGTGTTGGACGTTGAGCACAGAGAAGTGGACGCCTTCAGCGAGGAGGATCAAAGGCTGTTAGAGACTCTTGCGGATCAGGCAGCAATTGCACTGTGGAATGCCGTACAATACGAACAATTGAGAACCGCATTGGAGGAGTTAGAGCGTACCAAACAAACTCTTATTGCCAGTACAGCAATAGCCCAAATGGGGATCTTGATTTCGACCTTGGCACACTCAATAGGTAACGACGTAGCTGCTGCTCGTGACCATATGCATCTTCTGTATAACGATTTGCTTAATGGACGACCAAGAAAGACGTTGTTGGAGAGGGTTAGAAAGGTACAGGTAGTCCTTCAAAGACTACGAGACATCCTCGCAGTAATACCACAGCCAAAAGACGATAGGGCAGAGTCTGTGTGCATAAATGCCTTGTTGAGGGAACTCGGCGTTCAGTGGTGCTCTACTTATGAGGGAGTCAAAATAGAAAGCCACCTTGAGCTAGATGATCATGTCACTACTCGCGCTGTACGGGCATTTCTCGTACAGGCATTCAGTATAGTTGTGCAAAATGCTGCTGAATCCATGATAGAGACTTCAACTAAACAGCTCACGATCATCGCTAGAGATAACGTCAATTCTGCGGAAATACATTTTATTGATACAGGCAAAGGCATCCCTACAGAGGTCCTACCACAGCTATTCAAGTTGCCTGTACGCAAAACTAAAGACGAAAAAGGTGCGGGATTGGGACTATTGATGGCTAGTAATGTTCTGCAGAGCTGCGGCGGAACAATCAAGGTCGGCAGTACGTGTTCCCAAGGTACTACTTTCATCATATCCCTCCCCAAGGAGATATGAGCAGAGGAAGGGGGGCCTACAATGCGCAAGGCAAGAATTCTTTTGGTAGACAACAATCCTGAACACATGGAAGCTAAAATGGAAATCCTCAAACGGCGCGGCTATGAGGTTGTGACCGCAGAAACGCCTAAAAACGCGAGGGCCTTGCTTGACGAGGAATGGTTCCACTTGGCTATCATCGATATCAGGCTAATAAATGACCATGATACTGCAGATGTGTCAGGGCTCAATTTGATTAAAGAGACGGATCCTATTGTGCCTAAGATCGTCTTAACAGCGTACCCTACATGGGAAGCAACACGTGAGGCCTTAGGAACCCTTGTAGCTGGCTTACCAGCGGCGGTTGATTTCATATGGAAAAATGAAGATCCTGACATATTCCTCCAGGCCGTGGATAGAGCTTTCCGGGAGCGTGTTAACCTCAACCAGATTTTGGAGATAGAATTCGACTCTGGATTAAGATTCCTATACCTTGCAATTTTAGTCGAGCCTGATCTTAGTGATGCGCAGCACCTACGACGTGCAGAAGAGTTCAAGGATTTATTCCAGAAATTGTTTCGTGATCAAACCGAGGTTACGATCTACGGTCATCCTCAAGAATTTGAGGGCGCTTTCTTTGTGCGTGCCAGGACGAAATACAAAGTTAGTGAACAAGCAGAAGAGATAGTCATCGGGTGGGGCAAGCGATCTATCTTCAAGCAGAAAAAGGGCGCCTATAAAGAGTACGTTTCTGAGTTTGCCAGAGTCCAGGCTGCTAGCGAATTCGCCTTCGCCGAGACGACTCACTACGCGGCCGAGGCATACTCGTTGGTCGGCGGCTCGACTGAAAAGCCTCCAGAAATCTCTGATTGGCTAAGCTCAATTGACAAAAAGAGAATCGGGCCACCAAGTAGCTAGGGTTGCTTCCCATATTTCGGCGGACCAGACATTATTTACTACCCAGTCTGGTAGTATTGCACAGTAACTGAAGTCATCCGCTGTCCCTAGCTGGAGACTTGCAGTAAGGAGGAATTCGAAGTGAGGCGAGTACCGATACTCTTAATGATTGTTGCGATGCTAGCCAGCGTATACTTCTTGTGGAAACAGCAATTTCTTGCGGGCATAGTCTCGCTAAGCTTGGCGCTAGTTGCTCTTGTGTTGTACCTACTTTACCGCCTGATTCTTTGGTTGCCTATGGTTGGCCAGGCAGAGGTGGCAGTGATCACCCTCCATGGAAGATTCGAACGTATTCAAGGTCCGGGTCGTTTCATCTTGTTGCCCTTTGAGAATTTGCACACGAGAATTCCTACCAATGTTCAAATCTTTTTGACTCCACGGCAAAAGATCCTTCTGAATGATGGGATTGAAGTAGAGCTTGCCATGATTTTGCAGTACCGGCTTCAGTACAATCCAGATGCACCACGTATTGCTGCCTTCGCAGTTGACGACTGGAAAAGCGCAATAGAAGATAGGGTGACTGGACCCACTCTGTATCAGACAGTAGCAGCCCACGATGTCACTGAGTTGATAATTGCACAGCGGGCTATAAATGCTGAGCTAAGTAGCAATATTCAAGGCCAGATTCGGAATTGGGGCTTTCAGGTGATTGATGCACGTCTAACCGACGTACAGGTGCCGACACGGGTAAAAGAGGCCATGGAAAAAGGTTATCATCTGAAGTTGATAGCTGACAAACTACGCGATATTGCGGGGGATAGATTGAAGCTTGTTATCACATCTATGCAGCAGGGGGTCGAGCCCGAAAAAATCATGACCCCCAACGACCTTTTCATATTAAGCTACATTGAGGCCCTGCAGAAGATGGCGGAGGACAAAGCTACAAAGATGCTGATCCCTTACGAAATTCTCGAAGCAATCACAGCGCTTGGCAAGCCATAGTTGACGGTAACCGCTTATGGTGGACAATCAGGTGCAGAAATTAGCGTAGGCACAGGCATAAGCCCGTGGGTTGATCCCAGATCGATAAGGTATGGTGATATTCCGCACGCCAGAGCCACGGCCGCAAGGGCTGCCTGGTACCCCTGGCGATAGGCTATCATCTGCGGATCATTTGACAACCTGGCGGTAGCCGCCGAGGAAGCATTGATAGACAAGAGGATGTTCCGAATATCTTCTTTGAACCATATCTCGACAGCCATTTTCTACCCTCCTGGTGAAAGTATATAGAACGCCTGTTCTATTTTAACACAAAGAGCGCAGTTTTGCAAGGGGTGGCAAAGGATAAGTGAGAGCAGGAGAATTTTTAAGGTTTTGTTCTACGTTTCCACTGTTTCAGTTTGCTAGGAGAACCAGCGGTGTATAATTCTTCGCAGCAGTCACAGGAAAGAACGCAAGACACTGGGTCTGCTATCTCTGTCTTGCTTTTGATGCTTGCACTTGTCGTTTTGATTGCCTTTATTGCCATTGCCGTGACACAAGGGCCTGCACTCTTAAAAAGGCTCTCTGCCTCCGCGCCTACATCTGCCTACACCTTCACCTACTCCAGCGACCTCTACCTCTTCTCCATCAACGCAACCTATCCGCAAAAACCGGCTCCTGAGCTGGTTCCCCAAGAGACGTGTGGCGGAGTAGGGATCATCCAGTACCCGCACGAGGGTGGGTCTGCATCAGACTTTGCTCGTCAACCATTGCTCTACGTCTGGTATCACCTGCCCATGCCTACCTACTTGCCCCTGGACCAGTACCTGATGCCTTTCATCGAACAAGCAGAGCAAGACTCCTACCTGGACTGCACGCAAGTGGGGATACCGGAAATGACCGCCATCAACCACTACCCGGCGGCAGTGGTCATCATCCAGGGCACAAATCCCCAGACTGAGCAGGAGGTCAAGTGGTACCAGGCCGTGGTGAAATATGCTGGCCGGGTGTACGCCATCCGCTTCGCCGCCCCGCTGGGCACAGGCGAAGAACCATGGTCGTGGAAGCAAAGCTGGCCCGTCTTTGAGAAGCTCATCAACGGCATCACCTTCCGCTGAGACGTGGATTCGTCACAGGACTCAATATAGTTGGTGCAGAACCCGGTAGCCACAGAACCACACGGAAGAACACAGAAAAGGGATTTGAGTGCCGGGCACGTGATTTTTCTGTGGATTTCTGTGTCTTTCTGTGGCTGCTCCCCACCAGCGCTATTTTGCAACGGGCCTAATGATTGCTCTGGAGGCGCAACTTGCAACTCCTCCCACAGATACACCTGCTCTCCAGCCTCGGCTTCGTCAATGCTTACCTGCTGGTAGGCGATAAGCTGGCGCTGGTGGACACCGGTATGGCCGGGCAGGCGGGCAAGGTGCTGGGCTACGTCGCCCGCCTGGGCCGCCAGCCGCAGGACCTGGCACACATCTTCCTCACGCATTACCACCTCGACCACGCCGGCAGCCTGGCGGCGCTCAAAGCCGCCACCGGCGCCACCGTCTACGCCTCGCCCGCCGACGCCGCGGTGATCAGCGGCCAGACGCCACAGCCTCTGCCACGCGACTGGCGACGCTGGGTGGTGTGGCTGGAGGATCGGCTCCTGCCCACGCGACCCTGCCCCGTGGACAGGCTGCTCAACGATGGCGACGTCGTGCCCCTCCCCGGCCTGGGCGAGCTGCGGGCCGTGGCCTCGTCGGGGCATACGGCTGGCCACCTGTGCTACTACCTGCCGCAGCGACGGCTGCTGTTTACCGGCGATGCACTTATCAACAGCAAACAATTGGCCGGGGCCAATCCGCAGTTCAGCCTGGACATGGCTCAGGCCCGCGCCGCGGTGCACAAGCTGGCCGCCCTGGACGTGGACGTGCTCTGCTTCAGCCACGGCCCGCCCATCGTCGGCGGGGCAGGCGAGCAACTGCGGGCGCTGGCCGCACGGGGGAATTAACCACCAAGGCACCAAGAACACCAAGAGAATTTCGAAATTCGGAATTCGAAATTCGAATTTTCTTGGTGTCTTGGTGTCCCTTCGCAGGCTCAGGGCATGCTTGGTGAGTCAAGCAGGAGCGCACATGGCAGAGAAACCACTCAACCTGGGGCACAAGGGCTGGAGCGCCGCGGCCCCGGAGAACACCCTGGCCGCCTTTCGCGCCGCCGTCTCGCTGGGCGCTGACGGGGTGGAGTTCGACGTGCAGCTCAGCCGGGACGATCAGGTGGTGGTCATCCACGACTTCGCCGTGGACAAGACCACCGACGGCCACGGCCGCGTGCGCGACTTGACCCTGGCCGAGCTACGCCAGCTCGACGCCGGAAGCTGGTTCGCCCCCACCTTCGCCGGCGAGTGCATCCCCACCCTGGACGAGGTGCTGGACATCGTCAAGGCGATGCGGCTGATCAACGTCGAGCTGAAAGAGCGCTCGCTGGCGGGTCAGGGCCTGGAGGACAAGGTGGTCTGGGCCGTGGAGTCGCGCGGCCTGGGCCCGCAGGTGGTCATCTCCTCGTTCAACCCCTGGGCCATCCGCCGCGTCAAGCAGCTCGACCCTCACCTGCGCACCGGCCTGCTCTACGCCCCCAACCAGCCCCTGTACCTGCGCCGCGCCTGGCTGCGCCCCATCGTGCGGCCGGATGCCCTGCACCCCCACCACGCCATGATCAGCGGCGATTACCTGCGCTGGGCGCGCGCCCGCGGCTACGCCGTGCACACCTGGACCGTGGATGATCCAGACGAGATGCGCCGCCTCATCGCCCTGGGGGTCAACTCCATCATCACCAACCAGCCCGACGTGCTGCAACAGGTGCTACGAGCATGAGGATTACCTTCAAGCTTGGCCCGCCGTTGCCCAAGGTGGC
>Ga0194110_10005173_pt1 | contig 15545 bp, 16 predicted proteins | sample TA2Kig1200mmetaG_FD_146192 | JGI IMG/M metagenome (GOLD analysis project Ga0194110, IMG submission 146192) | Freshwater microbial communities from Lake Tanganyika, Tanzania - TA2015032 Kigoma Deep Cast 1200m | ecosystem: Environmental > Aquatic > Freshwater > Lake | place: Tanzania: Lake... | reverse complement strand
CGCTCTGCGTGGGAACGCGCGCCCTGGGACGCTCCGCGTCCCACCGGCGCGACGCAGAGCGTCGAAGCCCATGCGCTCCCACGCGGAGCGTGGGAGCGAGTCGTGAGGCGAAGCCGCGTCCCCCCCTCGTTCCCACGCTCCGCGTGGGAACGCGCGCCCTGGGACGCTCCGCGTCCCGTCAGCGCGACGCAGAGCGTCGAAGCCCATGCGCTCCCACGCAGAGCGTGGGAGCGAGTCGTGAGGAGAAGCCATGTCGAGAGAAATCCTGACCGTCGTGGCTCTGGCCGCCGTGGCCTGCGGCGCTGAGTGGTACGTCGGACCTGATGGTAAGCCCGGGAACACGGGAACCAAAGAGGCCCCGTGGGACATTGCCTCGGCGCTCGACGGCAAGCAGAGGGTGGCCGCCGGCGACACGCTCTATCTGCTCGCCGGCACCTACAAGCGGCGGCCGAAGGAACAGTTCGACGTGCGTCTCGTCGGGAGCGCGGAGAAGCCCATCCACGTGCGGCGAGCCCCCGGCGCACGCGCGACCATTGACGGCGGCCTCGCAGTCCAGGCCCCCTCCGCACACGTCTGGATATGGGACTTGGAGATTCTCGTCTCAGAGCCCAACCCCGAGAAGATCGCCACCGGCGGCTCGCACCCGAAGGACTTCGACCGCCCCTGGGGCGGACTGAACATGTTCGGAGGCAAGAACTGCAAATACATCCACATCGCCATCCACGACACCCGCCAAGGGATCAGTTGCTGGACGGGCGAGAAGGACTGCGAGATTTACGGCTGCGTCATCTACAACAACGGCTGGCTCGCGCCCGACCGCGGCCACGGCCACTGCATCTACACGCAGAACAAGGACGGCATCAAGACCATCGCCAACTGCATCCTCACCTGCCGCTACCCCGGCACGTACACCATGCACGCCTACGGGTCCAGCCGCGCCGACGTGGACAACTACCTCATCACCGACAACATCGCCTACGGCCTCGGCACCTTCCTCGTCGGCGGCGGCAAGCCGAGTCACAACATCCGCGTCCTGCGCAACTGCCTCCACAACGTCGGGATGCAGATCGGCTACAACGCCCCCGAGAACGAGGACTGCGAGGTCCGCGAGAACATCATCGTCAACGGCGGCCTGAGCATCAACAAGTACAAGAAGGCCGTCAACGAGGGGAACCTGGTCCTGGCGAAAGGCGCGAAGCGGCCCGCGGGAGCGAAGGCCGTCCTCCTGCCCAGCAAGTACGACCCGAAACGCGCCCACCTCGCCATCTACAACTGGGAGGGCGCCAAAGAAGTCCAAGTGCCGGCCAAAGGCTTCCTCCGCATGGGCGACCTTTGCCGCCTCTTCAACCCCAAGGACCCCTTCGGGAAGCCTGTCTTTGAGGGAGTGTGCCAGGGCGAGAGCATCACCGTGCCGTTGAGCGGCGAGTTCGCCGCCTTCATCGTCCAACGCGAGGAGATCATGCTGAAATGAGCGTGCGGCCACGCCCTCCCGAACGTTCCAACACGTTCGGGAGGTTAGACAGCAGCGGGCGCCCCGCTGGGATAGCCTCCCGAAGGTATCGGAACCTTCGGGGGGGCGGTAGTGCGAAACGAGGCAGGAATGGGTGAGAAGCAGCAAGAGATGATGGCCTTGTGGGCGAAGGCCCAGGAATCGCTCAAGCTCGCCGAAGAGCTTCTGGGGCAGGGCCAGCCTGACTACGCCGCCACCACGGCCTACCACGCTGCCTTCTTCGCCGCCTCCGCGCTTCTCCTCGCGGGCGGCAAGCGCTTCGACGCCCACGGCGCCGTCCGCGCCTACCTCCACAAGCGCCACGTCCGCAAGGGCGGCCTCAGCCGCGAGGCCGCCGCCGCCTACAACGCCCTCTTCACCCTCTGCGACGGCGGCGGCCGCGGCGTCGCCAGGCACCTCACCCCCGCCAAGGCCAAGAAGGCCGTCGCGGATGCCGCGCTGTTCTTGGACGCTGTAGGGAGACTTCTGCCATCAGGCACTGGCATGGCACCGTGAACTCACGTTTCTCCCCGGTGGTTGCCAGGGGCGCCTTTGCGGCGGCTTGAGGCCTTTTCCTTTTGGGACCTCTCCAGCCCCTCGAGGTCAACCAGATCGAGTGGCCTCGAGGCCAGTTTCTTGGCCTGCATCAGGTCCTCCATGCCCATCAGGTGGATTGGCACGTCACCGTAGGCCGTTTCCACCCTGCGAGCCCACGCCGCCTCAAAGTCTATGCCCTCCAGGCCGACGATGATGTCCACCCTATTGGGAGCAACCCCAATCTGGTACACTATGTTTGGGTTCTCGAAGTCAGTAGCCGCCACGTCGAAAGGCGGCTCGCCCATGAAGTGAGTTAACGCCCTGTAGACCCGCTGCGCGTTGTCCGCCGTTGCTCGGACCCAGAGGTCCATGTCCTTCGTATAGCGTGGCTCTGTATAGTAGCCGACCGCGTGTGCTCCCACGAGGAGGTATTCAACCCCCTCGCCGTTGAAGGCGATGAACAGATCTCTGAAGTCGGGGTTGATCGCCATCTTTCCCTCTCAGGATGTCCACCTCTGACACCATTTCCCACATGGCAGCGAAGATCGCCTCGGGGCCGAGCTCTTGCCAGAACTCACGGTCGAAGCTCCGGTCGTCCTCCCCGCGCCGAACGAGTCTTGTCTTGAACACCCGCTTGCCCATGGCTCAACCCCATGCCCCTCCACACGTCCTCGCCGCCGAACACCCATCATTATACCGGAACCCGTCCCGGAAATCACCGCGTCCTGGGGCAAGCGGCGCGCCCGCTTGACAGGGGGCGGGAACCTCGGTATCGTGGCACGCGATGGGGGATTGGGACAACGACGCGGAACCCACGAGGGACTTCAAGAATGAACCCGCAGCCAGCGCTCACGCCCGAAATCGAGAGGGTCCTGGGCCGCTATCTCGAAATCCAGCAGGAGGCGCACCGCCTCGAAGAGGAGAAGGACCAGCTCCGCGACATCCTGGCGGCGCACCTGGCCGACCTCCGGGGGCTCTTCTGGTTCCCAGTGGTTGCAGGCTGCCCCCTCAGGGTGCGCTACTCGCGGGAGGTCCGCGTGGACTACGACGCGGCCCTCCTCCAAAAGCGGCTCGGAGAACGCTACGTTCACGTCCTCAAGCCCGACATGGCCAAGCTCCGCAAGCACCTCGCGGAGGTCGAGCCCCGCCTTGCGCCCGTCCTTTCCCTCATCGGCTCGCCCAGCGCCGACCGCGTGCGGGCCGCCATCTCCAAGGGCCTCGTGGCCAAAGAAGAGTTCGCAGGCGCCTTCAAGAAGACCCTCAAGTGCAACATCGCCGTCATGCGGGTAAGAGACCAAGCGCCGGTTGAAGGCGCGCCGCCCACGTGGTAACATATCAAAGGTGGGAGCCCAGGACCCGCGACGATGAGGCCCAACGACCCTATCTTGCGAAGATGCCGCGCTGCCCTGGAGAGCCTTTACGGACAGAGGTTGAAGGGCGTCATCCTCTACGGCTCCACGGCGCGAGGAGAGGACACGGCGGAGAGCGACGTGGACCTCCTCGTGCTCCTCGACGGCCCGGTCGCGGTGGGAACCGAGCTGCGGCGTATCTGCCACGCGCTCTACCCCGTGCAACTGGAAGCCGCCCGCCAGTTCTCGGTGATGCCGGCGGAAGCCGACGAGTACCGACAGGGGGGCTGCCGACTCTACCGCAACGTCCAGAGGGAGGGATTGCCAGTATGACCCAATACGCCGAGGAGATCGCCGACCTCTGGCAACGGGCGTCAGGCACACTCCGCGCCGCCGAGGACCTGCTGGGGAAAGGCCATGACGATTCCGTCGCCAATCGTGCCTACTACGCTGTCTTCTACGCGGTGTCTGCCCTTTTCCTCAGCCACGGAAAGAGCTTCTCCAAGCACACGGGCGTGCGCGCTCACCTCCATCAGGCCTACGTGAAGCCGGGCAGACTGCCTCCTGAGGTCGGCGAGATCTACAACTGGCTCTTCGCGCTGCGCGACGTGGGCGACTACGGCGTGACGAAGCACGTCGGCCCGGCCGATGCGCGGCAGGCTGTCCTCGATGCCCGATGCCTTCTGCAAGCCGTTCGCCCCCTGTTGCCGCCTGATGTCCCCGAGCAGGCATGAGCCCGGACGAACACCGGGAGGCCCGGGTGGCGAAGGGCGCCTCAATCCCCCCGAAGCCAGGACGCCCGTTGCTGATGAACGAGATTCAGCTTGGGAGCAGTTGCGAAGGCGGGCGGCGGCAAGCCTTCGCCGATGGCGCGCTCGTCGTCCGCTCGCGCAAGGGCGTTCATCCCAGCGAGGAGGCGCTGCTGAACGCGTTGCCCAAGGGGCGGAGCGGCGCCGCGCTCGCCGTGAACAGCGCGGAGGCCCTCGCGGGCATGGCTCTCCGCGCCCTCAACCCCGACCTCAGCGTCCACTGCCACTTCGATGATGCCTGGGACCTCGACGCTGCGCGGGAGACGACGCAGCGCAACCAGCAGCTCGCCCCCGAGCTCGCCATCGCACCCGACCCGCCAGATGGCCCCTGGGACATCGTGGCCCTGCCCTTCAGCATGGCGGGCGTGAGGGAGCTCCTCCTCGAGCGCCTCGCCTTCGCCCTCAGGTGTCTCAAGCCGGGCGGACTCCTCTTCACGAGCACCGACAACCGCTCCGACCGCTTCCTCCGCTCCCAGGTCCTCGAGCTCTTCGGCTCCGCAACCACCCTCCCCGGCCCCACCCGCCGCAGCGGCGTCGCCTACATCGCCCGCCGCCGCACCGGCGGCGCCGCGTCGCCCTCCCCGGACCGCCCCTCGCCCTGCCGCGGTGGCGGTGAGCCTGTTACGGACCTCGCGAGGTCCGTTACAAGCCCCCGCAAGCCTGATTTCAGCCGCACCTTCACCGTCAGGGAAGGCGGCCGCATTCTCTCATTCCTCTCCCGCCCGGGCGTCTTCTCCCACGGCCGCCTCGACCCCGGCACCCGCGCACTCCTCGCCTCCCCAGCACTCGCTTCTGCGCTCTGCTCACTTGCCACTTGCCACTCGCCACTCGTCGCTGGCCCCCCCTCCCTCGCCCCTCGCCCCTCGTCCCCCGTCCCTCGCCTCCTCGACCTCGGCTGCGGCGCCGGCCTCCTCGGCCTCATCCCCGCGCTCCGCTGCCCCGAGGCCCAAGTGACCCTCGTGGACTCCTACGCCCGCGCCATCGAGTGCGCGAGCGCAAACGCCGCCGCCCTCGGCCTCCAGGAACGCTGCACCACCCTCCTCACCGGCAACACCCTCCGCGACGTCCGCCCCGGCCCTGTCCTGAGCGAAGGCGGAGGATTCCATCTCGTCCTCTCCAACCCGCCCTACTACGGCAACTACCGCATCGCCGAGATGTTCCTCGACACCGCGGCGAGGGTCCTCCTCCCCGCCGGCCGCATCCTCATCGTCACCAAAGACCCCGCCTGGTTCGCCGACGCGCTGTCCAAGCGCTTCCGCGGCCTCACCCGCCGCGAGGCCAAGGGCTATTGGCTCCTCCAGGCCACCCAGTCGGCCAAACCCTCATCCGCCAATGCACCGCCGAGCGCCTCGCATCCGAGTTGAAGCCATAGCCGGCTCTTGCTCCCCTCTTCATTCCCCTGCCCCCATTCCCCTGCCAGACTCTTCTCCCACGCCCGAAAAGCCAATGGGCAGGCGAATAGGGGCAGGGCAATGAAGACAAGAACACCAACTCGGTCCATCGCCTTCATCCGCAAGTTCCGCCTCCTGCCACTTGACTCTGCCGCCCGATTCATGCAAAGTGATCCCAGTTCCAAGCGGCTGTAGGGACGGGCGGCTCGCCTGTCCCAGTTCGTAGTGCGGCCTTCAGGCCGTCTCTGGGTAGCGCCGCCGTCCCGGCGGCATAGGGCCAGCGGGACGCTGGCGCTACGGGACGGGCTGGAGCCCGCACTACAGACCTCATCAGCAAAGGAGCGTGTGATGTCGAAGTTCGTGGACGCGCAGGGCCGGACCAAGTACCGCTTCACCTTCGGGCCGTGGAACATCCACGAGGGCGCCGACCCCTTCGGGCCGCCGGTCCGAAAGAGCTTCAACTTCGACCAGAAGATCAAGATGCTCAAGGAGCTAGGCTTCGACGGGATGCAGTTCCACGACGACGACGCTGTGCCCGACCTCGACGACAAGTCCCCCGCCCAGATCGAGAAGGCGGCCAAGGCGATGAAGCGGCGGCTCGACAACGCGGGGATCGTCGCCGAATTCGTCGCCCCACGCCTCTGGGAAACGCCCCGCGGCATTGACGGCGCCTACACCTCCAACTCCGCCGCCGACCGCCGCTACGCCCTCGAGCGCTCGAAGAAGGCCATTGACATCGCCCGCCTCATCGGCACCCGCGACATCGTGCTCTGGCTCGCCCGCGAGGGCACCTATGTCCGCGAAGCCAAGAACGCAATCGAAGCCTACCGCAAGCAGGTGGACGCCATCAACCAGATGCTCGACTACGACAAGGGCATTCGCATCCTCATCGAGCCCAAGCCCAACGAGCCGATGGACCACGCCTACGTCCCCACCATGGGCCACGCCGTCGCCATCTCCTACATGACCATTGACCCCTCCCGCGTCGGCGCCAACATGGAGAGCGCCCACAGCATCCTCGCCGGCCTCGACCCCTCCGACGAAATGGCCTTCGCCCTCAGCGTCGGCAAGCTCTGGAGCGTCCACCTCAACGACCAGAACGGCCCGAAGTTCGACCAGGACCGTGCCTTTGGCATGGTCAACCTGCGGCGGGCCTACAACCAGGTACGTGTCCTGGAACTCGGCGGCTATGGCCGCGACGGCAACATGGTCGGCCTCGACGTCAAGGCCATGCGCCCCCAGAAGAAGGCCGTCTCCACCAAGCATCTTGCCCACAGCCGCGAAATGTTCCTCTGGCTCCTCGACAAAGTCCGCACCATTGATACCAAAGCCGAGTCCGCCCTCATCGCCGCCCGCGACTACGAGGCCCTCGACCGCCTCGTCATGCGGCACCTGATGACCGGCAGCCTGCCGAATAGGGTATAGGAGAAGCCAGGAGAACGTCGAACGCTGAACGTCGAACGTCCAACGTCGAACGGAAGATAGCGGCCAAGTCCCTCTGTCGTTCGAAGTTGAGCGTTCGACGTTCGAAGTTCGACGTTATCCTCTTCCGGTTTGCCATGCCCCTGCTTCGCGATACGGTAGGCGCGACATGGAACGTCTCGTGGAGGGAAAGGAGGCCGGTCGTGGAAAGCGCGAAGTACGATCTTGAGGAGCGCCTGCTTGAGTATGCGGCAATGATCATCCGCCTCGTGGACCGGCTCCCGAGAACCAAGGCGGCTAACCATGTTGGGGGCGAGCTGCTTCGGTCGGGGACCTCGCCGCTGCCCAATCACGGCGAGGCGCAAGCCGCCGAATCACGTGCGGATTTCATCCACAAGATGAAGGTGTGCCTCAAGGAACTGCGCGAAGCCCACCGTTGGCTGAAGTTGATCGTGCGAGTGCCCCTGATCAAGGCCGTGGAGCAGGTGACACCAGTGGCCCAGGAGACCGTGGAACTCATCAAGATCTTCACCGCCAGCATCCAGACCGCACGCAGGCGAAGCACGCCGCGCGAGGCAACCCGCCGCTGGTGAGTCACCGCGGGCCCCTGCCGAAGAGGGAACGTCGAACGTCCAACGTCCAACGTCGAACGTTGAACGAAGAGAAGCCGGCGCAGCAAGCTGGTCGGCCTCGCTTGTTGCTACAGTTCGCCAAGTCTGCGTTCGACGTTCAAAGTTCGACGTTCGACGTTCGATGTTCGACGTTATCTTCGCGGCCCCGCTCCTGCGCCCTTGCTCATCTGCGCTTGACAACCTGGCCGCATGCGCTACACTGGCGGGTGTGGAGGAGGAATGAGGGCAACCCCCAATGGGCCGCATCTTCGGCACCATCCAGATGCAGAAGTGGGGCATCCGCCTCATCCCCGAAGAACAACGCCTCGACCTCAGCCGCTACCCCGAGGAGTTCACCGAGTTCTCTCAAGTGTGACTTCCTACGCCGACCTACAGTCAGGGAGGTGAGGAATAAGTGAAAAAAGAAGATTTGACACCCCCATATACGACCAGCAATGCGGTGGCGGCCGTTGCCGGCCTGCTAACCGCGCTCGTGACTCTGTGGTCCGCCGCGGGCGAGCCGCCAGCCAGCGGTGACCTGGCCCTGATTCTGGAGGACGCGGCTCCGTATAGCGACAAGTCCGGCAAGCCGTGCCTCCAGAGGATCGAACTGAACCTCACGGTGCGCGAAGGCAAGTGGGACAGCGAGGTCTGGGGCACAACGATGTTCTTCGAGCCGCGTTGGGCGGTGCGCACAGCGTATGGCAAGTCCGAGGCCGAAGGCAGGATCATGTCCCTCGACGAGGCCGGCGGCCGCACTCGCCTGAAGGTCGAGACGCGGGTGCCTCGCGACATCTGGGGCACCCCCGAGTTGGAGGCCGACTACACCCTCGAGCTGGAACGGCAGGGCAACGAGTTCAAGGGGCGGTACTCCGGTCAGTGCAACGGCCGCCCGGTGCAGGGGCAAGCACACGGCCTGCTGAATCCTCCCTTCTCACCACCCGTCCAAGCCTTCCACCCCCTCGCTGCGTGCGAGCATCCCCGCCTGGTATTCCGCAGGGGCGACCTGGCGCGGCTGCGCCGGCATGCGGAGACTCCCGAAGGAACAGCGATCCTGACTCGGCTCAGGGAACTCCTGGCCAGGCCGATTCGCAACGAGAGCGCAGGGTACCACGCGGCGGGCCATGGGCTTTTGTGCCTGCTGCACGACGATCCGGCCGAGGCCCGCAAGGCCCGGGCTATTGTGGAGCGGGTGGTCTTCGGCCCGGGCTACGGCGGGCAGAATCCGTGGCACCGCGGCCAGGAGAAGGAGCGGCACCTTCGTGCCCCGCTGGGCGTAGGCGTTGCCCTGGCGTTCGACCTCTGCTACGATGCTTGGCCGGAGGACTTCCGCACAAAGGTCGCCGCGCAACTGGAGTGGAAAGCCCGCGATCTCGTCGAGGGCTTTGGGCGTGAAGAGTACAACGATAACTACGCCAGCAACCACGTGGCGATCTGCCAGGGCGGAGGAGGCGTAGTGGCCATGGCCCTCCTGGGCGAGCCAGGCGAGTACTTCCCCAAGCCGCTCTCACCAACGGAGCAAGCCGAGACTCCCATCGAAGCCCCAGCCGGCTTCCAGCCCGGCAAGGACGTGCCTGTAGTGAAGCTCGAGTTCGGGCGGATGCCGCGGAAGTGGCTCTTTGCCGGCCCGCTGAAGCCCGAAGACAAGGACCGTGAGTTCCTGGCCCACCTGGGCGGCCGCGAGAAGGCTCGGCCCGAGGCCGGCACCAAGGTGTCAGCGGGAGACCGCACCGTGGCCTTCGAGCCGCTCGATGAGGCGAAGGGCATCTGGAACTCCCGCCACACCAACAATCTGGACGCTCTCGACCTGGTCATGCCGTTCAACCGCGACTACCACAGCACGGTCTTCTACTACACCGTGGTCGAGAACGACCAGCCGCGTCTGCTGGAGTTCCTGTGTGAGCACGGCGGCACGCGGGCGTTCCTCGCGGGGAGGCCGTTGGTCAAGAACGGCTTCGTGCGGCTGGGCAAGGGCCGGTTTCCTCTGCTCTTGCAGGTGGGGGTTGGCGCGACGGAGCCGTGGGGAAGAATCTGGACCACGCCGCGGTTCGTTGAGGCGGTCGAGGACCATGCGAAGCGGGCCGCCGAGCGTCATGCCCGCGAACTGGCCGCTTGGGAACGAGGCCGCCAGGCGTGGCTGGCCCGTGGCAAGGACATGCCGGCCATCCCACGGCTGTTGAGGATGGCCGAGCAGCGGATGCGCCGGCACGTGACCTACAGCACGGGCGACCACGGGTGGTACAACGAGGGCGAAGGCTACAGCCGCTACGCCCACACCGTCGGCACGTTGCCCTTCGAGGTCGCCTGGCGCACAACGATGGGTGAGGAGTTCGGGGGCTCAATGCCGGGCCGCGGCTGGTACGTTCCGCTGTGGGCCACCCGGTTGCTCAACTGGGGCGGCAAGCCGGTCCACCCGTGGTACGGACCGGGCGGGCAGTGGAGCAACGACTTCTACCGCAGCGGCGACTTCGTGCTGGGCTTCGCCCTCGTCCCCACGGACATGAAGCCTGCCTGCCGGTGGGTCTTCGACCGCCTCTGGGGCCTTCAGGGCGACAAGACCTTCGGCATCCACGAGCCACATCAGGCGGCCTACGCGCTGGCCCACTACCCTTTCGGCGTCGAAGCGAAGCACCCCGAGACCATCCTGCCCAAGGCCCTGCTCGACAGGGACAAGGGCTTCGTGCAGTTCCGTAGCCAGTGGAAGGACGGCGACGACTTCGTGGCATGCATCTACGGCAAGAGCGAGCCGACCGGCGGCGGGTGGTCGTACGCCGACGGAGCCAGTTTCCGGCTGTTTGGCCTGGGCACCATGTGGGCAGTCAAGGGCGGCACCGGCAAAGATGGTGGTCAGAGCGTCGAGAACGTCGTCGTGGTCCCCAGCACCAACGGCTGGCTCGGCGGGCATGTGACCCACTGGGAGCCGCGGCCGCACGGCGGCACAGTCTCGTTCGACACCAGCGACATCTACCTCGCCCGCCCCGACGGCAAGGGAGGCGCCGCGGGAGAAGTCCTCAGTGAGGCCCCGCCGGACGCCAAGCTGGTGATGGGCCGGTACCTGGACTGGGGCATTCGCGGGTTGCGGAGCTTCGCCGCTGACTACAGCGGCCAGAGCGGCGCCGAGGCCGTGGTAGCCATCGCCGACCGCATCGCGTTGGAGCCCGGTGGCAAGCTGCCCGCGGGCGAACCGGTCTGGCAGATGCACACCGGCGGCACGCTGTCCGTTAAGGGCAACACGTTCACGGTCGTCGGGAAGGACAGGGCCACGCTCCGCGGCACGTTCCTGGCCCCGGCCGGCGCGAAACTCGCGGCCGAAGGCGGCCGGCTCACCGCCACCGGCGGACGCGAGTTCCTCGTGGTGATGACCATCCAGAGAGGCGAGGCCCCGAAGATCGAGACAACGGGAGTCGGGCTCAACATACGGGCGAGAGTGGGCCGCCAGCAAGTGAGCTTCGATGGAAAGGGTATCCGCATTGGGGACTGACAGGGCCACTCGTGCAGTCTCGTGGCGCGCGCTCGTCGCTCTGGCGTGGCCGCTATCGCTTGCAGTGGCCGCGGACGCGGAACTGCGAGGAGCAGCCGCCGTCCGCCCCGCCGTGCGCCAGGCGTGGGAGAGCGAGTACGCGAAACAAGAGTCGGCGCCGAAGGACGAGGACAAGGGCCGCGGCGAGCACTTCCCCAAGGTGCTGGCCGAGACGCTCGACCGCCATGCACTGATCCTGGGAGGCCTTGGGGTCAGGCCTTGGGGTCAGGTCGTAACTCGAAACTTTTCGGCAACGTGCTCCGACATGACCCCAACCCGTGCAGCGTGACAGAATGGTGGCGTATACCCCTTCCAGGGGGCCGGTCTGGCGAGAAATGGCGTTTGGTTCGGGGGGCACCTTGCTCAATTCCGAGGCCGTCCCGCGTGCAGGTATGCACGCCCTACCTGGTTCTGGTTCCGCGGTGGTTGCTTGGCGTTCTTGGCGTCTTGGCGGTTGGGAGTGGCCTGGGTTGACCGCCAAGTCGCCAAGGACGCCAAGGGAGGGGGCGGGGAGAAGGGACCCAAGGGACCAAAGGGACGTAAGGGACCACAGGGGCCAAAGGGACGCTTGGCTTGAAACGGGCCCGCCGGGGAACCGTCGCTCAGGTCGCTGTGGTCCCTGTTGCCCCTGGTGTCCCTTGGGCGGATGTCAGCCAGAGGATGGGGATTTCGGCTTCGACCTCTTTGAACTCGGGGTCGCCGGTGACGACGCGCCCGCCGCGGAGCCTGGCGAGGGCGGCGGCGAAGCAGTCGAGGCCTCGGGGGGTTCGCGGTAGGGACGCCGGTTGCCCGGCGAGGCCGACGCGGTCGCTGGGGGTAGGCGGAGGGTTACCGTCCTCGCCCTTTCGGTTGCGGGGCGGGATCCCAGTTCCGCCGTTCCCGCGGGCCACGCTGCCTCCGGCATTGTTCGGCCCCTTCACGGGTACTATGCCGATGTGCGACTTCCCAGGAGCGTGCGCGTCAGGCGTGCGGTCACTGACCTTCCCTGACTGTCCCCAGCATTTCACCTGGGGAACTCCTGGGATCTCCCGGTTCTCGTGCATAGAGCTTCCGCGCATGCACGGGGTCTTCGCCTCCGTGGGGCCGGGCCGCCGCCGGCGCCTAGCGCGGCGGCCCGTGTTGCCTTCCCAGCATCTGAACGCCGTCGGCGCCCCAGAGCATAATGGGATTTCGGAGTTCAATGGCTGGCCTGCGCGTACCCCTGTCCCCGCTTCGCCGTCGGCGTCACCGCCGCCGTCGCAGGACTCGGGGCCATGGTGGCTCGCTACGCCTTCCATGTCGGACTCTTCCATTCCTGGCTCTATGCCGGTTTATCCCGGCGCTTCTCAGACCTACTTTATTCACTTATTCCCTTGCGGGGCATCGGGCGGGTGCATGCGAGGGGAGTTCCGGTGGGAGAGGGAGCGGCGGGGCCCTCCTCATAGACCTCCGCCTCGGCGACGAGCGAGTTGTAGAAGCCGCGTCCCCCGAGCGCGATGCTCCAGGGGAGCAGGGCGCCGCGGGAGTCCCAGTAGTCCAGCTCGCGCACCTGCCAGTCGCGCGCGATGCGGCGGAGGGTCAGGTCGAGGAGCTGCACCTGAAGGCCCTTGATCTCCTTCCAGATGGCGCTCATCTGCTCGGGGGTGCAACTGGATTGTGCCATCTCGCGTCGTCGGGCCTCCAGGTCTGCGATGCGGCGCGTGAGGTCGGGGAAGCGCTCGGCCTGCCAGCGCTGGCGCGAGGCGTCGTCGCGGAGGTCCGCCAAGCTCCTTGCGGCTTCCGCGGCCACCGCGGCCCAGTTGGCGGCGAGCTCGCGCGCGGGCACCTCGCTCCGCCCGAAGGCGTCGGCCAGGTGGCCGGGCAGGCGGATGACTGTATCGAGGTCCCTCATGCGGTCGAGGAGGCGGAACCGCACGCGGACGACCGGCTTGAGCTCGCCGGGCAGGAGGCCGTTCGCGGCGAGCTTGGCCGCGAGGCGATGGGCGGCGGGCATGTAGAGCGACCCGCGATAGGGGAGCGCGAGGGGCTCGCCGTTCGGGCCAACGCGTGCCTGGATGACCAGCAGGAGCGCCTTGCCGGCCAGACAGCGGACGCCCGCTTCTCGGAGTTGGCGGACCGGAATGCGGCCGTCGGGTGCCAGCCGGAACGCCTGGTGTGCTGTCGGGACGCGGTGTGGACGAGAATTACGGAGTTGTTCAACTCCGTAATTCTCGTCCGCCGGCGGGCGCCCCGGGGGGAGCTGCCCGCCGCGGGGTGAGGCGGGGACGGGGTGTGGACCATGATTACGGAGTTGTTCAACTCCGTAATTCTCGTCCGCCGGCGGGCGCCCCAGGAGGAGCTGGCCGTGCCGCAGGTAGCACTGGGTGCGGACGAGGTGGCCTTCGAACTCCTGGATGGCGAAGAAGGGGAGCTCGCCTTCTGCGGTGTCGAGCGGCTGGAGGCCGGAGTGGGTTTCGGCCAGGGCCTCGTTGTAGAGCGCCGCGGCACGTTCGTAGCTCGCAACGAAGGCGTCGAGGGGCGCGGTGCGGGCGGGGTCGGCGCCGCAGGCGAAGAGGGACGATGTGAGGCCGAGGCGCACGCTCTCCGAGGCGACGTGGTGGGCGAGCCAGGAGCGGTAGAGGTCGGCCAGTTGTCCCGCCGCGTGCTGCTCCAGGAGGCTGGTGAGGAGCGCCTCTTCGCTGCGGAACCAGTCGGCGAGGCGCTCCTGGGAGTCGTGCTGCGGGAAGGCACGGAGCATGTCGGCGTCGGCCCGCCCGAAGAGGTCGAGGAGGAAGTCGCGGGCCTCGCGGACCGCGAGGTCTCCAATCACGCGGTGGTGGTCGCGGTCGCCGACGTAGCTGGAGCCGATGAGCTGCCAGGTGTCGCCGGGGCTGAACTCGTCGTAGAGCTCGTCCACCGAGCGGTCGAGCTGCTTCGCGAGCGTCTTGGTCTTCAGGCCGGTGAGGGGCTCCCAGTGGCGGAGCTCGACTGCCAGCTTGCCCAGGAACTGGGAGTAGAAGAGTGCGGCGCCCCAGTCCTGCCCGCCGCTGCGGTGGAAGCGTTCGCGGGCCAGGTGGAGCAGCGTGTCGTCCACCGACGCGCCCATCGCGGTGAACGCCACGTCAATGTCCTCGACGAAGTGCGCCACGCGATGGCCCTTGGCCGCGAGGGCGTGGAGCTTCGGCAGCGTGTCCCACAGGCTGTGGCAGTTCTGATCAATGGAGAACATGCGTGTTCACATGGAGGGGATGGTTGGATGAATGGATGGTTGGATGGACGTCAGAGCTCTCCTGGTCTGTTCTGTCACCCATCCATTCATCCACCCATCCATTCATCCACCCATCCATTCATCCCCTCTGTAACGCTCTCGCCTCCAATTCCCGGTGGAGCCTGCCATGATAGAGGAACCGCACGACGCTCTCCAGGCACGCCTTCGCGATCGTGCCGTCGTCTTCCGCGAGAAGCTGGACTTTCAGGATGTCGCCACTGTGGACGCGGACGCGGACCGGTTCGCCGCCGCAGCCGTAGTCGCTGGGCCAGCGGGATCGGCGGGCGGCCATCAGGGCGGCGGTTGTGCAGCCGGTGCCGCAGGCGAGGGTCTCGGCCTCCACGCCGAACTCGAAGGTGCGGACCGCCAGCTCGCCGACGCCGAGCACCTGGGTGAAGTTGACGTTGGCGCCCCGCGGGGCGAAGCGCTTGTGGCGCCGAATCGCCGCTCCCCACCGGGCAACGTCAACTCCCTCCGCGTCGTCCACGTAAGCGACAACGTGGGGCGTGCCGGTCACGGCGTAGTCGAGGGTCCAGCGCCTTCCCGCGGCGGTCAGGCGGATGCCGGTTGCGAGATCGCGCGGCTCGGGGATGCAGACGTGGGTGTAGCCATCGGCGTCTATGCGGCCGCGGACGCTCCCCGAGGGCGTCTCCATCCTGACCTCGTTGGCGGGGACCCAGCGGCTATCGATGGCCCACCGCACCAGGCAGGCCGAGCCGTTGCCGCAGAGCTCGGCCTCCGTGCCGTCGGGGTCGAAGTGGTGGACCGCGATGTCGGCTTCATTGGGGTTTTTCGGGAGGCCGACGAAGATCAGGCCATCGGCCCCCACCCCCAGCCCGCGCTGGCAGAGGGTCCGGACGAAGTGCCCCGCCCGCTCGGGCGAGGCCAGGAGCTCATCGAAGCGCCCGCCGCGGTTATCCATGCAGATGTGGTCGTTCCCGCTGCCCGAGAGCTTGGCGAAGCGGATGGGTGTAGGCATGCTGCTTCCTCTCAAGTTCAATGATATGGGCGGCGACGCGCAGGATCAAGGGCGACGAGTATGGCCCCCAATCCTGGTAGGGTCATTGGGCGCCGAAGCTCCGAACGGAGCGTACTATAGCAGCCCAGGGCGAAGCCCTGGGACAGGCGGGCGGCCAGATTCAGCCCTGTAGGGGCGTACTACCCGCCCTGGGCACGATGTAGCGCCCGGAA
>Ga0194110_10005150_pt1 | contig 15597 bp, 13 predicted proteins | sample TA2Kig1200mmetaG_FD_146192 | JGI IMG/M metagenome (GOLD analysis project Ga0194110, IMG submission 146192) | Freshwater microbial communities from Lake Tanganyika, Tanzania - TA2015032 Kigoma Deep Cast 1200m | ecosystem: Environmental > Aquatic > Freshwater > Lake | place: Tanzania: Lake... | reverse complement strand
TTCGAGCATTTCCAAGGAGCGGGGCATCATCACGGTGGATCTCCTATCCTAGCGTATCATATACGCACGGATCAGCGCGAAAATAAAAGAACCAGTAATGTTGTCACTTCCAAGACGCGCACCCATTTGATTTGAATTCCAGACCCATAGTGGACCAAAGATGTTAGAATAGTGGGAAGCGGCATCAGCCCCTGAAAGGACTTCACTGGTTGGATCTTCGCTGCATGGCCTCGTCGGTCTCTCCCACACCTCCGGAAACCAAGCCTTCCGATCTTGCTAGACCAATCCCTTGGAAGACCATAGTTTGGCTTGCGGCCCTTGTCCTTATCCTCTACGCTCCCGTCCTCACTGCCATGGTGAGGGAATGGATTCAGCATGAAGACATGGGGCACGGTTTATTTGTCGTCCCCGTCGCCGCTTACATCGCCTGGAAGGAACGTCACAAGCTTCTGGGCGTCCAGTTCACTCCCTGCTGGTGGGCTTTAGTGCTGGTCTTCTGGGGCTTCTTTCAACTCGTGCTCGGCATACTCGGCGCGGATTTCTTCCTGGCTCGAACTGCCTTCCTGATTACCCTGCTTGGGGTGATCTGGACCGCCTGTGGCACGGCCGCCGTCCGCGTGCTTGCTTTCCCCCTCTTTCTCCTCCTCTTCATGATCCGCCTGCCCCTTTTCATCTACAGCCAGGTCACCTTCCCCCTCCAGCTCTTGGCCAGTCGCATCGCCGAGGTCAGCCTGTCCTTCATCGGGATCCCGGTCCTCCGGGATGGCAACATTCTGGAACTCACCAACCAGCGCCTCTCCGTAGTGGAAGCATGCAGCGGCATCCGTTCCTTGCTCTCGCTCTCGTTTCTTTCCCTGGTCTATGCTTACTTTTTTGACGCGAAGGTCTGGATGAGGGGGGTCCTGTTACTGGCCACCGTCCCGATCGCCATCATAGCCAATGCCTCCCGTGTGACGCTCACTGGACTGCTCAGCGAGTACAAGACGGAGCTGGCTCAAGGCATCTATCACAGCTTTGAGGGCTGGGTTGTTTTCATGGTCGCCCTGGCCGCGCTCATCAGCTTCCATCAAGTCCTCAACAGGATCTGCGCACTTTTCCATGCCCGGAGATAAGCCCAATCTGGTTTTCCTCGCGAATCCTCCTGTCTGCATCCTAAGCCTCCTGCTAGTGCTGCAGATTTTGGCGTTCTATGCCACGCCTCGAACTGAATACGTGCCCTCCAGTCGCCCCCTCAATACGTTCACTGACACCCTGGGCACCTGGCAGGTGATCCAGCAGGGAGTCATTGAACAGGAGATCCTAGACCTGTTGAAGGCTGATGACACCCTCAGCCGCATCTATGTCGATCGCGCGAGCCAGCAAACCGTCAGCCTGTTTGTCGCATTCTTCAAATCCCAGCGTGCCGGTGTTTCGCCCCACTCGCCGAAGGTCTGTCTGCCTGGATCGGGATGGCTACCCCTGGACTCCCGGAGAATGCCTGTCACTGTCCCTGGGCTCCAGCAGCCCGTAAGGGTCAATCGTTACACAGTCGCCAAGGGGGACCAGAAGAGTGTCGTGCTGTATTGGTATCAGACTCCCCACCGCGTCATCGCTAACGAGTACATCGCCAAGCTCTACACCATCTTGGACTCCGTCCGCTACCGCCGTAGTGATACCTCGTTGGTCCGGGTCGTTGTCCCAGTGCTGAATGACGGAGAAGCTGCGGCGGAACAGACTGCTGTCCGATTCGTTCGGTCCCTCTTCAACCCTCTTCGAGAGCACCTTCCCGCTTGAGTGCCTGGGTTGAGTTTTACACTCCCCCTCCTGGACGGCGACTCTCACGAACCCGCAAGTTCGATCCCCAGATTGTCGTTCACCGCCTGGCTGAGGTTCTGTCTGATACCCAGGTACCGCTCTGTGGTTTGGATGGAGGCATGCCCCAGCAGGAATTGAATCTGCTCCAACTCGCCACCCGCCGAGCGGCATAGCTTGGCGCAGGTGCGCCGGAGATCGTGCGGACCCAACTTGTCGAGGCCGATCCGGGCAGCATGTTCCCGAACCACAGACCAGACGACCTTCTCGCTCAGCCCATCACCCCAGACGGCGCCGCCCTTGTTGACCGGCCGGAACAATCGGCCGGCCCGGACGCCCCCCGCCGTCTGCCATTCTTCCACTGTCTGCTTCACCCAAGACGGCACAGGCACGGTGCGCACCCGGCCTCCCTTGCCCACTAGCTCGGCAATCACCCAGCGGTCCCCTCGTTGCTGGATCTGGCCCACGGTCAAACCGACAATTTCTGACCGCCGCAGCCCGCAGGCGATCAGCAGCGCCAGGATCGTCCGGTCCCGCCGTCCCTTCAAGGTCCCTGGCTGCGGAGCTTCTAGGAGGCGGCGCGCCTGCTCCCGTGTAAGCCAGTTCCCCGCCCTGACACCCAGCCGTCGGGCGCCCCTGACGCGCGCGATAGCGGCTGCCAGCTCAGCGGCCAGCAGTCCGTTGTCGGCCGCTTCTGCGGCCAACTTCCGGATGGCCGCCAGACGCACGTTGATAGTGGCTGGGGCCAGCCCGGATTTCTCCAGCCAAGCCCGGTAGGCCTGCACAACCGCCTTACTGAAAGGCGGTCGGAGTTCCATGCGGTACCACCGCAGGAAGTCCTCCAGCGCTCTTCCGTAGGCCCGCCGCGAATGCAGAGAACTCAGGCTGTCCAGCACCAGGGTCTTAAGCCGCTCAAAATCCGGCCGGCCCGTGGGAACCAACGCCGCCCATGTGCTCTGCTCGGAGCCGCTCATTACCCTCTCCTCAGCTCTGGGGCATAATACGCCACGTTCAATTATACAGCCCGAGAAGGCTCATTATCGGTAGGCATTCCCCTCGCATATTGCACAACTGTGCGGTAACATATCGAAAGGACTGGGTTTCCCCATGCCAGCCAAATCACAGTGGCTAATACGGCTTCCAGAGATCCTGGAGGAGCTTTCTGCGCTCTCAATGCCCGTTCTGGATCGCGCTCTTTGTGAACGTCTGTTCCGTCTCAGGCGACGTCGAACGATCGAGCTACTACACCGCTTCGGGGGCTACCAGGCCGGCCGGACCTTCCTCATCGATCGGCTTGAATTGATCCGTCAGTTGCGCGACCTACGCGATAGCCCCGAGGTGCTGGTCGAGTTGCGGCGCAGGCAGCGGCTCAGCGACAGCCTTGAGAAGCTCCGTAAGTACCGTGTCGCGGAGAGCGTCCAGATCCGCGTGGTGGCACAGCCGCCGGCGTTTCCCGAGGGGATGCGTTTGACGCCAGGCGAATTAACGATCCGCTTCAAGCGAGCCGAGGAACTGCTGGGCAAGCTATATGAAATTGCCCAAGCAGCAGCAGGCGATTTCGAGCGCTTCCGCGCGACCGTGGAAGGCACAAACGCCGGCGCCTGAAGTCCTGCTTCACTCTTTGCCGAGGATCATTCGCGCGAACCGCTTGTCCTCCTCGCTGGCCTCGGGATCCGCCAGGATGGCCTCTTGCTCAGCCACGAGCCGGGAATGTTCGGCCTCCGCGCTCTCCCTGGCCTGCACCTCACCCTCCTTCCTCCTGCGGTAATCCAAATACAACGGCTCAGGACCTTCAAAGCACTTCGGCACCGCCGTCAGGAGCAGGCCCACCGGGTTGGAGACTGTTTTTCCCGACTGGAGAAGCTGCCTAGCCTTGACTTCGAAGCAGTAGAGGACCTCTTCCGCAGTGCAGTCCCGCGCTTTCGCTCGGCACCGGCCCCAGAGCACAGCCGCGGCGCTATCGTCAAATCCCTCCACGTGTTTCCGCAACCCCGGTCCCAAATCCACCGGTGCGACCGAGCTGCTCTCTTTGGTTGGCTTCGTTTGGTCAGCGAGGGTCACCTGGAAGTCACCCATAGGTAAGTTACCTATAGGTGGATTTACGAAACGTACTCCACTGGTGCGAATTACGTACTCCATGCCGGCTTCCCTGCGCCGCTTCAAGATCTCGCTGTAGGGGTATATCCGGTACGTATAGCCTTGAAGACCCCGGACATCGAATCCACCGATGACCTCAACCGCTAGTTTCTCCATTAATGAGCGGATGTTCTTCTTGCAGTTGGTCCTGTCCAACTTGCAGAGCTCCTGCATGCCCCCATAGCCAATGCGGATCCGCCTCGAGATGTCGCCCTCCGGTTCGGCGACGCGCCACAAAGCCTGGTATAAGAGCTGCTCACCAGCCGAATGACCATCCTGAGCCCGCACCGCCCGATAGATCTTTTGCCTACGGCCTATCAGTGAACCAGGCAGGGCCTCGGCTGGCGCCGGTTCTTCCGGCTCCCGCAGGGCGATTTGCAGCTTTCCTTGCGGAGCCGCCGGTCTCGAAGGTCGCCGCTCGAAATCACCTATAGGTAAGTCACCCATAGGTGACTCACCTATAGGTGCGTCCAGCATACCCGTCACGCGCTCCGACAAGGGTGCGAGCTGCCGCGTTCGCTCATAGCGCTGGCGCGATTCCTCCGGAGGGACATGGAGAAAAGACAAGAGCCCTTTCAGGCTGGGCGCTCGCGCCAGTTCTTCCCAGTCGACGGGTTCCACAGGCCGTCTACGCGATTTGCGCTTCGCGCACATCGGAACTCTGCCGGCTTAAAACCGCCAGCAGCTCATCAGCCGCCCTGCGGTAGTCCTCCAAGGCTTTCGACTTCGGATCATAGTCTGCCAAGAATTGCCGACTGCGAGCGGCCTTGACAACCGTCTGATCCGTTCGGATCATCGACAGTAGCGGCACCTCCTTCTTCGCCGACATATCCTCCAGCGCCTTCATCACGGCATCCGTCATCTGCATGCGGCGGTCCACCATTACCGGCAGGATGCCAATGGTGCGAATGGCGGGATTCCGCTTGAAGAAAGCGTTCAAAGCCTCTGCGGCTTGGATGCTGGCGCTGGCACCCTGTACGCTCAGTGTCTCCATGGCGACGGGAATCAGAACCTGCCGACAGTAAACCATCGCACAGGTTTGGAAAAGGGTGATGGAGGGCGCCACGTCTACGAGCACCGCGTCATAGCCCTGCTCGTACTCGCCGAACAGCTTCTCGAAGGTGATTTCACGCAGCGTCTGGCACGTAATGATATCCTCAGCCTCGGTGGTCTTCCGGTCACTGCACAAGATCTCAATATTCTCCCCGGCGGCCACAACACACTCCCGGAGCGCGATCTGGCGAATGAGAAAGTCATAAAGGCAGTACTGCGGCTTCAGCCCAAGGATCGTTGAAATTGAGCCTTGCGAGTCCGTGTCAATGATCAACGTCCTCAACCCCTTCTCCGCGAAACACCGCCCCAGTGTGACGGCTGTTGTGGTTTTCGCCACCCCGCCGCGCTGATTGGAGATCACCAGGCGTATCATCTCGCCTCTTTCCTGATGGTCATTTCCGCACGTGCCAACTCCATCTCGGGTATCGTCCAACCACGCCTGTTCTTGGCCAGTTTTGCCAAAGGCGGCGTGATCGTGCCGTCCTTCAGAAGCCGATAGAACGTCCGCCGGCTGATGCCCAAGCGTGTAATGACGGCACTGTCTGACAAATGCCTTCGTCTCTGTGTTGCCATAGGTCTTGCTCCCCATAGTCTTTCATTTTGCCGCGCCCTTGTCAACGTGCAAAACAGTGCCAAAAGAAAGGCTGCACCGATCCAGTGCACACCTCCCGGGACGGACCGAAACGGCGGTGTAAAGCACCTATAGGTGACTCACCTATAGGTGAACCACCCATAGGTACCTGTGGGTGAATCACCCATAGCCCCTATGGGTGAATCACCCAGGGTATCTTAAGGAAGTAGAAGGAAAGATAGGAATCGTCGTCGGCCGCAACGACGACGCGCTTTCATAGATGCCAGAGACATGTTTGCGAGACGCGCCCATGTTGGAGGCCACGCTGGAGCACCAAGCGGAGTGAATCTGTAGAATTGTGTTGAGATGGGTCGTATGGCAAGAGAAAAAAGCCGAGAAGCCGAACTAGCTTCGAGATGGCTAAAAGGGAAGTTTAGGCGCGATCGCGACAGTGGGGTCTTCTTGGCGAGGAAGGGGGTACCAGAACTGGAGTACTCCGACGGGGACGACGTGGAGAACCGCTTGTTTGCAGTGATTGAAGGGGCTAGTGACTGCGGTGTGGGCTCCCAGGAGTTGGAGAGCGGGGTCCGTGATTTTCCATCACGGTATCACTTGACATCACGCAGGGCAAACCTGTTGAGGCCGGTCCAAAACGTCCTGCGGGAGCGAGTTGTTGAGGTTGGAGCCGGCTGTGGCGCGCTGACGCGATTCCTGGGGGAGGGGGGCGCCGAAGTTTGGGCTGTCGAGGGGAGCGCAAGGCGTGCTCGGATCTGTAGCGCTCGCTGCAAAGACTTGGGCAAGGTGAAGGTGTTCTGCTCAAATATTGAGGGTTTCACTCCACCGGTGCGATTCGATGCTGTGGTGCTGGTAGGGGTTCTTGAATATAGCCCGATGTTCTTGGGCGTGAACGGCGGGGTAGGAGGGATGCTCGAGCTGTGCCGCGGCCTACTGACCGACGACGGAGTCCTGATTGTTGCCATTGAGAACCAACTGGGGTTGAAGTACTTTGCAGGCGCTCCTGAGGACCACCTAGGGATCCCATTCCTCGGAATAAATGACGGCTACACCTCAGGCGGGACGGTAACGTTCGGCCGGATCGAGCTTGAGCGCGAGATGCGGATGAGGGGATTTGCCGCATGTGAATTCCTGTATCCGTTTCCGGACTACAAATTCCCCCGGGTTGTTCTACACCCTGCCGCCTGCCGGGAGCCAAGGCTTAACCTAGGGAGCATCATCCGTACGTGTGTGGCGGAAGACCAAAGTATTCCTTACGAACGGGTCTTCGCCGAGGAGATGGCCTGGCCCGTCCTGGCGCGCAACGAACTACTTGAGCACGTGGCTAACTCGTTCCTGGTGGTTGCGTCCAAGAAGAAGCCGACCGTACCCCGGGTGAATGCCAACCAACTCGTCTACGCTTATTCAGAAGCCAGGCGGCGGTGCTATGCCAAGGAAACGATTCTGAGCAGGACGGGCGAGCAAATCTTTGCCCGCAATCAGAGATTGTATGTCGACCCTCCACCGACAGGAGCCGCCTTCAGCCAGCTCTTACAAGACGAAGAGCTGACCCCTGGGCGACTGTGGATTGATGGCTTGTTCCCGCTCTTGAATCAGCGCGGGTGGACACACAAAGAAGTGGCAGAGTGGGCCCGGCCGTGGGTGGAGTTTCTCAGACAATCAGAGGTGAAGAAGGAAGGGGGAGAGGTGCTCCTACCTCCCAACTTTGTGGATTGCACCCCGTTCAACCTCATCGAGCAGCCGGACGGAAAGCTGCATGCCTTCGATCTGGAATGGGTGGCTCAGAAGCCAGTCTCATTGAAGTTTGTGGTCTTCCGAGGGCTCGTGCTGGGGCTGATGCGTGCACGGACCGTGGCCGAGCCCGGCCGGCTAGCAGGCCACAGCATGATCGAACTTTGTCAGGCGATCATGGCGTTGCTGGGCATCAATGTCACACCACACGAGATGGAGGGCCTGATTAACGAGGAAGCGGAGTTGCAGGAGTTGGTGGCAGGAATCGGCGACAGCGTTCGTAAGAACTACCTGCTTGCGAAGTTGCCTTCGGTACGGGTGGCCGAAGTGCGCCAGGCATTTTCGGCACATGAATCGCTGCGGCTGTTGCGCGACGCGGAACAGCAGTTTGGAGAAGCCTTGGCGGCGGCCCAACAGGAGATCGCCAAGCGGGACGAGACGAAGGATCACATCATCAGAGAACGCGAGAAGGCGATCGAATGGTTGCGCACAGAGCTTTCCCAAAAGCAAACCGCCCTGGAAGCTGGGCAGGCAGAACTAGCGGTCAGGGATGGCGCCATTGCAGAACACGAGAAGGCGATCGAATGGTTGCGCACAGAGCTTTCCCAAAAGCAAACCGCCCTGGAAGCTGGGCAGGCAGAACTAGCGGTCAGGAATGGCGCCATTGCAGAACACGAGAAGGCGATCGAATGGTTGCGCACAGAGCTTTCCCAAAAGCAAACCGCCCTGGAAGCTGGGCAGGCAGAACTAGCGGTCAGGGATGGCGCCATTGCAGAACGCGAGAAGGCGATCGAATGGTTGCGCACAGAGCTTTCCCAAAAGCAAACCGCCCTGGAAGCTGGGCAGGCAGAACTAGCGGTCAGGAATGGCGCCATTGCAGAACGCGAGAAGGCGATCGAATGGTTGCGCACAGAGCTTTCCCAAAAGCAAACCGCCCTGGAAGCAAGATTAGAGGAGCTGGAAACCGCGCGCCGCCAGGGTGCAGAGCAAAGAGCCAGCCTTGAAGCTGAGTTGAGAAGCAGAGAGCAGCAGTTGCAGGCTGTTTACTCCGGAGCAGAACACTTCGACTCCGTGCTCGAAGAGACCCTGAGCACATATCGGAGCCAGCGGGCCTGGCAAGTCATGCTGGCAATCCGCAAGGCGTACGCCTTGGCGGTGCGGGGAGGCTGGCGAGGCAAGCGGAGATTTTTGCGGTGGGTGGCGGGGCTGCTTCGCCAACGCTACGAACTGGACGAGCAAGAGCTCGCCTTTCCGAGGTTGCAGAATCACCTGCCTCCCTGGGGAGAAATGAACAAGCTGGCTCAAGAACCGGTAGCTGCTGAACTGACCCTGCACCTGCCGGATCAACGAACGGTGATGCTGCTTCCCACCCAGCAGCCGCCGCAGCGCAACTACGATCTGATCGTTTTCGCGATCATCGACTTCGACTTCCGCTATCAGCGACCTCAGCAGATCGCGGCGGAATTTGCGCGGCAGGGGCATCGTGTATTCTGGATTAGCCCTACCCGCTTCCTTCCCGCTGGCTCAACGTCCGCCTACCATCTTGTCCCCCTGAGGGAGAACCTGTGGGAGATCCACCTGCGGGGCCAGCAACCCGATGTCTACCTTGGGGAACTTTCCGAACCAGTGGCGGAGCAACTTGCCAGCAGCCTTGGGGAATTCTACCGGGACTGGGCAGTTGCCGAGAACTGTGCGCTGGTTCAACTGCCATTCTGGAGGCGCCTGGCGCTCAAGTTTCGCGAGGAGCATGGGGCCAGGGTTCTCTACGATTGCATGGATGAGTGGGACACCTTTGAGAATATGGGCCGGTTCAACGTGGAAGAAGAGCGAAAGCTGGTCCGCGAGTGCGATGTGCTTGCCGTGACGGCACAGAAGCTCGTGGAGAAGTTCGCCAAGCACGCATTGCGGCCAGTGCTGGTCAGAAACGCGGCCGATTTCGAGTTCTTCCAAAGGGCTGAGCCAAGGGGCCTGCCCGGGCACCTGGGTGGTCCCATCGTAGGCTACTTCGGAGCGATTGCAGACTGGATCGACCTAGATTTGGTGTACCGTGTGGCGAGGTCTCGCCCGAAATATTCCTTTGTGCTGATCGGCCAAGTGTTTGGGAGGGACACGTCGTCACTGGAATCCCTGCCGAACGTTCACTTGCTGGGCAACCGGCCTTACGAAGACATACCCGGCTTTCTGCATTGCTTCGACGTCTGCCAAATCCCGTTTTTGTTGAACCAGGTGACACAAGCCACGGATCCAGTGAAACTATACGAATACTTTTCGCTGGGGAAACCGGTTGTGGCCACCAACATGGCAGAGCTGCGGCAGTGCAGCGATCTAGTCTACATAGCAAGGGATGCCGAAGAGTTTGCCCGCAAACTGGACGCGGCTTTAGGGGAGACGGACGAGAGCCTGAAGGGACGTCGCATCGAGTTTGCTCGCGAGAACACCTGGACCCACCGCGTCAGGACGTTGGACGAGTCGGTCGCCAAGAGCTACCCACTGGTTTCCATCATCGTAGTGACCTACAACTCGTCCGAGTTCGTGAGCCCATGTCTGAACTCGATCGGGAGGAACACTTCCTACCCTTCCTACGAGGTGATCGTGGTTGACAACGGCTCGCGGGATGGGACAGTGGAGATTCTGAAGGGGCATGCGTCGGGGGACTCACGTATTCGCCTGGAGTGTCTGCCGTCGAACACGGGTTTCGCCAGCGGCAACAATGCGGGTGCGCGGGCAGCCAGCGGAGATTACCTGGTGTTCCTCAATGCCGACACCATCGTGACGCCGGGCTGGGTGGAGCGTCTGCTGCGCCACGTGAAGCGGGACCCTTCGATAGGCTTGATATGCGCAGTCACGAATTTTGCGGGGAACGAGGTGAAGATCAACGTCGACTACCGCAATGAGGCGGAGATGGAGTTGTTTGCCCTTCGCGTTGCTCGCCAAGGCTACGGGCGCGTGCTGGACATTTCGATGGCCCCCTTGTTTTGCGCCATGATTTCCCGCAGTCTCTTCAAGGAAGTGGGGGGATTGGACGAGGGTTATCAGATCGGCATGTTCGAGGACGATGACCTCTCCATTTGCGTTCGCCAGCGGGCGCTGCGAGTGGCAGCGGCGGAGGACTGCTTCATTCACCATTTCGGACAGGGCTCATTCGCCAAGCTGCCCGGCGAGGAGTACAACCGCCTGTTCGAGGAAAACCGGCGGCGGTTTGAAGAGAAGTGGCAAACTGCCTGGATTGCGCACAAGACCCGGCCGAACGTTAAGCCTCCCTTTGAGGAAGCCCGTTTCACGCCAGCGGAGTTCTGCAATCAGCAGATGCGCACGGAAGTCTAGCGCGCAACGGACACGAGCACTCAAGCTCTCTTTCCGACAAGCAGGGCAAAGTCACTGGGGAGCACACCGCACTCGATAAATGCGCGCTCCAGGCCATCAATGCAATCGATGATATGATCAACCGCCGGATCATCGTCCGGGAAGTTGTGAATGATGCCGGAGTATAGCAGGTGCTGGATGGTGCCACCGAGTTGCTTGTGATGAACGACCTCAAAGTGACGGCGGAAGAGCGGAAGGATTTCATCGGAACGGATCGCTTCACTGGGACAGACTCGAATCACTTCGTCCACCGAGCTCCGCCCTTCTTGCAACTTCTCGATGCCGTGCCGGTACATCCGCAGGTGCTTCGGCATGAGGCCGAGCAACTGGGCCGTCAAGGCCAGTTGTCGGTCAGTCCACTGGAAGCGGGCCGGGCCGACGTACTCATCTAGAACGAAGAAGCCGCGAGGCGTCAGCGCACGTTTCACCTGCTCCATAATGTGCTCCAGATTCTCGAAGTGGTGGAAGCTCTGGAGAGCGTAGATCAGGTCGTAGCAATCCTGCTCCAATTCCATCGCATTGATGTCGGCAGCGATGAAGCGGACTTTGGCGCTCAGACCCTCGAAGAACTGCTTCGCGGAAGCAAAGCGTGACTCGTCAAGATCGATGCCCGTCAAGGAGTCAGCCACGCCGGCTTGCCAGGCTTGCGTAAGCGCGGCGCCCTGTCCACATCCCAGCTCGAGAGCTGCACGAGCGGGTCCATTGAGAACCTTTGGAATCCAATTCTGCCAAGGAAGGCCCTCGATGAGGCCCTTCAAGTGGTAGTGCTGGGCCACGCGAGGATGATTGAGCCAGAAGAGGCGATCTCCGGTGGCCGCTTGTCGCTCGACCTGATTCCAGTGGTTTACTTCGCTGGGCTGCCCCCTGAAAAACTGCCTAGCTCTTTGTAGGGCGGCGCGCACGTTCTTCTCCATTGATCCACAGCCTACCGACAGCTCTGTGCCACGCTCGGATGGCCATCTTCTATTCCGTCCGCTCCCTAACACAAAGGCAGGTTCTGCTCCACTTTGCCCGTGCGACGGGCTTCCGGGAGCGCCGCGCTCCCAGGGGACTCGCGAGAGGAGCCATCACGTCTGCTTGCACTCATACGGGCTCCCTATTTCCACAGCCGATAGTACCTGACAGCGTATAGAACATTACGCAGTAGGCGCACAGGGCCGGAGGGGTGGGCGCCGCGAAAGATCAACCTCCCATAGACGAAGGGCACCACCAGCGAACCGAGGAGCCTGTAAATCCAGTCCAGCCTGAGCCGGGTCAGGCTGGGCAGGGCTCGCATGATGAAAGCCGGCAGCAGGCAGAATATGCTGGCGAGGTAAGTAAGACGGACCTGTATCTCTTTCTCTTTGTCAGTGTATGAATTCAGAACCGACTTGTCGCGGTACAAGGTGTTGTAATCGACCCCGTCAGCTATAAGCCCGAGCTCGGCGGTATATTTAGCCAGTTCGGTTCGCGGAAAGGGACAGAATATGCTGAAGGTCGCCAAAGTCGGCCTGCACCTCCTGGTGAAGTACACCGAACGGAAGTCGTCTTCGATGGTTGTGCCGGGGAGACCCAGCATGACGTTGGTCTGGGTGTGGAGTTTATATTTACGGGCAATCCTGAAGGCGTCTAGCAGGGTCCGGTCCGGCGTGGGCCTTTTCAGTATGTTGCTTCGGACAGCCTCGATTCCGGTCTCGATGGACATACTCAAGGCATGGCAGCCCGCCCCTCGTAGCAGTCGCGCCACATCCTCAGTAAGATCTTTGGGCTGGATGCAGCAGATAAATGGCAAACCGACCTGCCGCGGGTATTTGTCCGCGAATTCCTGCAACCACGCGTCGTTGCGCAGGACAAAGACGCTGTCGGTGAACTGGACATAGCGGAGGGGGGGATAGGCGGCCCGCACATGTTGAATCTCGGCGATGAGATTGTCAACTGAACGGCGCGCAAACAATTTTCGCCCAGCCTCCTTGAACATCTGGTTGAAGGCATGATTGAAGCAGTAAGTGCATTGGTACGGACAACCGCGACCGGTAATAAAGGATCGGATACCCACTTGCTGGAGGTGAGGCGCGAAATCATAGATAAGGTTCCGGTCCAGGAATGGCAGGGCGTCGTAGTCGCTGACTACTTCCCTTGGCACTTGCGGCGTAGCAGTGGTCAGAACGTTGGGGATGCCGCCTAATGTGGCGTCGTGTGCGAAGCGGTTCAGGAGGCGGGGTAACGCATAGTCGCCGTGCCCGATCACGATGGCATCAAGGCCCCACTGTTCGAGCACCTCAGGGAAAAAGGTGGGGTGAGGGCCGCCCATGATCCGAAGAACGCGCTTTCCGGAGTGCCGGACGTAATCGCGCACATCACTGTCGGCTCTGGCGAATAGCTCCTTGTTGGCTGTCATGACGCTGTAGCCCACTACGTCGGGACTGAATTCCTGAAGTGCGGTGGATATAGGTTGCCGCGTCAGGGCCGAGAGCCGAGTTTGGTGCCCGTCCCGTTTGCAGAGCGCGCTGAGCTGCATCACGCCCAAGGGCTCGCTAAAGAAGAGATCCGGGACGACGAAAAGCACCCGCATGGGATAAATTCTAGCTCACGCTGTGTTTGAGCGGCAAGAGATTACACCAAACAATGCACCATCGGGGCGGAATGAAATCCTGCCGCAACGGAGATGCCGAGCGCCCCAGGAGGTGACCCGCTCTCCTGCCGGGGACCGCCGCCGGGACGCTACACCCGCGCGGTCAAAGCAATTCCGGAAGCCCAATGGACCCTGGAATGTGATATGACACTCAGACGTCAGGCTTGACGATGGCGCACATGGACCGCCACTCGGACCACACGCGAGGGAGGCACGCCCAGGAGAGGCGGTCGGAGCGTAGATCATCGAACTGGCAGAGTTCGGGCTCGAGTTGGAGAGCGTCCAGGAAAAGAGCCGGCGCGGGGATTTTCTATCTGACAGCAGCGCATGCTGTCGGCAATGAAAAGGGAAACCCATCTTTGCCCTTCCCCGCGAACCGCGCACCCTTCCTATCTCGGACCCTGTGGTATGATTGCTGTCTGTCAGGATGTCAAAACGGCCCCCAAAATGAACAGATGCGGTTGGAAAGGGAAAGAACCGTGATCCGACGGATCATGATACGGTGCGGAGAATATGTCTCATTTGGCCTGGTGATGGCGTGTGTAACGGGTCTCGTGTGCGTCGGCTCAGCGGTTCTGGTTAAGGAGGTCGATCTGCGCGGCCCATCAGTGAAGCGGCTGGAGCCGCAGGCAACGACGGATCTATTCCTGTCAATCCTGCTTATCGAGAGGCCAGCGGAGCGCCTGGAGCGAGCCTTCCGCCAGATCGGTCCAAGTGATCGTGTTCTGTTTGTCGGACCTGGAGAAGAGCCTTTCTTCACGCAGGTGTACTACACCGTGTCGTATGTCGCCTTCCCCAGATTGGTGTCCGCAGTTGCTTGCGGCGATGCGGGTAAAGAACCGGTCAGAATAATGTTCCAGATGGCGGAAACTTCGAACATTAAGGGCTTGGTTTTCTTTAAAGTGGATCCGGGGCGGTGGGCGATGGGAGGAACGCAGGTTGGTCCACGCATGTACATTGCTCCTCACGATGGTGCACGGCCATGGAAGTCTTTCTGTCCCTAGCCGCACTGTTCTTCACTTTTCTGGCGGGTTTTGGCGTGGTCCTCCTGTTAACGCAGGGGGATTCTCGCTTCAGCATGGCCGAGATCGCCGGATCGGCAATAGTCCTCGGTACTGGCATCGTCAGCCTACTTCTATTTCTTCTGGGGTTGATTCTCCACGACCCGGCCCTGCGCTGGAGCGTGGCGCTTATCTGCTTAGCCATAGCGGTTGTTGGGTGGATGCGGAACAGAAAGGTACTCGCGCCGTCAGGGCAGAAGCTACGATCCAACGGCTCTCAGTTGGTACTCATCGCAGTCGTCTTGGTACAGATTGCTGTCATATCTTGGGTGTCCTTATACCTTACCCACCTAGGATGGGACGGCCTGTTCAACTGGGAGTCTAAGGCGAGATTTGTATTCCTTAATCGGGGATCCATCCCACTTCACTTGTATAGCCGGGATTTCGATTTCGGTCACGTTCGGTATCCGCTTCTGCTTCCCCTCACGGAGGCATGGATTTATAGCTGGCTCGGCCAAATGAATCAGAGCCTGATCAAGCTCGTTGGACCCTACCTTTATCTGGGTGCGATGCTCCTGCTCGTGGGCGGCACGACGGCGCTGTTTGGCGGTGGCTGGCGTCGTCTGATTCCTGTGGTATTCGTCGGTTCGGTTCCGACGTTCGTTGTCGGTGAAGGGAGTGCAACGTCCGGGTATGCGGATTTCCCGCTGGCCGTCGTCTACCTCTCTGCCAGTGTGCACTGTGTCAGGTATTGGCAAACCCGTACGGCAGGCTCTTTACGGCTACTAGGCGCCACGACTGTACTTCTAGCGTGGACCAAGAGTGAAGGGATCGTGCTCCTGTGTTGCATTGGAGCGGCGCTGCTGCCGCTAGCTCTGTGGGAGCGAAAGCTAAGCCCCATCATTGGGGGAGTCCTGCCAGGAGTTGCTATGGTTGTGGGGTGGCGGGTGTTTCTCCGGGTGGCGCATGCACCCCTAACGGATGAATTCACGCCTGTTACGTGGAAGGTCTTCGTTGCCAACAGCCATAGGGCTACGGAGATTCTGAACCTCACGATCCGCGAGCTCGGCGATTGGAGCCGATGGAGCTTGTTGTGGCCGGTCGTTTTGATGGGTTTTATCTATCTAGCAGTCAGACTGCGAGGTATCGCGTGGTATCCCTGGACGACTCTCATACTGGGTCCTGTGGTGATGTACCCAAGTGTCTTCTTTTTCAGCGGTTGGGACCCCGTTCGATCGCACGTATTTGTTTACCGCCCTGGGCCCCCCTGAAATCAGCCCACTGAAGATTTTGCTGGACAAAAGCTGCTGTTTCGGCTACCGTAG
>Ga0194110_10005148_pt1 | contig 15597 bp, 7 predicted proteins | sample TA2Kig1200mmetaG_FD_146192 | JGI IMG/M metagenome (GOLD analysis project Ga0194110, IMG submission 146192) | Freshwater microbial communities from Lake Tanganyika, Tanzania - TA2015032 Kigoma Deep Cast 1200m | ecosystem: Environmental > Aquatic > Freshwater > Lake | place: Tanzania: Lake... | reverse complement strand
AGCGCGCCCGCGAGATGGTGGCGAAGCTGCTGCCGGGCGAGCCCCCGCAGCTCGAGGGCTACGACATCTACTGCCTCTACCGCCCGGCCCGCGAGGCGGGCGGCAGCTTCTACGACTACTTCTACCTCTCGCCCGAAGACGTGTCGCTGCTCATCTGCGCCCTGCCCGGCCGCGGGATGGAGGCCGCCGCCACCATCGCCACCGTCAGCAGGGCCGTGCGACGCTACGCCCAGCACCACAGGTCCCCTGCCGAGGTGCTCAAGCGCGTCAACGAAGACGTCGCGGCCGAGTTCCAGTCCCGCTCCATCGTCACCGCGCTCTACGGCGTCCTCAACGAGCGGAACGGCGTGCTCGCCTACGCCCGTGCGGGACACAACACTCCCCTCCTCTTCAACCGCCAGGACGACCCGCCGGTGCGCGAGCTCGCCAGCAGAGGGGTGGCTCTGGGCCTTCAGCGGGGCGCTGCCTTCGACCAGGCCCTCGAAGAGGCCGCCATTCGGTTCCGCCCGGGCGACTCCCTGGTCCTCCACGCGGGCGGCGTCGCCGAGGCGGTCTCTCCGAGCGGCGAGGCATACGGCGTCGCGCGGCTGGCCGCCGCGCTGGCCGCCGCGCCGGCTGACCCGTCTGGCCGCGCCCTGGCAGCCTCCATCGCCGACGACCTGCACCGCTTCATGGGCGACGCCCCCCAGAAGGACGACATCACGCTCCTGTGCCTCCGCTGCGCGCGGGTGGGCGGATAGGTGCGTCGGCACGGCCCGCAGTTGCGGCGGCACCTCTGGCCTCCTCCGATCGTCCTCGTCCTCGTCCATCGTCCTCGTCCTCGACTCCTCTCCTCACGCCAGGGGAATCGAGGACGAAGGACGAGGACGAGGGACGAGGACGATGCAGGAAGCGGCTGGTCACTGTAGCGGGGGCCACGCGCCAAGAGTACGGGTGGACTGATGAATGGGCGGGTGCTCTGAGATTCTCGCGGGCAACCTCCGAGCCGTGCGGGGGCGCATGGCCGCCGCATGCCGGCGGGCCGGGCGCGCAGCTTCAGAAGTCCTCCTGGTCGCCGCCACCAAGTCCGTCGGCCCAGCCGCCATCCGCGCCCTCCCGGCGCTCGGCGTCACCGACCTCGGCGAGAACCGCGTGCAGGACGCCCTCGCCAAGCAGGACGCCCTCGGCGGCACCCTCGGCCTCCGCTGGCACATGATCGGCCACCTCCAGACAAACAAGGTGAGGCACGCGCTCCGCCTCTTCGAGCGGATAGAGACCGTGGACAGCCTCCACCTCGCGGAGGAGCTCGAGCGGCGCGCGGCCCTCGACCAGCGGAAAGTGCCCCTCCTCATCGAGTGCAACGTCAGCGGCGAGGAGGCGAAGTTCGGCCTCAGGCCCGGCGAGCTCCCGGCGCTCCTGGACGCGCTCGCGCCCCTTCCGCTCTTGCGGGTGGAGGGCCTGATGACGATGGCGCCCTTTGCGGAGGACCCTGAAGCCAGCCGCCCGGTCTTCGTTGCCTTGCGCGAGCTGGCCGCGAAGGCCCGCGCCGCCACCGGCCTCGCCCTGCCTCACCTCTCGATGGGCATGACCCAGGACTTCGAGGTGGCCATCGAGGAGGGCGCCACGATGGTCCGAATCGGCACGGCGCTCTTCAGGGGAGTGGATGATTGGATGGGTGGATGATTGGATGAATGCAAGAGGAACCAGTCGCCGGCTTCTCTTTCACCCATCCATTCATCCACTCATCCATTCATCCACTTCTCCCGCTCATCTCACGCATACCGTCACAGTCGCTGCGTTCCCCGCATCGTCGGCGCAGGTGATGCGGTGGGTGCCGCGCGCGAGGGGCCAGAAGGCGGGGTCGAGGGGGCCGGCCGTGGCGAAGAGCGCGCCGCCCACGAACCAATAGAGCCTGGGCGCACGGCTCGCCGCCCGCAACTGTAGCCGCTGCTCGGCGGCATCGGGCAGCAGCAGGTAGGTCTGCCCGTTCGCTGGCGAGAGAATGTGAGGGGCATCGGAAATCTCGGATTTCGGATTTCGGATTTCGGATTTCAGTCCGCAATCCGCAATCGCCAATCCGCAATGGGCGGTGCACTGGGGGTTGTGCTCGGGCAGGAGGTCGCGGCCCTGGCCGTGGCGCCGCAGCCAGGCCGCCAGCTCGGGCGGCCAGGCCTCCGCCACGCGCGTAACCTGCTCCTTGCCGCCGGCGCAGCGCGGGCAGAGCCGCGCGCCTGTCGCCGCATCCACCTTCACAGACACGTGGGCGGGGCATTTTCGATTTCCGATTTCCGATTTCCGATTTCCGATTTCCGATCTCAATCCCGATCCCGATCTTCTCTGCTGCCTCTGCTCCTCTGCTGCCTCTGCGTGAGACTCTTCGGATTTCGGATTTCGGATTTCGGATTCCAATCCGCAATCCGCAATCGCCAATCCGCAATTGAGCCAGAGACCGGGGCGGGTGGCGGGGCAGTGTGGCCCGGGCGGCAAGCCGCTCGCGGCGCAAAGCGGGCGCAACTCGACCGAATCGGGCTTGGGGAACCAGGCGGCCGGCTGCCCCGCCTCGACCTGGTCGAGAATCCGCGCGGCGATGGGCGCCGCGGCCTGGATGCCCACCAGCCCCCGCGCCGGGCGGCCGCTGAAGTTCCCAAGCCACACCCCGACCGTGTGCCGCGGCGTGTAGGCGATGGTCCAGGCGTCCCGATGGCCGTGCGAGGTGCCGGTCTTCCACGCCATGCGGAGCTGCCCCTGCGCGGACCTCCAGAGCGGCTTGCCGCCGAGACGCGTCGTGTCCGACAGGATGTCGGCCACAAGGTAGGCGGCACCCTCCGAGAGGACCCGCTGCCCCTCGGCCACTGGCTCGTCTTCCAGGAATCGCAGCGGGCGGGAGAGCCCGAGGCGGGCCAGCGTGGCGTAGGCCTGGGTCAGCTCCAGCAGCGTGACCTCCACCGAGCCGAGGGTGAGGGCCAGGCCATAGTGGTCAGGGTCGCGCGTGAGGGTGGAGATGCCCAGCTCCTTGAGGAAGGCGTGGAGGTTCCTGTGGCCGGCCTCGCGGAGGAGGCGCACGGCGGGCAGGTTGAGCGAGGCGGCGAGTGCCTCGCGCGCGCTCACCGCCCCGCGGAAGTCGCGGTCGTAGTTCGCAGGCTCGTAGCCCGTGTAGCTCGCGGGAACGTCGGGCAGCACCGTGTCGGGCAGGCACAGGCCGCGCTCGAAGGCGAGGGCGTAGGTGAAGGGCTTGAGGGCCGAGCCGGGCGAGCGGGGCGCCGTCGCCCCGTTCACCTGCCCGTCGTCCTCCTCCGAGAAGAAGTCGCAGGAGCCGACCATCGCCCGCAGGGCGGAGCACTCGTTCTCGATGACCACTGCCGCGCCGTTCGACACTCCTGCCTCGCGGAGCGCGGCCACGCCCTCTCTAAGCGCGGTCTCCGCCGCATGCTGCACCGATGGGTCGAGGGTCGTCCTAAGGCAAGGCTTGTCAGGATGCCTGCGGCGGACGAGAAGAGCGAATTGAGGATTTCGGATTTCCGATTTCGGATTTCGGATTTCAATCCGCAATCCGCAATCCGCAATCCGCAATTGGCGTAGCACCTGGTCACGTCGTGCCATTGCCCTCTCGGGAAAGCGGTCGGGCCGCAGCCTCGAGGGAGCCTGGGGCAGGCCGGCCAGGAGTGCGGCCTCGGCGATGGTGAGGTCGCGCGCCCGCTTGCCGAACCAGGCGAGCGACGCCGCCTCGGCCCCCACCAGGTTCCCGCCGTAGGGGGCGAGGTTCAGGTAGCCGGCGAGGATTTCGTCCTTTGAGCGCCGCCCTTCGAGCTGGCGCGCGCGGAATGCCTCGACGAGTTTGGCCCACAGGGTTCGGCGGCGCGGCTCGAGGAGCCGAATCGTCTGCATCGTGAGCGTGGATGCCCCTGAGACCGTTCGCCCGCGCCAGAGGTTCGACCACGCGGCGCGCGCGACGGCGGGATAGTCAACCCCGTCGTGCGAGTAGAAGCGCTTGTCCTCCGCCGCAATCGTCGCCTTGATCAGGCTGGGGCTGATTTCGGAGAGCGGGACGGGGAAGGACCAGCAGTCGTCGGCTGCCACGAACGCGCCGAGCGTGTTCCCCTTGCGGTCGAGCACCCGCGGCGCGGCCGCCGGGTTCGCAAGGCGCTCCAGGTGCCGCTGCGGGAACGGGAAGAGCACGCAGAGCGCCAGGTACGCCAGCTTGGGCAGGAGGAGCGCAGCGAATGCCGCGGCGCACAGCCTCCGCCGCCAGCGGTGGTGGCACAGGCCTTGCAATCCGTCTAGCCTCGGGTTCGATGGCCTCCACCTCTCCCTTGGGGAGAGGTCGCCCGCCCCCGGCGGGCGGGTGAGGGTGCCTTCCGTGCGGCTCGCGGGAGAGCCAGCACCCTCACCCCAGCCCTCTCCCCGAGGGAGAGGGAGGAGGGTTCTCTCCTTGCTGAGCGCCCGCAGACATTCTGCGTGCGCCGGATTATTGGCGGCCGGTGATCTCAACAGTGCCGGCTCCGTGAGTGCTGCATATCTCGGGGTTGTACATGCAGAAGGCGTTGAGCGCGGGCAACCTGAAGCGCCCGCAGGTGACGGCTCGGACGACGTAGCGGTGCCGCCAGACGCCCGAAACGTCCAGATCGGCGAACAGGATCAGCCGGTCGTCCCGCATCTCAACTCGGTCGGTGTTCAGCGGCCGGATGGCGTTTCGCGTTCCGTGTTTCGCGTTTCGCGTTTCGCGTTCCGAATCGGGCGACTCGAAACCCGAAACTGGAAACCCGAAACTCGGCCCGGGGCTGAGGCGCGGATTCTCAATCTCGAAGCCGGCGGGCAGCAGGTCGTTCACCACCAGGTTCTTCACCGCCACGCCGTTGTCGAGGGTGAGCTCGACGATGGCGATCTCGCCCTGCTTGATGCTCCGCAGGTCGAGCTCGGCGCCGTCGCGCGAGAGGAAGCGACGGCGGGCCTTCAGGCTCGTGTCGCGCTCGGCCGCGGCCTCCTTCGTCGGGATGCCCTCGGCGCCCCAGTAGTAGTAGAGGGTGCCTGTGCCCTGGACTGCGATCTGCACCTCCTTGCCCCCGAGGTCCTTAGGCTTCAGGAGCAGGTTGTCCTTGCTTGTGAGGGTGGCGAGCGTTTTCCCAGCCAGAGTCACGTCGGCCTTGAAGTCCGACTTCTCGGTTCCGAGTCGGCGGGCGTACTTGCCCATCGCAAGGAGCGCGAAGGCGTTCTCCTGGGTGGTCATCCAGCGGCCATCCTTCATCCCGTCGGCCAGGCGCCCGACGAGGAGCGGGACGTTCGGATGGCCGCTCCTGAGGTCGAGGTAGACCGAGAGGAGTATCGCGGCCTCGCGCGCCGAGGAGTGGAGGAGGTCGCCGGTGTCCCGCGCCTTGGCGACGGGCGGGAGCGCGGCCGCGGCGATCAGCGTGTCCGCCAGCTTGGTCTCCTTCATCGCGGCGAGCGCCCCGGCCACGTGGAACCGCGAGTAGGCCGGCAACTCCTCCTTCGCCTCCAGGAGGCGAAGCGTCCAGGAGCGGTTGGGCTTGCCCGCGGCGGCGAGGACGAAGCAGGCGTATGCCTTCACAGGCAAGATGCCTGTGCCACCCTCGCCCCTGTCCTCGCTGAGCAGCCCCTCCAGGTAGCCGAGGGCGGCGTCGAGGTTGTCCTTCGGTACGTCGTAGCCGGCCTTCCTGGCTTCGACGAGGAAGTGCGTGGCGTAGACGCTGCCCCAGGCGTAGACCTCGCCGTAGCCTGGCCAGAAGCCGAAGCCGCCGCAATACGTCTGCATCGAGAACACGCGGTCAATGCCCGCCTGCACGACGGGCTCGATCTCCTTGCCCTCAAGCTCTGGCTCCGCGGCCTTCGCCACGTCGCCCAGGTAGAGGAGCGGGAAGGCGGTCGAGGTCGTCTGCTCGATGCAGCCGTAGGGATAGTGGATGAGGTATCGAAGGCTCGCCCCCAGGTTGAGCGTCGGCAGGGGCGAGAGCGAGAGCCAGTAGCGCTCAGTCCCCTTCACCCAGTCGCCCGGCACGGCGAAGGCGGCGGTTTGCCCTGCCCTCACGGAGCCATTGCCGGTGGCGAACTGTAGGGTCGTCGGGGGGCGCACGGGCAGCTCCACCCGCTCGACGGCCGTCTCGTCGCCCAGGCGCGCCTCCACCGAGACTGTGGCCGCTCCCGGCACGACGGGCGCCCGCGCGGCAATCTGAACGGTCGCCTCGCGTCCGCTCTCGACTGCGACCTGCCGCGGCGCGTCGGAGAGAATGACGACCCCCGCGGTGCTCTCGACCTTGACAGCCACCTGGCCGCTCTTGCCCGTGTTGTTGAAGATTGTGACGGGGATGGTGAACTCGTCGCCCGGGGCCAGGAAGCGCGGGAAGGATGTCTGCACCATGAGGGGCTGCTTGACGCGGGCCGGCCTGTCGGACGCCCCGAAGTCGCTCCCGGAGGCGGCCACGGCCATGAGGCGCAACTGGCCCGTGAACTCCGGCACGTCCACCACCACCTCGGCATTGCCGTCATCGCCGGTTTCGATGCCCGCCTTCCAGAAGGCGACCTGTTTGACCCTCTGGACTCCCACGGGGTTGAGCATCCTTGGGTCGTAGCCGTCGGCATCGCCGCCGTCGCCGCCGGGGGCGCTGTCGGCGCCCACCTTGCGCTTCTCTGGCTCCGGCATCAGGTGGGCGAAGACGTCGCTCGTGGCGACGCCCAGCGCCCGCTTGGCGAAGAAGAAGCCCCACGGGTCAGGCGTCTCGTAGCGGGTCAGTTGGCAGATGCCCTCGTCCACCGCGGCGAACGTGACCTCGGCCTTGCGCCCGGCTCCCGCGGCGTCGCGCACGCGGAGCGCCACGCGCAGCGGCCTGCCGGGGCGGGTCTCCTCGGGGCTTTCCACCTCCACCTTGAGCTGGCGCGGCTTGTTGTCGAGCCGCACGGGCACCGTGCCGTAGGCCCGCTGGAGCGCCCACTGGCTGCCGGGCGCCGTCCTGCGGACGACTGTGGCCGAGCAGTAGGCGTTGGGGCCGAGGGCCGCGCTCACGGGGAACGTGAACTCCGCCGTGTTCTTCTCAAGGGAGACGACCTGTGCGAGATGAATGCGGTCGGTCTCGATGGTCATGAGCGCCCTGCCCGCGAAGGGGGCCTTGACGAGGACGCGCGCGGTCTCGCCTGGGGCGTAGGCCGGCTTGTCGGCCACGAGCTCCACGCGGGCCGGCTTGTCGAGGGTCCAGGGCACGTCGCCCTCGCCCGCGCAGTAGAAGCTGAGGTCGGCGGAGGCCCCGCTCGCCTTGTCCCGCAGCCGCACGATGTACTCCCCGAGGTCCTTCGGGGTGAACGCTGCCTCGCCCCGCCCGTCGGCGATCGTGCAAGCGAGCGGTTCCACCGCCCGCTCCTCCCGTTCGGAGACGAAGCGGTAGGAGCCCTCCTGGAGCTTCAGCACGGTGTTCCAGATGACGCGATAGACAGTGCCTTCGAGGGGAAGTGGCCCCGCCACAGGCTGGAAGCCTGTGCCACCATTTGCTGGCTTCAGGGCGACCACCAGGAGCTTCTCGGGCGTCTGGACGCGGGCATATTCCTTGCTCGCCCGCGCCAGCCCGATGTAGTGGGGGTAGCAGTCAACGTCGAGGGCCACCGCCGCGCTCACTGCCCGCCCGCCAAGCTCCTTGACGCTGGCCGTGACGACGGCCTGGACCGCTGAGGGGGGCGCCATCTCCTTCGGGAGCTTCACCGTGAGCACGCGCTCGCCATTCCTGTCGAGGACCATTGGCATGGCCACTTGGTTGCCGGCACCGGCATCCTCTGGTGGCACAGGCATCTTGCCTGTGGCCACAGGCGGGACGCCTGTGCCACCGGGGCAAAGGCGGACCGGCTGCGCCACCAGCTTCTTCGCGCCGTCGCTGAAGCGGTAGCCGGGGAACTTGTCCGAAGCGAAGTCACGGGCCACGAACCGGCACTCGGCCTCCACCTCGCGGTCGGCGGCGGGGGCGCCGAACAGATGCGTGGCCTTCACCGTCACCGCCACCTCATCGCCCGCGCGGTAGCGCTTCTCATCCGCCTTTAGGGCCACTTTCATCCGGTCGGGCATGAACTCCTCGACCTGGAAGGTGCGGTGGCCGATGGCGGTCTCGCTGCCGGGCAACCGCACCTCCACGCTGTAGCGGCCCGTGAGGGCGTGGGACGGCACCTCCACTGCCGCCCCCGCGCTGCCCCACTGGTTGAGCTTCGCGTTTAGTGTTCTGAACACCCGCCCGTCGGGCCGCACGATGCGGAACTGGATGGGGAAGGGCTTGGGCACCTCCATGTCCTTCCCGCGCACCAGGGCGTGGAGCGCCACCTGGCTCCCTGGGCGGTAGATGCCGCGGTCGGCGTAGACGAACGCCTCGTAGCCCTTCGCCAGATAGGGGCGGCCGCCTGTGTCGAGCTCCGAGTCGTCCAACTGCGTGTCGTCAAGCTCGATCACGCCCGTGTCGTTGCCCTTCGTGGCCGCCACGAGGAAGGGCGCGCGCTCGCCCGTCCAGTCCACCCCCTTCAGGTGGGCGATGCCGCTGGCGTCGGTCGTCCCGCTGTGGACCTGCTGGTTGGCCTTCGAGAAGACGGCCACGGTTGCCCCCTCGACGGGCTGAACCGCCGAGAGCGATGTCACCCACACCAGCATGTCGCTCTCCGAGCGCTTCACCGTGAGGGCGAGGTCGGTGATGAGGACGAGTTTCTCTGCCCCACCGGACCAGCGGACATCGTCCTTGTGCGCGGTGGCGAGGAAGAGGCCGCGGGCGTCGGCGCCCAGGAGCTTGCGGAGGTCGAGCTCCTTCACCTGCCGCTCGTTGGGCCTCTGGGGCAGGACGAGCTTCTCCTGGTGCACCCTGCGGCTGAGGTCGGAGTCCGCCGACCTGTGCCGCGCGTCGCGGAGGTAGTGCACGACGTTGTTCGGGTACACCTGGTCAATGGCAAGCTGCGCCTCTCGGACGTTCACGCACTCCAGGGGCAGGAGCATGCTCCCCTGCGCGCCGAGGTAGATGCCCGTCGTGCGGAAGTGCAGCGAAGGCTCGATGTCGGGTATCAGGACCGAGCGCACCTCATCCTTTCCCAGCACCGAGCCGTTCCTGGCAGCCAGGTCCTTCCCAAAGGTGATCTTGTAGCGGCGCCCCGAGGCGAACGCCCCGCGCAACTGGAAGCCATCATAGTTGGGAACCAGCTTGAACTCCGTCTTCGGCTCCACCTGGATGTGCCTGGGGGCGGAGTCGAGGTCGGCCTGCTGATTGCACGTCACGACGATAGCCACGTCGTCAGGTGTCCGCGCCCTTGCCGCCACGCCCTGAATCCGCAGCCTGGCCTCGATGCGGAGGTCCTGAGCCCAGTCGGCCTCCAGCCCCAGCGGCCCGTCGAGTCCCCGCAGGCCCTTGCGCACGGTCACGCGGAGCTTGTCCTCGGGGAACCATTGCGTCGTGAGCGTGACCGCCTGGCTCGGGGTGTAGCCTCCGAGCGAGAAGCCGATGCTGCGGCCGCCCTCCCCGGCGAGCGCGATGTGCGGCCTCGCCGCGTCGGGCGCCACCTTCGCGTTGAACTCCACGGCCAGCCGAAGCCCCCTGTGGGGGCTGCCCTCAAGCTGCCGCACCGCCTCCACCCGCAGCGGCGCCGTGTGGAAGCTGAACGTGGCGTCGGCTCCCAGCGAATGCCCCAGCAGGCTCGTGCACTTCCGCGACACCGTGGCCACGAATGGCGTCGCCATCGGCAGCTTCGCGGCGGGACGGAACGCCAGCGTCATCCTGTCGGCCCACACAAGCTGGCCGGTGGTGGCGGGGGTGAGCTTGAGGAGCTCCGCGCCCGCCTCCTTGCCGGCCTCTTCCTGAGCGGCCATGAGCTGGCTGAAGCGCACCTGGAGCTCGGCATCGGGGCCGGCTTCGCCCTGCGGCTCGAACGCCTCGACCCGCAGCGCCGCGGCCCGCCCCCGCAACTGCGAGGCGATCACCGCGAGGCCAGCAATGTTGATGGCTGCGAACAGACCAGTGACCCACACCCAACGCTTGGCGAGGATGGCGCGCATCGGCGTCCTCCCTTTCGGCAGGAGAGCGGGACGGGTGGGCGATACTACGGGGGGATATCGCGCGGATTCAGGGGAAGCGCCCACATTCTACCAGCGCCGATCGCGGGATGTCAAGCGCGAATTCCGCCGCGTGTCTGGCCCCTGGTCCTGGGGTTCCGAATCGTCGTCGTCCTCGTCGTCGAATCCGCACGTGGATTGATCGGGAATCGTGGCGAGTCATATAGTGTCAGCAAGCGCTCAGTGCTTGATGTTGCGAAGGGCGGCGCGGAACTCGTCGGCGGCCTGGAAGCGGCGGGCGGGGTCTGGGGACATTGCGCGTGCGATGATGGCGTCGAGCTCGGCCGGGCAGTCGCCGCGGAAGGAGCGGATGGGCTTGGTCTTCTGGGTGTGGAAGAGGCGGATGAGCTCGGTGATGGAGGTGGCCTGGTGTGGGAACTCGCCGGTGAGGAGGCGGTAGGCGGTCATGCCGAGGGAGTAGATGTCGGCCCGGGCGTCTGCGGCGCGGGGGTCGTTTACCTGCTCTGGGGGGACGTAGAGGACCGAGCTGAGCGTGGTGCCCGTGGAGTCGAGGGTGCCGAGGCCGGCGACGTCGAGGCTCTTTGCGAGGCCAAGGTCGGCGAGCTTGAGGATGCCGTCGCGGGTGAGGAGGAGGTTGCTGGGCTTGATGTTGCGGTGGATGACGCCGGCGGCGTGGGCGTGGGCGAGGCCGGCGCAGGCGGCGGCCATAAACTCGACGACCTGCCTGACGGGGAGCGGCCCCTGGCGGTGGAGGAGCGAGCCGAGGTCGCCGCCCTGGGCGTACTCCATCGAGATGAAGTAGCGGCCCTCGGCCTGGCTCATGTCGTAGATGCGGATGATGTTGGGGTGGGAGAGCTGGCCGCTCGTGCGGGCGTCCTTGAGGAAGCTGTTGATGGCCTCGGTGTTGGCGGTCAGCTCCTCGTAGAGGAGCTTGAGGGCGACGAGGCGCCCCATCGAGAGCTGGTCGGCCTTGAAGACGGCGCCGATGGAGCCCTTGCCGAGGGACTTGACGATTTCGTAGCGCCCGATGACGACGCCGAGGAGCGCGCACTCGGAGACGCAGGCGGCGCAGTAGACGCGGCTCTGGGTGTGGCGCGCGGAGCCGAGGGCGTCGAGCGGAATGGTCTTGCCGCACGACGCGCACAGGTGTGGCGGGGCGACCTGGGTCTCCTCGGCCTCAGGCGTCTCGCAGCGGAAGAGGAGCTGCGCGAGGCCCACCTGGACGCGGTCGCCGTTGCGCAGGCGCGCCTCGCTGATGCGGGCGCCGTTGACGAACGTGCCGTTCTTCGAGCCGAGGTCGCGCAGGAAATAGCCGTCGGGCGTGGCGCGCACCTCGCAATGGTGGCGCGAGATCTTGCCGTCGTGAATCTGCACCACGCTGTCGGAGCCGCGCCCGATAGTGACCGGCTGGTCGCCGTCGGCGGCGAACTGGCTCACCGGCTTGTCGTCTTTGAGGAGTATGACGGTTGCTCGCACGGGGGACGGGGTCCTGGTCGCGGGGCAAGGTGGGTCATGTCGCGGAAGACACGGACAAACGAGTTTGTCCGTGGCACCCCCTCGTGCCCTTTTGGGGAAGACACGGGCGAACAAGTTTGCCCGTGGCACCCCCGGATTATCGTGAGTGAGCCCTGGGTGCCACGCCCAAACTTGTTTGGGCGTGCGGGACAGCGCAGTTGCCAAAGCGAAGTAGCCCGTAACTCCGTCGCGGGGGCCGACCCGCGGAGCGGCGGGCTACCTGCCTTGGGCCTGCTGTTGGTTCATCGCCCGCGTGGCTACCTGGCGACGGTGAGGGCGAAGATGTGGATGAGCGAGCAGAAGGGGAGCTTGACCGACTTCAGCTCGCGGTTGGCATCGAGGGGGATGGTGACCACCCAGATGCGGCACTTCTTGTCCTCTTTGGAGAACTCGCCCTTGCCGCCGGCGTCCACGGCGATGCGCTGGGCGCTCTCGACGCCGGTCTTCTCGCCGAACTGGGCGTCCTTGCACCAGTCCGTCACCTTCAGGTCGGCCTGCACGGTGCCGTCGGCGTAGTTGATCGTCAGCTTCTCCTGCTGGTCGGCGTCGGTGGCCGTGGCGAGGATTTGGAGCTCCTTGGCCTTGCCCTCGAGGGGGATGGTTTGGCCGGCGCAGGCGACGTTGTTCTTCTTCTCCTTCTCGGTGGAGGGGAAGTCGAAGGCGGCCTTGACGTCCTTGGGCTCGAAGAGGCCGGCCTTGGGCATGTTCTCGGCGGGGAACGACTGCTTGTACTGGTCGAGGTCGGAGTCCTTGCGGTCGGTGTCGTCGGAGAAGCCGTCGTTGTTGACGAGCTTGGAGAGGTCTACGGCAAGGAGGCCGGGCTTGAGCTCCTTGAGGGCGGGCTTCGCTTCGTCCGGCTTGGCCTCTGGGGCGCCGGCGGGCTTGGTTTCGGGCTTCTCGGCCGGCTCGGCGGCCGGCTTCTTCTCGGCCACGGGCACGCGGATTTCGACGGTGCCTGGGGCCTTCTTCGGCTCGGCCTTGGCGGGGCCTCCGGTGCAGCCGACCAGCACGATGGCCATTGCCAGCACACTCACCAGCCATGCTCGCAACATCCCGCGCTCCTTTCCCAAAACGGCGGTTGTCGAAACGCCACCTGTGGCGCCCTCGCCGGCCACGGCTTCGGCGCGCGCGAATATTATACCAATCGCCCGGCCTTTGTCCAGTGACAACTAGCGGGTCGTCTCGCCGAGCAGCCGGCGGATCTCGGCCTTCTCATCTTCGCTTGCGCGCTCGAGGGCGGCGTTGAATGCCTCGCGGGCCTTCTGGGCGGCGCCGGTGACGCCGCGGCGCGCGGCGCCCAGGTGGAAGCGGCCGAGGGCTACGAGCGGCTTGGAGCTCCGCGGGAGGGCCTTGCAGGCCGCCTGGAGGAGCGCCTCGGCTTGCGCATGGTCGCCGGCGAGGATGAGGAAGCCCACGGCGGCCGCCGTGTGCGCGAGCTCGGCGGGCGCCGCCTTTGCCCTCGCAGCGTAGGCCGCCGCCTTGGCCTGCACGGAGGTCCCCGCGCGCTTGTAGAGGGCCTGCGCCGCCGACAGGATGAACGTGTTGTCGGGGGACTTTCCGGCCAGCTCCGCCAGCATCAGGTCAATGTGGCCCTGGAGCTTCTCCACGAAGGCCGCGTCGCCGTAGGTGAAGTGGTCGTTGAAGTAGATCTTCGCCATGAGCTGGAGCAGGCGGGTGGCGTAGGGTTCGGGGCGCGAGGTGTCGCGCCCGGCGATGACCACCTCGATGGCCGCGCTCAGGTGGGCCATGCAGGCCTCGATCTTGTGCTCGAGGAGGTAGAGGTGCGCCACCTCGGCGCGGTAGGCCACGTTGTTGGGGTCCTTCTTCAGCTCCGCCTCGTAGAAGCCCACCTCGCGGTGGCCGAGGTTGGCCTCCACGGTCACGGTCTCGCGCGGCTTGACAGTGACCTCTTGCTGCCAGTCGGCGAAGTTGGTCTTGCTCACCCGCAGGCTGTAGGTCTGCGGCTCGAGGTCCTCGAGCTTCAGGGGCGTGTTGCCGCGGTACTCGCCGTCCAGGTGCACCGACGCGCCGTCGGGCTTGGAGTTGACGGCCAGGGTCCCGCGCTCGGCGATCTTCAGGATCACGTGAATGGGTGCATGGGAGCGCGAGGTGACGTTGAGCGCGGCCCTGTGGACCTCATAGCCGGACTTCTGGATGCGGAGGACGTGCTCGCCGACGGCGACCTCGAGGTTCTGAAGGGGCGTGGGGCCGCGGAACTCGTCGTCAATGAACACCGAGGCTCCGCTGGGCTCGGAGGAGATTTCGACCGCGCCCCTGCTGGGGAGGAGGCCGAACACGCGGAAGCCGCCGCCATCCTTCTTCGGGGCGTCCCAGCTCACCCCTTTCCCCCCATCCCTGCCGCCTTGCCCACCCGGCCCGAAGAGCAGCAGGACGCCGAACGCAATGCCCAACAGGAGCACTGCCGCGGCGCCGGCCACTGCCGCAATGCGCGAGGCGCGGCTCCGCAGCGGCAGCGCGCTCGGCGCCACCACCGTGCGGCGCGTCGCATGCACCAGCACCTGCACTGTCGTAGTGCCGATCTGGAGGAGCGAGCCGTCCGGCAGGCGGGCGCGGTCCACCTGCTTGCCGTTCACGTAGGTGCCGTTCTTGGTGTTGAGGTCCTCGAGGATCACCCCGTCGGGGCGGTGTGTGACTGCGCAGTGGAGGCGGGAGGCCCAACTGTCGAGCACGCGGAAGTCGGCGCGGTCCCCGCGGCCCAGGATGGCCCGCTGGCCCTCCCTCAGCTCGAAGGAGGAGCCGGCCTGGGGGCCGTCTATGATCCGAAGCAGCACCGGCATCGCTCACCCGCCTGGCCCATATTTCCCGCGAAGTGCGGGTTACTCTTCCATGCCCTGTGGCACGTGGTCGGGGTCGTCGGTCAGCAGAATGACGTCGAAGCGAGGGCCGTCCTCGCGGTTGAGAATCTCCATCGTGTGGTCGCCGGCGGCCAGGTAGAAGCGGCGGCGGTTGTCCTCCTCCTCCTTGTCGCGGACCTCGGACCATTTCCAGACCTTGTAAGGCCCGCCATCGGAGCCGAAGAGGAAGGCCTCGGCGTGCGGCGCGCCCTCCTTGTCGAACCGCACGTAGAGCGTGTCGCCGCACTGGTCCCACCAGTTGCGCCGGCACCAGAAGATGTACTTGCCGGCGGCCTTGACCTTGAACTTGTAGACGGCTCGCGCGTGCTTGGGAGGCTGGCCGGCGGGGGGGTCGGGCGTCCCCGCCTTGTCGGGCACCGAGATGCACTTGCCGCCAGAGGCGGTCGGATCGTCCACGACGCGCATGACCTTCCCGCCGACGTCGGGGAGCGCGTCGTCCGACTCGATCTTCACGGCGCTCTCGGCCTCGATGCGGATGCGCTCGAAGCTGTCGGCGAACTCCACGCCTCCTTTGGTTCCGCGGGAGCCCTTCCGCCCGTTGTTGGACGGCGCGCCGCCGGCCGAATTGTCCTTCGAGCACGACAGACACAATGCGGCCGCGGCGGCCGCCAGCCCCGCGGCCATCAATCTTCGCACGCCGGAACCCATTCGCTCGCTCCTCTGACGCCGCTGTTCCCCTTCACTACACTATAGCAGCGGAGTATGGGCAAGTCAAGGAAAAGCAGGGACATGGGTGCAATGACGGGCTTGTACGCTCTGAGGGCTTCCCGTTTGGAGTCCCGCCTTCAGGCGGTCTTCTACCCCGGCCGCGGCGCCCAAGACCGCCTAAAGGCGGGACTCCAAACGAAGGCGAAGGCCGCGTGCGAATCTGTTATTGCACCCCAGGGACATGAGTTCGGCCCCCGGTTCTGGTGGACTACTCCGAAGCCCCGACAGGGGCGTGCTATAGCAGCCCAGGGCGAAGCCCTGGGAAGAAGGGGGCAGTGGGTAGGTCAGCACTGAAAGGGCGTACCATGTGGTCCGGGCGCCACATCCTGCCTACGGCGGCTAGTACGCCCTTACAGGGCTGAATCTGGCCGCCCGCCCGTCCCAGGGCTTCGCCCTGATCTTTGCCCACATCTCGGGGCCTTGTAGCCCGCGGACGCGGGCGACCCAGCCGTAGCCCAGGGCGACCGAAGGGAGCCCTGGGATGGCGCG
>Ga0194110_10005147_pt1 | contig 15598 bp, 14 predicted proteins | sample TA2Kig1200mmetaG_FD_146192 | JGI IMG/M metagenome (GOLD analysis project Ga0194110, IMG submission 146192) | Freshwater microbial communities from Lake Tanganyika, Tanzania - TA2015032 Kigoma Deep Cast 1200m | ecosystem: Environmental > Aquatic > Freshwater > Lake | place: Tanzania: Lake... | reverse complement strand
AAGAGCCCCGTAAGCTGGGCCTTGCTCGAGAGCCGCCGGAGTCTTACCGAAGGCCAACGCATCCAGTTCTCCCTTAAGGGCTCGCCGCAAGATGTCAATCCTTTGGGGAGGCGGATGGGACAGGTTGGCCAGGGTCAACTTGACGATCTTTTTGCCTTGGCGCCGGGCTTCCCGCAACAAGATGGCAGGAGGCGAGTTACGGTTGGGAACGACATCGATATACATGGAATAATAAATAGCATAATTATCGCCAATAGTCAAGATTATAAATATATTAACATGGGTACATTTATTAAGCCCAAAAACCCTTTTATTCCCAAATTATCAATACGTTAACCCCCATTTTGCCCGGAAAAAGTGTGGAACTTCTGTAGTAATGTGGAACAGCCGCCCTCGGCTGTTCTTTTTGCGCCTTGGCGTCTTGGCGTGAGGTAAAAATTAACCTTCAGCCAGCTTAAACACCGGCTTAATCCGCCCCACCTCCTCTTTGCGATGGTTCAGAATGAGGGGGCTGAAATAGGACTTAAGAGCCTCCCGGGCTTCATCCGTCAGGCATCCCAACTGTTCCAGCACCGTCACCACCGCGGGGTTCAAAGCCCGGGCCTGGCCGTCCTCGATCTTCAGGGCCGCCCCCAGGCCCCGGTCCGCCAGGGCCATGGCATAGCCGCCCTCAGCCCCGGATTTGGCAAAGACCCGCCCCGGCAGGGCCGTCATGATCTCCGTATCCAGACGGCCGTCTCCCGCGATGTGCCGGGGATGGGCCAGTATTGCGGCCATCAAGGCGCCCCCGGGCGAGTCCTTCATGGCTCCCGCCAACCTGGCATAACCCAGGGCAATGTTTTTCAAGGGCGCATAAAAAACCGGCGCGCCGCAGCCGTCCAGGGCCACGCTTATCCTATCCGGCGGCACCCCCACCATCCGGGCTACGGTGCGTAAAATCAGTTGCTGCACCGGGTGGTCTACGCTCAGATAGTCCTCCAGCGGCCAGCCGTGATGGACGCATAGAGCCAGCATGGAGGCGTGCTTGCCGGCGCAGGTGTGGTGGAGGGGCGTGGGCTTGAGACCCTCCTGGCTCAACGCCTGGGCCGCACCCCGGTGCAGGGGCGGATGAGTCCCGCACTGCAGGGCTTCGAGATCCAGCCCCAAACGGGCCAGCACCTGGGTCACCAGCTCCACTTGAAAATCCTGGCCGCTCAGCGACCCGGAAAACAAGGCCAGCACCTCGGGCCCGAACCCGAAAGCCTGGGCCGCGCCGGAGGTGATCACCGGCAGCGCCTGAAAGGGTTTGGCTAAAGAGCGCATGCACACCTGGGTCTCCACGTCCCCTAGATGTTGCTGAAGATTCCCCTGGGCGTCCACCACGGCAATCAGCCCCCGGTGCCGGGACTCCACCAGCGCCCCCCGGGTCACGTCCACTAAAACCGGCGTGGTCATTTTAGTCTCCGAAGTTTCGAGTTTCGAGTTTCAAGTTTCAAGTTGACAGTTATCAGTTGAGCCTCTTGCAAAATTCTATTTGAAGCTGAAAGTTCATCAAGCTGATTACAGAATATCCGGTAGCACAGGCTTTCCATTCTGTGCGGGTGCAGGCTGAAGCCTGCGGCTACCTAAAGACGGGGTAATTTTGCAAAAGGCTCAGTTATCAGCGAATTCTAATTAATCGAAAACTGGAAAACCGAAAACCATCCCTCCTCACCGCCACCAGGCGGCGTAGAGCAGGGCCAAAGTTAAAATCAGGCCCATGAGGGCGTGGGTCTGGATGGTCAAGATCTGGGCCGGGATGAATTCCGGGTCCGTGGGTTCGGTGCGCCAGGCGACGCCGATGGCTTTCAGGGCCAGGGGCAGGGCCGCCAGCCCCGCGATGATGAGGTCCGGGAGCCGGAAGATTTCCATGAGCAAAAAGAGGCTGGCAAAAGACGCCAGCATCAGCACGGCATAGACGTAGCGGGCTTTTTTCAGGCCCAGGCGCACCACCAGTTGGCGTTTGGCCGCGGCCGCGTCCGCCTCCACATCGGGGAACTCATTGATCCACAGGATGGCGGTGATGAGAAAGCCCAGGGGCAGGCCCACGGCCAGGCCCACGGGGTGGAGGCTGCCGGTCTGGACGTAAAAGGCGCCCCAATGGAGGGGCGGCCCGAATGCCCCGAATATGGCGAATTCCCCCCAGCCGGCGCTCATGAGCTGCACCGGCGAGGCGGAATAGAGATACCCTGCGGCCAGTCCCACCAGTCCCAGGAAGGCCACCGCCGGGCGGCCCAGATAAATGAGGGCCAGGCCGCAAGCCGCGCCCAGCCCCAGGAGCGCATACGCCAGATTGCGCACCGCCAGGGCGCTCATTTCCTGGTTTTGAATGACCCGGCTGCCTCCGCTGAAGGGGGTGGCGTAGATGTTGAGAGGGTCGCTGCCGAAGGAGTCATAATAGTCGTTGAGCAGGTTGGCCCCCAGGTGCAGGGCGCCTACCCCCAGGACGGTGAGGCAAAAGAGACCGGGGCGCCAGGTTCCCTGGATCTGGTAGGCCAGGGCCGTGGCCACCGCCACGGGAAAGAGCGACCCGGTGAGGAAAGGCAGGCGCATGGCCCGGGCATAAGTGCTGAGACCCATGTGAACTCCGGTTAAGAAGATTACGCCGAATTATAGGTTCCTGGCCCCGGGGTGTCAAACTTTATCCGCCAGGGATCAGCCCCGGTTCAACCGGGCTTCAGGGGTATGGCAAGCCTGACTACCCTCAAGTATTCGCCGCTGACTGCCGAATAATCCTTATAAGATCGGGCGGCCTCCCGGGTCGCCTCTCATCCTGGTTCCCAAGCTCCCGTTTGGGGACCTATCTTGGTGCGAAGCTCTGCTTCGCTCCACAGGCAGTGATTCCTTGATTACTCGCCTATTGCCAAGCAGGAGCTTGGCAAAAAAAGTGCGTTCCCAAACAGAGCTTGGGAACGAGGGTGGTAAAAATATGACCACAGGCGAATCTCCCGATAAAGACTACCGCTGGCAAGCCGGCGTAGGCCTTTTGCTGCTGGCGGCCCTCCTGAACAACCTGGGCGGCACCGCGGCCGACCCCGACCTTTGGGGCTACATGGCCTTCGGCCGCTTGTTCTGGGAAGAAAAACAGTTTCCCTACCACGATGTGTTCGCCTATGTCCCCACCCTGGCCCCCTGGGTCTATCATGAATGGCTCACCGGGGTGGTGTTTTATCCCGTATACCAAGCCTGTGGCCCGGCCGGGCTGCAGCTCCTGAAATATGTCTTCGGCCTGGGCGCCGCGGCCTTTATCTTCCTCACCGCGCTCCGCCGGGGCGCCCATTTCTGGAGCGCCGCCCTGGTCCTGTGGATGACCCAGTTGTTCGCCAATATCGGTTACAGTCCGGTGCGGGCCCAGGTATTCACCTATTTCTTTTTCGCCCTATCCGTTTACTTGCTGGAGCAGGCCCGCCTTGGCGGGGGCTTCCGGCGGTTGTGGCTGCTGGCATTTCTCCAGCCCTTCTGGTGCAATCTCCATGGCGGCTTTGTGGCCGGGTTGGGATTAATCGGGATTTACGGCTTGGGGGAAGCCCTGTCCCGGCGGCGGTCCCTGCCTTATTTCCTGACCCTGGGGGCCGCGGTCCTGGCCACCCTGGCCAACCCTTATGGCCTGGAGTACTGGACCTACATAATCCGGGCTGTTTCCATGCCCCGGCCGGAGATCACCGAATGGGCTTCCCTGGCCGCCGGCTTTCAGCGGGGTATTGTCTCTTATCCCGAAGTTCTTTATTTTACGGTTATTACCGCCTTTGTAATTTTATTGGGCTGGTGGGCCAAGTGGCGGGAACTTTCCCCCCTCCTGGCCCTGGCGGTCACCCTTTACCTGGGTCTGAAGCACATCCGCCACCAGGTCTTTTTTCTGCTGCTAACCGCGGCCTACCTGCCCAAGCTCTTCACCGAGTATGGGCAGGCGTTAAAATTTTCCCTGGGCTGGAAACAGCTAGGGGGGAAGATCCCCGCCATTGGCGCCGCAATCCTTGGCGCGACGCTGTTTATCCAGTTTCTTGGCAAATCCCCCTGGAAGCTGGAGGTCCCAAGTTATTCCCAACCATCCAGCCCCCTGGTTCATTATCCTCTGGGGGCCATGGACTATATCCGAACCCAAAGACTGGAAGGCAAGCTGCTGCTGGAATTCAAATGGGGGGAATACGCCATGTGGACTCTCTATCCCCGCTGCCGGGTGGCCCTGGATGGCCGCTACGAGACGGTGTACCCTGACGAGATATGCCGGGAATATTTCGATTTCATCTATGCCCGGGGTGAATGGCGGCGGTTTCTGGAGCGTTATCCTCCAGACCTGGTGCTGCTCAACCCCCAGTCGCCGGCATATCCCCGGTTCCTCACAGAACCCGGCTGGCGCCTGGCCTACCGGGACACGGGCTGCGCCCTCTTTGTCCGGCAGGAGAGCCTGATGGCCAAGCCGTAGGATTTTCACCCCGGAGGCGCGGAGAGCCCACAGGGCACGGAGAAGAAAAAAAATAGCCTTGGTGTGAAAACGCCAAGGCTAATTTAATTTATTCTCTGGGTCTCTGTGGTTAAAAATTCATGATACTGCTGCTCACCCGGATAACGGCCGGTCCCACGACCACCACCAGGAGAGCCGGAAAGATAAACAGGATCAAGGGAAAGACCAGCTTAACCGGAGTCTTGGCCGCCAATTCCTCCAGTTTTTGCCTCCGGGCGGTGCGCAGGGTGTCGGACTGGACCTTTAAGGTCTGGGCAATGCTGGTGCCGAAGCGTTCGCTCTGGATGAGAATGTTGCACAAGGAGGCCACTTCCTCCACTCCGGTGCGTTCCGCCAGGTCCCGCAGGGCTTGCTCCCGATTCCCTCCGGCGTTGATCTCCAGGTTGACCTTATGCAGTTCCCGGGGCAAAATGGGGGAGGAGGCCATGAGCTCATCACCCACCCGCTTGATGGCGGCGTTTAACCCCTGGCCGGCTTCCACGCACACCACCATGAGATCCAGGGCATCCGGCAGTTCCGTTTTTATCTTTTGCCTCCGTGCCTGTACCAGGTGGGTCAGGGCCAACAGGGGCGCAAAATAGCCCGCACTGAACAGGAGGTATTCAATTAGCAGGAGAAAACCTAGGGAGAATTGAGGCTGCAGCAAATATGGCAGGGCCAGCATAGGCAGGGTCAGGCACAAACCCAGCCTGATCCCCATGAACATGGAAACCGCGCGCTCGCTATCGTAGCCCGCCTGGGCCAGGGACTTTTTTATTTCCTTGATTTTGGGACTGTCTGTGGTCATCCCCAGCAGTTCTTCCAGCCTTGTTACCAGTCCGGTCGGTAAAATGCTCACCGGTTTTTCTGTCAAAACCAGGAGCTGCTCCGTTTTTTTCTGGACCACCTGCAGCCGGTCGCGGACCCTGTCGCTCCGTACTTTATCAAAAAATCTCATTATGGAGAGCACCGAGGCCAGGACCAAGAGGCCGAACATGATGAGGCTAAGACTCATGGTTATCCCTTATTTCGTTTCCCTTTCAAATGCCGCCAACAGAAAACTGAAAACTGAAAACCGGACTGCATTTCACATCTTGATAGTGACGATCTTGCGGATGATGATAAGCCCCAAGAACTGGAGAACCAAGGCAGTCATGGCCATGCTGCGCCCCATGGGGTCCTCCACCAGAAGCTGGATGTGTTCGGGGGCGCGGAAGAACAGGATCAACGCCGTAGCCGGAGGCAAAAGCAGCAGGATAATGCCCGAAAGCCGCCCCTCTGCCGTAAGGGCCTTAATTTGATTGCGCAGCTTAAAACGCTCCCGAATCAGGAATGATATTTTCTCCAGGATTTCCGTCAGGTTGCCACCGGTCTCCCGTTGAATCATCACCGCAATGGTGAAGAAGCTCAAATCCCGCAAAGGCATGCGCCGGCAAAGATTGCTCAGGGCCGAATTGAGATCCAGGCCGTGATTGTACTCCCTGAAGGTCTTGAAAAATTCCCACCCAATGGGGTTGGGCATCTCCGTCGCCACCAGTTGGAGGCCGGTGGGAATTGAATGCCCCGCTTTTATGCCCCGGGCCATTAAATCCAGGGCATCGGGAAGTTGCTTTTCAAACCGCTTAAACCGGAGATTCCTTTTAAATTGCAATCCCTTATACGGCAGGAAGAGGCCCAGGGCCGCGCCCGCCAAGCCTCCAGGGACACCCCATTGATAAAATCCCATTACTCCCAGCGCGACGCTGCAAAGGCCCATAAGGGTAAGAAAGACTTCCAGCCCCCAGCCCAGGTGGGCCTGAACCATCATGGTTTGCAGACTTTCCAGAAGGTGAAACTTCTTATGAAGAGCGGCCAGGAAGGATCTTGCACCCAGCCCTTTGGCCTGCAGGAGGGATTCTTCAGATTGCATCTGCTCCCCTCCCTTGATACCTTCCATCCGGGTCCGCAGCCGCTGCTTGTAGCGCCGGTCCCGATCCAGGAAATACCAGCAAACCACGGCGCTCCAACAAAAAAATACCAAGAAAATAGGCAGCAGCGGGCGGTAGGTCGCCACATCCGGAAAGGTCCAGGGCTGCATCGCGCCTCCTAGGGGTTTTGCCGGAAAAGGTGGGTGGGCAGCTTTAAGCCCATGGCTTCCAGGCGCTTCATGAAACGCGGGCGGATCCCGGACACCACAAATTGGCCCTTCACTTTGCGTTCTTCCGTGACGCCCATAAGCTCAAAGGCAAAGATTTCCTGCATGGTGATGGTATCCCCTTCCATGCCCACGATTTCATGGAGGCTCAACATCTTCCGGCTGCCGTCGCTCAACCGGGCCAACTGCAGGACAATATGAATGGCCGAAGCGATTTGGTGCCGAATGGCTTTGTCGGGAAGATTCAACCCCGCCATGGAAACCATGGTTTCCAGACGGGTCAAGGCGTCCCGGGTGGAATTGGCGTGAATGGTGGCCAGCGATCCGTCATGGCCGGTATTCATGGCCTGGAGCATATCCAGGGACTCGCCTCCCCGAACCTCGCCCAATATGATGCGCTCCGGCCGCATCCGCAGGGCGTTGCGCACCAGGTCCCGCTGGGTCACCTCCCCCAGGCCTTCCAGATTCGGCGGCCGGGTCTCCAGCCGCACCACGTGGTCCTGCTGCAACTGTAATTCCGCGGAATCTTCAATGGTGATGATGCGCTCATCATTGGAAATAAAACTGGAAAGCACGTTGAGAAAGGTGGTCTTGCCGGTGCCGGTGCCGCCGGAGATGAGGATATTAAGGCGGGCCTTGACCGAAGCCTCCAGAACCTGGGCAATTTCCGGGGTAATGGACTCAAACTCGATTAAATCCCGGACTTTTATGGGGTCTTTGGAAAATTTGCGGATGGACAGGGCCGGACCATCCAGAGCCAGGGGCGGGATGATGGCGTTGACTCGGGAGCCATCCGGCAAACGGGCGTCCACCATAGGGGTAGACTCATCAATGCGCCGCCCCACCCCCCCCGCGATTTTTTCAATGATCTTCTGGAGGTGACCGTTATCATTGAAACGGACGGAGGTAAGCTCCAGCTTGCCTTGGCGCTCCACGTAAACCTTATTATAGCCGTTGACCAGGATGTCGCCCACGCCGGGGTCCCGGAGCAAAGGTGTCAGGGGGCCGTAACCCAGGAGTTCGTCCCGGATTTCCTTGCAGAGCCTGTCTTTTTCCGGCTGAGCGATGGCCAGGTTTTCTTCCGCCAGGATAAACTCCACTCCCCGGCGCAGGTCCTCCTGGAGGATGTTTTCCGAAGTTTCGGCCAGGCGGGCCAGATCCAAGAGATTCAGCAAACGAAAGTGGAGCTTGGCCTTCAACTCATTGAAGGCGGACTCTTTCTTAATGTCCCGGTGTTCTTTTTCCCGGGCTAGCAGCACCTGGCTCTGGTCTCCGACCTGGTTTCGATCCCGAATCCTGGAAATGAGGCTCACGGGCTATCGTCTCCCCCACTGCCCCGTCATCCACCCCCAAAAAGAACGGCGGCACTCCCCCTGGTCCCTCCCCAGGATGGTGGCTGCGACCTTCCTCAAGTCCTGGCACACGGGAAGCCGGGGAGCGGTTTGAGCCAGAAGCTTGCCTTCATTAATGCTGCGTCCCACATGGAACGGGTCGTTGGCCACCGCGGCCACCACCTTCCGGCCCAGAAACTTTTCCATCTCCTCCACGGAAAGGTCTCCTTTTTTGTCCCAGCAATTCAGCAAGACCGCAAAGTTCGCGCCTTCCAGACCCAAAAGATTGAACAATTCCAGGATCTTCTTGGTGTTGGAGAGAGCAGGAACAGAGGGGCGGGTCACCAGGATGACCAGTTCGGATAACTCCAGGGTTTTCAAGGTGATTTCATCAATTTTGTGCCTTACATCCATCAAGGCCCAGCCATACCCGCTTTCCATTTTGATGAACCGCAAAATTTTTTCCAGCAGCCCCGGGGTGAGGACTTCCGCCTCTTCGATGCGTGAGGGAGCCGCCAACAGTTGGAGATTCTCCTGGCAGGCGTGCAGCACGCTGTTCAGGTAAAGCCTGTCGAGGTTTCCCAGGTTCTCCACCACGTCCAGAATGGTGTACCGGGGTTGGGCGTCGAAAAAGTATTTCAATTCCCCGTATTCCAGGTCCAGATCCATCAGCAGAACTTTACCCTTGGATTCTTCCGCCAGGAGGTAAGCCAAATTGGCCGCGACAAAAGAGCTGCCCACCCCTCCTTTGCATCCCAGGATAGAAACCATATGGGCGCCGCTTTTTTCTTCCGTCCCCGCCAAGGTCGGCAGGCGGTCCAAGGCCTCTTGGAGGTGGTCCAGGGAGAGGGGGCAGGGAAAGCATTCCTTTACCCCCAAACGCAGGGCTTTCCATAAATAGTCCGTGGATATTTCACGGAGCAAAAGAAAAATAGGAGGGTTTTGGGGGTCGGAGGTGGCTTTTTGGATCCAACGATCCAAGAGGGGGTTATCTTCCTGGTATTCCAGCAATACCACATCGACCCCGGAGTTGGGCCGGGCCGGAAGATGGGCCAGGTTCTCCGAACTCACCACCGCGGCCCCTGGAACGGACTTGATGACTTTGTTGAGATACTCCTCTTCCTCCGGAGTATGGTGATAAATGGAGAATCGCGTCGTCATCGCTCTCATTCTTCCCGAATAGCAAGAGTCTTTGCCGCATAAGTAATACGGTTTTCGGTTTTCGGTAAAGATAATTAAGGATTATCAATAAGTTACAGATTAAGTTTGTTGCACTTGAAAGAGAAAATGGTATAACTCGGCTCGAATTTGGGATAGCCCGGGTGCGCCCGTTCTGCCCGGCGAATTCTCAATTTCCCCTTCAACTGCCCGTTAACCGCGGAGTGCCTAAATTAGTTTACTAAAGACCGAAGACCGTCACCCGGTGGTCAACCGCCCACATTGGCGCGGGCCCTGGTTGGCCCTTGGGGGCCGGGGAGCAGCTCCTGGTCCACTTTAAGCTTTCTAATTATCTCCACGGTTTTCTGCCGGACTTGGGAAGAGGGGGCCGCGGCCGCCGGACCCTCCATGGCCGGCGCTGTGGTCAGCGCTTTTCCTTGGTCCTCCTGGTTTCGGAGCACCAGGGAAATATGGCCTTCCTGCGCCGCCACGGCCAGGCGCTCCGCTTCCCCGGGAGTAACCTCCAGGGTAATGGTGGTGGCCGCCTGGGGTTTGTCCCCCGGCTTTTTCTCCATGTTGGGGCCGTGACTCAGGACGAGCAGGTTCTGCAGAACGGTTTCGGCCCGGCTTTTTTGGCACCCTTCCCCCTGCCGGCTGGTCAGCACCACATCCACCCGGTTGCCGGGACTGGGGAATCCCGCCAGGCCCGCGGCTTCATCCACCTTCACGGTCATGGCCCGTTTGCCCGGATGCACCCGGGAGGCCAACCCCTGGCTGCGAGGGCGAATATGGGCCGGCAAGATGGGGGTCCCTTTTTTAATGGCCGCCGCGGCTTCAAAGGGCTGCAACTCCTCTTTCCGGGCAAACGCGCCTTCCGGCCGGACCTCCCGCCTCTCCACCCGCAAAACGGGGCCGTCCAACCCCGCGCCCGGCTCCAAATTTTGGGCCGCCACCACCACCACCAGAGCCTTGGTTTCCGGGGATGGAGGAGGGCTGGTGAACCAGCCTAGGCCCACGTAAGTGGCTCCCAGCCCCGAGGCGGTGGCCAGTACTAACCAGACCCAGGTGGGTAAACCGCGCATACCGTCACCTCACTCCAATCGCATTACCGTTTCTGCCGTCAGCGTGGGACTGGGAGCCAGGCCCCCCATCAACTGGGGCAGAACCAGGAACTGGTAAGTCAAATCCACCCTGACGGTCAAGAGAGTCCCCGTGTCCCCCCCCGCCCCGGAGGCCGTCACCGTGAAGGGAGCCTTAATCCCCTGATTGGTCAGGTAATTCTGGACCCAGGTCTGGATGTCCGTGTTGCTGTGTTTGGGCGTGCTGTAAGTCGCCCCCCTCCGGGCCCCTTCCCGGCTGGCATGGGTGATCAGCCCTTTGTAATAAATGATCAAGCCGAATTCCAACACCCCGAAGAGGAGAACTAAAAACAGCGGCAGGACTAGGGCAAACTCGACAATCGCCCCGCCCCGGGAGTCCTTCCATCTCTTCATAATCTCATGGGGCTTGCCATGCCCTACTGTGTCAACAGCAGGGGAGGACCCGGAATGCCCTCCCCCTCTGCCGCAATCCTTCATTAAGTGGGGATGTTGGCGTCCACTTTGTTGAACGCGGTGTTGATCTTGCCGCCGATGGAAACCACCACGGCAATGATCACCGCGGCGATGGCCGCGACCATGATGCCGTATTCCACCGCGGTGGCCCCTTCCTCATCCTTTACAAAAGTCATGACCTGGGCGAGCATCTCTTTCATTTTTCCTTCTCCTTGCTTATTAAGTTCCTTTGCTAATCCCACCCTCTAGCCAAGCCTGTGACTAAATCGCCACTTGCTTGATATTGTCAATTGGCGTCAGTCCCGGCCTTATGCCAAGCGGTGGCCTCCACATCTGAATGGTTTATCGGCATTATTTCCGATTACTTAAAATAAATTATTTTTGGTTTTAAGAATGAAATCCACCGCTCCCTCTTCACGGCTCCATTTCTTGGTATTCCGGACCATCAGGCCGAAAGGCGTTGCCCGTGGCGGCCTGGCTGGCTCCATTGCCCCTGGGCGACGGATTAAAGTTTTTGGCCGCTGATTCGATTTGTCTAAGGAGAGGGGGTTAACCCATGTTCAACGAGTCCCCGGCGCCGGCCCGGGAAGGTGAAGACCCGGCCGTGAACCACCTTTCCCGGCCCTTGCCCCAATCCCTGGAAGAGTTGGGCTTGCCTGCGGGATTTCTGGCCAACCTTGCCTTAAAGCACTGTTTCTATATGGAATTCTTCACCCTGGCCGACCTGGGGGAGCGCCTGAAGCTGTCCACCACCATCCTTACCCGGTTGGTGGAATACCTGCGCCAGGAGCGCTACATGGAGGCGCGGGGGCCCGATCCCTTAAAACCCAAGGTCAGCCCCCTGGCCCTGAACCATCGCTATTCTCTTACGGACTCCGGCAAACATCGGGCGGCCCAACTCCTGGAATATGACGCCTATGTGGGGCCGGCCCCGGTCAACCTGGAGGACTATTGGCAGCAGGTGGCCCGCCAGGGTATGAGCCAGGCGACCGTTACTCCGGAGCGGCTCCGCGGGGCTTTTGGGGGACTGGTGGTGGATCCGGGATTGGTGGAACAGTTAGGCCCCGCGGTGGTGAGCGGCAAACCCCTGTTTCTTTACGGCCCCCCGGGAAACGGCAAGACCTCCATTGCCCTGAGACTGGGGGAGATTTGGGATGATCCTATCCTGGTGCCTTATGCCATATTCGTGGAAGGCAGTGTCATCCGAGTCTTTGACGAAATCACCCACCGGCGTCAGGAAAAGGTTACGGCCGGTCCCGACCTAAGGGACCGCCGTTGGGTGGCCTGCCGCCGGCCCGTGGTGGTGGTGGGCGGGGAACTCACTTTAGCCATGCTGGATTTGGCCTTCAATCCCAGCCTTAAGTATTATGAGGCCCCTCTGCAGCTCAAGGCTAATAACGGCTTGTTCTTGGTGGATGACTTCGGCCGCCAGCAGATCCGCCCCCAGGAGCTCCTCAACCGCTGGATCATTCCCCTGGAGAATCGCAAGGATTTTCTGCGCCTGCACACCGGTCAAAAGTTCACCATCCCCTTTGAGGTTTTCTTGGTCTTCGCCACCAACCTGGAGCCGGCGGCCCTGATGGATGAAGCCTTTTTCCGCCGCATCCGGGCCAAAGTGAAGGTGGATCACGTCACCCGGGGGCAGTTTCAAGAAATTTTCCGGTTGGTGTGCGCTAACCACGGCGTGGCCTACGACCCGGACGTGGTGGAATACCTGCTGGGGGACTATTTTGACTGCGGCCGACGCAGTCTCAATGCCTGCCAGCCCCGGGATCTGCTGGAACAGATTCTGGACTACTGCCGGTTTAATCAGCTGCCCCCCGCCCTCACCCGGGAGAATTTAAACCTGGCCTGCCACAGCTATTTTGTGGATTAAAACCGATCAAATTTATATTGCGACCCCATTGATGGCTATTATTCTCCCACCGAAAACCGAAAACCGAAAACCGAAAACCGTATTTAAAATGGCAGCCCGCCCCAAATCATATATTCTCTTAACCTTAATGGTCGGCCTGCTGTTGGCGATTTATCTGGTCACCATTAACAGTTTTTCTCATACCCCCCAGGGGAGTGATTTTGCCAAATTCTATATGGCCGGGAAGTTTCTCCTGGAGGGAAAAAGCATCTATGCCCCCGTATTCCCCAGTTCCCTCCCGCGCCCGGTTGAAATCCCCCGGGAAGAAGGGCGGTCCACCGATAAATTAAACCCCAATTTAAATTCGCCCTTCACCGCCTTGCTCCTATCGCCCCTGGCGTTGCTCAATTATCCCGCCGCTTTCTGGATTTGGTCGTTACTCTCCCTGGCCGCCGGCATGTGGGGATTCAGTCTGATTTACGCCGAGACTTGGAAAAAAGACTATGAACCTGCATCACTGATAAATTCCTGGATCCTCTTATTAATGTATTTTCCCACCTGGGTGACTGTGGCTTCCGGCCAGTTTTCCCTGTTCCTGGTGCTAATGCTGGCTATTGTCTGGAAAACCGCCAAACGGGGGGAGGACCATATCGCCGGAATATTATTAGGACTGGCGGTGAGCCTGAAGATTTTTATGGGGATCTTCCTCATATTTTTTGCGGTGCGGCGGCGTTGGCGGCTGCTCCTTTGGTCGCTGGCCGCCGTAATGGTTTGCAATCTCCTCGGCTGGCTTATTTGCGGGATAGACTCATATCTTGACTATCTGAAGGTATTGGGTGGCGTCACCTGGCATGCCGACAGTCGGAATGCCTCTTTCACGGGCTTTTTTACCCGCATTTTCGGAGGGTCCAATAATATGCCGTTATGGGCCCTGCCCCAACTATCCCGGGCTCTCTCGGTAATATGCTCTTCCTTACTGATGTTGGGCGTCATCTGGCTTTCCTGGCCCCGGCGCCGGGAAAATCCTCTCGCCCGGTTCGATCTAGGGTTCTCCCTGTCCATTGTGGCCATGCTTCTCATTTCTCCCCTGGGCTGGATGTACTATTTCCCGGCTCTGGCCATACCGTTGCTGGTGTCCTGGCGGGTTTCGGAAAGTGTTTCCTCCACGCCCTGGGACAAAGTTATTATTTCTCTGGCCTGGATTTTTAGCACCGTCCCCCACCTGTTAATCACCTCGGCCCAGATGAACCACCCCTGGGACTGGTTCATCTGGGCCGGTTTTCACTTTTATGCCTTATTGCTATTTGCCGGCCTCCTTCTAAGCTTGTCGGCGCGATTGGATAAAGCTGTCAGCGGTCAGCTTTCAGCTAACCGCTCACTGCTCACTGCTCACAGCTCACTGAAAAAATCCCCCCCTTGACTTAGGTCATAGAACCCTGATTTTTCCGAGTTATCTTATAATTAAAAGCAGCCGTCAGCCGCCGGTTCATCCGGATGAATTAACAAGCTGAAGGCTGATAGCTGAAAGTCGAAAGCTAAAGGACTAAAATCATGGCTAAGCGTCAAATTGTGATTATTGATCAGGAAAAGTGCGACGGCTGCGGCGTGTGTGTGCCGTCTTGCGCCGAAGGGGCCATCCAGATCGTGGACGGCAAGGCGGTGCTGGTGGAAGATAAGTTTTGCGACGGCCTGGGCGCCTGTTTGGGAGAATGCCCCCAGGGCGCGTTGACCATCGAAGATCGGGAAGCGGAGGAATTCGTGGGCCCCGCCCCCTGGGCCGCGGCGGCTTCCGGCCATGGACATCCCCCGGCCGCGGAGCCCCCGCCGGCTCCGGCCCCGGAGTCCGAAGCCTTCGTCTGCCCCGGCAGCCGCATGCGCCAGTTCCCCCGGGAAGGCGCGGCCCCGGCCATGGAGGCGCCGTCGGCCCTGGCCCACTGGCCCATCAAACTCCGGTTGGTGGCCCCCAAGGCTCCCTTCTTCCAGGACGCCCGGTTGCTGGTGGCCGCGGACTGCGCCGCCTTTGCCGCGGGCGATTTTCATGCTAAATATTTGGCAGGTAAGGCCCTGGTGTGCGGCTGTCCCAAGTTTGAAAACATGGAGGACCACGTGGCCAAGCTGGCCGCCATCCTCCAGGAAAATGACATCCAGGAGATCACCATCGTCAACCTAGAGGTCCCCTGCTGCTTCGGGTTGGTGCAGATCGTGCGCCAGGCCCTGGAAGCCTCCGGCAAGACCCCGCCCATCACCATCTGCACCCTAAGCACTGCCGGAGATCTCTTGCAGCAGCAAAAAATCAAGGGGAAATGAAGGGTCAAACCATGGAACAGGTCAAATGCCCCGGACAGGATACCCGCTTCTGGAAGCCGGGTGACATTTTCACCGCCGAGTGCCCCAAGTGCGGCGCGGAAATCGAGTTTTTCAAGGACGACGCCCGGCGCCGCTGCTCCTGGTGCGGCCACCTGTTTTACAATCCCAAGATCGAGCTGGGCTGCGCCGAATGGTGCCAGTACGCGGAAAAGTGCGTCCCGGAACTCATGAAAGAAAAAAAAGCCACCCTGATGTTCAAAGAGCTCCTGGGGGAAAAGGTGCAGGCGGCCCTGGCGGACCGGCCCGGAGCCTGGGAAATAACCGAAAGGGGCGTCCTGTTCGCCCAGGACCTGCTCAAGTCCGAGGGCGGCGACCCCAAGGTCGTCATGGCGGCAGTGCTCCTCCACCAGGCAGGCCTGGAGCCGGCCCGGCGGATCCTGGCGGAACTGGAAACCGAGCCGGAGATTGCCCAGGCGGTCTTGGAGCTTCTCAGCAGTGAGGGAGGGGAAAAAGATTTGAACCGCCAGCTCTTTCAGGACACCCTGGCTTTGCTGCAAGAACCGCCGGATACGGCCCGTTTCATCACCCGCACGGCGCGGCGCCTGGCCCAGGAAGGCAGGTTTTAGGTTTTAGGTTTCAGGGAATGGTCGCTCATGAACCTTCGGCTCACCCATAAATGATGAAAAGTTATTAGTGGCACATCGCGGCCTTTGGCCGCAACCAAAGTAAAAAATTGCGGGCGTTTTCCTCTTGTTGTATGTTTCGGTTTTGCGATCCAGAAACTTGCCAACAGAAAGGAAA
>Ga0194110_10005144_pt1 | contig 15603 bp, 14 predicted proteins | sample TA2Kig1200mmetaG_FD_146192 | JGI IMG/M metagenome (GOLD analysis project Ga0194110, IMG submission 146192) | Freshwater microbial communities from Lake Tanganyika, Tanzania - TA2015032 Kigoma Deep Cast 1200m | ecosystem: Environmental > Aquatic > Freshwater > Lake | place: Tanzania: Lake... | reverse complement strand
AATCGCCTTCCATGTTGAGTTCCACCGCGCCCGAGGCCAGTTCTGGCAGCCTTGCCAGCCTGACCACATCATCGAGCCTGATATGAGGCGCATCTTCACGCGGATGGACCGTCAGGCTCCGGACGCCGGCAGTAATCGCCTTTCGCGCGAAGTCGGAAACATTGGGTTCATCGCTCCCCCGCCAATTTCGGAGAAGGGCAATCTTATTCAGGTTCAGACTGAAGACGGGCATCGTTTTACAGTCGCTTTGCCACCAAATCTCGCTGTATAAGTGTATCCTATCGCAATCCGCGCGGCGCGCATCACGCCGGCGGCACCGCCCCCACCTGGTCAATCATGGTGCGATACCATTGCGGCCGGCGATGGGCGGCGAAGTTGAACATTTTCTCCTTCCCCTGCCGGCAGGCTTCAAAATCCACGTCGGCGATAATGATCTCATCACCCAGCGTCTTGGCTTCCGCCACCACGCAGCCATTCGGGTCCACAATCACCGAACCACCAATCAGGCCCGAGCCATCTTCCACACCCGCCTTGGCGACCGAAATCGCCCAGGTCGCATTCATATAGGCATTGCCCTGAACGGCGAGTGTTGAATGGAATGTGCGGAGCGACTGGTCTTCGCTATCGCCGCCCATCGGATCATAGGCGGCCGAGTTATAGCCAATCAGCATCAGCTCAATCCCCTGCAGACCATAGCAGCGCCAGGCTTCCGGCCAGCGGCGGTCATTGCAGATCATCATGCCAAGCACGGGACGGCCCCAGGCTTCCGGGCCGCGAAAGGCAGGGAAGCCAAGATCACCATATTCGAAATAGCGCTTTTCCAATTGCTGGAAGCGATCGCCCGCGCGCGGTTCCACCGTACCGGGCAGATGGATTTTGCGATACTTTCCAAGCACGCTGCCATCCGGCCCGATCGTGATCGCCGTATTGTAGCGCTTGCCATGCGGTGTGAGCTCTGCATAGCCAAGATAAAAACCAATGCCCAAGGCACGCGCACAATCAAACAGGGGCTGCACGCGCGGATTTGGCATTTCGCGCTCAAAGTAAGAATCCAACTCCGCCTGATCGGTGAAAAGCCAGCGCGGGAAAAACGTGGTCAGCGGCAATTCCGGGAACACCACCATCTGCGCGCCGGCACCGGCGGCCTGCTCCAAAAGTGCCACCATGCGCGCCAGGATCGCTTCTCGGTTATCGGCTTTCTGGTTCGGTCCCATTTGGGCGCCGGCAAGGCAGAGTGTGCGGATCATTGTTCAAGCTCCGGACGAATGGCCTCGACCACAGGCGCGTAACGCTGTGTCTCGGCGTCGATGAAGGCGGCTGCGCTGACAGGCGTGCCAGGCGCGGAAGCGGTGATGCCGGATGCGGTAAGGCTGGCGCGGAAGGCCGGATCACTGAGGGCAGCATTGGTTGCCGCCGAAAGCCGTTCCAGGATGGGCGCCGGCAGGGCAGGGGGTGCGAAGACCGCATGCCACAGCACGGCTTCAAATCCGGTGACCCCGAGCGCCTCATTAACCGTCGGCACATCGGGCGCGGCTTCCAAACGCTGGGCTGTCGCCACCGCGAGCATGCGTGCCCGTCCGCCCTTATGCAAAGGCAAGCCACCGCCGAAGGTATTGACGGCAAGTGCCAAGGTGCCGCCCACCAAATCATTCATCGCCGGCGCTGCGCCGCGATAGGGCACATGGGTGATGGCAACCCCGCCCGCCTGCTGCTTCAACAACTCTGTGGCAAGGTGCATCATGGTCCCGCTGCCTGGTGAGCCATAGGAAACCAGGGGGTTTGCATTGCGCGCCGCGTCCAGAAATGAACGGAGCGTTGCGGGGCGCGAGGGATGCGCCAGCCAACAAAGCGGCCCGCCGCCCAATTCCGCAATGGCCGTGAAATCGCGCAACACATCAAATTGCGGCTGGCGCGCGACCAGCGGATAAAGCGCATGGGTCGAAGCCGTGCCAAACAAGATCGTATAACCATCAGCCCGCGCGCGGGAGACTTCGAGCGAGCCAATCGCGCCCCCCGCACCGCCGCGATTTTCCGTCACCACCGATTGGCCCAATTCGCGGCCCAGGCGCTCAGCGTAAAGCCGCGCATAGACATCAGTGGGACCGCCGGCGGGGAAGGGGATGATCATGCGGATCGGGCGGGAGGGAAACACCTCCTGCGCCCGCCCCGTGCCCGTGACCAGCGCCGCGCTAGCGCCAAGCAGCGTGGTGCGACGGCCAAAACTACAAGGCAGCATCGCGCCAATTCTCCACTGCCGCATCGGGGTGGCACGCAAGCCCGGCAGCCTTGATGCCCTCGCACGCCGCGTGTTCGTCACGGTCTGACGCATCACCGCTCACACCAACCGCGCCAATCACCGCACCGGCGGCATTCAGGATCAGCACGCCACCGGGTACGGGAACGAACTTGCCATCGGAAGCGGCGGCGACAGCGGCCTGGAAGGCGATGCGTTCCTTCAAGCGGTCGCGCGCAACGCGGCTGCCAATGCCCATGCCGAGCGCGGCATAGGCTTTGCCGTACGCGATTTCGGCCCGCAGAATGCCAGAGCCATCCTCGCGCTTTTGCACTACAACATGCCCGCCCGCATCTAGCACAACCACGGTCAGCGGCAGCATGCCCGCCGCGCGGCCCGCTGCCAGCGTGACATCGGCGATCTTATCGGCCGTCGCCAAAGGCAAATCCACCGCGAGGTGCTTCACATAATAATCTGCGGAATTCATCGGCGTCTCCCTGCGAAAAATTGAAGGGCCTTCCATGGGCCAAGCGCCACACGGCGGCAAGCCAGGGTTCAGTAGAACAGATCCCGGAAATCTTGCCGCGTGCCGCCAAACAGCCGCCAGGTGGCAATGGCGCCAATGCAAAGCCCGCTCCCGGCAGCAATCGCCGGCACCGGATCGGGCAGGCCTCCTGCGCCAGTCACGGCGGCATTCAGCATCCCGAGCATGATGCCAACCGAACCCGCAATCATCGCCTGCACCAGGCCGGGCTTGCGCCGCAGCGGCGGAGCAGCTTGCTTCGAAGGCCGCGGTGGTCGCTTAATCCAATGCCCGGCGGGGCGCTGCTTTTCCTTATTCCCCGACATAGGTTTGCCTATGTTGACGCGGCACGAAACGCCCGGCGCCGGGCTTGGCCAGAACCTGCTTGCCATCCCAAATCTGCTGCCCGCGCAGCCAGGTGGCGGCAACGCGGCCCTTCACCTTCATGCTATCATAAGGCGACCATTTGGCGTCTTCCTGGTCCTGGATATCCTGCGCATCAAAGGTAAAATCGCCTTCTTCCATCACCAGCAAATCGGCATCCGCACCAACGCGCAGCGCGCCCTTCTTCGGATAAAGCCCATGGAAGCGCGCCGGGCGTTCGGCGCAATAAAGCGCCATCAGGCTGGGCGACAGGCCGCGTTGCTTCAGCAGCGTGAACATCACCGGCGCGAAGCTTTGCATGCCGGTGAGCCCCGCGCCCACGGTGAAGATATCGCCCGTATAGGTCTTGCGATCACGCGGCCAGGGCGCGTGATCGGTGGAGACATAGGCAACCTGCCCCTTGGCAAAGGCGCCCCACATGCGCTCTACCTCATCCGCCGTGCGGAAGGGCGGGTTGCATTTGCCGAAGCCTTCCAGCCGGATGATGTCTTCTTCCGTCATACATAGGTATTGCAGGCAGGCCTCGCCCGATGCTTTGCCGCCCATGCGACGAAACACCTCGGCAATCTCAAAGCCGCGCGCGAGCGATGAATGGGCGATATGCACATGCGCGCCGGTCTCAAGCCCGATTTCGAAAATCTCCAAATCCGCCATGGTCTCGCACAGCGGCGGGCGGGTGCGGCAATGCCAGATGGGCGAGGTATTGCCAGCGGCCTTGGCTTCCTCGGTCAGCCGCACAACAATTTCCTGGTCTTCATTATGCACGGCGACCATCAGCCCGGTCTTGGCGATTTCGCGAAAGGCCGCGACCATGGTCGGGTGGTCAATGCGCGGGAAGCGCACCGGGTCATATTCATAAGTGGAAAGCTTGAAGGAACAGGCGCCCGCTTCAGCCAGGCCCGCAATGGCATCCACCCCGCCCGATTTCAGAATGGTGCCGTAAAGCGCCATATCCACATGCGACAGGCGGTTCGCATACTCCACCTTTTCCGTGAAAATGCCGGCATCTGTCACCGGGCGCGGCACGTCATAGGGCATGTCAATGCAAGTCGTGACCCCGCCAGCGGCAGCGGTTTTGGACGCACCTTCAATGCCCGGCCAACCGCGAGAGGATGAGGTATGCATATGCCCATCCACGAGCCCCGGCATGATCAGCTTGCTGCCGTAATCCTCGACCGAGGTCGCAACCGGTGATGGGCCTTCACCAATGCCGGCAATCACCCCGCCGCGCGTGGCGATCCAGCCATTCGCAAGTATGCGATCTGGCAGCACCAAAGTGCCACGAATGACGCGATCAAAAGGGGTGGTGGCGGGCATGGGCTACTCCTACAAGGGTCATCTGATCGGTGGGTGAGGCTAACGCAGCCCCGTGTTGCGGACCAGGGCTGCGGGCGGGAATTGCGCATCCGCGATTTCAAGCGCGAGGCTGGTTGCCTCATTCTCCCGCTCCGCATTCCAGGCCAGCGCCACACCGACACCGCGAATGGGACCAGCCAGAATGCGAAAGGCAACCCCGGGCGGATTGAGCCGCGCCATGCCTTCTGACACCAAGGCCACCCCAAGCCCCGCAGCCACAAAACCAAGCTGCGCCATGGCCGATCCCACTTCACGCACCACGCGGGGCGTGAAGCCCGCCGCGTGACAGGCCGCTGTCATGGCATCCGAATAGGCCGGGCTGATCGCGCGCGGCAGCATTAGCATCGGCGCTTCCGCGAGTGCCGTGAGCGGCAAGGGGTCAGGACCGCTCAGGATCGGATGGCCTTCCGGCAAGGCAGCGGCGAGCCTGTCTTCCCCCAAAGGTCTCAGCCTGATCGGCGCGCGATCACGATCTGCGCGGAGCAAGGCCAGTTCAACCTCTCCCCGGCGCAGCGCCTCCAAAGCCTCGGCGGTGTCCATTTCACGCACGCCAATCGCGGCTTCGGGGCGCGCGGCCTGCATGGCGCGCACGATGGGCGGCAGGTAATCGAATAGCGCCGAGGTGACGCAGGCGATGGCAACCGGCGCGTGATGGCCGATGCGCAATTCACGCGCCAGGCTTTCCAGATCAGCCGCATTGCCGGCGATACGCCGTGCGAGGGGCAGCAGCGCTTCCCCTTCGCGGGTTGGGCGCGCGCCCTTGCCGGAGCGTTCCAGCAGCTTCACGCCCAATTCGCGTTCCAGCAATTGGATTTGCGCCGTCAGCGGTGGCTGCGAAATGCCAAGCCGTGCGGCGGCGCGACCGAAATGACCTTCCTCGGCGACGGCGAGAAAATGCCCCAGGCGGCGGATCAGGCGAAAATCCATCTTCGATCCCATGCGGTTTCGCCCATACGGAAAACCTATCAGCGCGCCACGTCAATTGGATTGGACGATGGCGCAGGATGGGCGCACAAGATCACCCCATCAGGCAAGTTGCCAGCAACAAAGGGAGAAGCCCCAGATGAAACTGCACCAGCTAAAGGTTCACCCATCAAAAGCGCTATTGAAGCGCGAAGATCAATTGGCCTGGAAAATGGCCGGAGTCGCTGTAGACAAGGTCGCGGTCGAAAAGCCGGTGCAGGAGATGATCATCAACCGGATCATCGATAATGGCTCTGTCGCCATCGCTGCCATCAACCGCCGCCCGGTGGTCTCGGCGCGCGGCATGGCGCTCGGCCATGCGAAGAAGGCGGGTGGCGCGCAGGTATTTGGCGTGAAATCGGCGACCACGGTTTCCCCCGAATGGGCGGCCTGGGCCAATGGCACCGCCGTGCGTGAATTGGATATGCACGACACTTTCTTGGCCGCTGATTACTCCCACCCTGGCGATAATATCCCGCCGATCCTGGCGGTCGCGCAGGCCATGGAAAAATCCGGCCGTGATCTGATCCGTGGCCTTGCCACTGGCTATGAGCTGCATATTGATCTGGTGCGCGCGATTTGCCTGCATGAACATAAGGTGGACCATGTCGCCCATCTTTGCCCTGCGGCGGCGGCTGGCATTGGCACGCTGCTCGGCCTCAAGCAGGAAGTGGTGTTCCAATCCATCCAGCAGGCTTTGCATACCTCGGTCTCCTTCCGGCAATCCCGCAAGGGCGAGATTTCATCCTGGAAGGCCTATGCCCCCGCCCATGCCGGCAAGCTGGCGGTGGAAGCGGTGGACCGCTGCATGCGCGGTGAAGGCGCGCCTTCGCCGATTTATGAGGGTGAAGACAGCGTGATTGCCTGGGCGCTGTCCGGGCGGTCCAACCGCCAGGATGTCTATGGCCCGGTCTATTACGAAGTGCCGCTGCCGGAAGCGGGGGAGCCAAAGCGCTCCATTCTGGACTCCTATACCAAGGAACACTCGGCCGAATACCAATCCCAGGCGCTGATTGACCTGGCCTTCCGTATGCGTGAGCAGATTGCGGATATGGAGGCGATTGAGAAGATAATCATCCATACCAGCCATCACACCCATTACGTGATTGGCACCGGCGCCAATGACCCGCAAAAGATGGACCCGAAGGCGAGCCGTGAGACGCTGGACCATTCCATCATGTATATCTTCGCGGTCGCGTTGCAGGATGGCCGTTGGCATCATGTGGATAGCTACGCGCCGAAGCGGGCGGGCCGCGCCGATACCGTCCGGCTTTGGCACAAGATCGAAACGCGGGAAGATGCGGAATGGACCAGCAAATACCATTCCCGCGACCCAAATGAGCTTTCCTTCGGCGGGCGCGTTGAAATCCTGTTCAAGGATGGATCGCGCCTCGTGGATGAGCTTGGCGTTGCCAATGCACACCCGAATGGCGCCAAACCCTTTGGCCGGGCGGATTACATCCGCAAATTCCGAACCATCACGGATGGCATCATCTCCCCCCGCGAGTCCAACCGCTTCCTGGAAGTGGCGCAGGATTTGGCCAAGCTGAAGGCGGGCGAACTCAGCGCGCTGAACGTCGTACTACCGGCTGGCGGCCTGCTGGACAGCAAGCCCGGCATCTTCTGAAGTCTGAATGAGGAAGGCAGGGTCGGTGCCGCGCGCGCCGTCCAAAAGCAAGGATAGCAAGGGAAGAAACCCAATGAACGAAACGACGAAACCCGAAATCTATAAGGGCCTGGTCGGCGTCTATGCCGATGTCTCTGCTGTATCGAAGGTGATGCCGGAGACGAATAGCCTGACCTATCGCGGTTATGCGGTGCAGGATTTGGCCGAGAATTGCAGCTTTGAGGAAGTGGCCTATCTGCTTTGGGAAGGTGAATTGCCCAATGCCAAGCAGCTGGCTGAGTTCAAGGCTGAGACCGCAGCCGAGCGTGAGATCAGCCCCGCGCTGCACCGCGTGATCCGCGAAATGCCCAAGGATGCGCACCCGATGGATGCGATCCGCACCGCCGTGTCCTTCATGGGGATGGAAGACCCTGAGACCTCCGATGTCTCCCTGCCCGCGCAGTATCGGAAGGCCAAGCGGCTTTTTGCGAAGATCCCTGCGGCAATTGCGGCGGCCTATCGCGCTTCCCGTGGCCTGCCGGTGGTGGCGCCGAACCCCGCGCATGGCTTTGGCGAGAATGTCTTCAACCTGATCCTGGGCAAGGTGCCGCAGCCGGAAGTGCTGAAGGCTTTCGATGTTTCCATGATTCTTTATGCCGAGCATACCTTCAACGCCTCCACCTATACGGCGCGCCTGGTGACCTCCTCGGGCGCCGACATGCATGGCGCGATCACGGCGGGCATCGCCTCGCTCAAGGGGCCGCTCCATGGCGGCGCCAATGAGGCGGTGATGCACACGCTGAAGGAAATTGGCGACCCGAAGCTGGCGAAGGAATGGATCCAAAGCCGCTTTGACCATAAGGCGCTGGTGATGGGCTTTGGCCACCGCGTCTATAAATCAGGCGATAGCCGGGTGCCCACCATGCGTAAATATGCCGAGAAAATGGCCGAAGTCGTGGGTGACAAGACCTGGATGGAGATCAGCCGCATCCTGGCCGGTGAGATGCTGGAGAAGAAGAACATCCACCCCAATCTCGATTTCCCGGCAGGCCCTGCCTATTACCTGATGGGTTTTGAGATTCCGCTTTTCACGCCGATCTTCGTCGCCTCCCGCATCACGGGCTGGTCGGCGCATGTGATTGAGCAGGGCACGGATAATCGCCTCATTCGCCCGCTTTCCTGGTATACGGGGCCGGAACAGCGCCCGGTCCCAACGCTGGCGGCGCGATAGTTTGCAGATGCCTACGTCATTTTTTAGAGATGGTGAAGCGGCGCTGCAAGGTGTAAAACCGGAGCACGAATGTCACACTGCTTGCATCATAATGCGATGCGCGCAATTTTTTTTTGCGAAATGTGACGGATTTTATTGACACAACTCATGGTGATGAAGATAGCGTGTCCTTGCGCGCGATTCTCTTGTGCGATTCGCACCGCCTTAACGCCGCGAGAAGTTGCTCCCGAGATCAGGTGCATTTCCTGAATCTGGTGCAGTGAAGCGGGAAGGTACTGCGATCGGCAAGGCAGAGTTGCCGCAGCAGGGAAGGACGGTCCATGGACCGCAGACTCACGGGGCTCTTCGCTTCACGCGATCAGGGCCCCACACCACTCCAAGCCGCCGTCATGGCGTGTGCAAGGGGTGGGAGAGAGGCCAGGGGGAACACGCCGCGCTGGAATGCCGCGCGCTGTGAAGCCTTTGGCGGCTGCGCTTCGCGGAGACTTTCAGTCCTGTCGGTCCGCGCATCGGGATCCGCGCGTCGCCGCCATCACCGCCCACACCTGCTGTACCCCGGGTTGGAATTGGGAATTTGCCGCGCGAAGCGCTGCCTTCCCATGAAGGCCTTCAACAGGAACACATGGAGATTCATCCTCTGATGACTGATATTGTCGAGACCACCGAAACCGAAGACACCCCGCGCGTTCAGGCGATGGCCATGGCCGCGGCGAAGAAGAAGGCGCCGGCCAAGCGCAAGCCTGCTGCGAAGAAGCCGGCTGCGAAAAAGGCCGCTGCCAAGAAGAAGCCTGCTGCCAAGAAGAAGCCTGCTGCGAAGAAGGCTGCTGCGAAGAAGCCGACTGCGAAGAAGAAGCCTGCTGCGAAGAAGAAGCCTGCTGCGAAGAAGGCTGCTGCGAAGAAGCCGGCTGCGAAGAAGAAGCCTGCTGCGAAGAAGAAGCCTGCTGCAAAGAAGGCTGCTGCGAAGAAGCCGGCCGCCAAGAAGGCCGCGCCGCGTCGCCGCAAGGCCGCTGCCCCGGCTGCCTCTACGGCGGGAACTTCGGCGAGCTGATTAGCTACCGGATCCCGGCACTGGGGCGTCGCATGCAAGTCATGCGGCGCCCCAAGTGTTTTCGGAGCAGATCGCGTTCAGATGGACAATCTGAACGGATGAAGTTGCTCGAAGAAAATACGAGGTAGAGTGGCTTACGTTAACTCGTATAAACGTTACACGCTCTAAGCCGGCAAACCTGATGCCCTGGATGACGCGTCTATTATCGGCGCAGGACCATGACATACTGATTCCATCGCTTGCTGCCTATGGCGCGGAGACGGCGCCGCATCTGGCGGGCTGGGCAGGCACTTTGCGGCACCGATAGGCGGGGAATCCTGGCGAGATTTCGTTGCGATCTATCACGCGCTTTACATCAATGAAACGCTGGTATATCGTAATTACAAACCGAAAGCGGGGTTGGACTGGCCCGCGTAGTCGCCACGATTGGCAAATCCATTGCACCGGGCGTTCTGTCGGGCATGGACCGCCTTTCCTAAAAGTGTGCCCAGACGCTTCGCTTTGATGGGCGTGCGCTGCCGCAACTTGCCTTCCTGTCGGATACAGGTGAAGCATTTGCCTTGTGCATCATGCGCTCGGCCAGTCTTGAATTGCCCCGAATGGCCTTCGAGACCCGAAGGGGCATGCGAGCCGCATTATGGTCGGCGAATGGATATGAATACCTGCTCATCGGCGGGAGTGACAACAAACTGACGCGCGCCGCAGCCAGCTATTTCGCGACGCGCCTTTAGCTCGGGCCTGATCCCGCAGCTAGTGCTTATCGGAGACTATGATGACCCCAGAAGAAATGGTTGCCGCCATTCGCGCCGATGCGCGCTTCGCCGCTGCCAGCGCCAAACTCGCCGCGGATCATGCGCGCATGGTACAAGATTGCATCACGCTCACGCAAATTCCGGCCCCACCTTTTGCCGAAGAAACACGCGCGGCCGCCTATCTCGCCATGCTCCGCGATCATGGGCTTGAGGGGGTGGAGCAGGATGAGATTGGCAATGTGATGGGCCTGCGGCGCGGTTTCGGCAATGGCGATATTCTGGTGGTGGCCGCGCATCTGGATACCGTCTTTCCCGCTGGCACGGATGTGCGTGTCAGGCGCGAAGGCAATAAGCTTTTCGCGCCGGGGGTGAGTGACGATACTTGGTCGCTCGCGGTCAATCTCGGCTTTTTGCGCGCCCTTGATTCGGCAGGCATTCGCACGCGGCATGATTTGTTGTTTGTGGGTGATGTGGGCGAAGAGGGCCTCGGCGATTTGCGCGGCATTCGCCATCTTTTTACCAAGGGGCGGCATCGCGCGCGTATTCGCGGCTTTCTGACCGTGGATAGCCCGCAGGTGGAAGGCATTGTCAGCGGCGGTGTTGGGTCCAAGCGCTATCGCGTGACCTTCCAGGGGCCGGGCGGGCATTCCTATGCCGCTTTTGGTCTGGTGAACCCAATGTATGCCATGGCGGAATGCGCGCGTGGTCTCGCTGCGGTCAAAGTGCCCGACAGCCCGCCCACCTCGCATTGTGTAAGTGTTGTCTCGGGCGGCACTTCCATCAATGCCATCGCCAATCGTGTGGTGATTGAGGTTGATTTGCGCTCTGCCTCGGCGGCCGAACTTGCCAAGCTGGATCGCGCATTTTTGGAGATTGTGGATCTAGCAGTGGCGGGTGAGAATGCTGCGCGTTCCACCGCCAATGGCGCCATCGCCGCCGAGGTCACACCAGTTGGCGATCGCCCGGCGGGCGAAACACCGGCGGGCAGCCCCATCCGCGCCTTGGCGGCAGCGGCGGTGACGGCGGAAGGGTATCGGCCCAGCTTCGAATGGTCTTCGACGGATGCGAATATTCCGATGTCGCTTGGCATCCCGGCCTTGAAGATTGGCGCGGGTGGCCGAGGTGGCCGGGCGCATTCACTGGATGAATGGCTGGATGTGGAGCCGGTGGAGGCCTTGCGCGGGATGCGTTCCAGCCTTACCACCATCCTCGCCATCGCCGGCATGGAAGGCATTGCCTGAAGTCTCGGCGGGGTCCGGGTTGGCACGGCCACCCCGGCGGGGGCGGGGGGCAGAGCCCTCCTTGAATTTTGTCTGGTCGCATTTTCCGAGTCGCCGACCAAGACCGCTTGGCTTGAACGTGCTCCCGGCAGAGCCCCCCTTGAATTTTGTCTCGTCGTATTTTCCGAGTGGCCAAGCGAGACCGCTTGGTTTGAAAGTACTATGGGCAGAGCTCCCCTTGTTTTAAGTCTTCACAAGCCCGCCCTGCCGGGCCATCTCTTGCCCATCATGACTGCTCCCGCCCCTCTTCTCCCGCCCGAGCGCGCCGCCCAGCTTGCCGCCGAATTCGGTCTGAAGCCCGTTGAATATGAGCGGGTGCTCGCCATCCTGGGCCGCGCGCCGCGCTTGGTAGAGCTCGGCCTGTTCAGCGTGATGTGGTCGGAGCACTGCTCGTACAAGTCATCGCGCGTTTGGCTGCGTGAATTGCCGACTAAGGCGCCCTGGGTGATCCAGGGCCCCGGAGAGAATGCCGGCGTGGTTGATATTGGTGAGGGGCTGGCCGCGGTTTTCAAAATGGAAAGCCACAACCACCCATCCTATATCGAGCCCTATAATGGTGCGGCGACTGGTGTGGGCGGCATTTTGCGCGATGTCTTCACCATGGGCGCGCGGCCGATTGCCAATTTGAATGCGCTCCGTTTCGGTGCGCCGGATGCGCCGCGCATGAAGCGCATCATTGATGGCGTGGTGCGCGGCATTGGCGGTTACGGCAATTGCGTCGGTGTGCCGACGGTGGGGGGCGAGGTGAATTTCCACCCGCGCTATAATGGGAATCCCTTGGTCAATGCCATGACGGTTGGCATCGCGCGCGCCGATCGCATTTTTACCGCCAAGGCGACCGGCATTGGTAATCCCGTTGTCTATGTTGGGTCCAAGACAGGCCGCGATGGCATCCATGGCGCCACCATGGCGAGTGCAGAATTCAGCGCCGATTTGGAAGAAAAGCGCCCAACCGTGCAAATCGGCGATCCCTTCGCCGAAAAGCTGCTGATCGAAGCCTGCATGGAATTGATGGCAACGGATGCCATTGTCGCCATTCAGGATATGGGTGCCGCCGGGCTGACGAGTTCCAGCGTGGAGATGGCGGGCAAGGGCGGCATGGGCATTGAGCTTGAATTGGAAGCCGTGCCGCAGCGCGAAGAAGGCATGTCGGCCTATGAAATGATGCTCTCGGAAAGCCAGGAACGCATGCTGATGATCCTGAAGCCAGGCCATGAGGCCGAGGCTGAGGCGATTTTCCGCAAATGGGAATTGGATTTCGCCGTGATCGGTAAGCTGACGGATACAGGCCGCATCGTCATTCGCCATAAGGGCGTGCTGGAAGCGGATATTCCGCTGGCGCCGTTGGAATCTGAAGCGCCGCTCTATCGCAGGCCCATCGCGGAAACGCCGAAGCAGCCGGTTTTGGCGGCCGCCGCCATTCCTGATCCGGTCGGGCTTGCGCCGGCCTTGATGACGCTTATCGCGTGCCCTGATCTTTGCTCCCGCCGCTGGATTTGGGACCAATATGACAGCCTGGTGAATGGCCAGACGGTGCAGCGCCCGGGTGGCGCGGATGCTGCCGTGGTCAGGATTGAAGATCATGAGCGTGCACTGGCCATGACCACGGATTGCACGCCGCGCTATTGCCTGGCAGACCCGGAAGAAGGCGGCAAGCAGGCCGTGGCAGAGGCGTGGCGCAATATCACCGCTGTTGGCGCGCTGCCCCTGGCGATCACCGACAATATGAATTTCGGCAATCCGGAAAAGCCGGAAATCATGGGGCAATTTGCCTCGGCTTTGCGGGGCATGGCAGCGGCGTGCCTCGCGCTCGATTTCCCGGTCGTCTCGGGCAATGTGTCGCTCTACAATGAAACCGAAGGCAGGGCGATTTTGCCCACACCGGCGATTGGTGGCGTTGGTGTGCTGGAAAAAGCCGCGCAAGCGGTGGGGCTTGCCATGCTGGCCAAGGGCGATCTGGTGCTGATTGGCGAAACGCAAGGCTGGCTTGGGCAATCGCTTTGGCTGCGCGAAATCGCGGGGCGGGAAGAAGGTGCGCCGCCGCCGGTTGATCTGGCCGCCGAACGCCGTAATGGCGATTTTGTGCGCGGGCGCATCCTGGCGGGCGAAGTGCTGGCCAGCCATGATTGCGCCGATGGCGGGCTGCTGGTGGCGCTCGCCGAAATGGCGATGGGGAGTGGCATTGGCGCGAAGCTTGCCTCGGCGCCCGACGGCATTCCCGCACATGGCTTCTGGTTCGGCGAAGATCAGGCCCGCTATATGCTGGCGGTGGCCGATGGCGCGGCGTTGATCGCCAAGGCAAGGGCGGCGGGGGTTCCGGCCCGGCTGATTGGCTCGGCTGGCGGGGGGGACTTGGTTCTGCCCGATGGCACTGCCATATCCGTCTCAATGCTGTCGGCGGCCCATGAGTCGGCGCTGCCGGCGCTGATGGGGGTGCAATAGCAACCATGGGCATGCAGGCCGCGGAAATTGAGGCGCTGATCAAGGCAGCGCTGCCGGATGCGGAAGTGACGATCGAGGATTTGGCCGGCGATGGTGATCATTACGCCGCCAAGGTAGTTTCTGCGGCTTTTAAGGGCTTGCCCCGCGTGCGCCAACATCAGATTGTCTACGCCGCGCTACAGGGCCGCATGGGGGGTGTTCTTCATGCGCTGGCCTTGCAAACCTCTGCCCCGGAATAGGAGCCAAGACTATGAGCAACCCAACCTTTGAACGTATCGAAGCCGATATCAAGGCGAACCCCGTTGTGCTGTTCATGAAGGGCACGCCGGTATTCCCGCAATGCGGCTTTTCCGCCCGCGTGGTGCAGATCCTTTCGCATATGTGTGTGCCTTTCAAGGGCGTGAATGTGCTGGAAGATATGGAAATCCGCGAAGGCATCAAGGAATTCACGAATTGGCCGACCATCCCGCAGCTTTATGTCGGCGGTGAATTCGTGGGCGGCTGCGACATCATCACCGAGATGTTCCAGTCCGGCGAACTTTCCGGCCTGCTCAAGGAAAAGGGTGTCGCGCATAAGGCAGATGCCTGAGGGCGGGCTCCAAGCAAGCCTGCAGGCAGCGTGATCCTGGCTGCTGGATTGCGCCCCTGCAGCTTGACTTCCCGGGCGAGGTAGGGCAACTCCCGCCCGCTTGGTGAGGGGCTGTAGCTCAGTTGGGAGAGCGCGTCGTTCGCAATGACGAGGTCAGCGGTTCGATCCCGCTCAGCTCCACCATAGGCTCCCCGTCAGCTGTCGGTAGGTTGGTCAGGTTCAATGCGTGGCGGTGAGACTGCGCTCGTCCCTGGTTTGTAATTTGGGGGGTTTGGGTGGGGGGGTGGAGCTCAGGCACACCCTAGGAACCGTTCACCTAGCTGCCACCGCCCCCATACGAGCGCCAAGAAGCTATCCGTTTCAGATACCTAGAGCTGGACGTGGCTCTTGGAGTGGTGTGGAGTGTGCGTCAATTGAAACTAGGGCAATCGCCCAAGGGACTGCGGGAACTTTTCGTATGAACTTTTCTCTATCCATGATGAAAACCACACTAATCTATTTGCTGTTTCTATTCGTCTGGACCGCGCACGCGCAGTCTCCCTCATTCAACCCGCACGCCTCTGAAACGAATAGGGAAATTCAATCGTATTTCGTTGGATTAGCCACAAACGGAAATGCAGTTGCTCAAACCTACCTCTGTCAATGGTATGGAGACAGCGCTCGGACTGAGCGTATGTTTCAATTTCCGCTCAATCCTCCATTAGCACTACGATGGTGTCGCGAAGCGGCAGCACAGGGAAGACCGGAGACGTTTTCCGTTTTGTCTTTCATGTATGAGACGGGTGATGTCATGCCGCAGAGTAACATTTATGCATACATGTGGGCATTTTTAGCGGACCGAGGTGGCTACCCGATGGAGAGAACAATACGCCGTCTTACTTCAGTGCTTTCCCCCATCCAAGTCGCTCGCGCGGAGGAACTAGCGGCACGCTGTCAAAGAAGTAATTTTCAGCAATGCGAGCTCCCGTAACAGTATGGGAAAATTTGTCCTGCGTCAGCACCTATGGGACCAAATTGGCGATTTGAATAACGGAGGATTTCTGGCTCATCGTAACCCCAAGGAGAGTGCAGATGAGCCAGAAATCCTCCGCCCCACCCACGCGGGTGCCAGCCGAAAAGCTGGTCCGCGATATTCGCCGCGCCACGCGCAAGCACCATTCCGCCGAGGACAAGATCCGCATTGTCCTGGAAGGGCT
>Ga0194110_10005138_pt1 | contig 15615 bp, 8 predicted proteins | sample TA2Kig1200mmetaG_FD_146192 | JGI IMG/M metagenome (GOLD analysis project Ga0194110, IMG submission 146192) | Freshwater microbial communities from Lake Tanganyika, Tanzania - TA2015032 Kigoma Deep Cast 1200m | ecosystem: Environmental > Aquatic > Freshwater > Lake | place: Tanzania: Lake... | reverse complement strand
TGCCGGCTCGTAGACCTCGGGGTAGGTGACCCCCGACTCACCCCTCACCGACTTCAGGCGGTCGTACCTGTCGGGGATGTGCTGGTACAAGCAACAAGCCGCACCGCCCTGGTCCGCGAGGTTCCTCGCCTCCTTCACGCGCGCGAGGAGCAAGTCCGAGTCCAGAGCGGACCGCCCGGCCCTGTGACGATTGCCGCAGAAGACCGAGTCCGGGAACAACACAAGGTCGAAGTTGGTCCATGGTGGTCCCCCGCGCCTCCTCCCGAGGGTCCAAGCATGAGTTTCGTCCTCCCAGCCCCAGCTCTTGGGCTTCTCGACGAGGAACTCAATGCCGTGGATGAGCACTCGCACCTTGCCAGAGACCTCGACGGCCTGACCCATCGTTCACTCCGTCCACTCAGCGGATGCGCGTGGCGCCTGACCGAGCAACGCGTTCCCCCCGTGGCGCCTACCCACCTCCCCCACCTGAGGGCCCGCTCCGGGCCGCGCAGGTGCCAGCGCGGCTCGAGGCATTCGAGCGGGCCTCAGGGCTATCTCCCGGTTTCCAGCCTCCCCAGTTCGATCAGCGCCTCGACATCCTCCAGGTCCTCGGGCGCGTACCGGGCCACAACCTCCCGGACGCGCTCGCGTTGGGGCTCGTCGGCCATCCCCAGCATCTGCGTAAGGTCGCCAACGTCCCGCCCGCGACTCGCGCGTAGCTTCGTCAGCACGAGGTACGCCAGAGGCAGAATGGGGAGCCCCTGCTTGTCACGATTGGTCTGGGCCTCGGCGATAGCGGCCTCGGACCACGGCTCCGCGCACTCAACCAAGTCGAGCACGAGACCCTCGGGTGACCGCCACACTGACCCGCCGATGGTCAGGCGTCCGCTCTCCTCCCAACCTGCCTCGCGCAGTCGCCGTTCTGCTTCGCCAGCGTGCTCGGCGGCGACGATCACATCGAGATCCTGCGTCGCCCGCTCCGGCATGTAGTGGCGCGTCGCGACCGCGCCGATGACGGCCCAGGGGACCGGCCCGAGGACCTCGCTGAGATCAGGCCATTCCATCCGCAGACCCTCCTCCATCAGCGCCTGTAGGTTGCTGCCCGTGCCGGGGCGCTGCCGTCGCCGGCACATGTCGAGGATGAAGGCGCGGCGACCGCGCGCGGTTGTGAGGTCCCCCGTGTCTGTCATTGGCCCGTACTTGGCTGTCGGGACGCTGGTTTCCTGCCGTCTCCACCGTCGATGCACCGCTGGATCAGCGCCTGCAGCTCCTGCTCGTAGCCGGGGTCCTCACGTGCCTGCCTCAGCCGGGCGAGCGCCGTACGCCCGAGGCGCTGATAGGCCTGCTGGAGCTTCGCCCCAACGTGGCGGTCGAGGTAGTTGCAGGGGTCGAAGCCGAGGCACTCCAGGTCGGCGTGTCGGGCCAACTCGATCAGCCCCGGCAGCTCCCGCTCAGTGACGTACGGCAGGACTGGCGCGAAGAGAAGCCCGACCGCAAGCCCCGCCTCCCGGAGCGCGCGGGCGGCGGCCAGGCGCCGCGAGGGTCGCGTCGCGCCGGGCTCCAGCAGAGCGCCCACGTCGTCCCGCGCCGTCGTCACTGAGAACCCGACTCGCACCCGCCCCGCCGGGAACGCCTTCAGCACGTCGAGGTCGCGCCGGACCAGTTCCGACTTGGTCAGCACGAACGCGCTCAGGCCCTCGTCCTGTCTGGCTGCCTCTGCGAGCACGGCCAGACACCGGCCCGTCAGGCCGTGTCGCTGCTCCACGGGCTGATACGCATCGCAGACCGTGGACAGCATGATGTGCACGCCACGCCTACGCCGCAGCTCCCGCGCGAGGACCTCCGGGATGTTCGTCTTCGCCTGGACCCAGCTCCCCCACGGTCCCTCCTGGCCCCGCCAGCGCGCGATGTAGGTCGCGTAGCAGTACACGCAGGCATGTTGGCAGCCCACGTAGGGGTTCAGGCGATAGCTCCCACCCGAGCCCGTCAGCGCCGACTTGCACGTGACCTCCGTCACCTCAACCGCCATCGCTCGCTGCCTCAAGCCTCTAACCCGAAACTCGAAACCCGAGACCCCAAACTCGCTGTTCCTCTACACCCAGAACGAGTACGTGCTCCTCTGCAGCGCGATCCCCAGGATGCACCAGAGCGAACCGACGATGAACTCGCCGAGAATGAGGCCGAGGGCCAGGGGGATGATTCGGTGGAAGGTCTTCGGGCCGGCGTAGCGCATGACGAGGATCTTGATCAGCCAGGCGATCAGGATCGGCATCCACAGGCAGTTCATCGACCAGGAGCTGGAGATCGCGTAGCCGACCGGGTGGAACGGCCACCAGACGAACCGCACGCGCAGGGCCATCAGGCCGAGCGTGAAGCACAGGCCCACGACGTAGGCGATGGCTTTCGAGAGGTTCGCCGGTTGCGGCGCGCTGATCCACGACTGCAAGCGGTTGTATGGCTCCACCCCGAAGTAGCGGCCCACGAAGCTCATCTTCGCCGACATCCCGTAGCTGTAGTAGCCGTGGATGTTCGCCCAGAACGCGCACAGGGTCCCGAAGATGCTCGCGCCGATCATCACGAACGTCAGCGGGCGGAAGGCCATGCCCGTCTGCTCGCCCAGCTTGAAGGCTTCCAGCTGGATGGGCATGGTGTGGGCGCGGTAGGCCCGGTTGAACCAGAAGTACTGCGTCATGGAGGTGAGGTTCTGCGGCCCGACGGGCGAGCCCATGCCGAAGATGTTCGTGATGACATAGTCCGGCCCGCCGCGGTGCAGGTCGTGAGCGGGCGGTCCCAGCTCCGCACGCACGCGCGTCACCGCCAGCGACACCATCCAGTAGCACGTGAAGAAGAGCACTGCAATCCACAGCGACATGCGGATGTAGTACGAGAAGATCAGCATGAACGCGAAGCCGGCGATCAGCCCCCACACCGCCCACCGATAGGGCAGCCCCTCCCGCCGGTCGTCCAGGTCGGTCGCTCCGCCGAAGGCGTGCAGCAAGACGCGCTTGAGGTGGTCCCGGCCCATCCACAGGGCGAACAGGCACAGCCCGAAGTACGCCGCCGTGGACTGCTCCTCGACATACGGGAAGGAGGGGATCTTGTTCAGCCCCAGCAGCGCGCTGCCCAGGTGTTGCAGTCGCCAGAAGAGGTAGAAGAACCAACTGGAGAAGGCCAGGTCGGTCGGCAGCAGCATCCCCATGCCGATCGCGAAGGGGTAGAACGACAGGCGCGTGCCGGCCAGCGCGCCCCACGGATAGCCCCTGAACAGGTCGCGCATGTACGCGTCGTACTGCACGACGCGCACCTTCACCTCGGGGATCACGGGGAAGAACCCGTGCAGCCCGTTCACCGAATCCACCAGCGCCGCCAGCCCGAAGCCGATCCACAGATACCGGTTGCGGAACAGATTCGTCCGCTCGCTGGTCATCTCCAGCGGCAGGTGGGTGATCGGGTAGGTGAGCTTCTCCCGGTCCATCCAGCGGCTGCGCAGGATGACGTTGAAGCAGAGCATCTGCAGCAGCAGCACCACGATGAACCCGGACCAGATCAGGACCGGTTTCCCCCAGCCGGCAATGCGATCCCACCGATACAGGCTGCTGCCGCCGGCGAAGGCGCCCTGGTAGACGTTCTCGTCCGTGAGGAACAGGAACCGCGGCAGGTACTGGTGGAACAGCTCGGCCCACTTGTTCTCCGGCGTCGCGCCCTCGAAGGGGCACACGATCTGTGGCGCGATGATCTGGATCGTGTCATGCCCCGCCAGCGACGACCCGATCGCCACCATCACGTAGATGACGACCAGCTCGTTGCGGTGCAAGGCCCGTGCGGGGCTGAGGCGCTTGACCAGCAGATTGCCGAGGATGAGCAGTGTGAGGATGAAGACGCAGTTGTAGAACAGGGAGACGGTGGTTGGGTGCCCTTCATACCGGATCACTTCCATCTGCGTGACCCAGTACGCGTTGATGGGCAGCAGCGCGAAGCCGATCAGCGCCGCCCGCAGCGTCACGCCGCGGGCGCGCCGATCGTGGCTTGCGGCTTCGGCGGGTGTCCGGAGAGTCTCCTCGTCAAGCGCAGCCATCGCGTGCCAGAACAACGGGGCGGACGGCGCGTCCGCCCCATGGTGGATTCCTGGGTGCCTCCCCCCTGATCCTCCCGCCGAGTGTACGGTTCCTGCTTCCCTCCGTCAAGCTGTGCGGAAAATGGGACGGAGGCATTTATCCGTCTGTGCTCAGCCGTGAGCACAGACGGATAAATGCCTCCGTCCCATTTTCCGCAGCCCTACGCCTCGTCCGCCCCGTCGTCCTTCTGGCGCTTCAGCCAGTCGTCGATGACCGCGGACGGATCGATCCCTGCCTCGACAGGGGACAGTGAGGCCCGGACGGAGTGAACGTGCTTGCCGTCCTGCATCTCCGTCAGGTCGACGTCCTGGGGCGTCTCCAGCGGTTGCCCCGCCGCATTCGCCACGACCGTGACGAACGGCCGCTCCGGGTCGTCGGGGTTCGCGCCGCACACCACGGCGATCTCCCCGCTGTCCAGCACCACGCAAGTTGCCGGCGGGTAGACGCCCAGCATGCCGCGGAACCAGCCCAGGAGCTTCCGGTCCAGCTTCCCGCCGGCCATGCCCGCCATCAGGTCGAGCGCCTCCGTGGGCGACAGCGGCGGGCGATAGGGCCGGTGGGTGGTAAGCGCATCGTATACGTCAACCATGGTGACGATGAGGCTCACGAACGATAGGTCGCGCGACCGCCGCATCCGCGGGTACCCTTCGCGATCGCAGCCGATGTGGTGCTCCAGGGCCACGATGGGCGCTACCGCGGGCAGGCCGTCGTAGTCCAGCAGCATGGTCGCCCCCTCGGACGGGTGGCGCGCCATGTGTCCCCAATCCTGGTCGGAGAGCTTTCCGGGTTTGCGCAGCACATCGACCGGCACCACGGCCTTGCCCACGTCGTGCAGGACCGCCGCCACCCCGACCTGGCGCAGTTCGCTCTCCGTCAGCCCGATGTAGTCGCCGAAGGCCAGGGAGAGGAGCGCCGTATGCACGGAGTGAGCGAAGCTGTATTCGTCGTGCCCGCGCAAGGAGGCCAGCCCCAGCGCGGCCGAGGGATCCCGCGTGATCTCCCCCACCATGTGCTCCGTGACCGCCTGAACGCTCATCACGTCCAGGCGCCGACCCATGCGCGCCGACTCCAGTGCCTGCCGCGCCACATCGACCGCCGAGTTGTAGAGCTGCGACAGGGAGACGCCCCGGCGGCGTCCGCCCTCGCTATGTACGAGCGCCAGCCGGTCCACTCCGACATGCGTCACGCCCTGCTCCGTCAGGTGCCGGCGAACCGCAGCCTCGTCCGTCAGGCCGTCCGCCTCGCCGGCCAGTGCGGCGCACAACGCACCCAACTCGTGGGCCGTGACTCCGCGCTGGAAGGTGAAACAGCCGATCCCCAGGCGGTCCAGCGTGCCAATGAACCCGGCGGGCCGGGGCTGATTACGGAAGAGCCGGTGGGCGCCGTGGACCAGGTCTCCGTCCACCTGCTTGATGGTCAGCTCACGCCCCACGCCGAGCACACGGGATAGCTCCGCCTCGGCCTCGCGCAAGCGCCCCGCGATCACAGGATGGGTGGGCGGGTACAGGCGGATGTCGCTCCAGACGCGGGTCAGTCCGACGATGGCCTCCTCAATGGCCCGCATGGAGGACTCTTCGGAGCCCAGGGCAGTCCCATCGGTGGCAAGCTCAGGCGGCATCGGTCTCGGACCTCCCCTCGGATTGCGCTGCGCCGGTCCGCGCCGCACGGGCGGCCAGCTCCCGGATCCGGCCACACCGTTCGCGGTCGGCATGGAGAGCCAGGTGCCCCAGAGCGGCAGGAGTGCCGAACCGCATGAGCCCCTCGGCGGCGGCGGTTCTCAGCGCGTCATTGTTGCGGCGATCGAAGAACGTGCGGGTGTGCAGCGCTTCGGCCAGAGCCTCCGTCGCTTCGGCGCAGGGCAGTTCGCCCAGAGCCTGTACCAGAGTCAGCCGCAGCGGGAAGCGATCTTCCGTGTCCTGTGCAGTGCGCAGACGACGGATCAGACTCGCGGCGGCCCGCGGATCACCTGACAACCCCAGGTGGGTGGCCGCCGCACAAGCGATGTAGTCATCCGGGTCCTCAAGCGCGATCTCAAGCGCCTGGAGGCTCCTCCCGGGAGTCTGTCCCAGCAGGCGGACCGTGTCCCACCGCATGCGTTGGTCGGCGTCCCTGACGATGCGTCGAATCACGCCCTCGGACGCCTCGGTGCCCCGCTCCCCGACGAGCCGCAGGCCCTGCGCCCTCGCCCAGCAGTCGGGGTTCATCAGCGCGAGCGACAACTCCGACCCGCCGCCGTGTCCTCCCTCTTCGGACTCCAGCAGCACGTCGGTGATCCGCGCCACATCCTCCTCCACCAGAGCCGCGTCCCGCTCAACCAGCAGACCTGCAAGGACCGCGCGCCCCACGTCGCCGCTCGCCGCCAGGGCGCGGAACAGCGGGGGGTGCTCGTCAACGCCGGCGACCGGCAGGAAGTCCAGCAGGGCCGTGATGAGGTCCACGTCCGCCGTCTCGGAGATGACCGTCCTGGCGGCCCCCTGTTGGGCTTCGCTCGCGCACTCGTCGGGCTGCATCAGTCGGCCCAGCTCCAGCGCCGCGTGGATCCACACGTCCGGCTTGAGCTCCTGCGGGGTCCGACGGAGCGCCAGCCTGGTGTCGGCCGCGGCCGCGGCCTGCAGGTGGGGCGAGTCCGCCAGCGTGAGCAGTTCCAGGGACACTACCGCTCGGTCCGCCCATACGGCCTCGCCGAAGGCCCGCTCCAGTTCCGGCTCGATCTCCGCCCTCCGCGCTGCCCGCTCCTCCTCGCTTGCCCGGCGAACGGCAACCGGCAGGACGTTGGGCATCCCCTCGTCTGACTCCTCACTTGCCGGAGCCTCCGCCTCTGCCGCCAACGCCATCCCTACCGTGCTCGCGAAGACATCCTCGGACATCCCGTCTTCCAGGAGCGCCTCCTTCAGCGCCGCTGTCAGTTCCGCCGCCCGCTCCCCTCCCCCGGACAGCCGGCGCAGGAGCCGGCGATAGACGACCGAGGCCTCACCCGCGATCGCACCCGGCTGGGCTCGGACGACCTCCACGAGTTCGTCAACCGTCAGGTAGCGAGCGATCTCGGTCAGGACGTCGACGCCCCCGTCCCGCGTCTCCAGCCCGGCTCGGAACGCCAGGGCCACCACTGCAGGGTCCAGGTGCCGAAAGGCGTCCGCCAACTTCGCGCAGACCTCCTGCAATCGCTGCGGATCGGCGCCACAGCCGATCTCCGCCAGGCGCCCCACCGCCACGGCCAGTCTCACGCCCTCTGCGCCGCGCGATGAAGCAGCCTCATCGCGGTCCGCCACAACGACGAGGTCTGCCGGTTCGTCGGACCTGACGGCCTCGCCGCTCAGGCTCATGCCCAGAACCCCTAGCTCCACCGCACTGGCCAAAGCCTGAGGATGATCCAGCAGGACGCAGAGAGCCTCCCGGCTCTCGGCGTCTACCTCCCCCCCTGGCCCAAGGGTACCGGCTATGAGGTCCCGCAGCACGCTCCCCATGTCGCTCGCCGACAACTCGCCCCCAAGTTCCTCAGGAACGCGGGACTCCGGCACGAAGCGCTCGTAGTCGGTCTGCGTCGGGAGCAGATGGGAACCCCCGATCGCCTGCAGCCGGTCCTGGATCCCCTTGATGTCCAGGTCCTGGGCGCCGGCGGCGCTCATCTCCAACAAGATGTCAAGCTCACCGTCCGTGAGGCCTCGCTGCAGGGTGAGCCCGCAGATCCCCTGGCTCCACCAGCGATCCGCCAGATCACAGGTCACGTCGTCCTCGCCCTCGACCGGCTCCCCCTCGCAGCTCACCGCCCCGCCGACGAACGCCAGACTTACCTGGTCCTGGTCGCCAAGCAGCATCGCGACCGCCTCACGGGCCTTCTCCGCCGAGGAGGCGTAGATCGGGTGCCCCTCAGGATACAAGGCTCGCATGGAGGACGCGCGGCGCAACTGCCGGATGGCGTCGGCAACGTGCTCAGACATTACCGACCATTTACCACGTTGGGAGCGGCAAGTACCGCAGGAATCTCGTCACGGGGGACAGCAGCCGCCAAGTGACGGCCTAAGGGGTGATGAGCAGGACCTCCGCGGGCCTCAGGCGCAGGTCTAGCGCGCCGTTGCGGGCCTCCAGCCTGGCCGGCCCCGCCTCTCCCGCCTGGGCGGTTGCGGCAGCGCTCGGCCAATCGAGGCGGAGCGTCTGCGGCCGGTCCGAGGGATTGAACGCCACCGCGAACCGTCGCCCGCCCAGTTCGACCGTGAAGCCCCACAGCCCGGGCGCGTCGAGGCGGTGGAAGTCCGTCGCCGCTGCGGCCGACGTTGGGGCGACGACCGCCGCGTAGCGAACCGGTTCGCCCGGCCGAGCGGTGAAGCTCTCGCCGGCCGTGCGCAGGACGACCGCCGAGTGCCGCGTGGAGGACTGCGCGTAGCCGGGACGCGCGGGCTGGACGGTCACCGTCGAGAAGTCGCTCTCCAGCAGCCTCACCCCCAGGTCGCCGCAGACGAAGGCCCGTGGATCGTCCGTCGCCTTGGCCCTCTGCTCGGGGCCCAGCCGGATCTCCCCGCCCAGGTAAGGCACGGTCTGCTCCTCCGTCGCCTCCAACTCCACCAGCCCAACCAACCCCTCCCGGCTCAGCAGCCACACCTGCGTGGCCTGCCAGGGCGTGCGCGGCACGTCCGGGTTCGGCACGCTGTTGATGTACGGCTTGCGCGGCGAATAGCGCGCGCCGAGGGCCGCCATGTCCTTCCCGATGGCCACCGAGGTGACGTCATCCGGGCCCGAGATGTACAGGTGGGTCCGGTCACGTGCGCCCCCGCCGCCCAGGCCCACCTCGATGTTCGCCGCGAGCAGCGCCGAGTCCAGCGGCTCCGGCCGATCCGGCCGGCAGATCATCGCTCCCACGAACGTATCCCGCGCCCCGCCGCCGACTGTGCCCGCGAAGTACCAGTTCCCGTACCTCCCGCGCGGCCCGCCGATGTTGCGGTCGAGGCGCACGTAGTTGTCCGCGAGCGGCTCCGGCTTCACGTCCGCGCGGTAGAACATGCCCGCATAGATGGCCTTGTAGTCCGCGCCCGGCCCCAGCCGCTCCAGCAGCCGGTCGGCCAGCCATTTGTTGCGCCCGTCGCCCGTGAGGCCCGCCACGATCTCCGGCCCGCACGCCGCGCCGTCCGCCCAATAGTGCTTCCACCAACAGTCCGTGTAGTACTCGGGCCGGCCCTCGTTCGAGCAGGCCGACGGGTAGTACGGCGCCGTGCGCTCCAGCAGGCTCTTCGCGCGCGCGTCCTGCGTCAGTTCGTAGTACCGCGCGATCCACAGCACGTTCAGGTCGTGGTAGCAGGGGATCTCCGTCTCCGGCCCGATGTAGTTCAGCCCGCCCTCCGGCAGCAGGTGCGCCTCGAGCCCCGCAAGCGTCTCACCAACGCTCCCCTGGTACTTCGCGTCATGCCACCACCGGTAGGCCAGGGCCATCTCGTACAGGTGAAACACGTCCTGGTTCGGGTAGCGCGTCGCGCTCTGACCCCACGCCTGGTTCGCGCGCTTCCCCCAGTTCTCGTACTGGAAGTCCACCAGCTCTCGCAGCGGCGCCTCCCATTCTGCCCATTTTACCCATTCTGCCCACTTCGCCTCACCCTCGGGCAGCTTCCGCAGCCACCAGATCGCATCCATCAGCGGGCCGAGCGCAAACCGGTCGCTGTTCGGATCGCCCGACTCCCACTTCTGCGAGTAGAACCAGCTTCCGTCCACCTGTTTGCTCAGGCAGAAGTCGATCAGGGCCGAGGCGTGCGCGATGAGCGTCGCATCGCCCCTGCGCGGAGACTCGTCCCACCCCGCCGCCCACGCCGCGCTGAGCGCCTGGCAGGCGAGCCCGCTGAACTGCCAGGAGGACGTGATCTCCTGCGGGAGGCCCGGCTCCGCCTTCACGTTCTTGAGGCTCTCCAGCACGCTGAGGTAGTACGGATTGCCCTGTGCCTTCAGCTTGGCCACCCTCTCTCGGCGCTCTCGGGCCAGCCACGCCTCCAGGCTGGTCTCCGGCAGCTCGCCCGGCGCATGGAGCGCGAAGTCGTCGAACACGATCGTCAGCCCCTCCGGCACCGGCCCCTGCCCATACCCCTGCGCGCGGAAGCCGAGGCTCGTGATCCGGTCCCAGCCCGTCGGCTCGTAGGCCTTGCGGCAGTCCGCCAGCTTGATCCGCTGCTCCTTCCAGCCGCTCCAATCCAGCTTCCAGTCGATGATGTAGTACCCGCCCTCGGCCGGGAACACGAGGGGGATGTTGTAGTCGCAGGCCTTGTCGAGATACGCCCAGAACCGCAGCTCGTCGAACGCCGTCCAATCGCCCAGGAACCTCGGCGAGTCGAGCGTCGGTTGCTTCGCCACCTCCCACTTCAGCGCCCCCTCGCCGCCATGCACCGGCCCGCTCACGATCTCCGTCCCTCGCCACGGCCCGACCTTCCCCTCCGCATCATCGAGGACGAGAAGCCCTTCCGCCCACGCCAACCCAAGGGCCTGGGCGCAGATCACGATCACCGCTAGCCGCCGCATGTTGGGCCTCCGCTACGTGCGGTAGTCCGGGATGTCCACCCGCTCCCCGCCCCTCGCCGCCGAGAGGTGCGCGCAGATTCCCGGCAGCGTGTAGTCCATCGACTCGTAGACGTCGATCGGCGGCTGGCCGTTCTCGCGGATGCTCTGCACGAAGGCTTCGAGCAGCACGCTCAGCCAGTGGCGGCCGTCCGGGCGCTCGAACCATACGCCCGTCAGCTCCTGCCAGCCGCCGCCGTCGCGGTCCAGGTACATCCTCGTCTGCGCGTCGCCGAAGTTGAAGCTCACGCAGCGTAGGCTGCCCTTTGTGCCGATCAGGCCGATGAAGAAGATGAACGGGTGCGCGACGCCAAAGCCGTTCGTGAGGGTGATGACGCGCCCGCCCTCGGTCTTCAGCACCGCGCTCGCGTAGTCGATGGTGCCCGCCTCGGGGTAGGTCCGCGAACCCGAGTCGAACGCGGTGACCGTGGTGCAGCGGTCCTGCATCAGGTACAGCAGCGGGCCCAGCGTGTGCGAGCAGTAGCTCAGTGGCGGGAGGTGCGAGGCCCGCCAGGAGGGTCGCACACCCTCGCGCCCGCGCTCCGACCAGGGGAGGTAGTTGCCCTCCGGCCCGACGACGAACATCCCCCGGCAGTCATGGGTATACTCCCCCTGCCCTGCGACGATCTCCCCGAGCTCGCCCGCCTCCACCAGGGCCTTCCAGTGCTGCACCCAACCCATGAAGATGTAGTCCTCGGAGAGCATGTACTTGCAGCCCGTCGCGCGGACCGCCTCCACGATCGCCTGCGCCTCCTCCAGCAAGTACACGCATGGCGTCTCGCTGATCACGTGCACCCCGCTCCTCAGCGCGTGCAGCGCCTGCGGCGCATGGGTCGGCCCGGGCCCGATGACCGCGACCATATCCAGCTCGGCCTCGCCGATCATCGTCTCATATTCCGTGTAGCCCGCGAGATCGCCGAACTCCGCCACCTTCCGCGCATCGGGGTCGCACACTGCGACCACTTCGCACCCCTCGATCCCATTCAGCCGCTCCACGAACGTGCGTCCTCTCCCCAGCCCCGACACTCCGCAGCGCAGCTTCTTCATCCTGTCCCTCCGTTCCGTTGCCGTCGCCTGCTACTTCCGCAACGTCACTTGGCCGAACCTCGCGCGGTCCTTCTCGCCGGCGATTCCCGCGTGCCAGCCGTAGTAGCCCCGGTTCGCCGTGTCCTGCTCGTTCACGCACAGGCCGAAGCCGAAGGTGGTCCCGTTCTCCGGCTGGATGGGTGCCAGCATCTGCCAGGGGATCGCCGCCTCGTAGACCGTCTCACCCGTCCCGCGCTCGATGCGGAAGGGGAAGGTGATCGCGCCCGTTGGGCCGGGCGGCACGGCGCGCCAGGACCATGCCTGCAGGCCTTGCTCGGTCAGGGCGATGCCCCACTCGTAGTAGGCGCTCGACGCGACGTAGGGCTCGGGCGCAAACCCGAGCTGCAGCCCATCGCCATCCCAGAGCGCGCCATCGCGCTGCGTGTTGCGATGGGTGTCATCCCGCACACGCACCGCGAGGTACAGGTTGCTCGCATCCCACTGCAATGCGGCCTTGGCCGAAAGGTCGTCCGGGTTGCTTGGCGGACCATCCTGCGGGTCGCCGCGCTCGCCGGTGTCGGCGCCGACGACGATCGGGAGGGCCTCCGGCCAGTCGTCCAGCTTCCCGTCGATGGTCGGCGGAGTCGCCGCCCAAGTTGCGGGCGTGAAGACGAGGGTCCGCGTCAGCTCCTCGCGCACGCCCCTGTCGGTCTCCCCCGCCAGCCGGAACTCGTAGCGCCCGAGCGGGTCGGTCGCGCCCTGCAGGTCGATGGTCGCCTCCCCCGTGGCGTTCGGCGCGAGGTCGGTGAACTCAGCCTCGATCCGGTCCTCTCGCGGCCCGGCCGATACCGGCGACAAAAGCAATAGCCGCCCGCCGACCGTATCTGCCGACAGGTTCGTCACTCTCGCCGTCACCGCTGCGTGGCCGCCTGCCTCCGGCAGGGGCGTGAGGTCGAGCGCGAGCGGCGCCGTCAGCGTAGCCTTCAGCCGCAGAAAGGCCCGGTCCACACCCGCAACGCGCTCCCGCAGCACCAGCCAGTGTCGCCCGAGAGCGGCCTGCGAATCGGCGGTCACCGCGGCCCCGTTCACCGCCAGCCCCGCCGGCGCGTCCGCCTCCAGCGTGCCCTCCGCCTTGGGCAACGGGACCGTGCTCCCTCGCGCCAACGTGATCTCGGTTGGCACGAAGTCCAGGCCACGGGCCTTCGCCTCGCCATCGCGCGTCGGCAGATCGATCAGCAGCGGCTCATCGCGCAGGTTCGCTTCGAGGGAGTCGCGCACGTTGACGGGCCACTGGTGCCCCGCGACATCGGTCACCGTGCCCGGCCCTTCCCCGCACGGCAGCGCCGACGAGCCCGTAGCGCCCTCGCCCTCGGCCCACGCAACGAAGACCGAACGGTCCGCCTTGCGCCACTGGTACACGTAGCTCTTCTCACCGCAGTCCAGCCGCCGCGCATACTTCGCGCCCTTCAGCGCCTCCGTCAGCCGCGCGTATGCCGCCGCGCCCTCGTGCGGCTCGCCGGTGCCCGGATCGATCAGCGAGCAGTAGCGGAACTCGCCCGTGTTCACCCACTGCAGGACGAACCACCAGGTCGCCAGCACGCCGTGGCTCTCGGCGACCGCGTACCGCTTGTAGACGTGGGCCGCCTTGTCGCGTTCGTTCACCTGCGTGCCCAGCATCGCGGTCGTCTCGGTGATGACGATCGGCTTGTCCACGCCGTGCTTCGCCATGTCGGCGCGCACCTTCGCCAGCAACGCATCCATCCGGGGGATCGGCACGTACAAGTGCACGTCGATGATGTCCGTGTACTTCCCGCCCCCCGCCGCGAGGAGCTTGTCCACCATCTCCGGGTCCACATCCAGCCCCGTGATGCCTCCCCACATCACCTTGCACTCGGGGTCCGCGCGCTTGGCCGCCTCGTATCCGACCCGCAGAATCTCGGCCCACTGCTCGGGGATTCCGGGCTCGTAGAGGTTCGGCTCGTTACCGAGTTCCCAGTACTTCACCAGCCGCTTGAAGCGCCGCACCGACTCCTCGACATACGCGCCGTACGCCTCCAGCGACAGGTCGCCCACGAGCACTTGGTTCGGCTCGTTGATCATCCCCACGTAGTTGATCCCGTACCGCTTCGCCAGTTCCATCTCGCGCTCGTTCCAGTTGAAGTTCGGCCGCTGCCAGCGCGCGCCGAGCCACCGCTGCACGTACGGGTGCCCCTCCAGCACCGCAAATGGGGAGGTCTCGTCGAGGGTGAAGTCCGTCGGGCGCGGGATCACGAGCAGCCCGAACTCCTGCGCCGCGCCGCTCGGCGGATCGGTGTCCACGCGGGCCACGAGATGCTCGCGCAGCGGCGCCTCCGCAGGACCGGCCTTGATCATGACCTCCGTGTCACGATCCGACCTCGCCTCGCACTCCGCCGCACCCGTCGTGAGTTGCCTGCCTCGCGAGTCGCTGACGGCCATCCTCAGCCGCACCGTCTCCGGCCCGCCTTCGCGCAGACGCACCTGCGCCCTCACCGCCAGCGGCTGATCGAGCGCGAAGATCCGCTCCGCTGCGCTGAGGCTGATCACAACCGGCGGCCCCGCCGCCGGCTGCTCGCCCAGTGGCGTCACCGCGACCCTGTCCAGCTCGGCCCAACCCGTCGAGGACCAGTTGAACCGGAACGCAACCCTCCCGCTCACCGTCCCCGCCGGCGCCTGGACCGGTCGCTCTCGGTAGACCCACACGTGGGTGACGCCGTTGGCTGCCGCGAAGCGCTCCGTGCCGAGGCTCTGCCCGCCTGCATCGGCCCACACGATCTCCGCGACCGCGCTGTAGTTCGGGTCCGGCTGAGCCGCCATTCCGGTCCGCAGCCACGCCGACGCGAGGTACTTCCCGGGCGTCGCGGGGAAGTCAGGGCTCGTCACGCGAGGATCAGTCTTGTCGTCCGCTCGCTCGATCCGCGCGCCGCCTTCGGGCGGCCAGCCCGCCACGAGGTTGCCCGGGGCGTCTGCAGCGTGTCGCAACTCGCCGAGCTGCCACGCATGAGCCGATGACGCCAGGAGGATGAGGGCGAAATTAGGGACAGGCCCCAATTTCCGACGGACGTCATGTCGGAAATTGGGGCCTGTCCCTAATTTCGCCCCTGAACTCGCCCTCATCCATCTCCTCCTGACTCGTAGTCCAGCGGCAGCGGCCGGATGACGATGTCGTCGATCCACACCGTCCCGATCGTGTCATCCACGCGCGGGTAGATCACCACGGAGGCGACCTCCGGCGCGAAGCGCGTCACGAGCACGCGCTCCTCCCAGCCGTTGGTCTTGCCGGTCACGTAGTGGTGTTCGCTGGCGTGGTTGGCGCCGTGCCAACCGATCGGCACGCCGTGTCGGTTGAAGGGAAGCAGGTGCGTGTAGAAGTACCCGACCAGTCCGTCCGTCTTCGCCCACAGCGAGATGCGGTAGTACCGGCGGGGATCGGTGTCCACGCGCTGCCAGAGGTAGCCGCCCGTGAACTCCTTGGCGTCGAAGCGGAAGGAGGCCTTGCCCGTGTGCGCGACGGTCTCATCAACCGCCGCCGTGTAGTCCGGCGGCAGAAGCTGCCATCCCTTCAGCCCTTCCTCGAAGCCGCCGTTCGTCAACAGGTTCTCGGGCAGGTTCGCATCGTCGAACCTCACCCCTGCGTAGTCCTCGTCCCGCAGCGGCGCCTGTCCGCCCAGCGGCACCTCCACGCCCGCCTCGGCGAACGAGAACTCATCGAACCACGCCGTCCCCTCGCCATCGATCACGAAGTAGAAGAAGACCTTGGTCGCGCCGCCGGGGAGGGCATCGATGGGGATTCGGTACTGCGTCCAGTCGGAGTCGGGTGGCAAGCGGAGGTGGCCCTGGTCGCTCAGCTTCACCCAGCCAAGCGGCCGGTACATCTCGCCGGGCTGCGGCCCGTGCGCCAGCGCGCGGACCTCGGCGCTGCCCTTCACTCCGGCGGTCCTGGCCCACA
>Ga0194110_10005127_pt1 | contig 15632 bp, 14 predicted proteins | sample TA2Kig1200mmetaG_FD_146192 | JGI IMG/M metagenome (GOLD analysis project Ga0194110, IMG submission 146192) | Freshwater microbial communities from Lake Tanganyika, Tanzania - TA2015032 Kigoma Deep Cast 1200m | ecosystem: Environmental > Aquatic > Freshwater > Lake | place: Tanzania: Lake... | reverse complement strand
GATGCCAAAGATGACCGGAATAGCCTGGTCGAATGGATAACGGTCCAGCAGGAAAGAGAGCAGCCAGCCCAACCCCAGCCCCATCAGCCCGCCCATGAAGTTGGAAATGCCGAATAGGAAACCGCGCCTGCGCGGGATGCTCTTTCCTAGGAAATCGATCCAGGCGGGCACATAAAAGCCGCTGGCAGTATGCTGCAGGGTGTGCATCAGAAAAAACACTGTCAGCGTGACAGCCGGAGAGAGGGAAAAGCGCGGCTGCATGAGGGAAAGCAGGAACAATCCCAGAATGCCAAAGCGCTGGATGGACGCCGCCATGACCAGATATTTCTTGCGCTTTTTCCGATGGCGCAGAAATCCCGCCATGAAGAGCTGGGGCAAAGTGGTCCCCACCAGATAAATGGTTGGGATGAGTCCGACGAGAATTTTCGAATCCGTGAAATGCCCCACATAAAAGGGCAAAATGGTGTACGGCGACAAGCCCATGAAGATGAAGAAGAACATCATGTTGTCCAACATCATCCAGAAGAAGTTCCAGCGGTAATTGGCATCTATCCGGGCATGATACTCTTCCACGTGCATGTCGCCTCTCTGATCCGTTTTTTCTACACCTTACCCGCCAGTTTGACCGCCGCGTCCAGTGCGATCTGCGTTTCTAGTGCGATGGCTTTTTTGACATCCTCATCCGGGATGGTTCGATCCGGGAAAAGGTGATGCCCCACCGGGGTCAGTATCGTCCCGCCGCGGCATCTGCGCGCCGTGGTGAGGGTGAACAATGTGGGTGTTTCATTCTCAACAGAGAGGACATTGCTCTCAATCCAGGGTTTGTCACGCTCCAGATAATCGACGTTCGCCAGGATGCTTTCCACGTAGAAGGCGTCATGCCCGCGCACAATGCCCACATGCGGTTTAACCCCGCGCTCCGCTGCTGACTCGACCAGCGCTTCCAGAACGAATAAATCCGCCACCGCGGGATATTCCAGCGGGAAATACTCGCGGCTGGTGCCGTCCCCGCGCACGCCTGCAGTGGCAATGATGATGTCACCGAGGTTCACATATTTCTGCAGCGCGCCGCAGGTGCCGATGCGGATGAAATTCTTCGCTCCCACCTTGATCAGCTCTTCTACAGCGATGGACAGGGCTGGACCGCCAATGCCGGTGGAGGTCACGCTGACCTTAATTCCCTTATATGAACCGGTGTAGGTGATATACTGACGGTTCTTTGCCACGAACCGGGCTTCGTCAAAATGGTCGGCGATGATCTTCGCCCGGCTGACATCGCCCGGCAGAAAAACCGTTTCGCCCACATCCCCGGGCACCAGATGAATATGATGTTGTTTTTCCATTGGTTTTGTCTCCTTATGCCTGTTCCTTAAGCCAGTCCGCGCGCATGCAGCAGTTTCGCCGCTTCAATGCCCGCCTGCACCATCTTGCGGATATTCCCGTCCCAATCACAGTCATCCGCGTTGGGGGTATAAATGGGGTTGCCGCTCGCCAGGATGGTGCCCGCGCGGATGCCCTGCATGCTGCAGATGGTGAAGAGCGCCGAGGACTCGTTCTCCAGCGCCAGCACACCTAGATCCTGCCAAGGTCTAATGCGCGCGAAGAAATCGCCATGCGCCTGCGGGGATTCCATATAATACGCGTCGTGCGTGCGGATGATGCCCACATGATAGGGCAAGCCCAGCTGCTTACACGCGTCGATCAGCGCCCGCACCACCCGGTAGTCCGCCACAGCCGGATACTCCATCGAGATGAATTCTTCACTGGTGTGCTCCCCACGCACCGCCCCCGTCGCGATGATCATGTCTCCCGGCTTCAAGAAATCCTGGATCGCCCCACATGTCCCTATCCGAATGATGTTCTTTGCACCGATGCGGATCAGCTCCTCCACCCCGATCGCCGTCGGCGGCGTCCCCAGACCCGTGCTCGTGCAGCTGATGGGCACACCATCTTTCTTTCCCGTGTAAGTGATGTATTCGCGCTTTTCAGCCACCTTCTTGACCTCATCCATCAGACTGGCGAATACCTCCACCCGCCCCGGATCCCCGGGGATCAGCACCGTCGGCGCCACGTCCCCCATCACCATGTCAATGTGATGCTGCCTCTCACTGTGTATGTCCTGACTTGCCATGAGTACCTCCATCTTGCTGTGATTATAAAGACAAAATCAAATGGCTTCTGCCATTTAATTAATTACAGACCATTTGGATAAGATGGTCCTTAAGCCTATCTCCAAATTTCGTGCCAGCGATAAATGAAACGGGGGGACTTGATGGATGAACAATATACGAACAGCGGGTTTGAAGCAGCTAGTTGAAATGGAATTCGCTTTCGCATCTCTCTTCAATCTTAATGTGAATCTTTATTCTTCAGGTGAGTTAATGATATGATACAAAAGAATCGACGAATTGTCAAGATGTATTAACCAGTTTGTGCTTGTCGATCAGCGGTTGAATCCATATCTATTATAATTTTTTATCCCTGTATTCCATCCAATATTTTTTATTAAGGAAAAAAGATGAATCGTGAGATGCTTAATAGGAAAGCCAAAGAGTATTTGAATGATCTATGCTTCAATATCCCCACCCGTAGAGTTGGCAGCCAGGGCAATCGCGACGCGACGCGCTTCTTTCGGGAGGAGATGGATCGCTACGGGCTCAGCACCAAAACCCAGTCCTTCGACTGCATCGATATGCGTCTGGGGGAAATTCATTTGCGCTCCGGAAACAGGGAATTCGAAGCCTTCATCAGCCCCTATTCCACCGCCTGCGACGTGAACGCGCCATTGACCTGCGCCTCCACCATCGGGGAGCTGGAATCCATCCAGCCAGAAGGAAAAATTCTGCTGCTGCATGGTGAAATCGCCAAAGAGCAGCTCATGCCTAAAAATTTTGTGTTTTACAATCCCGCGGTACACCAGCGCATCTACGCGCTGCTGGAAAGCAAGAAACCTGCCGCGGTGGTTACCGCCACCAGCAAGAATCCGGACGCGGTGGGCGCCATTTATCCTTTCCCGATGATCGAGGATGGGGATTTTCACATACCCACGGCGTATATGACAGATATTGAGGGAAAAAAATTGCTCGCGCATGACGGGGAGATCGTCACATTGACCATGGACACAGCACGCATTCCCTCCAGAGGAGAAAATGTGGTCGCGAAAACCGGAAGAGGGACTGACAGGAGAATGGTGATCTGCGCCCACATCGATGCCAAGGAAGGCACTCCCGGTGCGCTGGATAACGCCAGCGGGGTGACCATCCTGATGCTACTGGCGCATTTGCTTCAGGATTATCAGGGGCGATTAGGAGTAGAACTTGTTGCCCTGAACGGTGAGGAGTATTACAGTGCTCCGGGGCAGATGGCTTACCTGAAGGAGAATGAAGGACAATATGGCAGCATCCTGCTGGCGGTTAACCTTGACGATATCGGATATTTCAAAGACCGCACCGCCTATTCGCTGTACGGCGTCCCGGATGCGCTGGCGGGTATCATTCGCAATGTATTTTCCGGCAGAGAGGGTTTCCTGGAAGGATCTGCATGGTACCAGAGCGACCACGGCATCTTCATCACCAACGGCATTCCCGCAATGGCAGTCACGGAGGAAAGTTTTACTGAACTGCTGGCTAAGATCACTCATTCCGAAAAGGATATCCCTGACATCGTGGACTCCAAGAAACTGGTAGAAAACGCATTTGCCCTGTGCGATCTGATAATCGCATTGAATCAGGAGGCAGGAAAAACAGGATGTTAACCAAAATATCAGAGCGTTTGTATCGGATGGCCAGGGGCTGGGCAGCGCTGCTTTCATTGTTGGTCTTTCTGCTGTTCGGCGCTTTGGTACTGCCTATCCAATCCAGAGCGGCGGAGAACTGCAGCGCCAGCGTCGGTTCGCCGGACACCTCACTGGTCTATTCCGCTAGGGACCTGTACCAGATGGCAGAATTCTATGGCGAAGCCGGGCGCGAAGCGTATATCCGGGCGCGCTTCAGTTTCGGCCTGGTTTTTCCGCTGGTGTACACATTTTTCCTTGTGACCTGCATCAGTTGGCTTCTAAGTAAAGCCCTGCCCGTAAGCAGCAGCTGGCGCGTGCTCAATCTGGTTCCGCTGGCGGGAATGGTCTTTGATTTTCTGGAAAACTTCAGCGCCTCTGCTGTGATCGGTCGCTACCCGCTCGAATCGCCACTAGCTGCCGCGCTTGCACCCGCATTCACTTTCATGAAGTGGGTTTTTGTGGGCGGCAGTTTTCTCCTGCTGGCGGCAAGCTTGGTGATTTTCCTGTTGAGTACCCTCCTTAAAAACAAATAGAGCGGATAACACCGCTCTATTCTAAAAGTCTGTGGTTCTTACGGGGCGTACAGAACCAGGTTGTCGAATTCCCAGTCCAATGTGGTGTCCTTGCTCATATCGGAGTACAGACCGACCTTACCCGTCAGCAGGCGGTTATCTTTGAACTCCTCCTGGAAGTCGCCGTTGATATAAAACGAGAAGGTGTCGCCTTCCACTGCCACGGTGAGTGTATTGACCTCGTTAATCGGGTTCAGGTCTTCCGACCTGCGGCCATTGATCAGGTTCGTCACACGGTCACCCCGCACAAGACGGAAGAAATAATACTGGTTGTTGTCAATCTTGAAGTAATAATAATTTTCAAAATCTTCATCCGCTTTGAGGAACACTCCCCAGGAATGGTACGGATGGCCGGAATGGCTTGCCAATCTGCCTTCTACCTGAATGACAAAATCGCGCATATCGCCGACCGGGACGTCAAGAGTTAACATATTATCCCTTTTGACTTCCACCCTGGCGGTGTATTTGCCATTGTACACATCGAACAGCGCGTCCCCCCACTTGCTTTCCAGCTCGCCCAGTGCCATATTCACCACAGCGGGATCCTCAAAGTCGGCGCAGTACGCCAGAGGATATGAAGGCTGACCTGGCAGGGAGATGTTGGCGGCGCATACCGCCATCGGGTCCGCTTGGGTGGGCTCGACGGGCGGTTCTTCTACTACCACCTCCGGCTCGTATTCCACCTCAGGTTCCGGTTCCGGTTCGGGAAACAGCATCCCGCATGCGGACACCACAGCGACCAATAAAAGGCTAACCACGAAAACAGTAAGTTTTTTGCTCATATTCTCCTCCAGAATTGTGGAATACCTATATTATATAGATATTTTTTAACTTTTACGCAGAATTAATCTTTTCCTCGAGTTCAAGGATGACTTTTTCCATCAGGGCAGCCCCAGCGCGAAGGGTATGCACGTCAAAAGCCAGCATTGCCCCCGCCGCTTTGAACAGATCAGACAGACCAACCGTTGCGCCCAGCGCCAGCGCGCTGCGGTATTGTTCCACCGCCCGCTGCTGATCCGCGATGGCATTGCGCCACACCTGCACAGCACCCAGCAGTGCCAAACCGTACTCCACATAATAAAAGGGCGCTACATGAATATGGTCCTTCCGCTGCCAGCCAGTCTTCATCACCTCCTCATACCCGTTCCAGTCCATAAATGGTCGGAAGCGTTTCTCCAGCTCCGCCCATTTCTCATCGCAACGCGTCGGGTCTGCTCCTTCAAATGGATGCGCATATACCCAGTGTTGGAAGGCATCCACGACCGCCATAAACAACCAGAAGCGCAGGTCAGTCTCGATGTGGTCTACCTTGGCGCGGGCGGCATCTGCCGCGGAATAATATCCACCGGATTCTTCATCCAGATAGGGCGAGGTCAGGTATTCCATCCCCATAGATGCCACTTCGGCAAACTCCATGGGAACATAACTACCGCGCTGCTGAACATAAGGCAAGCGGAAGGATTCAAAGGCATGAAAAGAATGTCCACCCTCATGCAGCAGGACCTGCACGTCCTCGTGAACACCGACCGCATTCGCGAAAATGAACGGTTTTTTGAAAAAGGCAAAATCCGCGCAGTAACCGCCAGCTGCCTTGTTTTTGCGGTTGTACAGGTCCAGCAGCCCTTCCCGTTTCATGGTATCGAAGTACGCGCCAAACTGTGGGTGGACGTTGTGGAAAATCGCGGATGCTTTGTCAGTGAGCTCCCGTACCGAATGAAATGGTTTGAGTGGGGGCTTTCCGGAAAGGTCCACGAAAAGGTCATAGTAGCGCAGGCGGTCGATCCCCAGTGCCTTTTTACGGCGTTCGACCATGCGATCCACTACCGGCACAACCGCCTCTTCGATCGCGCGGTGAAATGCCAGGCAATCTTCAGGGGTGTATTCAAAGCGATTGAGCTTCCGCCAGCGGAACGCGCGGTAATCCGGCATGTCCGCGTTTGCTGCGATCTCCTGCCGAAGTGCCATATACTCCACCCACTGGTTGTTGATCGCTTCGCGGTCAGCCAGCTGACGCTGGGCAAGTAGTTCCCAACCCTGCCGCCGTGTTTTGCGGTCATTTACTCGCAGCACCACTTCCATCTGGCGGGCAGTTTTCTCCTTGCCCTGCCACTGCACTGTCTGGGCGCCCATCAGTTTGTCATGCTCTATATTCAACTTTTCTTCTTTCACAAATAACGGCAGGTTTGTCTCTCGGAAAAGCGCGGCTTCCGAGCGCATACTGCGCAGTGGAATCTCAAAGCCGGCAACCTGCATCCCACTCGCCAGGAATTTTTCCTTGACCCTCTGCTCCGCCGTTTGCCAGTTCGGAAAGATCTCCCCCATAAAGTTCTCAAAGCGCTTCTGGGCATCCTTATCGGCAGTATTCACCGTGGTGGAGACATACAGGCGATTATAGATTTCATCCGCCATCTCGCTGACCTGCGTCCAGCGCAGCAGCCAATCTGCCACATCCGCCTCTCCTGGCGGTTGTTTTTCCAGCGCAGTAAAGTATGGTTCCAGGTCCGACCAGCCCCATGAGGTCAATTCCTCCAGTGCTGATACCGGGTGTTTTTCTGTCATGGGCTTCTCCTTGCTGCATGTTTTTAGAGCATTCATTCAACTACATCGACAGCCAATACAATTCTACAAAAATACACACTGTCATCCACGTAATAATCTTCTCTTTACCTTTCTTGGGCAGTTTCTTTCAGCGCTTCTTTTTCATGCCTGCAAACATGATCACCATGCTTGCCATCGCAATCCAGAACGTGATGGAAACCGCCCAACCTAATGGCTGGCTCACGGTGAAGGCGGTGTAAATTAACCCTGCGAATGCCGCATATTCCACCAGGATATAGGGAACATGGGTCACCCACTTGGAGCGGAAATCTATCTTAAGGATGTAATCCAGCAGCAGCTCGGTGATCAGATATGCCAACACGACTGCCAGACTGATGCGCACCCAAGGGTTATGCCCGGTCCTGAGGTAGGCGGTTAGAACTATTGTAAAGGGAATGATTAATGCAATCATCAGTACACCGAGGGTACACATCTGTTTCATTTTGCCCTGCTTCCAGGCAATAAAAACACCCGCGATTAGTATATTAATGGCTAATGCGGAGATGCCAAAAAGCACTGCAGTGAACCCGGTCATATATGTTGCTCCTTCGTTATACGATAGATATATTATATGTCTGCATTATTTCATCCACTCATACATTGGAGTAATGACAAAATTAACCAGGTCGTGAAGAAGGATTTTGAAGGGTTTCCTCCAAAAAAGCTAGGACCCTTTCCCAGAAATGCGGTTTAGTATGGCTGTCCTTATGTCCTGAACCAGGGATGATCCACACTTGGACCTTTTCCCGATTAGCCGCCTGAAACAGAGTATGTGCCTGCTGCACAGGCACGATATCATCCTTCTCTCCATGGATTAGGAACAGCGGACCGCTTACCGCGGAAATATTCGCCACCGGGGCAATACGATCGTAATTCAGGCCGGTTCTGGATTGGAAATAGCGGATGAAGAGCCAGCCAAAAGGGATATAAGGGAGATGCCAGGAATGAAATTGTTGCTTCATGACCTCCACTGGATGGGAAAAAGCACCCAGGGTTACCGCTCTGGTGATGCGGCTATCCAGGAAGGCAGCGTTGATAGCAGCGCTTCCCCCGACCGAGTGCCCAATGACCGTAACCGGTGTGGAATGGGAAGGCGCTCTTTCCGATGCAAAATCCACCGCTGCCAAAATATCCTGCATGAAGGACCAGACAGTCGGATAATTCAAACGGGTGCTGCTGCCATGGTTGCGCGCGTCGAACATCAAAAGGTGATAGCCGCGCGGATGCAGTTCGCGAATGAAGGGCAGAAACCACCCCAGGTTGCTGCCCCATCCATGTGCTAGTATGATCACCGGCCGGGCTTTTTCACCGGGAATCCACCAGCCATAGAGCTGACCTCCATCTTTGGCGGGAATGCAAATTTCCTCAAAGCGGATTCCAAGATCATCCGGCGTGACACGGTGGGGGATCTTTTTATTGCGCATCAAAAAAAGCGCCGCAGACCAGAGCAAAAAGACCAGCAGGCAAATAATCAGGATCGTCCGGACAATTTCCATTACCCATTCCTCCAAAGCAAAACTCGCGTAATCATACTGCAAAATACGCGCGGCTTAATGATTGAAGTGCATTCATTCCCGTATTCGATGAGTTTCTTGGAATCATGCCCTTTAATCGTTCATTACCGATAGATAGAAAAATATATAATGACCTATATGAAAGCATTAATCATCAATGCCGATGATCTGGGGATGACGCCGGGCGTCACGCGCGGGATTCTGAAGGCACACCGCAAGGGCAGCGTTACCTCCACCAGTGCCCTGATGAATTCATCCTTTATCAAGGAAAGTCTCCCACAGGCAAGACGCACATGCCCCACTCTCGGCATCGGTGTGCACCTGGTCATCACTGAAGGCAAGCCGCTGCTGCTGCCCGAACAGGTACCTACGCTGGTGGATGAAAGCGGTGCTTTTTATGAACTACATCAGCATCTCGAGCGACTGCCCGCGCTGAACAGCGAAGAGGTATACCGCGAATGGTGGGAACAAATCGAATCTTTCATCGCCTTCGGTCAGCCTCCGGACCATCTGGACAGCCATCATCACATCTCCTATTTCAACCATACGCTGTTCGAGATTATGTTACGATTGGCGCATGAGTATCATCTCCCCATCCGCCTTCCGCCCAATGAGTACCTGTACTCACTCGGAGGCGAAAATGTCCACAAAATACTGCTAGGTCATAACGTGCATGCGCCGGCTGCTTGCATCACATCTCTATACGACCGGACCGTCAGCATGGACAATATGTTGCGAATCATAGAGACTCTGCCGGATGGCGTTCATGAATTAATGTGCCATCCGGGGTATGCCGATCAGATTCTGATCGATACCTGTTCCTACAGCACACCGCGAGAACTAGAACTGAGTATTCTCACAAGCCCGCAGGTGAGGGCGGCGTTGGAAACCAACCAGGTCAAATTGGTAAATTTTGCCTCACTAACAGCCTGACTGATCAGAGCTTTAAGTGGTGGCTTTTAACCCACCCATTGGGAAAAGGTGTGTTTTCATCGGTTAGCACTTCCATAGCATTTCGGACCTTTGAGCGAATAGCAATGCTGGTATCGTCTTTGTATGCTTCAATGTGCTGAATAATCTCTCCCCTGTGTCGCGGGTAGAGCCGTGCAATGATGCACAGACTGACTATCGCCCAGGATCGGGTGAAAACGGCACTGTCTTCTAGCAATTCCAGCAGCGCTGGCAGAGTTCGAGGAACGCTTTCAGGATACAACGCCAAATGCCCAAGTGCCATGGCTAAGTGCATTCTGACCATCATCAATCTATCCTTGCGTAGTGTATCCAGAAGAAGGGGCAGAAAAGCGATGGTCAAGTCTGGACGTTCGCGAGTCATCTTCTCCAGTGCATCGCAGGCGCGCCCGCGCACTACTACTTCCTCACTATTCAAGCCATCAATCAAATCCTCTAATAATACCGGCTGCTGCAACACAGCTTCAGCCGCCTGGTTTGCCGAGCCGTCCGAGCGCAGGTCTTTCCCCTTCAGCCACTCCAGGATATCGCCCATCACTTATACCAATTCAGTATCAAAAACCCCAGCACAGCCGAACAACGCTGCCTGATCCCCCTTCTCCGCCAGCACCATTTTCGGCAGGGGGAACAATGCCAGATGCTGCTTCATCACCTGCTGGATGCGCTCCAGCAGGAAGGGGCGGTTACGGATCACGCCGCCGTTAAAGACGATGAGTTCTACCGGGTGAAAAATGAAGGTGTTAAGCACCAGTTGAGCGGCTTTTTCCACCACAACATCCCAGCGCGGGTCATCATCCGATACAGCAGGCATGTCCGTGCCGAAATATTCCGCCAGCATGTCCCCGCCCAGATGCGCTTCGGGGCAACCGCACTGCCCGCAGTTGCACACCTTCCCCTCCCACTCCATGAAATGGTGACCATTCTCAAACGAGAACATGAAATAGCGCCTGTCGTCGATCTTTCTCACGTCCGCCGCGCCGATTCCAGTGCCCCAGATGAAATACACAAAGCGTACGACAGACCGTGCTGCGCCGAAGAGCGCCTCTCCCAGCGCGGCGCCCTGTGCGTCATGCATCAGCTTCACGGGAACTTTGAAGTACTCCTCTAATGCAGGTTTGATGGGCTTCATCGTCCAGTCTGGCAGGTTATTGGCGGTAGTGACCATATCGTTTTCGTCAATGATGCCCGGGAAGCAGGCGCCGATACCCTCAAGCGCTTGTCCTGCTGCTAAGCTCTCGATCACCCCTATTAACCTGCGCATACCTTCGCTGTAGTCCTGCGGCACGCGGTGGGATTCCACCCGCACCAAGCGTGCATCCCCTTCAAGGTCCACCAGTGCAGCACGCATATGAGTGCCGCCAACATCTATAGAAATGACCATTTTTGCGCTCCTTTATCAGGATAAAAGACTCTACACAAGGATTATACAATCCATCTGATTTCACATTTTTAATGATGTCAGCAAGACAGCTTATGAATAAAATCGAATATCCAATTGCTTGATTGAGTAATCTTTACTCAAATTTACGGATTTATAATCAGTTACCAATGGATATTCTCCGTTACATCTTTATAAGTTCACCACTCCCCGCTGTGGAGATTCTGAATATCCAATGATATATCTACAGTATCTCAGGTTTTCAATACAATCGAACTCATGGTTCACCCCTACAAGTACGGTTGAATGCGTTTCTCATACTATTGGGGTTATCTATTCCCACTTATACTATTCAGTACCTTCATTATGGTTTAGGTTCCAGGAAAAGCCAAAATTTTGATTTGGTAAAAATATATGGAACATCATTATTAAAAAAAATAGAAATAAAGAAAGTTGGGTGTAAGAAATGAATACGATCATTAGTGAGTTACCGAATCGATGGATCGGTGCAATGCCAAAAATTGGCATTCGACCGACAATTGACGGACGTGAAAATGGTGTTCGTGAAAGTCTCGAAAATCAGACCATGGCAATGGCTCGGGTAGTCTCTGACTTATTGACCACCAATTTACGGTACCCGGACGGATCACCGGTAAAAGTAGTGATCGCCGATACTACTATTGGGGGTGTGGCAGAAGCAGCGCAGTGTGCTGAGAAGTTTCACCGCGAAGGGGTGGGCTTGTCAATAACTGTATCACCCTGCTGGTGCTATGGTTCCGAAACAATGGATATGGACCCACAGATTCTCAAGGCAGTCTGGGGATTCAACGGCACTGAGCGACCCGGCGCAGTATATCTGGCCGCAGTCTTGGCAGCACATAACCAGAAGGGGATGCCTGCATTCTCCATTTACGGACATGATGTGCAAGATTCCACCGATACTTCCATCCCGCCAGATGTTCAGGAAAAAATATTACGATTTACTCAAGCCGTCTTAGCAGTAACCATGATGCGCTGGAAATCCTACCTTTCACTAGGTGGCACCTCAATGGGAATTGCTGGTTCCATTGTTGACCATTCCTTATTTGAAACCTATCTGGGTATGCGCGTAGAATCAGTAGATATGAGCGAGTTTACCCGGAGATTAGAAGAGGAAATATATGACAAAGAGGAATACGCAAAAGCTTTAAAATGGACATTGGAGAACTGTCGAGAGGGTCGCGATTATAATCCTCCTGAGAAGCAGCGCAGCAGAGGGCAAAAAAACAGGGATTGGGAAACCGTTGTCAAAATGACCATTGTCGGGCGAGACATGATGGTCGGTAATCCAAAGCTAAAAGGTCTCGGATTCGGTGAAGAAGCACTTGGACACAATGCCATTCTGGGTGGTTTCCAAGGGCAGCGCCAATGGACCGATCATTTCCCCAACGGCGATTTTATGGAGGCAATGCTTAATTCATCCTTTGACTGGAACGGCATTCGCGCTCCTTACATTTTTGCCACCGAAAATGACAGTTTGAACGGCATCTCCATGCTTTTTGGATATTTGTTGACCTACACATCCCAAATTTTTGCCGATGTTCGAACTTACTGGAGCCCGGCTGCTGTCAAACGAGTGACAGGCTATGAGCTCGAAGGGCTCGCAAGCGCAGGTATAATCCATCTGATCAATTCTGGTGCAGCCACTTTGGATGCCACTGGTCGACAGGAGAAAAACGGTAAACCGGCAATGAAGCCATACTGGGAGATCACGGAAGAGGAGGTAAAAAATTGCCTCGAAGCTACCACCTGGTACCCGGCAAATACTGGTTACTTCCGGGGTGGTGGGTATTCCTCCGGATTTCTTACTCGCGGTAATATGCCGATGACAATGAGCCAGATTAACCTTATTAAAGGACTAGGACCAGTTCTACAAATCGCAGAGGGATGGACAGTAGATTTACTAGAAGAAGTACACACTATATTAAATGAACGCACCGATCCCACCTGGCCTACTCACTGGTTCGTACCCCGCCTAACAGGAAACAATGCTTTCAAGGATGTGTACTCGGTAATGGCCAACTGGGGCGCAAACCATGGAGCACTCAGCTATGGTCACATCGGCAAGGACCTGATCACATTGGCTTCCATGCTGCGTATCCCGGTCTGCATGCATAATGTGGATGAGGATAAAATCTTCCGTCCAAGTGCCTGGTCTGCTTTTGGTGTTATGGAACTACTAAACGCTGATTTCCGCGCTTGTGAGACCTTTAGACCAATATACGGTCAATATTAATCCAACCGCGAATCCTCAACAGCCACCTCAACGATTATCGGGAATCGATGAGTTGGTTTTCTTGAATCCCCCCTTAATTCCCAATACTGAACCATACTGAAAACTACAATCCAGTTATATAATTCTATATTAATGGACATTTTCCGCAATGTTTTCATCGGTCCACCACTCCCCACTGGCGATCTTAAAGAAGCCCGCCTGAATAAAATCCGTGCACTGGCGGCTTTCTCCCCGGACGCGCTCTCCTCTATCGCGTATGCCAACCAGGAGATCTTTCTGGGGCTGGTGGTCGCCGGCAGTGCCGGGCTTTCACTCAGCTTTCCCATTGGCATTGCCATCACCACATTGCTGGTGCTGGTCGCGCTGTCCTACTACCAGACCATTCAGGGCTACCCCTCGGGGGGCGGTTCTTACATCGTCGCTCGCAAGAACCTGGGCATCCTCCCGGGACTGGTCGCCGCCGCGGCTTTGCTGGTTGGCTACACGTTGACGGCTGCCGTCAGCCTGACCGCGGGGGTCGCCGCAATCGCGTCCTCATTCCCTGTCCTGTGGGAGTACCAGACTCAGCTTGCCCTGTTCTTCTGGTCATCATTACCCTGATCAACCTGCGCGGCACCTGAGAATCGGGCACGCTGATGGCGGTTCCCGTGTATTTTTTCCTGGGCACCTACCTGCTGATGCTTCTAGTGGGATGCATCCAGGCGTTTGTTCTCCATATCCATTAGCCAGCCAGCATGGAGTCGGTGGCTGCCACCCAACCGCTTTCCATACTGGTGGTACTGGAAGCCTTCGCTGCGGGCTGCACCGCCTTAACCGGCATAGAAGCCATCAGCAACGGAGTCCCTGTCTTCAAAAAACCGGAGGTGAAGAACGCAGGGCAAACCCTGCTGATCATGGCGGTATTAATGGCGCTGTTATTTATCGGTAGCATCGGGCTCACGCAATACCTGAATATCCTGCCGAATGCTCAGGAAACCATCCTCTCCGCCCTGGCGCGGCGCATCCTGGGTACCAGCCTGCCTTATATCCTTGTGCAGGTCAGCTCCATGGCGATCTTGGTGGTGGCGGCTAACACCAGTTTCGCTGGCTTTCCCCGCCTGGCTGCCATCCTTGCGAAAGACCGGTTCGTTCCCGGGCAGCTCTCCCAACTGGGTGACCGTCTGGTATACAGCAACGGAATTCTTTTTCTTTCTGCTGTAACAGGATTATTAATTATCGTATTCAGAGGGGATTCTCATGCCCCGATTCCGCTGTTTGCTGTGGGTGTCTTCCTGGCGTTCACGCTCTCCCAAAGCGGGATGGTGCGGCACTGGTGGCGCGAGAAAAGCAAGAACTGGCAGATCAAAATGACCATCAATGCCATCGGCGCCTTGGCAACCGGGGTTGCCACATTAATCATTGGCGTCAGCAAATTCATCGATGGCGCTTGGATATCCCTGCTGGTGATCCCGATCGCCGTATGGATATTCCACAGAATCAAAAGGCATTACAGAAATGTCGCCAGGCAGCTGTCCACTCACCATCTAGTGGATAAACCCGCGCCAATCATCCCATCGTTTTCATCTTTACGGGTGATTCTGCCGGTATCGGGGGTACATATGGGTACCGTGAAAGCCATCCAATTTTCCCGGCAAATCACCACCCAAATCAAAGCCGTGTATGTAGAGATCGACCTGGAGCAGACGGCGTCCGTACAAAAAAAGTGGCAGAAATTTTTCGCGGATATCCCTCTGATAACACTCCATTCACCCTACCGCTCCATTCTCAAACCGCTGATAGATTTTATGGAAGAGGAGGACCGGATTAGCGCAGATGGACAGGTTGCCGCGGTGGTACTGCCGGAATTTGTGCCGCTAAAAACCTGGCATAACCTACTGCATAACCAGACCGCCAGGTTAATCAAGAATGCCCTAATCTATCGCCGCCATCAACAGAAACGCGAACGGGTCATCATTGACGTTCCATACCAGCTTCAGAAATAGCTTTCTGATCAGATAGAAGGCATGACCCTTTCTTAATTTTCCTGGATAAACCTGCGGGGTATCCCCCAGGATAATGGTCGGTTGCAGTTTCCCGGGGTCAATCCCGGACGATCGCAAGTTTACCCGCGCTAATCCATCAGGGCACATACACTGGAAGTGAGGTCACCAGATATTTCCTGTCTCGCTCAATCACATGTATCTCAAACTGCGACTGTGGGGGCATCTCGCTTTCGTCCGCTCCGCAGCAGGGTCCTAGCACGAATACTTTTCCGTCTGTATCCTCAAACTCTACTGTCAGGAAAAATTCATTAAGAGAGAATTTCTCGGTCTTCAGCACTCGCAAAATTGGCACACATAGCAGCCCGTTCACTTCACAGGCGCTCTTCCACAAGGCTACATGGTTCGTCGGATCGATCTGCGGGTTGAAGTACTCCAACAGCCAATAGTCTCCGCCAAATAATTCATCCGCATTGGCGTAATCGCTGCTAGCGAGATAGCCGAAAAAATCCACCGCCGCCTGTTCTGCCCGTTTGATCTCGAGACCGGGCGAAATCACGCTGCAGGCGGAA
>Ga0194110_10005106_pt1 | contig 15665 bp, 16 predicted proteins | sample TA2Kig1200mmetaG_FD_146192 | JGI IMG/M metagenome (GOLD analysis project Ga0194110, IMG submission 146192) | Freshwater microbial communities from Lake Tanganyika, Tanzania - TA2015032 Kigoma Deep Cast 1200m | ecosystem: Environmental > Aquatic > Freshwater > Lake | place: Tanzania: Lake... | reverse complement strand
CCCGCCCTCCCCCCACACCCCCCTCCCAACCCCCTCTAACCAAGCGATAAGGGGTTGGGGGAGGGGGTGTGGGGGAGGGGGCAGGGGTCAATGACCCCTGGCTCCCTCCCCCACGCCAACACCCGAACCGAATGGATCGTGACTTATGTCCAAGGCAATATCCGCAGCGGAAAAGATCATGACCCCGGACCGGCCCTACGAGCCGGTGCACACCCCGTGCCGGTTCCGCAATCCGTTGTCCAAGTACCGGGTCTGGCGCGACGAAGGCAAGTGCATCAAGTGCGGCAAGTGCGTGGAATTGTGCCCCTACGGCGTGCACACCAAGGCGGGGAAATTCCTGCGGCGTCCCAAAAGCCACCTCTGCCAGGGGCCATCCTGTGAGAGGAACGATTATTGCTGCGTGGCCAACTGCCCGGCCCAGGCCCTCTCCGTGCGGCTCCACCCGGCCTACGGGGCCCTGGGCGACTATCGCTGGACCCCGGACCTGCTCATCAGCACCTGGTGGCAGGCCGAGTTCGGCACGCTCCCCTATGCCGACATCGAATACCGCATCGGCGGCTCCGGCGGCGGCTTCGACAAGATGCGCCTGCTCCTGCCCGTGCCGCGCAAGGACACCCGCCTGCGCCACGAGGACATCTCGCTGGAGTTGGAGCTCAACCAAAGGAACGACGGCCGCCCCCAGGTGAAGCTGGCCGTGCCCTGGTACAGCGCCGGCATGTCCTTCGGCTCGGTGAGCCTCAACACCATCCTCTCCCGCCTCAAGGCCGCGGCCCTCTTCGACACCCTCATGTCCACCGGCGAGGGCGGCTACCCCGACGTGCTCATCCCCTACGACCACCACGTGGTCACCCAGGTGGCCACCGGGCTCTTCGGCGTCCGGGAGGACACCATCCAGCGGGTGCGCATGGTGGAGTTCAAGTACGCCCAGGGCGCCAAGCCGGGGCTGGGGGGCCACCTCCTGGGCGACAAGGTCACCCCCGCGGTGGCCCAGATGCGGGAGTCGGTGCCCGGCGCCGCCCTGTTTTCGCCCTTTCCCTTCCACAGCGTCTATTCCGTGGAGGACCACAAGAAGCACCTCGACTGGATCAAGGAAGTGAACCCCCGGGCCCTGGTCTCCGTCAAGGTCTCCACCCCCACGGACGTGGACATGGTGGCCGTGGGCTCCTACTACGCCGGGGCGCACGTGGTGCAGTTGGACGGCAGCTACGGCGGCACCGGCGCCGCGCCCGACATCGCCAAGAAGAACATCGCCATGCCCATCGAGCTGGCCATCCCCAAGGTGCACCAGTTCCTGAAGCAGGAGGGCATTCGGGAGCACATGATTCTGATCGCCTCCGGCGGCATCCGCACCGCCTTTGACGTGGCCAAGGCCATCGCTCTCGGCGCCGACGGCGTCCAGATCGGCACCGCGGAGATGGTGGCCCTGGAGTGCCTGCGCTGCCACCAGTGCGAGAGCGGCCGGGGCTGTGTCCGGGGCATCGCCACCACCGACCCGGAGCTGGTGGACATGATGACCGTGGACTGGGGCTACCGCCGGGTGGCCAACATGTACACCTCCTGGGCCTGGCAGCTCAAGGAAATCCTGCGCCGCCTGGGCCTCCGCAGCATCCGCGAACTGGTGGGCCGCACCGACTTCCTGGCGCACCTGGACTACAACCCGCCCGCGGACGACGACCTGCGCCGGGGGATGAAGTAGGGTTCCGGGTTCTGGGTTTTGGATTCTGGCTTTTGGGGGGAGGTTTCAGCTTGCAGGTTTCAGGAGTTGGCGTCGGGGGTTCCGAATAATCATAGACCTCTTCGGTAAGTTTGTGCAGGACACCCGCCCCCGGGTGTCCGCACAGGCTGGAAAGCCTGTGCCACCTCCGGACTGCAACCTGGTATCAGTCCAGGACCCGGCCAAAGGGGCTCGATTTCCCGCACGGAGGGCCGGAAAGGACCGTTTCATTGCTTAAAACTCCCCATACCTTGCCGTTACCTCAAACTGATCGGCAAGTTCCTGCAATTTTGCAAGAGGCTCAGTCGTGAAAGACCTTTCCCGGCGCCGCTCCCCGGTCTAGAAATTGTACCAGTCCAGGGGGTCGATGCGGCCCAGGGTCTTTCCCGCCGTTACCCGGACCGTCACCGGGCGGTGGGAGGTGCAGTGGACCTGCATGCCGCATTTGACGTATTCGGAGTAGTAGGCCCGGTAGGTCTTGGGATAGTCGGCCCCATGCTTCTCCGGGTGGGGCAGGAAGGCGAAGACCACATAGTCGCCCGGCGGCACCTCCAGACGGTACCCCACCCCATACTTGAATTTTTTGCCCTTCAGATGCCTGGAGGTGCAGTACTGTTTCTTGGTGGCCGCGTCCTCGGCGCACACCACCATGTCTTGGGGGATGTAATCGCTGGGATAGCCCAGGGAGCCCTCGATGACGCCTTTGCCGCCCTGGGCCGGCGCGGCGGCGGGCAGCATCAGGAGCACGGCCAGACAGAGCAGAGACCGGATGATCAGCCTTTTCATGGAGACACCTCGGGGTGTTAGAGTTTCCTGCGGGGGCGCTTCCGGACCCGTCACCCGCATCTTACCACAAAGGGGATGATTACTTCAGGTGGAGGAACATGGTTTCCCGCTCCCAGAGGCAGAAGAGGAGCACCTGGGTCCGGTCGGGGGAGAAGAAGGGCTGGAGGGGAAATTCCTCGTCGGGGAACCAGTCGCAGCGCAGGGTGAGGCCGGCGTCGGTCTTTTTGATGGTGATCAGGGCCTCCTCGGGGTCCTCGGTGAGAGGCCAGACCAGATAGACCGTAAACGACAGGGTGTCTGGGGTGGCCAGATGGCGGTTCAGGGTGCCCTTCCAGGTTTCGTAGGCGTTGCCGAACCAGCCGGACAGCAGATAAACGGTAAGGAAATCCACGGGATAGCCGGGAAACAAGGGCGACTCCCTTCCAATGAGGGGTGATCGGGACCGGTGTCAGGGGAGGGGGCTGCGGGACCCGGCTCGTTATGCCATTTTCCGTTGCACTCGCAACAAACGTTTATGTAATTGTCGGTGCGCCCCCCGCCCCTGCCTGACCCTCCGGGGTTGGGGCCGGGATCCCTGACCCCCGGCCCTCTCCCTTGGATTATGTCTGCAGCGCCGCCAGTTCCGAGGTGCAGGCCGGGCAGCGCCGGGCCTGCAGAGGAACGGCGGTCAGGCAGAAGGGGCACTCTTTGGTGTCGGGGGGGGCCGGCGGCGCCTCCTCCCGCTTCATCCGGTTAATGCTCCGGATCACCAGAAAGACGGCGAAGGCCACGATGATGAAGCTGATGATGGTGTTGATGAACACCCCCAGGTTGACGGTCACCGCGCCCGCGGCTTTGGCGGCGGCCAGGGAGGCGTAAGGGCCGGCCACTTTGGCGCCGTCTTTGAGGGTGAGGAAAATGTTGGAAAAGTCCACATTTCCCAAAAGCATGCCGATGGGCGGCATGAGCACGTCGTCCACCAGGGACTTGACAATGGTCCCGAAGGCGGCGCCGATGATGATGCCCACGGCCATGTCCACCACGTTGCCGCGCATGGCGAATTCCTTAAATTCCTTTAACATTCCGGGCTCCTTTCTTATCCCCCTCTCCCCCGGCGGGGGAAAGGGTCGGGATGAGGGGGAGAGCTTTTCATGCTTTGCGAGTGGGCAGAAGGTTCATGAGCAACTGCTCTGAAAAGTCAGTCAGCTTCTCTTTGCGCCCTTTGCGCCTTTGCGAGAAACTATATTCACGCAAAGCCGGCAAGATCGGCAAGGATTTTCATGTGTTACGGGTGGGCCAGCGGCCCATGGGGGACGGTCTTGAAAGTTGTTCCGTTGGGTGCGCTCCGCGCACCATGGCCGGGGGCCGGCGGCGGGCGGGGACGACCGCGCTGCCGAGCTTTTCCCGCGAAAAAACCACCGGCGGGACGCCGGTGCCACCAACATCTTTCCTTATTCTTGGCGTCCCTCCAGAACCCGGAACCCAAGACCCAAAACCTCACCCTGGCACCTGGCACCCGACACCCGACACCTGACACCTGGCACCTGACGCGTGGCACCTGACACCTGGCACCTGCACCACACGCCCTGGGACTGCGGAGGACACCACTCTCGGGTGACCCTCGTTTTTTTCAGGGCTTATAATACATCAATCCCCGGGCAAAAGGCGAGGCCAGGCTTTCCATAAATTCCACCGCCTCGGTCTCCAAAGGGGCAAAGTCCCGGGCGGCCTGGGCCAGTTCTTTCACCTGGGGGACATTGTCGGCGCCGATGACCACCAGGCTGACGGGCTGGGAGAGGGCGTAGGCCACCAGGTCCTGGACCGGCGCCAGGCGCAGCTCCGGCAGCAGTCCCCGGCAGAGCACCTTCATGCCCACCACCCCCAGGCCGCGGTCCAGGGCCTCCCGGGCCAGAGGCAGGAAGCTCCGGGAAGAGGGCTCCGCCGGGTTCACCGGCAGGAGCACGGTGTCGAAGTCAAAGAGTTCCAGGGCCCGGCGCAACACCCGGGGGGCGTGATGTCCGGTGACGCCCACGAACCGGGTCAGGCCCTGCTCCCGGGCCCGGCGAAAGGCCTCCAAGGCCCCGCCCGGACCGGCCAAAGCCTCCAGTTCGCCGTCGGTGCGGACGTCGTGGACCTGCCAGAGGTCCAGGTGGTCGGTCTGGAGATGGCTGAGGGTGGTTTCCAGGTGCGCTTCCGCTTCCGCCCGGGTGCGGGCGTGGGATTTGCTGGTGAGAAAAATCTTCCGGCGATGTCCCTTGAGCCCCCGGCCCAGGTAGGCTTCGCTGCCCGAGTAGGCCCGGGCCGACTCAAAGTAGGTGACGCCGGCCTCCAGGGCCGCCTGGATGACGGCCTGGGCCTGGCGCTCGTGGCCGAAGGTGCGCAGCACTCCCTCACCTCCCAGCCCCAGAATGGTCACTTCCTCACCGGTGCGGCCCAACCGACGCCGGGGCAAAGACATGGAGGCCTCCTTGCGGCGCAAACCACCCGCGCCGAGCATTCGAGCTGAAATCATGTTTGTCAGGGAGGGGGCCGGGGACCCGCGCCCGCCCCCCTGGGAAAGCCCCACGGGCGCCTTGACAGCCGGGGGCGGGGTGGTATTGTAAGGGTAAGTATGACTGCCGCCGAAGTAAACCCCCCTCCCTATGCCCGGCTGGCCGCCTTCCTGCCCCAGGCCCCCACGGCGGCGGGGGTCTATCTTTTCCAGGACCCGGGCGGCCGGGTCCTCTATGTGGGCAAGGCCGTGAACCTGCGCCACCGGCTGGCCTCCTACCTGAAATCCCCGGAGAAGCATGAGCCCAAGACGGCCCTGATGCTGAGGAAGGCGGGCCGGGTGGATTTTGTCATCACCACCACGGAGCGGGAGGCCCTCATCCTGGAGCGCCACCTCATCCGGCAGCACCGCCCCCGCTACAATGTGGTGCTGCGGGATGACAAGAATTTCCTTTGCCTCAGGCTGGACCCCGCCGAGGACTTCCCGGCCCTGCGCTTCGTGCGGCGCTTCCACCCCGACGGCGCCCTCTACTTCGGTCCCTACACCTCGTCCGCGGCGGTGCGCCGGACCGTCAAGGTCATCAAGCAGGTCTTCGGGCTGCGGACTTGCAAAGAGCGGCGCCTCATGCAGCGCACCCGCCCCTGCCTGGATTACCAGGTGGGGAAATGCCTGGCCCCCTGCACCGGCCAGGTGAGCCGGGAGGATTATCACCAGGCCGTCCAGGAAACCATCCAGTTCCTGAAAGGGCGGGGCCGGACATTGATAAAACGCCTGAGGGCGGAGATGGAGGAGGCCGCGGCCCGGCTGGACTTCGAGAAGGCCGCGGCCCGGCGGGACCGGCTCCAGGCCGTCAGCGCCACCCTGGAGCGCCAGGACATGGCCCGGCCCCACTTCCTGGACCAGGACGTGCTGGCGGTGGCCCGGGAGGACGGCCGGAGCCTGGTGCTGGTGCTCACGGTGCGGGCCGGGCTGGTGTCCGGCAGCCAGGAATACTACTTCCCCGAGCCCCCGGCCGGCGGGGATCTGCTGGGCGACTTCCTCAAGCAGTACTATCAGGGCGGCCGACCCTTGCCCGACGAAATCCTGCTCCCCGCCGAGGTTCCCGACCGGAAGCTGCTGGGCGACATCTTGAGTGAGCAGAAGGGAAAACCGGTGCGGTTGGTGGTGGTTGGGGGGGATGAGGGCCGGAGGCCGGCACAGGCTGGAAAGCCGGCGCCGCCGACTTCTGCCCGGCCCCCCCGGTCTTCTGCGCGGGTCACCCAGCAGGAACGCCTGCGTCTGGCGGCCCTGGCCGCAGAGAATGCCCGGGCGGCGCTGCAGCGGCGGCGGGAGGAACCCGCCCCCGCGGAGGCGGTGGATGACCTGGCGGCCCGGCTCAAACTGCGGGAGCGGCCGGCGCGGCTCCACTGTCTGGACATCTCCACCCTGCAGGGCGGGCAGTCCGTGGGGGCGCTGGTCTCCTTCCTGGAGGGGGCTCCGGAAAAGTCGGCCTACCGCCGCTTCCGCATCAGGGGCGTGCCCGGCCAGGACGACTTCGCCATGCTGGCCGAAGTGGCGCGGCGCCATTACGGCAAGGAGGGGCAGACGCTGCCGGACCTGTTGGTGGTGGACGGCGGCAAGGGGCAGTTGGCCGCGGTGCTGGAGGCCTTAAAAGAGGTGGGGCGGGAGGGCCTCAATGTCCTGGCCCTGGCCAAGGCCGCCGAAACCGCAGCAGGGCCGGTGCGGGACCGCATTTTCCTGCCCGGCCGGCAGAACCCCAAATTCCTGCCCCCGGCGGCGCCCGGCTGGCTCCTGCTGCTCAGGGCCCGGGACGAGGCCCACCGCTTCGCCCTCAGCTATCACCGGCAGCGGGCCCGGCGGGAGCTGGCGGCCTCGGGGCTGCTGGAGATCCCCGGCATCGGCCCGGCGCGGGTGCGGCGGCTCTGGGAACGGTATGACAATCTGGAGGCCCTGCGGGCGGCGGCGGTGGAGGACCTGGCCGCCATTCCGGGCTTCACCCGGAAGGCGGCCGAGGCGGTGCGGGAGTGGCTCAGCCGCGGGAGAGGCGGGTCGCCTGCCCCACCTGCTCCTGGGTGAGACCGAAGCGGCGGGCCCGGCGCTGGTATTCGGCCAGGGCCAGGAGAAACTCCTCCTCCCGGAAGTCGGGCCACAGGGTGTCGGTGAAGTAGAGTTCGGTGTACGCCGACTGCCACAGGAGAAAATTGCTCAGGCGGTACTCCCCGCTGGTGCGGATGAGCAGGTCCGGGTCGGGCATGTCCGCGGTGTACAGGTGGCGGGCGAAGAGTTCCGCGTCGATCTCCTCCGGCCTGAGGCGACCGGCCGCGGCGGCCTCGGCCAGGGACCGGGCGGCATGCACGATCTCGCTCCGGGAGCCGTAGCTCAGGGCCAGACTCAGGACCATCCGGGCCCCCTCCCGGGTGGCGGCGGCTACCCGCTCAAGTTCGGCCCGGACTTTGGCCGGCAAGCGTCCCAGGTTGCCGATGGTTTGCAAGGCAATCTGGTTATCCCGCATCTCCGCCTCTTCCTGCTTCAGATAGCGACTGAGCAGTGCCATCAGCGCCCGGATTTCGGTGGCGGGACGCTGCCAGTTTTCCTCGGAAAAGACATAGAGGGTGAGGTAGGAGATGCCCACCCGGCGGGCGGCCCGGACCACCACCCGAACCGATTCGGCGCCGGCCAGGTGGCCGCGCACCCGCCTGAGCCCGCGCTGCTGGGCCCAGCGGCCGTTGCCGTCCATGATAACGGCCACGTGCCGGGGCAGGCGGTCGGGGTCCAGCGGGGGTGCTGGGGGGGTATGGCCGGGCGCAGTCATCAGAAGGACATGATCTCCTTCTCTTTGTCGGCGGCCTGGGCGTCCACCTTCTTGATGAACTCGTCGGTGAGCTTCTGCACCTCTTCGGTGGCCCGATGGGCGTCGTCCTCGGCCATCTGTTTATCTTTTTTCAGGTTCTTCACCTGCTCGTTGGCGTCCCGGCGGATGTTGCGCAGCGCCACCTTGGACTCCTCGCTCATCTTTTTCACCTGCTTGACCAGTTCCTTGCGGCGTTCGGTGGTGAGGGCCGGGATGGGCAGGCGGATGAGCTTGCCGTCATTGTTGGGGGTGAGGCCCAGGTCCGATTTGAGGAGGGCCTTCTCGATGTCCGCCAACAGCGCCGGGTCCCAGGGCTGGACCGTCAGGAGACGGCTCTCCGGGGCGGCCAGGGAGGCCACCTGGGCCAGAGGCATGCTGGTGCCGTAACACTCCACCTTGATCCCTTCCAGGAGGGCCACGGAGGCGCGCCCGGTGCGGATGCGGGCCAGGTCCTGGGCCATGATGGCCAACACCTTGTCCATCTTGTGCCTGGCTTCGTTGAAGATTTTTTCTTTCATCGACTGCTCTCCACGACGGTGCCCACCTCCTGGCCCAGCACCACTTTGAGCATATTTCCCTTCTCCAGGAGCTTGAAGACGACGATGGGGATGTTCTGCTCCATGGACATGGTCACCGAGGTGCTGTCCATGACCTTAAGGGATTTGGCCAATACCTCGAAATAGGTGAGCCGGGGGATCATGCGGGCTTCCTGGTCCAGCACCGGGTCCCGGTCGAAAATGCCCTCCACCTTGGTGCCCTTGAGGATGGCGTGGGCGCCGATCTCCGTGGCCCGGAGAGCCGCCGCGGTGTCGGTGGTGAAGTGGGGGCTGCCGGTGCCCGCGGCGAAGATCAGCACCCGGCCTTTTTCCAGGTGGCGCAGGGCCCGACGGCGGATGTACGGCTCGGCCACTTCGTGCATGGCGATGGCGGACAACACCCGAGTGGGCAGGCCCTCCCGCTCCAGGGAGTTTTGTAAGGCCAGGGCGTTGATGACGGTGGCCAGCATGCCCATGTAGTCGGCCACGGCCCGGTCCAGGCCCAGGGCGCCGGCCTCCAGCCCCCGGAAGATGTTGCCGCCCCCCACCACCACTCCCAGCTCCACGCCCAGCTCCACCACGCCCTTGATTTCCTGGGCCAGGATTTTCAGGGTGTCGGCGCAGAGGCCGAACTGCTTCTCCCCGGCCAGGGTTTCGCCGCTGACCTTGAGCAGTACTCGTCGATATTTGGGGGCGGGCGCGCTCACGGAGGACTCAGGCTCCCACTTGATAGCGGCTGAAGCGGACCACCCGGAGGTCGGCGCCGGCCTTCTTGCCGGCCTCCTGGAGCAGTTGCGCCACGGTGAGGTCCGGGTTCTTGACGAAGGCCTGCTCCACCAGGGCCACCTCTTTCATGAACTTGTCCAGGCGGCCTTGGACCATGCGCTCGATGATCTTCTCCGGCTTGCCGCTCTCCTTGGCCTGGGCCTCGTAGATGGCTTTTTCGGAGGCCACCAGCCCGGGGTCCACGTCCTCCCGGCCGACCGCCACCGGGTTGGCCGCGGCCACCTGCATGGCCAGGTCCTTGGCCAGTTCCAGTATCTCGGGTGAGGGGTCGGCGCCGGCCAACTCCAGGAGCACGCCGATCTTGCCGCCGAAGTGGACGTAGGCGGCCACCACCCCTCCGCCGGTAAAGTGGGCGAAGCGGCGCACCCGGATGTTCTCGCCGATCCGGCCGATGACTTCGTTCAAATATTCCGCCACCGTCAGGGACGGCTGTCCCTGCCAGGGCTGGGCCAACAGCGCCTCCAGGTCGGCGGGGGCGGCGGCGGCCACCTGGGCGGCCAGGGCGGCGCCGAAGGCCTGGAAGGCGTCGGTCTTGGCCACGAAGTCGGACTCGCAGTTCACTTCCAAAAGCACCCCGGAGCGGGTGCCATTCCCCAGATGGGCCCAGACCGCGCCTTCACTGGTGGCCCGTTCGGCCCGTTTGCTGGCCACCGCCACACCCTTCTGGCGCAGATAGGCCACGGCTTCTTCCAGGTTGCCCTTGGTCTCCTGGAGGGCCTTCTTGCAATCCATAAAGCCGCAGTCGGTCTTCTCCCGCAGCGTTTTTACCAGTTCCGCCGTTATTTCCAAACCGCATGCCTCCTCGAGATTCACTCCGAATTTCTTAGGATTGTTTCTATGGGACACCGTGCCTTGGGGCAGGTTTTGGGTTTTGGGTTGAGGCGTTGCGTTCCCAACCTACCATGAAAAGTTCCTTTATTCCCCCTCCCCTCGTGGGAGGGGGCTAGGGGGAGGGGGAATTTTTCCTGCTTTGCGGGTGAGCCGAAGGCCCGTGCGCGACTGCTGCCTCAGAGAACGGTGGTTCGGCCGGATGACATCGATGTTAATCAAAGAACCTCTTTAAATCGGACCAGGCGAACGGCGGGATGCGCTTCGCTTTCCCGCCCTCCGGCCCTGTAGGGTGCGCACCGCGCACCATTGTCCGGGCCTGACGGCGGCCCGTCCCACCGGCCTTTTCATGTGTTACGGGCGGGCCGAAGGCCCGTGTGCGACTGCTTCGGACTGATGCTTATGGATTTCCCTCCGCACCCGGTTCGGGCTGCACCGCCGCTTCAGGTTCGGCCGCCGCCGGGGGCGCCGGGGCTTCCTCCTCCTCCTGGGCCAACTCTTTGTCCGTCATGGCCTGGAGCCGCTCTTCCCGGAGCCTCTTCCCGTCGATGCAGGCGTCGGCAATGCGGGAGGTGAGCAGGCGGATGGCCCGGATGGCGTCGTCGTTGCCGGGAATGGGATGGTCGATCTCCGTGGGGTCGCAGTTGCTGTCCACGATGGCCAGCAGGGGGATTTTCATCTTCCGGGCTTCCCGGACGACGATGGACTCCTTGCGGGGATCCACCACGAAGACCATGTCCGGCAGGCCGCCCATGTCTTTGATGCCGCCCAAGGCCCGCTCCAGCTTGGCGGCCCGCTTCTCCATCATCAGGATCTCCTTTTTGGGGAACCGCTTGATGGAGCCGTCCTCCCTCATGGCCTCAAAGGTCTTGAGGCGCTCGATGGAGCGGCTGATGGTGGAGTGGTTGGTAAGCATGCCGCCCAGCCAGCGGTGATTGACGAAGAACATGCCGCAGCGCCTGGCTTCCTCGGCAATGGAGTCCATGGCCTGTTTCTTGGTGCCCACGAAGAGCATCTTGCCGCCGTCGGCCACCCGGTCCACCACGAACTGGTAGGCGCTTTTAAAAAATTGGACGGTCTTTTGCAGGTCGATGATGTGAATGCCGTTCCGGGCTCCGAAGATGTAAGGCTGCATCTTGGGGTTCCAGCGGCGGGTCTGGTGGCCGAAGTGCACTCCGGCCTCCAGCAGTTCCTTCATAGTGACGTACGACATGAACTTCCCTCCTGGTTGGTCCGCCGCTCCGCCGACTTCCGCCGGTCGTTTCCGACCGGCACCAGCAGGTTCTGGCGAAGCGTGTGAAGTGAATTAATTTTCAAACCTTATATATATATCAAAAAATACCGATCCCTGGCAAGCAGGGGAATGATTTTTTCCTTTCCAACAGCAGCAGTAGGGCGGGAAAGCGCCGCGCATCCCGCCGTGAGCATGACCTGCCTGCCTGGTTCCCACGCAGAAGCTTGGGAACGAGAAAAGAAGCAAAGGCCCACCGAGTCGCGGCTTTCTCCCCCACATCAAACGTTTCCACAAAGCCTCAAGGCTCACGGCGCGCCATGCGCCCCGGGGCCCAGGGGAGGGGCGGACGGTTCCTTCAGGTCCCGGAAATCCAGATGGCGCAGGCGGGGATGGCGGATGAGGATGAAGCCGGCGCCGGCGGCGGCCAGGAGGCTGCCCAGGGTAATGGTGAGGCTGGGACCCAGAGAGGTGGCCGTCACCCCGTAGAGCATGCTCCCCAGCGGCACCGAACCCATGATGATGAACCCGAAGAGGCTCATGATGCGGCCCCGCATCCGGTCGGGGACATTCAGTTGCAGCAGGCTGTTGCCCGTGGAGAGCTGGGTGACCATGCCCCAACCCACCAGGGCGATGGCCGGCAGGGCCAGATAAAAGTTGCGGACCAGGGACAGAGCCAGGAGACCCGCCACAAAGATACCCAAGCCGGACAGAAAGGAGGGCATGGGCGGGCGGTGGCGCAGGCGCCGGGCCAGGGTGAGGCCCCCGGCAAAAGCCCCCAGGCCGTTTACCGCCATGAGCAGGCCGAAGCCCTCGGGACCTGCGCCCAGAACGTCCCGGGCCAACATGGGGAGAAGCACGTAATACGAATGGCCCAGCACCGAGATGGTGGTCAGGAGCACCAGAATCTGCTTCAGGTCGCGGTGCTCCTGGAGATAATCCTTCAGTTCCCGCAGGGCCTGGCCGAAAGGAAGCCGAGGCGCGGGCGCCGCCGGGGGCAGGTCCATCCAGATCAGGGCGAAGAGCGTGGCCAGGAAGCTCAGCCCGTTGATGAAAAAGCAGTTCCCCAGACCCACCTGGGCGATGAGGATGCCGGCCAGGGCGGGCCCCATCACCCGGGTGCCGTTGAACAGGGTGGAGTTGAGGGCGATGGCGTTGGGGAGGTCGGGCTTGCCCACCAGGTCCACGATGAAGGCCTGGCGCACGGGGATGTCGAAAGCCATGGCGGTGCCGCCGAGGAAGACCAACACACAGATGAGCCAGATGTTGATGAATTGCCCGGCCACCAGAATGCCCAGCACCAGGGCCAGGAGCATCATGCTGCTCTGGGTGAGACCGAGGAGATAACGCTTGCGGGCCCGGTCCGCCACCACCCCGCCCCAGAAGGAAAAGATCAACATGGGCAGGGTCTGCAGGGCTCCCACCAAGCCCAGAAAGAAGGGGGAGTCGGTGAGGATGAGGACCAGCCAGTTGAGGGCCACGGCCTGCATCCAACTGCCCATGAGGGAAACGGCCTGGCCGGTGTAAAACAGGCGGAAATTCTTGTGGCGCAGGGCCGCAAAGGTCTCAAACCGGGAATGGGGCATGCTCACCCGGGGACTGTCTTAAAGTCTGAGGCGGGAGAGGGGGCCGGGGGTGGTGGGCCCCAGGCGCCCTCCCCCAACGCCTTGTCGTTTAAAAAGGGGGTGGGGGGCGGGCTCTTTGCCTCGCCTGCTCTGACCATGATTGTACATAAGTGCTGCTTATGAAGCAACGCCGGCGGGAAAGTTCGAGTCCGGACATCGGGAACACCCGAGCCCTTGTGGAGGGGCGGCAAGGGAGTGCCGGGAGCAGGGCCGCCGGCGCCAACTTCCCCCGGCCAGGCTTTCATGGTTCACGCCTTTCAGCTGAACCAAGGGATTGGTGCTACTATGTTAATATTTTGACAAATCGCATAATTTCAGATCAGAATGACAGTCCTTCCACGGTTGGCATTTCCCACCGAACCCGGTGTCGGGCGGCGGACCGGGCTTTGCGGCGGCGGGGCCGCCTTGAAAAAAGCCGCGGAAGAGGATATGATATCCGGTATTCATCTTTGCCGAGGCCCGTTATGATCAACTACGTGGCTTACCGCAAGTTTGTGTCCCTCAAAAACGGCAAGCGGATGATGTTCCGCTTTCTCCACGAGGACGACCGGGAGAATCTGGTCCAGCTCTTCCAGGAGGCACCGGAGGAAGACACCCGCTTCCTGAAACAGGACGTCAAGAACCGGAAGCTCATCGATTTTTGGGTGAGCAACATCAATTATCAGAAGGTCCTGCCCCTGGTGGCGGTGAATCTGGAAGACAACCGTCTGGTGGCCGACGCCACCCTGCACCGTGGGAAACACGCCGCCAAACACATCGCCGAAGTGCGCATTTTCGTCTGCCGGGCGTTCCGCAATCTGGGTCTGGGCTCCCTGATGCTCAAAGAACTCATCGACCTGGCCTTGAAAGAAGGGCTGCACTGGCTCAAGGCGGAGATCATCGCGGACCACAAGAAGGTGCTCAAGGCCTTTCGGAATTTGGGATTCGAGGCCCGGGCCAGCCTGGACGACTTTTTCATCCGCAAAGACGGCGTCACCCACGATGTGGTGCTCATGCTCCGGCCCGTGCTGAAACGGGATGAGGCGGAATTTTAGGTCGGCTCAGAGAGGGCGCCGACGGAGGTGAGTAGGGGGCCGCAGCCCTAAGCCCCCTCTTTTGTTTTAAGGCTGTGCCGGGGCAGGGGGCCAGGGGCCGGTTTTCCTCACAGCTCGTCCTGCAGGGCCCGGCGCAGGGTCTGCCGGGCCCGCTTGATGAGGCCGTCCACGGCCTGGGGGCTCACGCCCAGAAGTTCCCCGATTTCCTGGTAGCTCATCCCGCCGAACTGTTTCATCACCAGAGCCCGGCGCTGGTTTTCGGGCAGACCCGCCAGCAGGTGCTCCAGCCGTGCATGCAGCTCTTTGGCCGTGAGGGCCTCCAGGGGGGTGGGGTCGGGGCCGGGCGTCTGGCCCGCCGCCTCATCCAGGGGGTCGGCCGGGTTGCGACCGCGCAGGCGGTTGAGGCAGTGGTTGGCGGTGATCCGGTTCAGCCAGCCCCGCACCGTGCCCGTAGGACGATAGCGGCCGGCGTGTTCATAGGCCTTGAGGAAGACCTCCTGGAGGACGTCTTCGGCCTCCAGGGGGTCTTTGAGGAGCCGGTAGGCCAGGTGGTACAGGGGCCGCTCATGCCGGCGGATAAGCTCCGCCAACGCGGCTTCATCGCCCCGGGCCATGCGGCGCAGCAGGGCGTAATCCAGATCGGCGGGTTCGGCGCTCAAAACGGGACCAGGAGAATCTGCCCGTCCTTGCGTGTTCCCCGGAGCAGCTCCAGGTGGCGCAGGGTGGCGAACTCCCGCCGCAGGTCCTCTTCGGAGAGGTTCATGGCCTGGGCTGCTTGGGGGATGGGGATTTCCCCCCGGGACATCACCAGGTCATAGAATTTCTGCTGCCGGGGCGTGAGCTGCACTCCGGTGCGGCTCTTGTCGCTCTTGGCCAGGTGCACCGCCCAGGGGTCGCAGGTCTTGACCTGGCTTTGGGTGTCCAGATAACAGTCTTCGCAATAGGCGGCGCCGCCGTGTTCCCGGGCTTCCTCGGGTTCCACCGCGGACCCGCAGCCTTTACAGATCATCCAACTTCCCCCCGCGGCGGGAGGCCGGGCCCCCCGCCGCGTGCTCCGGTCTAGTCGAGCGTGTAGTCGCCTTCCATCTCCAGGGTGAAGCACCGGGCCTTTTCCGTGGGCTTCACCGTAAAGGTGCCCGAGCCTTTGAGGCTGGCCAGCTTGCCCGTGCCTTTGTAGACCTTCCAGTTGCCCTTGGTGATGCGGGTGTCGGCATCCCGCTGGCCCTCGAAACGGCTGTACACCTGGCCGAACTCGAAGGTGGAGATGGCGTACCCCTCCATCTTGCCCGAGCCCTTGATGCGGTCATGGAAGCCCACGCTGCGGCGGGAAATGAATTCGCCGGCTACGCCCACCTTGAGCTCGATGGGCTCGCCTTCCAACTCCGTGAGCATCAGGGTGTGGTCCGGGGTGTCTCCCACGGAGAGGGATTCCCGGCGGGTCACCCAGATTCGGTAAATGGCATGGCGTTTCGGCATGGCTTGGTCCTCCTGAAAGAAATGGTGAGATTTGGGGCGGGGCCGGAGACTGCCGCCACTGCCCCCAGGGTCGATCTTCCTCCTGCGGCCTTTGGCAAGACGCAGGCGGGTGCGGAGGGGACCCGAGCTGGGGGGCCCGCATTATTCTCTTAAGTTAAGAGCTTATCCGTAAATAACTTGACATTTATAAAATAATATGGCATGTATAACCGAAAAAGGCTTAAAGGAGGTTCGCATGCCAAAGTTGCCGTCGTGGGTTGTTTCCGATGCTTTTTGGAAGCGGGTGGAGCCTCTTTTACCGCAACCGACCAGGGTCCCGAACAAATCC
>Ga0194110_10005100_pt1 | contig 15670 bp, 12 predicted proteins | sample TA2Kig1200mmetaG_FD_146192 | JGI IMG/M metagenome (GOLD analysis project Ga0194110, IMG submission 146192) | Freshwater microbial communities from Lake Tanganyika, Tanzania - TA2015032 Kigoma Deep Cast 1200m | ecosystem: Environmental > Aquatic > Freshwater > Lake | place: Tanzania: Lake... | reverse complement strand
CACCACGCCGTTGGTCTGGCGCCGGTGGTCCTCTCCGGACGGGTAGATGCGGCTCAGATACGAACCGTCCGGCAAGCGCCGCTCGCAGGCCAAGCGCAAGTTCTTCCTGACCCTCCACAGCAGGTCGGCTCCGGTAGCCTGTGTTTGACACCAAAAGTCGAAGCTGAAGAAATACCGGTCAGCCAGGCACAGCATACCTTCTCCCAGCCAGGGAAGCGCGCCTTTGGCCAAGGCCAGTTCGCTGGTCCGATAGCTGCCCACCTGGCAACCAAACAGCACGTGGGCGCCGTTTTCCACCAGAGAAACGAAACGCACTTGTGGATAGGCGCTCTTGCCTCGCGGGGCCACCGGCCGTCCGAAGGCCACCTCGTTGGCGTCCTCATCGGCCACATCCAGAGTGCTGCCGTCCAGACTCACCACTCGCCAACCCCGGTGCCAGGCCCCCTTGGTGGCCTCGGTGGCAATGGGGCGGACAACTTGCTCATACAGTTGCTTGAGCGGCTCTACCCCCAATCTCGTCCGGGCCTGAGAAATGCCGGACTTGCCCGTTACCTTGACCCGCACCGTGGGATTCAACAACCACTGAATCCCTTCCAACAGACAGCGCAGCACCTCGCGGTAGGAGGACTGCATGTAGAGCGCCAGGGCGATAACGTAGTAAACCACTACATGCGCCGGCAGTTCCCGTTGACGCCGACTGCTTCGCCCAGTGTCCGCCAACACCGACTTTACCTGGGTTTCAGGAAAAGTCTTGGCTACAACCCCCAAACTGATATAGTCCGTGATCCGGCTCCCTTTGGGGAGTTCTGCAAGTGTCCGTGCCATCTGCGGCCCTCCTGTCTTGGGTTGTCACAGGATACCACAGAATTATTGTAAAGTGAACAGTATTGGATTTAGGGGGATTTTAAGTATAATCGGTATGTTATGATGTAAACTGGTTTTTTCTTAAGTTAGCGCCAATGGGGGTGTGGGGGGTGGCGGTAAATGCTTTTCAGGTTTTCCGGCGGCGCTGGCGTTTTTTCAGGAAGAGGCGCACCGGGGCGTGGGGGATGTGCAGGCCCTGGCGCAGCTGCTTCACCAGGTAGCGCCGATAGGCGTCGGGCACGCCTTCGGGGTAATTGGCGAACAGGACGAAGGTGGGGGGGTGGGTCTCCGGTTGGGTGAGATAATAAAACCTAACCGGCCGGAAGCGGAAGAGGGGAGGGCGGGCCCGGGCGGTAATGGCCCCCAGCAGTTGGTTGAGCTCGCCGGTGGAGGCCCGGCGGCCGCTTTGGGCGTGGATTTCCTCCAGGCGCCGGAAGACCTGGGGAATCTGCTGGCCCGTCAGCACGGAAATGGGCAGGATGGGGGCGTAGCTCATGAAGGCCAGGCCCTCCTCCAGGCGCTCCAGGGTCCGGCGGGCCCGTTCCGGCTCGCCCTTGACCAGGTCCCACTTGTTAAGGCAGACCAGGCAGCCTTTGCCGGAATCGTCGATGAGGCCGGCCAGGCGCGCGTCCTGCTGGGTGAGCCCTTCCGCCGCGTCCAGCATCAGCAAGGCCACCTGGGCCCGGTCCAGGGCTTTGAAGGCCTTGACCACCATGTAGTATTCCAGGCCCGCCTCCACGTGGCTGCGCCGCCGGATGCCGGCGGTGTCGATGAAGACGTAGTCCTTCCCCTGATAGGTGAGGGGTGTGTCAATGGCGTCCCGGGTGGTGCCGGGCGCGGCGCTGACGATGAGGCGCTCCTCGCCCAGCACCCGGTTGATGAAGGAGGATTTGCCCACGTTGGGGCGGCCCAGCACCGCCACCCGGAGCCCCGGCGGGGCGGCGGGGAAGGGCTGCTCCGGGGGGAGGCGGCGGCCGATCTCCTCCAACAGGGCGGACACGCCCAGACCGTGCACCGCGGAGACGGGGTAGAGGGGGTCCAGGCCGAAGCGGTAAAATTCGGGGAGGCGGTCTTCCCGGCCGGGGTGGTCGATCTTGTTCACCACCAGCAGCAGGGGCTTGCCGGTGGCCCTGAGGTAGGAGACCACCTCCTCGTCGCCAGATTGGGGGCCTTCCTTGCCGTCCACCACCAGGAGGATGAGGTCGGCGTCGGCCACCGCGGCCTCGGCCTGGCGGCGCACCAGCCGGCCCATCTCGTCTTCCCCGCCGGTGAGGCCGCCCGTGTCCACCAGGAGGAAGGTGCGGTCCTCCCAGGTGACGGTCCCGAAGAGACGGTCCCGGGTGACCCCCGGCCGGTCGTCCACCAGCGACTGGGTGGAACGGGTGAGACGGTTGAAGAGCGTGGACTTGCCCACATTGGCCCGGCCGATGATGGCTACCAGCGGGGTCTGAGGGGTGGCGGCTCGGGACATGGGATCAACATGACGGGGTGGAAATAGTCGGCGCGGGGGCCGGCGGCTCCATGGGCGCAGGCGCCCCTGCCGCGGCCTCCCAAATATGACTTTTGCCGTGGAAATCTATTGCCTAAATGCAGAGCAGGCGCCCTCGCCTGCTCTTTAGAAGAACAGCCGGGGACGGCTGTTCCGGATTTCATCCTCGCGGGCGCCCCGGTTTGGGCCATGAGGAAGCGGGGGCCGCCGCGCCTCAAGACGACGCCGGCGGCGCCCCTCGTTTGGGAAGCCCTTTCCTGAGCAGTTCCACCGCCTTTTTGAGGACCGGGTCCTGCTGCAGATCGGCGGCGGTCATGGGCTGGTCCCAGGGCTTGTCGGTGATGCCCTCGCCCTTCATGTGCCGCTCCAGGGCCTCTTCCCGGATCTTTTCCAGGGTCTTGCCCTTGGGCGGTTCCGGTTCTTTGAGTTCAATATCCGGGACAATCCCCTTTTCGTGGATGGTCTGGCCGCTGGGGGTGTAGTAAAGGGCCGTGGTCAGGCGCATGGCGGAACCATCCTCCAGGGGGATGATGGTCTGCACTGAGCCCTTGCCGAAGCTCTTGGAGCCCGCGATGAGGGCCCGTTTCTGATCCTTGAGGGCCCCGGCGACGATCTCCGAGGCCGAGGCGCTGCCTTCATTGATGAGCACTAGGAGAGGGGCGAGGTCCTCCCCTTCACCGCCCCCCCGGGCATACCAGCGCATGGAGCGGTGGGGATCGCGGCCCCGGGTGTAGACGATGAGGCCGGTGTTCAGAAATTCGTCCGCCACTTGCACCGCCTGCTCGAGCAACCCTCCCGGATTGTTGCGCAGATCCAGAATCAGACCTTTGCAGGGAGAGAGTTTCTGCTTGAATTTGCGCAGGTAAAAGCGCAGGTCCGGGTCCGTCTGGTCCTGGAAGTTGGCCAGGCGGATATAGCCGATATTGCCTTCGACGAGACGGGCCTTGACGCTGCGGATGGGGATGATCTCCCGGACGATGGCGAATTCCTGCGGCGCGGAGAATCCCTGGCGGTTGATGGTGAGGGTCACCTTGGAGCCCTTGGGTCCACGGATTTTCTTTACCGCCTCCGTCAGGGTGATGTTCTTGGTGGACGTCCCATTGATCTTGAGGATCTGGTCGCCGGCCCTTAAGCCCGCCCGGAAGGCGGGGGTGCCCTCGATGGGCGAAACCACCGTCAACACCTGGTCTTTGAGGGTGATTTCAATGCCGATGCCGCTGAATTTCCCCTTGGTTTCAATCTGCAACTCCCGGAATTCTTCGGGGTTGAGGAAGGAGGAATGGGGGTCCAGGGTGCCCACGGCCCCCTGGATGGCGCCGTAGATCAGATCCTTGGCGGTTTTCCGCTCCACATAATGCTGCTCGATGAGGGAAAGGGCCTGGGAAAAGGTTTGCAGGAGCGGGTCCTCCCCCCGTCCGGAGGTGTTGGGAGTCGCCGTGGATTGGCGGGGATCCTGGCCGGCGGGGTGCTGAGCCGGGCAGACTGAGAGGAGGGATAACAACAAGGCCCCGGCGCAGAAGAGCGCCAGGCCCATAACCAGGAACATCCCGAGGGTGCCTTGGGTCCGCCTGAACATGGTGGTCACAACCGTTTCGTCCGTTTGCTGGGTGATGGTTTCCGACTGAGGACGGGGCGCGGGGGTCATCGCCGTCATCCTTTCGGGTAGTCCATGGTTAAGGTCTTACCGCCTTTGAGCAGTTCCACCGCCTGCTGCACCCAGGGATCCTCCTCGGCCATGGGCGGCGGCACCGGCGGCGGCCCGGCGCCGGGCGGCGGTTTCTTGCCCGCCTCCTGGGGCTCCAGGCCGACGCCGGTGATGCGCTGGCCTTCGGGGGTGTAACAGTGGGCCACAGTCATCACCAGGGCGGAGCCGTCTTTTAAGGGGAAGGCCTTGGTGATGCCGCACAGGCCGAAAGTCTTGGCCCCCAGCAGGCTGGCCAGCTTATAATGGCGCAGGGCGGCGACCACAATCTCCGCCGCCCGGGCCGTGCCCTGGTCCACCAGGACCACCATGGGCAGGGAGTAATCCAGGACCAGATCCCGGGGCTTCCCCCGGTAAGAGACCTGGCCGCCGCCTTTCCGGCCCCGGGTGCTGACGATTTCCTTGTCTCCCAGCAGCACGGAGGCGGTGCGCACCCCTTGTTCCATGCTGCCCCGGGCGTTGTTGCGCAGGTCCAGGATCAACCCCTTGAGCTGGGGCTGCCGCCGTTTCAGGTCTTTCAACACCGTGGCCAGTTCGGCCGGCGTGTCATCCGTGAAATAGGGGATGCGGACGTAGATGAAGGCCTCTTTGACCGCTTGAGCCGTGATCTTGGGGCGGGCCAGGGGGGCCAGGGAAACGGCCAGGTCCAAGGGCTTGATCAGGCCGTTGCGCATCACCTGCACCTTCACCACGGTCCCCGCCGCGCCCCGAAAACGCCGCGACACCTCTTGGGTGGTGAGATTGCGCACCATCTGTCCATTGATCTTCAGTAAAAGGTCCCCCGGCCTGATGCCGGCCTTGGCGGCAGGCCCACCGTCCAGAACGGCCACCACGGCGAGGAGGTGCTCCTTGACCACCAGTTCCAGGCCGGCTTCCGCTTCCGGACCGCCCTCCCCCTTCTGATAATCCCGGTATTCCTCGGGGGTAAGGAAGGAGGAGTCGGGGTCCAGGGAGTTGAGCATGCCCCTCAGGGCGCCCCGGAGCATCTCCTCCTCACCTCTGGGCCAGACGTATTTCTGAGAGATCTCATAGAAGGCCTCGGTGAGGAGGCGCAGGGCCTCGTAGGTTTTGGACTCGGCCGAAAAGACCGGCTGCCCCCAGAAACCCGCCAGGAGCACCAGCGCCAGGACGGTGACGAACCGGGGCCGGAGGCGCCGGCCGGTGGGATTTGCCGCGTTGTCGGTGTCGTTGCCTTTCACGTCGCCATCTCTCTTTGACCAGTCGATGCAGATTTCACTGCCGAGGCAGGGTGCAGAACTTCCCCCGGGACAAAGAAGTCCAGGCGGCGGAGGATCTGGTGCAAGGCCGGGGTGGCGTGGCCCCTGGAGAGAATCATGCGGTCTCCGCAAGGGCCGCAACTGTTTTCGGGATTAAGGCCCGTTCCGTCGAAAAAAAGGGCCGACGGGATCTCTCCGGCGGACAAGGAGCCGCCCGGATGCCCGCAGCCGGCCCGATGGAGCCTCTTCAACCAGTCCGGGCGGACCAGCCCGGCCGGATACATCAATTTCTGGGCGTCCCTGCTTGCCGTCATGCCCCTGACCGCCGTCAGCCTCCACCCCACTCGCTGCCACGCGTGATTATGTGGTATCACAAGGCCGGAAATCCTGCAAGGATTTCAATTTTTCCTTAGTTTTTTCTCTCCCCATGAAAAAACGTTCTTGAGAATCCGGTGGGGCGGGCCTCCGCGCCTGCCGCCATTTTTCCGACTGATGTCGCGTCGGACGCTCCCGGCGAAAACCTTGCGCAACCGCAAGAAGGCGTGGCATATTCTTTAGTGCGCCGGCCGCCAGAGCCGTTATAATAATAACGTTAAAATTGACCCCACCGATGGGGAGCGGGCGGGCGATAATCTTCGCGGCTGCCCCGTGCCCCCTTCCTGCGCCCCGTCGTACCCTCAGGGTCAAAACGAAGGATGACGCAGTGCCTGGCAGGGCGGCCGTCCCCGGCCGCCTGAAGGTGGCTGGCGTATAGGCTCGCCCCACCGGATTTTTTCAGGTAAAGAGATTTGTGCCATGGCCTTGACGCGCGACGAGGTGGCCCATGTGGCCGAACTGGCCCGGCTCAGCCTGGGGCCCGAAGAGATTGACCGCTTCACCCGGCAGTTGAACGATATCCTGGCCTACGTCCGGAAGCTGGCCGAAGTGGACACCCGTGAGACGCCCCCCATGGCCCACGTGGTGCCGGTGGCCACCCCCTTCCGGGAGGACCGGGTGGAGGCGGGCCTGCCCCGGGACCTGGCCCTGGACAACGCCCCGGCCCGGGAAGAGGGCGCCTTCGTGGTGCCCCGGGTGATCTGAGGAGACGCCATGGCCGAAGAGCTGTGCCGTCTCAGCCTGAGCGAAGTCTCCTCCCTGCTGGCCCGCCGCCGGGTGTCGCCGGTGGAGCTGACGGAGGCTTATCTCCACCGCATCGCCGCCCGAGACGGCGACCTCAACGCTTACATCACCGTGGACGAGGCCGGAGCCCTGGCCCAGGCCCGGGAGGCGGAGGCCCGCCTGGCCCGGGGGGAAGGCGGCCCCTTGACCGGCGCGCCTTTGGCCCTCAAGGACCTCCTGGCCACGCATGGTCTGCGCACCACCTGCGCCTCCCGCATCCTGGAAAATTTCGTCCCGCCCTACGACGCCACGGTGTGCGCCCGCCTGCGCCGGGAGGGGGCGGTGTTCCTGGGGAAGGTGAACATGGACGAGTTCGCCATGGGCTCCTCCACGGAGCACTCCGCCTTCGGCCCCACCCGCAACCCCTGGAACCGGGAGTGCATCCCCGGCGGCTCCAGCGGCGGCTCGGCCGCGGCGGTGGCCGCGGACCTGTGCGCCGCAGCCCTGGGTTCGGACACCGGCGGCTCCATCCGCCAGCCCGCCTCCCATTGCGGCGTGGTGGGGCTCAAACCCACCTACGGCCGGGTCTCCCGCTTCGGGCTGGTGGCCTACGCCTCCTCCCTGGACCAGATCGGCCCCCTCACGAAAACCGTGCGGGACGCGGCCCTGCTCCTGAACGCCATCGCCGGACACGACCCCCGGGACTCCACCTCGCTGCTCGCGCCGGCGCCCGACTACCTGGCGGCCCTGGGGCGGGACCTCGCCGGCCTGAAGGTGGGCGTCCCCCGGGAATATTTCGGCGAGGGGGTGGACCCCGACGTGGAGGCCGCGGTCAAAGCCGCCCTGAACACCCTGGCCGGGCTGGGGGCCGACCTGGTGGAGGTCAGCCTGCCCCACACCGCCTACGCCGTGGCCGTCTATTACGTGGTCGCCATGGCCGAGGCCTCCTCCAACCTGGCCCGGTACGACGGTGTGAAGTACGGCTTCCGGGGCCCGGCCGGGAATCTCAGGGAGATGTACGCCCAGACCCGCACCCGGGGCTTCGGCGAAGAGGTGCGGCGCCGCATCATGCTGGGGACCTACACCCTGTCCGCGGGCTACTACGACGCCTATTACCGCAAGGCCTCCCAGGTGCGCACCCTCATCCGCCGGGACTTTGAGGCGGCCTTCCAACGCTGCGCGGTGCTGGCCGCGCCGGTGGCCCCCACTCCCGCCTTCCGGCTGGAGGAGAAGCTGGACGACCCCCTCACCATGTATCTTTCGGACATCTTCACCATTTCCGTAAACCTGGCGGGGATTCCCGGCATTTCGGTCCCCTGCGGCTTTTCCGCCGCCGGCCTGCCCATCGGGCTGCAAATCCTGGGCCCTCCCCTGGGCGAACCGCAGATCTTCACCGTGGCCCACGCCTTTGAGCAGGCCACCGACCATCACCGCCGGCGACCGGAGTTCTGACATGACGGGAAGTAGTTGTCGCCACCAAACGGGCCGCATTCTCCTGCATCTCTGCCTGGTCGCCGTCTGTGTCGTCTTTCTCCTTCCCCTGGCCGGCCTGGCCGCCGCCCCCCAGGGCCGCCTCACGGAAAAAGAGGCCATCGAACTGGCCCTGAAGCAGCACCCCGCCATCAAGGAGTCCCAGGAACGGAGGGCCGCGGCCAAGGCCCAGATCGGCGTCTCCCGGTCCGGCTACTTCCCCCAGGCCAGTTTCACCGGCAATTATTATTACGGCGACGCCTTCGCCGGCTCCGGGCGGGGGGCGACGTCCCAGGCCTTTCCCAGCGGGGTGACGGGCGCGATCTCGGGGCGCCCCAAACCCAGGGATTTTTATATTTATCGGTTCAACTTCACCCAGCTCATCTACGACTTCGGGAAAACCGCCGGCGCCGTGGCCGGCTCCCGGGCCGGCTATCAACAGGCCGGTGAGGACCTGGCCGGCGTGCGCCAACGGGTGGTGCTGGAGGTGCGCACCGCCTTCTACGGCTACCTGGCGGCTGGGCGGGCCGTCCGGGTGGAAGAGGAAAACGTGCGGAACAACCGGGAAATCCTGCGCCAGGCCCAGGGTTTCTACCGCGTGGGCACCCGGGCCAAGATCGACGTCACCAAGGCGGAAGCCAATCTCTATGACGCCGAGACCACGCTCCTCCGGGCCAAAAACCTGGTGGACCTGGCCCGGGTCTCCCTGCTCACCGCCATGGGCCTGAAAAGCTGGCCCTTTGCGGCGGTGGAAGACGTGCTGGAGGCGCCCCCCAAGACCCTCACCCTGGCCGACCTCAAGGAACAGGCCCTCAAGCAGCGGCCGGAAGTCCTGCGCAACCGCTACCAGCAGGAGGGGGACCGGGCCGCCATCCGGGTGGCCCGCTCCGGCTATTTCCCCACCTTCTCCGGCACCGCGGCCTACGGCTGGCAGGGTGACGGCTATCCCCTGCTGTCCGACTGGTGGGTGGGCGTGGGGGTGAACTTCCCCCTCTTTGAAGGCCTCAAGACCAAGTTCTCGGTGGACCAGGCCAGAGCCCAGCTCCGGGCCACCCTGGCCGGCGCCGAGGTGCTGGCCCAGGACGTGGCCAAAGAGGTGGAGCAGAATTTCCTGGACGTGCAGACGGCCCGGGAGGTGATCCGGGCTTCGGCCAAGGCCAAGGAAGCGGCCCAGGAAAACCTGCGCCTGGCCCAGGGGCGCTACCAGGCGGGGGTGGGCAGCATCATCGAAGTGACGGACGCCCTGGTGCAGTTCGCCCGGGCCGACCTGAAATACGTCCAGGCCCTCTACGACTACCGCATCTCCGAGGCCAGACTGGACAAGGCGGTGGGCCGGACGTATTGAGAAGGGGATAAGAGTACGTGGGGGGATTCATTTCGGTTAACATGATATAATCACTTCCTATTTTTGCCGCCACCACTCCGACCCTGCGCCGTCAAGGGCTTATCATCACCCACAAATGCCGGGGAAGGGAGCAGGTGGAGCAAAACCCCCGTTCCCGGGCCAATGCTTGGGAACGCACATGCAACCGAAACCCCTGTCTCGAAAGTTTATCTAGGACACCCGCCCCCGGGGTGTCCAGGCGCAGCTCATAGGGCGGCCCGCGGCCGCCGACCTCGGCGTGCGCGGCACGCCCTATGACCATGGATGAAACCCGCCCCCAGGTGTTCCTGCGCAGGCTGGAAGCCTGCGCCACCAAAGGTTTTCATCCTTTTGGAGAGAGCCGCAGGCTCATGCGCGACTGTCATGAAAAGTTCTATAGTTTTACATAAGTTGCAGGCCGGCGCGGGGACCAGGGAGCCGAACCCTTGAGCCCCGTCGCCGGATTCACAGCACTCCTGCCTCGCTCAGCCTGGCGCAGAGGTCCCCGGGAGTGGTGAACTGCCAGGCCGTCAGCCCGTGCTCCTGCGCCGCGGCGACGAAATCGGCCCGGTCGTCGATGAACAGGCAGCGCTCCGGGGCCACGCCCGTCTCCCGGATGAGGGCCTGGTAGATGGCCGGCTCGGGCTTGCGGCTGCCCACCTGATAGGAGAGGATGAAACGCCGGAAATGGCGCAGCAAGGGAAAACGCCGATATATATCGGTAAAATGCAAGGCGTTGGTGTTGGAGATCAGGTAGAGGGGGAAGCGGCCCCGCAGCCGGGCCAGCAGGTCCTCCATGCCCTCCATGGGGTCGAAGAGGTCCACCCACCACTCCCGGAAGAGGGAGAAAGGCAGGGCCACCCCGAAGCGCTGCACCAGCCAATAATGGAATTCCCCGGTGGACAGACGTCCGGCGTCGTAGTCGGGCTCCCGGCCGGCCACGAAAATTTCCGTGTAGACCATTTCCGGAGCGAGCCCGGCCAAGGCCCCCAGGCGGCGGCAAAAGCGCAAATGGTCCACCCGGATGAGGACGTTGCCCAGGTCGAAGGCCAGGGCGTCCAGTGGTGGGCGCTGATGCGGCGGCATGATGAAAGATTTATAATATAAGATGCCCGGGAACGAAAGAGGGTCTTCGTCCCAATGAGTTTAATGTGGGGGAGGGGGCCAAGGGTCCCAGACTCTTGCCCCCTCCCCCCACAAAACTCTTTTCCTGCTTCAAGTGACGGGGCCGGACGCGGCCCGGGAGGTGAAGGGTGTCCAGACAAAGCGGCTGGGGTATTGTGGCAGCCCTCATGTTAGGGCTCGCAGGGGGCACGCTGTACTGGCTCCATGGACCGTATCTCAAGGGCGAGGTGGCGCGGCAGGTGGCCGAGGCGCTCCAAAAGCAGCCCCTCGCGGTGGAGGCGGGGAAGTCCGGCGCCGAGCTTAAGGCGGGGCCGCCCCAGGCCCTGGGCTCCCGCTTCCAACTGGTGGCCGACGGCAAGCAGGTCTTTCTGGCCGATTTGCAGCACGGCCGCGTCTGGCGCTATTTCAAACACACCAAGGAAGGGGGCTACGCCAAGGAGGAAGAAGGCTTTCTGCCCATGGCGCTCTTCTTCGCGGGCAAGAAGTACTACACCGTGGGCGAAATTGAGGGATCGGCCAAGGGGTTCGAAACGCCCTCCGCCGCCAAGCCCGGAGGGAGAAGCGCCCCATGAGGCGGGTGCTGCGACAAGACCTCTTCTGGGCCCTCTATCTTCTGTGTCTGGGGGCCGCCTTCGGCCTGATGCAGCACTGGCAGATGGTCAGGCTCTCCCACCGGGGAGAGCTGCGCAGCCACCTGGAAAAGGCGCGCCAGGAGCGGCGCGAGGTGCGCTTCCAGGGGGTAAAGACGGTGACCCTGGACCAGGCCCACGATTTCTGGCAGCAAGGCCAGACCCTCTTCCTGGACGCCCGGGAGTTGGATGAATATCAGGAACAGCATGTTACGGGCGCGCTGCATTTCCCGCCCAAGCTGCTGGACCAGCCGGGCGCGGCGGTCCTGGAGGGAGTTCCCAAGGAGCGCCGCATCCTGGTCTATTGCGGCCAGGAAAACTGTGACGTCGCCCTCAAAGTGGCGAAGAAACTCCAGGACCAGGGTTTCACCAACGTTTACGCCTTCTTGGGAGGATTCCGTGCCTGGGACGAAGCCGGCCACCCCACCGCTACCGGGCGTTAGCTGGTCCCTGTTCGGCCTCCTGGGGGTGCTCCTGGGCGGCCTCTTTTTCTATGCCGGGTTGGTGAAGCACCTGGCCCCCTATGAATTTGTGGAAGCGGTGCTGGCCTACCAACTGGCGCCGGAGCGCTGGGCCGGAGCGGTGGCCGCGGTCCTCCCCTGGGTGGAGATCACCCCCGCCTTCTTCCTGGTGATGGGCTATTTCCTGGAGATGCTGGGACGGCTGGCCCTGCTGTGCGGCTTGGGCTCGGGCCGGGCGCTGCTCGGCGGCATCAAGCGCCGCAGCTGCCTGCTGCTGATGCTCGGACAAACGCTGTTCTTTCTCGTGGTGCTCCTGATCACCTGGGCCCGGGGCCTGAAGATCGACTGCGGCTGCGGGCTCTTCAGCAACCGGCAGGTGGGGCTGGTGCCGGTGCTGGAGGATTTGCTGATCCTTGCCCTGATCGGGGCGGTCTATTGGTGGGAAGTGCGGACCGCCAGACAAACGGCGACTGATTGAAGGGCTATGTGGCTGTAGGGCGGGAAAGCGCAGCGCATCCCGCCGTTCGCGTTACGTGATGCTGCTATGAAATGCTCATGGCCCAAACGGGGCCACCCCCGAAGATGAAAACCCAACCATTGGGGCGGATTTCAAACCCGCCCCTACAGCATGGGGGCGGCGGCCGCGGGCCGCCCTATGAAATGGATTTTCACGGTAAAAGTTCCTTATCCCCCTCTCCCCCGGCGGGGGAGAGGGCTGGGGTGAGGGGGAGAACTTTTCATGCTTTGCGGGTGAGCCGAAGGCTCATGAATAACTGTCATGACGAGATACTTCAACTTCTACGACCCCCTGGAGCGTCGTTACCTGTTCAACAGCTTCCTGGTGGTGGTGGCCGTGGTGGAGGTCCTCATCTTCCTGGTCACCCTCATCTGGCAGATGGACGAGGGCATCTTCACGGACCAGGTCAAGGTCGTCCCCTTTCCCTGGAAGGAATACCTCCTGGTCGCCTTCACCGCCCCCATCGCCCTGGTCTTCCTCTTCGGGGTCATCGTGCGGGGCTTTCAGGCATTGGCGCCTCCTGGCCCGGAGGGCGAAAAGGGAGAAGAACAACCCCTCTTCTGGGGGCGCCTCCGGCTCCGGACCCGCCTCTTTCTCGCCCTGGCGGGAATCTTGACGGTGCTGGGGCTGCTCGTCGCCGGAGGCCCGCTCCTGACCGGCGTCACCCGCCTCTTCAAGGCCCTGGGGCTGTGGGGGACTTATCTTTTCGCCGCCCTGGTGGTGCTGCTCTGTTTCTACGTGCCCCTGCGCCTGCTCCTCAATTACCGCCTCAAAAAAAGGGAGCTGGACTACCGCTACCTGGTTTATCTGGCCGAACGGCATGGGGTGGTGATCTCCGACCCCAAAAAACGGGCGGCGTTGTCCTCCTCCATGACCTCCAATCCGTCGGAGGACAGCCAGGAAGCCGCCCCCCCGTCCTCGCTGCCCGCCCCCGACGAGGAGGCGCCGCGCTGAAGGAAGCCCCGGGAAACAAGATACGGGGCGCTGCTGCCCTCCTCCCGGCCTTCAGGCACTTAAAAAACTTTCTCTAAAAAAATGCCGGAGGGTATAAAAACCGGATATTGTTTGTGAAATTTTTCCTTTACAGGCCTGTGGAGATGGGGTATGAATGAATATCTGGGAGTCCGGTGTGAAACCCCGGCTGAAGATTGGGCGAGGGAGGTGGTCCAGACAGGGAATAGTCCTGGAGTGCCAGGTACTTACAAATCAAGCCCCTATTAAATCCAAAGGAGGTTGGTAGCGGATGGACATTATGAATTTTGCGTTGATCTGCGGTTTCATCGGTGTGGCCTACGGCCTGTTCACCACCACCTGGGTGTTGAAACAGGACGCCGGTTCTCCGCGGATGATTGAGATTTCCGACGCCGTCAAAGAGGGCGCCAACGCCTTCCTGAACCGCCAGTACAAGACGGTGGCCATGGTGGGCGCGGTGGTTTTCGTCCTGCTCTTCGGGCTGGGCAAATACACCGCCATCGGCTTCGTCATCGGCGCCGCCGGTTCGGCTCTGGCCGGTTATGTGGGCATGTACGTGTCGGTGCGGGCCAATGTGCGCACCGCCCAGGCGGCCTTCACCAGCATGGCCCATGCTCTGACCGTGGCCTTCCGGGGCGGCTCCGTGACCGGCCTGCTGGTCGTGGGCCTGGCCCTCCTGAGCGTGGCCGGCTATTACAAATTCCTCCTGGCCGTTGACCCCAAGGAAGCCATGCACGCCCTCATCGGTCTGGGCTTCGGCTGCTCCCTGGTGAGCGTCTTCGCCCGGTTGGGCGGCGGCATCTACACCAAGGCCGCGGACGTGGGCGCCGACCTGGTGGGCAAAGTAGAAGCCGGCATCCCCGAGGACGACCCCCGCAACCCCGCGGTCATCGCCGACCAAGTGGGCGACAACGTGGGCGACTGCGCCGGTATGGCCGCCGACCTTTACGAGACCTATGTGGTCACCGTCGTCGCCGCCATGCTCCTGGCCTATACCATCTATGGCCCCGGCTCCCCGGCCATCATCTTCCCCCTGGTGATCGGCGGCGTGTCCATCATCGCCTCGGTCATCGGCACCTACTTCGTGCGCCTGGGCAAGTCCCAATACATCATGGGCGCCCTCTACAAGGGCCTCATCGTCTCGGGCGTCCTGGCCGTGATCGCCTTTTACCCTCTGGCCGGGAAGTTCATGAGCGGCGTGGCCGCCAAGGCTGCCGCCAAGGGCGCCGCCGGCCATGCCATCCCGCCCTTTAACGTCTTCCTGCTGGCCGTCATCGGTGTGGCCTTGACCGGCCTCATCGTCGGCATCACTGAATACTTCACCTCCAAGAGCTTTGCCCCGGTGAAGTCCATTGCCCTGTCCTCCACCACCGGCCACGGCACCAACGTCATTCAGGGTCTGGCCATCTCCATGAAGGCCACCGGCGCTCCCGTCATCGTCATCGTCGGCGCCATTCTGGCGGCCTTCCAGTTGGGCGGCGGCCAGGCCAGTCCAGGCACCGGCCTCTACGCCATTGCGCTCACCGCGGTGGCCATGCTGAGCATGACCGGCATCGTGGTGGCCATTGACTCCTACGGGCCCATCACCGACAACGCCGGCGGCATCGCCGAAATGGCCGAACTGCCCGAAGAAGTCCGCAACACCACCGATCCCCTGGACGCGGTGGGCAACACCACCAAGGCCGTCACCAAGGGCTACGCCATCGGCTCCGCCGGTCTGGCCGCCCTGGTGCTCTTCGCCGAGTACTCCCGGTCTTTCCCCGAAGCCATGAATATCAGCTTCATACTCTCCGATCCCCGCGTCCTGGCCGGCCTGTTCATCGGCGGGCTCTTGCCCTACTACTTCGGCGCCCTGTGCATGGAAGCCGTGGGTAAAGCCGCGGGCGGCGTGGTGGAGGAAGTGCGCCGTCAGTTCCGGGAAATCACCGGCCTCATGGAAGGCACCGCCAAGCCCGAATACGGCACCTGCGTGGACATCGTCACCAAGTCGGCTCTCCGCCAGATGATGGTCCCGGCCCTGATCCCGGTGCTGGCTCCCATCATCGTGGGCTTCACCCCCGGCTTGGGCCCCGTCGCCCTGGGCGGCATGCTCATCGGCTCCATCGTCACCGGGCTCTTCCTGGCCATTGCCATGACCTCCGGCGGCGGGGCCTGGGATAACGCCAAGAAGGCCATCGAAGACGGCCTCTACGGCGGCAAAGGCTCCGACGCCCACAAGGCGGCGGTCACCGGCGACACCGTGGGCGACCCCTACAAAGACACCGCCGGCCCGGCCATCAACCCCATGATCAAGGTCGTCAACATCGTGGCCCTGCTCATCGTGCCGCTGCTCATTAAGTAATCCTGTAGGGTGCGCACGGCGCACCATGCTGAACCACAAAGGCCGGCTCCCCCGGGGACCGGCCTTTTTTCATGCCCGCCCGCCGCTTTAATATCAGGTTCGCTTTGCCATAAACCAACAGTTTGTGCAACTGTTTAATACCCGAGCCTCCCTCGTTCCCCCCAAGCTCCTGCTTGGAAACGGCTCTTGCCCCAGAGGCTCCTGCTTCGAAAAGTTTTTTGTAGGGTGCGCACTGCGCACCGTAAGGATGCTTAACTTTTCATAATTTATGGGTGAGCCCAAGGCCCATGAGGAACTGCTATGAAAAGTTCCTTATCCCCCCCCTCCCCCGGCGGGCATAAGCGCTAACTTAAGCGCTTGCAAAATATGGTTAAGCTATTATAATCGTCACCCAAGGAGGTGGCGATGAAAAAATTGATTTT